>Ga0209093_1000451_pt1 | contig 22165 bp, 23 predicted proteins | sample SidtaG_4_FD_187450 | JGI IMG/M metagenome (GOLD analysis project Ga0209093, IMG submission 187450) | Marine algal microbial communities from Sidmouth, United Kingdom - Sidmouth_Male1 metaG (SPAdes) (version 2) | ecosystem: Host-associated > Algae > Red algae > Unclassified | place: Sidmouth... | reverse complement strand
CGCGCCGCCGCGGCAGGCGTGGCGGGCGGTCCCGGCGGCGCCCTCTCCACAAGGGTGAAGAACAAAGCGCCGCGGCATCCACCGCCGACGCGAACTTTTGTACGGGTCCGAAAGTAGACACACACGCGCAGGTGCACACACAGTTGTGACCATGCCTGCGGCGCGCACGCGGGCCAGAACGCCCTGAGCACGCCCCTCAGTTTCCAACTCTGCTGCTGGCCCGACAAACCAAACGACCTTTGCTGCCAAAACAATGCGATCATGCCGACCGCCAAGCCCGCGTCAAAGCCCTCGACCAAATCATCTGGCCATTGTGGCACTTTTCATGCTGGGAGCATCCAATGTAAGCGACACGTTTGCGATGATCTTTCGTACTTCATACCAATGACGACGCAATCCGCTTCGTGCTCACCGGCCCCACGGCCCGCTCCACAAACAAACTGCAACCGGACCCTACAGACCCCATATGAAAGCATTCTTCAACAAATCACACGACAGGGAACGCTCGAGAGACGCTCACGACCCGGACAAAGACGGCTAGTCCTCGCAAGTGAGATTCGTGCACGATCGCGGGGCGTTCGTTGACGTGGCATGGCTTCTGGGACCCTTTCGAGCATCGTTGCGCAAATGACCGTTCCCACAACCAATAGGAGCACGTCCTTGGCTCGGTTTGAAAATCTGCTGGCCGGCAGATTGAAATGCAGGACACATTTTCACGCGTGCGCACAAGTTTTAGTCTTGGTCATCCTGACAAGTACAGCCTTGTAACCTCCGCTGGACACACAACCTCCCATAACGCAAGGAAATGCAGGTGCTGCAGGTGGGCGCGCAAGCGACTCCCTCGCGAACCTTCGGGACCGGTCCAAAGTACGCGGCGCGCGGGACGTGTCGCACAGAGGACGGCCTCTGCGCCATCTCCGTACACTCAAGGGCTCATTAGCGCTGCCACCGGGCCTTGTGGCCAGTGCCCGCCGTCCGAGCTCGAGGTCGACAACCGCAGCGCCAGTCCGCTTCGAAGGTCACACGTCGAGTTGGAAGCTACGCCTAGAATTCTGGCGCGCCCTTGTTGCGCGGACTGCGCGCACGCCTTGCAGCGGCTCGGGTGACGCGAAGGCCGGGACGGAGACATCAGGATGTAATCAAGTATCAAGTACACCTTTCTCACTGTTTTCCGTCACGTCACAATCTAAGCCGGTCGTCGCCGTTTACTTCGCGATGAAGACACACTTTACGTGTGATGGATCTGCTGTCAATCTTCACTTCAGGGCCCGAGCCACGGTGTCCCGGTGTGTGCCGCAGAACCCAATATCGCTTGCCTTAGGATACTCTCTAGTGGATACACACGAGGTTCTACGAGTGTGGCAAGCTTCTGTGTCAATCTCGCAAATTTTGGAGTGCAGAGGTTTTTGGTGGAACTACTGTACCTGCGTATTTTTAATTTGCAATGGTCATGCACCGATGATTGTGATGTGCCTGAGTAAATATCCGAAGGCATGATAATTTGTAATTTGAGTGGAGATTCTTTGCCTGAAGTCCTCCGACTCCCGGAATCTGCTGTGCCCTACAACATCATTCCGAGGCGACCTTTGTCACGCCGCGGGCAAAGAAGATGCCAATATCAGGAACCAGCTCGGCGATAGGGGCCGGACCCTCTCAACTCAGAGAGAAATGTGTCTGGCACATTCGAGCCGGATGCCCAGACCACGACGTTAAGGTGTTTGAGAACCCGCAGCGTAATCGCATCCTCTTCACGTTTGGAGCAGCCCTGTCCCCCTGCTTCTCGAAGCACAATACTGTGCCTCTTCGCTGTAACAACAGCCTCCGGCGTCGAACACTGTTGCACCCCGGCGAGTTCTCGTCCTGACTTGGGGAGCAATGCCCGCAGCACCACATATCTTTCGGTGACCGATGAAAGAAATGGAGCTTCCTGTATACACGCTGCAATTGTGCGGGTACACCATACCACTCCAGTTTTCTCCAGGAGATTGAGACGACCACAAAACGTACATTGGCTGGTGCCAGACCTCGTTGGCGGCGTCATTGGACAACCGCTCGTTGGTACATGCGCCGATCCCAATCTGTGCAAAAACCTCCTCGGACGGAATCTTCTCACTCTAGGTACACAGAGTACATTCAAAATCGGAGCAATAGTATATCGGAGTGTAATACTGAATCTTACTCCAATGGACGAGATCAGATCCGAATCCAGATACATAACAATATCGATAACGCGAATCTGAGTGCAAGTCAGCGCAAGTGGATTATATTCTGGTTATATGATGCGTCATAGATTCTGAAGCCCTCGGTCATGGCGAGAGGCGCGACGGCGATTGGTCGGGTACAGGTACAGTGCGGCAGCGCGGACCGAGTAGAGTTGGGCCGATCCCCCCCCCGTCAAGTGGCACTGTGCGCAGTGATGGACCACCTCTAGCCCCGAATACGCTGTGCGGAAGCCAAACAGGCACCGCGTGGTCCCGGCTCGGCCGCCACAACCCCACTGCATGGCACTCTGGGTGGTGGCGGACCACCAGCCTCCCCAAGTGCGCCGTGCACGAGCCGGGAGACGACCCAAAGCTCCCGAGCACCCCCTTCCCCCCCTCCCAAATCGTTCTGGGTGCGGTGGCGGACCGCCTGCCACCTGAAAATCGCACTGCAGGTGCCTGTGCAGACGCCTCGCACGATCCCTTCCAAGCCCCCCCCACTCCGTAGGCCCTCAAACAGTGTCGCGCGGCCTGCCACCTGCAAACATCTGTGTGGACGACGGTCCAGGCTGCCTTTGCGATCTCGCTCAACCGGCCCCCTTTCCCTTACAGGCTCAGTATCGGTGGTAATCGGCCCGCCACAACCTAGCGACCGCACGGTCGTCATGGCACCACGCGAACCATCCATCGTCCCAACAACAGCAGGCCCTCAAAAGCCCAGTTCGGTGGTCACGAGGCGAGTGAGATCCCCACTACACGCCTGCCTGAGCCACATTTTCTATCCTATCCCACGCGGCCCACGACGACAGCCTGCGTTGGAATCGGATCACGAGACGCCAACCACCTGCTTTATCAGCCTGGTTCAGTGGACGAAGGGTCTTGGTCCGCTCTCGAATGCTGTTGGCAGGCCGCATCGCGAAAGAGTGCAGGTCTGCGCCATTATCTTTCACAACTGATCGAGATGATCTCCACACAGGTTGCGCTCAACCAATTTATAGTAATACATATTTGGTTAAACTCCACCAATGAGAGCACAGAACGCTTTTCGGCCGACGCCGGACCTGCCACATTTCGCTTCACGAGTGGGGCAGTTCCAACGCCCGCCCCATTTTCGCGCTTTGGACTCTTTTCGTAATTCCAGGACTCCATCACGACCATTGAACACCCAAATGGGGTCGATCACGTTGACAGAAGTGACCTGCGGCCCCTCCTCCTCATTAAAGAGACACGCTCCTGCTTCGTGGCGCAACGTGTAACGAAAATGAGATGGGGACGACGTTGCTGGGATTGCGCTCAGTGGACGTCTCGTGCGGTCAAACACTGAGAAATGCTTGCAAAGGTGTTCATATTGGATGAGACTCGAGAGATTATATGCCTTGTCGGACGCGGATAATCGTACGGCTCAGAGCGGTCCCCCGTGCATGCGACTTGTCCAGCAATCGTCTATCACCGGCCGAGGCGCACTGCAGCGTGATAACGAGGTCCGTGCATGGTATCCGTGTGACCCCAGTTCTGAGCAGCTGGCCTCTGATGAAGGCTTATTCTCATGCCCGCCGCAAAACATAGAGGGATCGCTTCAGGAGAGTCCCGCCGGGTCGGGGGTATACTCGGTTTCCGCTGAAGCTCTCCCGTTCTCCTGCTGGAAAGTGCACTCGAGAAAATGTCTGCACGAGTCCTTGACACAATGATTTCTCATATATGAACGGTTCGGAATCGTACATTACAGTCCGAAAAACTGACTATGAACAGAGCAATTGATTATCTGGAGCCCCGAGTCTTTATCCTGGTGCCGCCGTTTACCACAAGAGAGAGCTTTGTGGACAGCGAAGGGAGCGCATGTATCTCTGGATGCTTCGCACACGAGTTGCACATCAGTTCCTGAGGAAGCTTCAGGGTCATAATGCACGGAGGGTTGGTAAAAACAGGTGATTGGGCGGCGGTCGAGGATAGAGCAGGGCGGAGGTAGAGGGGGAGGCAGGAGAAGAAGGCAGAGGGCGTAGGACAGACGTGGGGACGGGGGGCGCACGAGTGAGGGAGGAAGGAGGGCGGATGAAAAGGGTGAGGGTGGGTTAGGGGGGCTCAGGTCTTGTCTAGACGGCGGGCCTCCGTCCACGTGATTGTGCGTGAACTGCAACGCAATTCCGTCAAAATGGCGTGACGCGAGTACTGCTGTCTTCAAGGCAACACGACATTCATGACCGCCACGTGCTCAACGATCGGCCGCAAAACAAGCAGATCAGATGACGCTCGCATAGGCAGCAAAGCAAACTGAGAAAGGCACCACTCCGACCAATCAGAAGTGCGAAAGCGATCGCGACTGGAGGCTGAGGCTCCCTGTTCACGGCGGCAGCTCGTGCACGTGTTTGTGCCCGGATCACATCGTATGTCCTGCGCATACACCTGATTTGATAAGGGCTGTCTGGACGGCCACCGAGTTGAATCCGAGAAGCTGGAAACTTGGATCCTGGAGCTGGCGGATTAAATCGCACAGCAATCGCACAGCCCCATCCATCCCCTCTGCGCGGTGTCGTGAATCAATACTATTTGCATCCCTTGATCCGCCTAACGAACACCCGAGAGGACCATGCTCGGCCAATAATGCGTGCGGAGTCCTCGGCGGTCCAAACGGGAGTTTCCTTTCCAAGCACGTTCACGTGTGCGAGATATATAAAAGAGATCTCGCACTAGTGAACGTGCTCGGCTTCAAACGGCCAAGTCAGCCGGTTTTTGGCTCATAATTCCTTCGTGCGCGGGACGCCAGATCTCACGAAGACGGCCTAAAGTGGTCAAAGCGATTGAAACGTGATTGGAACAGCGCGCTCCCATTGGCTATCACGTGTCTGAGCACGCCGTGCACGCGCCGTGTAGAGTGGGCCTCAAGTTGACTTTCGAACACGTTCACGTGCGCGAGAAATAAAAACAAATCTCGCTCACGTGAACGAGTCGGCCCAAACGGAGCAAAATGGCACGTTCCAGTTCGTAACTCCTTTAGAAGCCGAAGCTTTCGATCGGTCCGTGAAGGGGGACTATGGCCCGCATGATTGGCGTGTGATTGCAGCTGTGCGTTCTGATTGGCTAGCTGTCGTCTGTGCACGCCATGCATTCTCCCTCTCGACAAGGACTCAGGGGCTTTCACATGGACGATGAAATGATGAGTAAGCCTGTGCTGGTACGCAGGGAGCTGGAACAGGGTTGCGCTGTGGTAACATGAGGGATACGGGATCGGCGGGGCGATGGATAGCCCTGAAAAACTCGCAAAGGACAATGCGGCGGCGAAACTCGGGCTCCAGAGCCTCTGATGCATGGTTTTAACTGGCGGTAGCGGGGGCGTTGGGAGTCACGACGCAGCCGCCGCCGCCACATCTGCCGCCGCCGCCACCGCGACCGTCGACGCAGTCGACGACGCGCCACGCTCGCCACCGACTCCCATGTCCCACTGGCACTCGTCTCCGTCCATGGAGCAACCCAGGATGGCCGCGACGCCCGTCCACTGTGATTGAAATTTCCAGTAGTTCTATCCTCTTCAGGATGTTCTGAGGGAGTACGACGGGGGGGGACGGTGTTATCCATTCCTGCAGAGGCCTTCTGAGGGTTCTTTCAACAATATTCTACTAGAGGGGTATTGTGGCACGTTTCCTCCTCGTGATGGACCGTCAGGGCCGTTGCCGATTCGCATGGTACACGCGAGAACAGCATCAATGAGCATTTATAGGTTTCAAACAGCCCGAGTTCCCACTCAGATGCCCTGGAAACCGCGATTCTGACACCGCCTCATTTCATGCTCGACCGAGAGTCATTTGATGCCAGTTCTCGATAGAGTAGACACCAGACCGTCCCTGAACGACCCGTGAGCTCTCCGCGCACACTGAGCCGCGGCCCATAATATTTTATAGCCATTCTCTCAAGCTTCTCGCACTTCAACTGTCACAAAAGCGGCTCTAATTCGGCCTCGACGATCCCGCAAGAACTAGTTGGGAACTCTTTTAGATCAGTTGGAATGCGGAATATTATGCGGAACGGCTGTATGGGCGGATGTATCACAAAGATGGTGCATGGACGCTGGCCACTACCGTATTCGGCCGCTCCCACCTAGTTGCCACTCCTAGCGGCCCTACCCACGCCCGAGAGCCGGCAACCGCCCGATGAAACACTCGGCACCCTCCACCCGCCACGGACGGCCCGCGATCCCGCCGAGGGGTTGCCGCCACCGACTGAGGACGAGAGCGACGGCCCAATGCGGGTGAGAAGAACAGCCACGGGAGCGGCGTCAGACGGAAAGTGTACAGCGAAGGGCAGGAGCGGCGGCGGCGGCGGGAGCCGCGGCTGGAGGCGGGGGTGGCAGCGAGAGACGGGATAGAGACCAGCGGCCAGGGCCGCGCCAGTAGCACGGGCCGCGTCTCGGGCCCAGGGCAGTGGCAGCGGCCGGGCCGTCGGCAGCAGCGGGCGTGCCCGCGTGGGGCGGCGGCGGAGGCCAGCGGCAGGGGCGGCGGCGTGGGGCGGGAAAGGCGGCCAGAGCCGGCCAGGAGGTCGATGGCGCGCCGGGCGACGCGGATGACGTGTCACGCCCCGTTTCGGACAGGTGGCGCTGTCGGTGCTGGTTGGGATCTTGATTGTTTGTGGGTCGTTTGCATTTGTATGTCCATTGCATGAATTATCTGCTTTACAGTAGGGGGGTCCACTATAAGGGATCCCCAGATCTCCCTATGGGGAGGCTACTGCGTGGGATTCGGGGCCATTTGGGCCCGCTTGCTCGGTTAGCTTAAGGGGACAACGGGGCGCCCGTGGCCCGGCTTCCCCACAACAATTAACTGCGTTCTCACCTCCTTCCTCCCTCTTCGCGCCTTCGGGTGTTTTCCTAGGTGACCGTGTCATTGGGCGAGAGTAGAGCAAGGGTGTGCGGGTGGGTTCCCTCAGCTGGGCAGGTGTCCCTATTTGTTTCTGTGGGCTGGGGTGACACGGCGTTTTATGCGACAGGAAGCACGAGGAGGCGGCACCAGTTGATGACCCGGGAGAGGCAGACCACCCAAGCGCGAAGAGCCAGAACCACCGGTTCGCTGCGCCACGGCGGACGCCCACCCCGACGGGACCCCGACAGACGCGAGGGGACCTTGGGCGCGACCCAGAGGCGCCTTCGGCGGGACCGCCATTCAAGACGCCGGGGTCGAGTGGGCCGCGGCGTCGAGGGGGTCGTGGATGACGATGCGCACCCCGTCGGTGTCGTGCCGGGTCACCACGGTGAGCCACCCATTCCGGTCCCGACGGGAAGTATCAGGACGGCGCACGGCGTCATGGAAGGCTTGCTCGTGGGCCGGGACAGCCGCTCACAGAGCCAGCATGGCCTGGAAGAAGCCCAAGGCATCGGCGTCATCACCGGCGAGCTCCTACGGCTCGAGCTGCTTGACCCAGCCAAACAGGGCTTCCGCGAACAGCCAGAAACGGCCGTCACGCGCCTCCTCGTACCAGCGGTTGCAAGCCATCTCCAAGTACTCGGTCACCCAGATGGCCATTGTGACCGAGTGGGCGTCCCGACACGACCGGTAGATCTCATCCCGGGCGTAGTACGCCGCCAAGGAGCCCCCAGTGGTGAACCCAATCGGGGTCTCCATCTGGGCGAGTCAAGTGGGCATCGCCGCGAAGAACTGGGTGCGCATCACCGGGGGAAGGCGCCAAAACTCTTGGTGGTTCCAGCTGATCAGGAAGCCCCGGCGACTCGCCCGCTGCTCGGAGTTGGCATGAGATGACGTGGGCATGATGGGCAGCTTACGCAAGTACGGACCCGGAATCGGCATGTAGAGCAGGTTGGGTTGCGCCGGCGGGGAGGCCAAGGCCTTCACCCGGGACACCGTCGCGGACAACCACCCGGGGTACTCATCATCGATCGGTTCTCGGATAACCGGCGCCAAGATGATAGAGTCGTAGCGCACGGCGGGATCCCGGACCAAGCAATCGGGGAGGCCGGCAAGACGAGTCGCCCAGGCCCCACCCGGAGCACTAGGCGTGCGGTCAGCCCCAAAGGCCAAACCCGGAGCGGAGTGCACAACTTCCCCAGCCCCGTGGTCAGCCGAGACAAGCGCTGTCGTGTCCAGACGCGTCAAGAACCCCCGTCGCTGCTCCCGGGTCCAGCTCAGCGCCAGGTCGGGACGCATGGCCAGGAACCCCTGGGGGCGCTCCGACGTGTTGACATCCCCGGGCGGCGCGGGAACGACACCCACGACAACCCGGTACAGGCGCACCAACATGGTGAGTGCCAGAAGACTCGGCGGGGGCGCTTCGCCCGGCTTAGCACCGGGCAAGGACATGCCAGGGATGACCCCACCGACGGGCGCCGGGCTCGTGCCGGGGGGACCGCCGTGCTCCCCAGTGTGGTCGACCGACCCCGGCTCGATCTCCACGGACCCCGACGACGACATCTTGATCTTGGTCATGGACGCCTTGATGTTGCCCTTGGCCTTGGACGGGGACGCCTTGCCCTTGTGCGTGCCACCTCCGCCAAGACCGGACCGCCTCTAGGGGACAAGGTGGGAACTGGGGATGGTGGGCCTGGTCCGGGGTCCCACGGGGATAAGGTGTGCACCAGTGGAACAGGACAAGGTGGGAGGTGGGGGAGACGCACTCGTGGACTCGCCCTCACCCGGGAGGGTGCCCTCCTCCTCCCTCTTACTCTGGACAACCCACACTCCCAGACCCGACGACCCTCCTCCCCTTCCAAGCGTAGTGCCACGATCAGGGGGGCTTCCTCAGTAGAAGGAAAGTAACGGCCGTCTGGGCCGCTCGCGCGACACCCGCTATGCGACTCGAGGTCCAGGAAGTCGGGCAGATCGAAACGCCAAGACATGAAGTAACGGTTTACTTGCCGGCGACGACGGTGCCTCCCACCGTCGTCGCCCTTCGTCCTAAAAGGGAGGAAACCGTCGCCTGGGCCCAATTCCCCGATAGAGACTTGGCCCGGGCCGTCACCAACCAATGCAGATAATTCCCTCCATGAATACAAAGTCCCCCGAAGCGATCATTACAGACGAGGGGGAGTGACCGTTCCGCGCGCAAGGCGCTGCAGCCGCCGCGTGGCGCCCGCTCGGTTGTCGCCTGCCGCGGCCTCCGGCAGCGACCACTCAGACCCCGCGGCGGACGTCTGGGCCAGGCGCGCCGCTTTACGGGCTCGCACCTGCGCTCATAGACGGGCCCGCCGTCCCCGTTCCGCCCAAGCCCGACCTCATCGGCACCGCCGACCCCCCTCCGCGTCCGCTGCACCTCTTGTGCTCCGCCGGCCGCGCCGCCGCCACCGGCGGGATCCCGTAGTACTACATCGCCTTCGGCTGAGATGGAGCCGTCCCTGGCGACGCCCCGAGAAGCACCGCGTCTTCGAGCCGTCGCCGTGCTACTACGCCCTGACGGAGAAGTTCTCGGTCGACGACCTGGCGTCGGGGGATCGCTCTGCCGCGGATGCCTTGGCGGAGCACGACGCCATCGCACGGGCGGTGCCCTGGGCAGCCCTTCACGCACGGCTACCCTACCACCACGACCCCACCCGTCAGGCGCCCAGCGCCCTGCTGCCCCACAAAGTGGGTACCGTCGCGGACCGCCGGCGCTACTCAGTCCGCATCATGGGCGTCCCGCGGTCGCCGCAAGCCCCGCTGGGGGTCATGCCGGCAGAGACGCGGCTCGCGGATGCCGTCCCCCGGTCACTACCTGTGAAGGAGGAGGCCTGGGCGGTGCCCGCCGGCTTCCCCTTGTCCGACCCGGGGGATGTCCCGCCATCGACGGAGGAGGCGGCCGCGTCGGAAGCGTACCACGCCCGGAAGCGGCGGCACGCCGACATGGAGCGCGGCGGCCCTGCGCAGCCCGGGTCCGCCAATCCGGGGTCTCCGGCCGGCGCCGCGCCCGATGGCCCGGTGGGGCCCGCCGCCTTCCCCGCGCCGGGCGGTCGCTGCGCTGAGGAACAGCATGACGACTACCCCGGCATGGCCGGTGCCGAACTCGGTGACGGGTGGCCGGCCGCTGCCGTCGGTGGCGCCGGAGGAGCCCGCCACGACCCCGGGGACCGTATGGACGGCGGAGTGGGCCGCGATGCCAGCGCTTGGGATGACGGCGCGTGGCCGGCGGCCAGTCAGGGCGACGGTCGCAGCCGTGCTGCTGCCGGCCGCGACGACCACATGAGGCGCACCGATGGCGGCCAGGGCCGTGGGCGCGACGCCCACGCCGGCCGCCACTGGGACGCGGAACCCCAGCGCGACGACGGGGGATACCCCACCGGCGGCGCCGGGGCGGCCGCCGGGTCGCACCGCGGCGCCCACGCCGGCCGCCACTGGGACAAGGAGCCCCAGCACGACAGCGAGGAATACCCCACCGGCGGCGCCGGGGCCGCCGCCGGGTCTCAACGCGCCGCCCCCGCGGGCCGCCACTGGGACGCGGAGCCCCGGAGAGACGGCGGGGGGTACCGCACCCGCGGTGCCGGGGCGGCCGCCGGGTCGCAGCGCGACGTCCGCGACGGCCGCCATTGGGGCTCGGAGCCCCGCCGGGACGGCGGGGAGTACCCCGACGACGCCGCCGGTACGTCCACCGGGGGTCCGCGCTCCGCGCGCTGGGACGCCGGTCCCCACAACGACGGCCCGGCAGCGGCGCTGCTGGAGCTTGCGATAGTAGGTCCCGTCGCAACCCCCGTCCCGGGACAGCCGGACGTCGCCTAAGACTGGTGGCTGTCCTCGCTGTGGAAGTCTCCCGCTCCGATGACAGCCACGGCGTGGCGGGACTCGCTCACATCCGGGAAGGTCGTAGCCCTCTTTGGGCACGACGAGGCCGTGAACTGGGCCGAGGTGGGTCCCCCGGATCTCACCGCCGCCCTGGTGGAGTACGCCCGCATCGGGCTCGCCGGCGTCGTGACGCCCTGTCTAGAGACCCCTCGGACTCGGGCGAAGCGGTTCCATGCCGCCTTGCGCCGTGTCCTCCGTGGGGCGGGTCGCCCAGTCCACGTTTGGGAGTACCGCGGCCGCGACTAAGGGCATCGCCCTAGCCCCGTAGATGCCGCGCTTGTTTGGGCGGTATTCGGCCGTCGTTGCCTTGTCGTAAAGCCGCAGGCTTTCCCCTTGTGTCCCCAGAGTGTGTGCGGGTGGACGTGGCGCTGCCGCGTGGCGTTGAAGCCACGTCAGTATCGGTCCGGGTGACCCAGTGGCCGGGCAGCCCCAGAGGGCCCCACCGAAAATTTCCACCCCCCCCCCTTGTCCGCACCCGGCCGCTGCGCCGACCCAAGGGGTGAGGCGAGGACGGTCGGGGGCGACGGGGCAGCGATGCCTGCGGCGGCCCCAACGGTGGGGCCCGGGGCAAACAAGGGCGTCGGCGGCGGGTCGGCGGACGTATGGGGTAACCCCAGGCGCGCGGCACGCCGCAGATAGACGTGGAGTGTCTCGTGCGGGGCGTCCGCGGCGTCCATCCAGGTAGGCTGGGGGTACCCGGTCCAGTAAACCTAGACCCGCAGGGTTCCGTCGGGCATCGTGGCGTGGTCTGCGATCCGGTCCACTGTGTACCGCTGGCCATCAGCATCTGCCCCATGGAAGGAGCGGGCCGTCCGTAGCGCGGGGTGCTGAGCCGAGCCCGGGACGGCCGCGCCCGAGGCACGGACGACGTGAGCCACGTTCTCCGGCGGTGCTCCCCATCCACTTCGAGGAGGACCGTGGGACCATCCGTGGAGACCACGCGATAAGGCCCGCGGGCAACGTGCCGCCGGCGCCCTCCTCCTTGGCGTGATCGCGTAGCCACGCGCAGCCTCCGACGGTTAACTTCTCCGCGCGCAGCGCGAGGCGTCGGTCGTGGTCGCGCTTGTAGCGGCCTTGCGTCGCCTTGAACGTGGCCCGCATCTGCGGGACAAGCTGCACGAGGCGGGTCAGCAGGTCGGCCTGGGCCTGTTTCTCTGCGGCTGTGCCGCGTTGCGCCGTGAGGGGGTACGCCCCTGCTCGGGAGACGTCCTCGATTGCCCAGCTCGACACCCCCATGGGTTTGACCAGCTCCAGCGGGGCGACCCCGGTGCTCACGTGCGGGCGACTGTTGTACGCCAGCGTCAGCGCTCCGAGGAGTTGGTCCCAAGACCGCGGATGCTCCGCCACGTAGTGGTTGAGGATGGTGTGCATGGTGCGGTTGAACCGCTCCGTCTGCCCGTTCGTCTGCGGGTGGGACGGAGACGTTACCTTCGGCTCGATGGAGAACAGGTTGCAAACCTGGCCCCGAACGTGGCTGGTGAACTGCGGTCCCCCGTCGGACAGCGACTGGTCCGGCGGACCATTGGCGGCGACCCAGTAGTCCAGGACCACGGAGGCGCAGTCCACCGCCGTGGTACCATCCATTGGGAGTGCACGCACCAGCTTGGTGAACCGGTCGGTTATCACCGGGATGAACCAGTGGCCGGCGGCCGTCCGAGCGAGGGGCCCGTAGAGGTCCACAGCAATGTCCTGGAAGGGCATGGTGGCGGGGAACAGGGTGAGCGGCGAGCGCCGCGCCAGGGGGCGTACCCGCTGTCGCGCGCAGCTGTCGCACTTCCTATCGCAGGAGACGACGTCCGCCGCCATGCCCACCCAGTAGTATTACCGCCGCATTGCCGCGTACATGCGGGACTCCCCGGGGTGTCCCGCGAGGGTCGCGTCGTGCTCGAGGTGGAGGACCTGCTCCTGCAAGGAGGCCGGGACCACCACCTGGTGAGCGCCGTTGGGGGCCGCGCGGCGGCGGAGGATCCCATAGGGGTCCTCGGAGAACGGGATGTGCCGTCCAGCGCTCAAGGCATTCACCTCCTCCTGGCAGTAGCCGTCCGCGGCCTGGGCGGATAACACCGTGTCCCGGTTGATGCAACGGACCGTGGGACCGCCAACGTACTTGGCGGCGTGGAGCCCTCGGACTGTATTGGCCCGAGTGGAAAACACCGGGACGGCGTCGTCAAACGCTGTCTCGTCACTGGCCCCGGACTCCAAGCAGGAGATGCTGTCCGACAGGTAGTGCGTCATGCCCGGTTTGTAGGCGACGTTGAACTCCAGCTCGCTTTGACGCTGGCGCCAGCGTGCCAAGCGGGGGCTCCCCGAACCCTCGATGTTGAGGGTTCACCGCAGGCAGTCGTGGGCGGTGCGCACGAGGAAGCGGTCACCCTCGAGGTAGGGGCGGAGTTTGAGCGACGCCCAGACGACCGCAAGGCACTCTTTTTGCGTGAACTTGTAGGGGAACTCGATCTTTGCCAGCCGTCGGCTGATGTACGCGACGGGCTGGAGCTTGCCGTCGTCCTCCTCCTGGAGCAAAGCGGCGCCCACCTGCGTTCCGCACGCGTCCACGTCGAGGACGTACTTGCGCCCGCATCGCGGGAGTGCGAGGACCGCAGGGGTGTTAAGGGCCTCTTTAATCCGGTCAAACGCCTCCTGCTGCAGCGGCGTGGCGGGGGGCACGAGGACAGGGGCCGTGGACCCCATGAGGTCCGTCAATGGTGCCGCCATTCGGGCGAAGCTCGGCACGATCCGGCGGAAGACGTTGCACATCCCCACGAAGCTTCGTACTTGCGTGCGGGTCGTGGGGAAGTGTGCTTCGCGCAGCGCGCGCGTGCGGGCGTCCATCACGCCAAGCCGGCCCGGCTTAATCTCTTGCCCTGGGTACTCCACGGTCGTGCGGAAGAATCGGCACTCTGGTAGGCGGAGTTTCACTCCCGCCTCGCGCAGCAGGCGTAGGACATGGTCGACGTGGCCGATATGCTCTGCCTTCGTCTTGGAGTACACGATGACATCGTCGAGGTAGATGACGCAGCTCAGCCATATGACCCCGGAGAGGATGATGTCCAGTGCCCGTTGAAGCGTCGCGGGGGCGTTGGTCAGCCCGAACGGCATCCGCTTGTACTGGTAGGCGCCCTCGTGACACACGAAGGCCGTCTTTTCCCGGTCCTCCGGTGCGATGGCGACCTGCCAGTAGCCTGCATTGCAATCCAATGTCGATAAGATGGTCGCCTCGCCGAGGCTGTCAATGCACTCGTCCATCAGGGGAAGCGGGTAGGAGTCCTTCTTGGTCACGACGTTCAGCAGTCGATAATCGATGCAGAAGCGGAGGGTGCCGTCCTTCTTGGGGACGAGCATGACCGGGAAGCCCCATTCCGACGATGTCGGTTCGATGACGTCCGCCTCCAACTGCCGCTTGACCTCGGCCGTCTCGGCCTCCCGGGCGGTGTCTCCTGCGCGGCGAGGCGCGAACCGGACGGGCCGGGCTCCGGCGATGAGGTTGAGGCGATGTTGGGTGGCTTTGATGACGCCCAGCGCCTGGCCTGTCCACATCGCTTGGTGCTGGCCCAGCATGTGTCGGATCCGCGTGTGCAGTGCCGGGTCGGCATCCGGAAGGTCCACGTCCTCCACGTGGACCCGGGCCACGGGTGGTGCGCCACCCGGGGAGGGGCCCGCTTCGCCTGGGTCTCGGGGCCGCGCCGAGGTCGAAACCCCTCCCCCTGCGAGTACTGCCGCCCCCGGGTCCCGATTGGGGCTCGGGGGACCCCGCGTGGCGGACACCGCCCCTACCACGCTCTCTGCGGGGGTAGGCGTGGTGAAGGCCGGGACGGCCGACGTCCCGGGGTGCGCCGCGAGGGGCATCTGCACAGCGCCCGTCGTGAGCAGTTCGACATAGCCGACGTTGGCTCGCTGCCGGAGGACGACCTCCCGAGTGCCGAAGTCGGTCACGATGACAGGGAAGGAGAGCCCAAGCACAATGTCGTGGACGCCATTGGCAATGGTTATACCATGCGTCGTGAACAGGCGAGAGGCGCCGAGCACCTGGCCCAGGCCCCCCCACATGGCCCGCACCCAGACGACCGAGGCCGCCGAAGGCAGTAGCCGTGTCTTGCAGGTGGAGCGTAGCACGCATGAGACACCCATCGAGCGGTCGCCGTCGTCCCGCGGCCCCCGCAAGATTGCGGTGACGGAGCCGTCCGTCCAACGGATGGACCGGTCCTGGGGCAATATTGCGTGCGCGTTATCGTCGATGGATGTGCAGCCCAGGATGACCGGCACTGACAGGTCGTCGACAACAAGAAAGGTCACAGGGACGATCCTTGCCCCCGTTTGAAGCCACAACGTGACGGTCCCGCTGGTACGTAGCCGCGCGTTGTGAGCGTCCCTAAGGCGGACCCGCTCCTCTTCCTTGGAGGTGACGACCTTGCGAAGCCAGTCAGAGGCAAGGGCGCTCCGGCGGACCAGGTTGGGCCCCGCCCCGGTGTCCACGACGACCCCTACTGCGACCAGGGACAGCTTGTACAGGCCCAACGAGGCCACGATGCGGTAGTTGTGCAGGCTGAGCAGCAGCACCCCCCCCTCCCACGTCGGGGCACCCGGCGGACGCGTGGAAGCCGCCACGGCGGCCGCATGGCAGCGGAAGCGGGTACGCTCGCGCCGGGCGCGGCCACCGAGGCGGTGCCGGCGCCCGCCGCCCACGCGCGCCCTGTTGGCGGGGGAATCGGCCGAGAAGCCATCCCCACCGCACCACGGCCGGGGGGCGAAGGGGCCCAGGGCCAGGCCCACGCGGAAACCGGTGGCATCGGGGAGGGGCCCGGACCGTCCGTGGAGAGCGCCCGGACCGGGGCCCAGTCCGGGCCCTGGGACGATGCGCGGGGGCCCCCCTCCGGTCGCGCCAAGACCCGCGCGCAGAAGGCGGGCGCCGGCGGAAAACCTGCTGCGGCCCGCCTCTTGCGGACCTGGCGCAGGCGGCGCGCCGTGATGTAACAGAGTTTGTGTGCCTTGAGGCGGAGAACGTCCGAGGGCAGCCCACATAAGGGGCTGCCCCTTACGCGTTTCCCTGGCCGTGGCCGGGGTGCCCGCCGTCACCGTCCCCGACGGACCACTTCTCGGAGGAGTTCCCGTCGTCGTCGGCTGGGACGTCCGGGTAGGCCCGGTCGTCGGTTTCTACGGCGTGGACGAACGAGGCGGTGCCCGGCGGAGTGCCCCCGGAGGCGGCCGCGCCCGGCGGCGGAGGCACGACCGGCGGACCCGCGCCCAGAGGCAGGAGCGGGGGCGGCGCGGGACCGCGCCCGCTCCGATGCGCCGCCACGGCTTCGCGCAAAGCGCGCCCGTGCGCCCGGACTTCGGGGGACTGGGTGGGGCACTCCCACACCCAGTGCCCTAAGTGGCTTCCAAATGAGCAGGCCCCCCGCCGACGCGGCGCCGGTGTCGATGCGGACGGTCTGGTGCCTCCCCCACCTCGTTGCGTGGGCGCCGCTCCGCGCGGGAGCTGGGGCGGCCGGTCGGAGTGCGGGAACACGGGTCCGGCACGCGGCGAGACCGGGGTACCCGGCGCCAGAGTGTTCCTGCCGCGGCCCACCCCGGTGTGGACGGGGTACATCTCCGGGCGTCCACCCCACGCGGGTTGTTGTTGCCATCCCGACGCGGGCGGCATGCTGTCTACCGGCAATACCGGGGCCTCCCCGACCGGACCGTGCTCGGGGGGCGCCACCGACGCGGCGAAGACGGCGGCCCACTCAGTGCGTTCCGCCTCCCTCCCGTAGTCCGTGATGGCCAGGGCCGCGGCGTCCGAGGCGGCTCCCACCGGGAGGGCCACCGAGGCGGCCGTCCGGGAACGTCGGGGCTCCCGCTCTTCGCCCCCGGCGGACCGGAAGTTGCTCCCCTTGGGCTTGGCTTGGAGCTTGACCCCCCGGGCCTCACGAGTGGCGGCGCCCGTCTTGGCAAAGAACTTGCGCAGCTTGGGAAAGGTCCTACCCTGGGTGTTGCAGGTCCGGCCCATCACCCGGACCTCTCGTCCGACGCCCTTGAGTAGGATAATCTTGAGCTCGGCCTCTTGCAGGACCGAGCCCAGGGCACGGTTAGCATCGAGGATGCGGTTCGCAAACTCGTGCTCGTTCTCCCATTTTCCCGAGTCGCTTGCATGAGAGACTGCAGGTGGTCCACCAAATCGTCGCCATCGAGGTACTCGTTGAGTACGGCGCGGCCCGCGCGTTTGTACGTGAGGTGCCGAGTGGCATGGTTGTCCTCAGCGCGCTGGAGCACCCCGAGCACCTCACTCGTGACGAAATACTGCAGCAGTGTCACTGCCGTCCCCTCGTTCGAGCCGCTGCCGTCGCAAGCCGTCTGGAAGTTCCCGTGGAACGTCACCAACCCCAGCGGGGAGTGGCCCGCGAACTGCCGCGAGGTGTGCATCAAGGCCCTGACGTCTGCGCGGCTGCCGCGGATGGAGCTGCCGAGGGCGAGGAGCAAGCGTCCCCCCGGCAGCGCGAGACGGTACCGTGCCGGTGACAGGAGCCCCTTGAAACGGGCGTCCACCACGGTGTCCTCCCGCTGCTTCCGTCGGAAGGCACGCAGCGCCTCCTGCAACAGGGCCCGCTGCGAGCGCTTCTCGGCCGCGCGAGCCCGTCGTCAACGGCTGGGCGCCCCGTGGTCGCTACCGCTGTCGGCGGTTGAGGTGGAGCTGCTGCTGCTCTTGGTCGAGTCCGTCCCACTGGGGTCGGAAGACGAGCCCGGCGGGCTTTGCTCGCTCTCCGTTTACGGGGAGGGCCCCGATGATGGGGGCGACTCGTCACGTCGCGAGGAGCACCGACGGCGCTGCTCCCGCCGAGCCCCGTCCCTCGGTGTACGTGCCGCGGGCGCCTGCCGCGAGCGCGATCGCGGAGACCACCCGCGACGGGTGGCGGCCACTGCCACGGCTGGCGCCACCCCGGCGCCACCCGCATCCCGGGACGACCTCTCGTGTGTATCCGATCCGGGGCCCAGGGCAGCCGTTTCGCCCGCGCTCGCCGATAGCGACGAAGGCCCCTGGGCCGCCGCGAGCGCCGACGCGACCGCCGCATTGCGCCCCGGTGCCGGGGTTCCATCCGAGGCCGCGGTTGACGCCTCCTCCGCCGCATCTCGGAACACCTGGGCCACTTGGCGTAGGCGTGCGGTGTCGGCCACGGGCCGCGACTGCCCGTGGGTCGCACCGCCCCTGCATCCGTGTAGGCTGCGTCCCGACCCGCCCGCCGCCGACGGCGGGTCAAAGAACAAATGGTCCCGGGTGGAACGCGGCCACTGGGCCCGAGCCACATCCTCCGGGGTAACCCCGAATGCTCTCTGTAAATCCCGGCGCTGTCGCTTCTCCTCCTCCAGCGACAGCGAATCCACTGATCGGCTCGAACCCGGGCCAGTGGGTATCCCTTCAGCCGGGGACCCCGACGAGCTGCCCACTGCGGCCACACGGGGCGGGCCAAAGAGCGGCGCCCCGTCCGGGAGCTGCCCATCCAGGGGCGAGGGGTGGGCCCCTGCGCCCCCACGCTGGGACTCCGCTAGCGTAGACGTCCGTCTCGCGCCGGGAAGAGGACGAGCCCCGATGGTCGGCGTGCGGCCGGGATCCGCGGGCGGGGAGTCTGACTCACCCGCCACCGTACCGCCGCCGCCAACCGGGACCGCCCTTCCACCCCCAACGAGGGCCACGGCGCCCAACGCCCGCAGTGCGCCGGAGGCTCCCGCCGGTGGCGCGTCCGTCACCCGGCTAGTGCCAGGCATCTTGAACGGAGGAGCGCCCCCGTTGAGCGGGGAAGATGATGAAGATCCGCGAGCCATGGACGCGGGGCCCGCGTATGTCTCGCTTGTCCTCTGTCACCGCACCGCAATACAACCCACGGGGGTCCCCCGACCATGATACCGAAAGAGGTGTCGAACCGCAACACGCACCGCAAGCACACAGCGGGTCTCACTCGGAGCGCCAAATGTAGTACCACGATCACGGAGGTTACCTCAGTAGGAGGAACGTAACGGCCGTCTGGGCCGCTCGCGCGACACCCGCTATGCGACTCGAGGTCCAGGAAGTCGGGCCGATCGAGACGCCGAGACATGAAGACACGGTTTACTTGCCGGCGACGACGGTGCCTCCCACCGTCGTCGCCCTTCGTCGTAAAAGGGAGGAAACCGTCGCCTGGGCCCAATTCCCCGATAGAGACTTGGCCCGGGCCGTCACCAACCAATGCAGATAATTCCCTCCATGAATACAAAGTCCCCCGAAGCGATCATTACAGACGAGGGGGAGTGACCGTTCCGCGCGCAACGCGCTGCAACCGCCGCGTGGCGCCCGGTCGGTTGTCGCCTGCCGCGGCCTCCGGCAGCGACCTCTCAGACCCCGCGGCGGACGTCTGGGCCAGGAGCGCCGCTTCACGGGCTCGCACCTGCGCTCATAGACGGGCCCGCCGCCCCCGTTCCGCCCGACCCGACCTCCTCGGCACCGCCGACCCCCCTCCGCGTCCGCCGCACCTCTGGTGCTCCGCCAGCCGCGCCACCGCCGCCGGCGGTCTCCCTCCTTACTACACCAAGGATCACCCACGCGCGGGAAACCGGTCGGCCCCAAGATCGGGCCGGACGGCAGCCGGACACGCACGCCACCCCACGAGACCCGCGGGCCACCGAAGGGTCGTGACGAGGTGCCGGTTGGGGAGCCGCCTGGGCTGGCCCGGGACGGTTCACGCTGAGAAGGGAGCCATGTCGCATTACGCGTCCCGGCCCTTGCCCCTTGGCTGTCCAGGAGGTCGATGGCGCGCCGGGCCACGCGGATGACGTGTCACGCCCCGGTTCGGACAGGTGGCGCTGTCGGTGCTGGTTGGGATCTTGATTGTTTGTGGGTCGTTCGCATTTGTATGTCCATTGCATGAATTATCTGCTTTACAGTAGGGGGGTCCACTATTAGGGATCCCCAGATCTCCCCATGGGGAGGCTACTGTGTGGGATTCGGGGCCATTTGGGCCCGCTTGCTCGGATAGCTTAAGGGGACAACGGGGCGCCCGTGGCCCGGCTTCCCCACAACAATTAACTGCGTTCTCACCTCCTTCCTCCCTCTTCGCGCCTTCGGGTGTTTTCCTAGGTGACCGTGTCATTGGGCGAGAGTAGAGCAAGGGTGTGCGGGTGGGTTCCCTCAGCTGGGCAGGTGTCCCTATCTGTTTCTGTGGGCTGGGGTGAAACGGAGTTTTATGCGACAGCAACGAACATAAGTGGGATGCAAGGTCCAAGGCGCGTTCTTGAGGAATGTCTGAGCATAGCTCCGGATGCACAGAGACGGAAGCGTTCAAAAATACCTAGGAACGACCGGTGCGAGAAATAGGCCAAGACAAGAGACGCATGAGGCGAGCGGCGGTGGTCTAGAGGCGTTTCTGCGGACAAGACAACAAAACAGCTCTCTCAGGCTGCCAAGCAACATATGAGAAAATACCCGTCATATGGTATTTTTGACTTTCAAAAAATGGCGGTTGCAAAGTGATTGAAATCAATCAACAGCATACGTGGACCAATGGAAAGGAAAAGCATCATTTGAGTTCCTTACACAGTCTTTCCATGGAGCTGTGCGCACTGGAAACGCACAACAGGATCTCAAGGAATCCGAAGAAAGTTTTTGATCTCTTGAGAAATCACAGGTCTGGCCCAGAACCATCTCCACGCCCACTTCAGGCCCAAGCAAGCGGCCCAGAAATCTCAGGATACTTCATTGGGGGTTGTAATGGCTGAGCGTGTCTCCTGCAAGACACGGTGATTGGCTTACCAGATTACTGGCGGCAACTCTCAGCCAATGGTTCGATCGTAGCTGTTGGATCAGCCAATCCGACTTCATTTATTCGCCCTGTCGTCGGCTCTGCCTCCGTTCTCTCTGCAACCGCCATTTTTAGGAGTTTAGCATTACATGAAGCTACATAATGGGACTAGACGCACACAGTTTTATCAATCCTGTCCATCGTAATCTAGAAGCCTTGAAAAATAAGAAGCACCGTCGTAGGCATGCATGCGGACCCTGCAACAACATTCTTCTCGATGGCACAGACAAATTCAAGCAAGAGGTAACGACCACATCTGGCGAGCAAATGCCGGGAAAAAAGACACCAAAAAGAAGCGCGTCGCTACTGCAAGCTCATCCGCGCTCAGCCTTCCGCCCGCCGCGCGATTCGCGTATGCGGATATCTCTAGGGCCGAGCGAACGCCTTCCTGTCTCATTCGGAACAGCTTGCCTTTTGGGTGGCTAAGTGCTGGGTTCGGCAGGAGCACCAAAACGTGCTTTTTCTCGTGTCTGCGTGCTCGCATGCACGCGCGCTGTCGCATGCCAAAGCCATCCAACACGAAGTGAAGTCATCAGCGCAGAACGCTCGCCCGCAAGGCATGCACGAGCTACGTGGCGCTTCCACCGTAACAGTCGGTCAGTAAGCCATAGTTGGTAGCCGGCATGCGCACCACCCCGCAGCCGCTATACCACGTCCGCCGCCCTTGACGTGTAAGTACACGAAAGAAAGAGAGTGTTACGCGGCACGCTGAAGCCGAAGAGCTATTTCTGGGCTCACAATGTTTTTGCGTCGTCTCCGCTGAATCTCGCGTCTTTTGTTCGTCTTCGCTGAAGCCCGCATCGGTTATGATATGGTCACTGAAGCGGGGCTTGACGACCTACAGGGTGTTCCAAAACACATGGAACAATCTTGGCGCCTGTCTGAGCAAACCTTTGCTTGCGAAACGACGAAAGCGTCTAAAAGGACCTGTACACGAGTAGTGCGAAACGAAGAGAAAGGCGGGATGTGCACGAAGAGAGCGGCCGGATCGCAACACCGTGTTGACAAACCCGGTGGGAAAAAAACTCTCTCAAGCTGTCAAGCGACATGTTACAATATAAATCAGAGACCGGTTATGCCGTAATCAAAATGAAACTCCGTGACCGCACATACCCAGTTTGATTAATCATACACGTCCTACTTTGGTACCCATAAATCGCAAGAGGTAACATCATGCGCATGCATGCGGACCCTGCAACAAAATAGCACGAAGCAAAACAGAACAAGAACACACGCACAGCTCATTTGAGACCTCGCTTATGCCGATGGGACAAAACGACCAGGTTGATGTACAGTCGTTCCACAAAAAACCTAGCACTCAGCCGAGATCAATAGTACCACCCATATGTTCCTCGTTTCGCGTAAACGTGGCTGAGAACCAGTGACGTGTCAACGAACAATTCTCAAAGGCGCTTTT
>Ga0209093_1000450_pt1 | contig 22173 bp, 13 predicted proteins | sample SidtaG_4_FD_187450 | JGI IMG/M metagenome (GOLD analysis project Ga0209093, IMG submission 187450) | Marine algal microbial communities from Sidmouth, United Kingdom - Sidmouth_Male1 metaG (SPAdes) (version 2) | ecosystem: Host-associated > Algae > Red algae > Unclassified | place: Sidmouth... | reverse complement strand
CTGGGGTGCTGTCAAGGGTGGAGGGTTCTGCTCAGTTCACTACGTGGCCGCAGGTGCGGCCATTTGGCGACCGGGCGCGGGACCGTGGCCCGGCCCCGCCTCGTGTGCCCGCACGAGCGCTCCGATCCAGTTGTTTTACCAGTGTCGGTGCGATCGCGCCGCGTGTCCGACAGGCCCGCAAGCGCGTTCGGCCACACGCCACCGCACTAGAGATACGTGACACACTTCAACGATCCGGGCTCTGGGGTCGAGATGGCATGCGGCCGTCCAGTTCCGAGAGGTACAATATTCTATCCGTGGGTGGCTGTCGAAACAAAAATATGATAAATTGGGCAATCTGAGGACAATATGAACTGCCACTTGTCATTCATTTAACCCCGTGAAACCGCGATGGACCAATCAGAGCACAGAACCCGTTGGCCCCAGGGCCCGACGAGTTGCCAACGGAGGCTCCGTTGGCAACTCGTTGGCCCTGGGGCCAACGGCTCCGACCCCGAATCGGACGCAAGTACATTCGCGTTTTAACTCGCTTGACCTCCGTTGGCAACGCCGCGTGCACGTTCGACATTGTTACCCGCCCCGAGAACTGGCCAACGGCGAATTTGAGACACGTTTCTGCAACGTGTGCCCAATATGGCGTTGGCCCGACATTGGTGGGAATGCTCTTACATGCACGGGCCCGTGAGCAAGGGTATGCATCCTGTGTTAGACCTCCTCCAACACGGAACGTTGCAAGAACCGCGAAGAAGGCGTGCCGCGGTGACCCGCAAGAAGTGGGGCTGTGAAGTGAGCGGGAGTTGGGTGGATGCGTTGCGCTACTCGAGAGCGGTCTGAGGAGCGAGGCCAGCAGGCTCTTAACCCCTCCATGTGCCTCTCTCGCCACGTTCTGCCGGCGCACCCCCCGCCAGCGCAGTGCTCCCTCACTTGGAGGGTACATGCTCTCGCCACCCCACAAAATCGCGACGCCCCTCGATAACCCCACGAGAATCTCCCCGAGCTCAGCTCCAAAAGGAGCTGCCGTCAATAGATAGAAGTACAAGTAATTACATCACACACATGCAGCAATGCATGACAATGGCACAGCCAAACAAGCCGATGACCGCATAAATACTCCGGGAATTAGCCAGGCAGTCCGCGGTAACTCCGACTTACCTGCGCGGGCTTGGGGGGCTGCATCAACACTCCCCCAGCGCCCCACAGTCCGCACCATGGACGCTCCGTCACGGCCACAGCCCGTCCCGACCAGTGCGAGATCTTCGGCCGACAGCCGCGGTCGAGAAAACGGCGAAGTCGATCTCATCAACTCGGCCGAAGTCGGCTCGACTCGCTGGGAGCAGTAGGCCTACAGCTCCTAGCGAGTCGAGCCGACTTCGGCCAAGTAAAATCGACCTCCGACGAAATCGCCGAAATTACCATCGACGTCAAGCAGACGTCGAGGTGAGTACAGCGCCCCCGGGCGCGTCTCGAACGGAGACGATCCGGCGCATCTGCGGCCCGTCGAAGTGCGGGCGTAAAACGCAGCTCATCGGCCAAGTCACCAGTAGGCCTACTGGTGACTTGGCCGAAAATCGGCTTGACCCGTCGGAGCAGTAGGCGTTCTGGCTCGGGCCAGAATCGGCCAAAATCCACTTGCACCAAATCGATTCGGGCCCAACCGGCCGTCCTGGCCCGAAGCTGGAGACTTCCAGATGCGGGCCCAAGACCACAAAGAAATTGACTTCGCCAAAATCGACTCGACCCGCCGGAGGTGTCGGCCTACTGTGTTGGATGCCGCCAGACGGCCGTGCCCAACGGCGGCACGCGCCACCGGCAGGCGCTCGAGGCGGTGCGGAGATTGTGCGTGGCGGGATTGAGTGTGCGACTGGTGACCGCGCGCCGATGGGAATTGCGTGAGGGAATTGTGATGAGTGTCAGCGAGGGTCCGCGATTGGTGACGGGAGATTCCCGGACGGCCCGCCGGGCCGGCTGGGAGGAGATACTGGGTGGGCGTGGCGCGGCCACTGCCACCCGTCGTAAAGAACCAACGTGCACGACTTGACAGGTTATGGGCCCAGTATAGACGGTGGCGGTACACACGTCCTCGTCGAGATCACTGCGCTCGGTGCGGCATTATCCCCCCTCGCACGTTCACACCCCTGCCCCACGCCCCAGACACGCACCTGATCTGGATTTGGTGGGGCTCCCCGCCCCACCGCGATGGCCGATCCGGTTGAGACGCACGAGTACCGGCTGGAGAAGCTGGATAATGACTACGGGACTTGGGCGGTGCTCTTCCAGGCTAGCCTGGAGGACAAGGAGCTGTGGGAGGCCATCTCCGAACCGCGACCCGACGAGGCGGCCGACCCGACAGGCGCCGCCGCATGGACCAAGAAAGATAAGCGCGCCTTCCGGCGCCTTAAGATGAGCGTGGCGTTGCACCACCTCCCTACTGTGCAGGCGTGCGGCAGCGCCAAAGCGGCATGGGACGCGCTGGAGGCCATCTTCACCACAAAGAACAACGCGAGGCGGCTGCAGCTGACGCAAGACTTTGCCATGCTCAAGATGAACCCGGGCGAAACGCTGCTCGCCTACTCGGGGCGCACGAAGAAGCTCCAGTTGGAGATGATGGCGACGGGGCACGAGTACGACGACAACACGACGCTGATCCACTTCCTCAACGGGCTTGGGGATGACTACAAAATGGAGAAAAATATGCTGGTCAACCAGGGCACCGAGTTGCGGTGGGACACCGTGATTCCGATGCTCTACCCGGTGGAGAAAGAGAAAAAGGATGAGGCGGCGGTCAAGGAGGGTCCGTCGGTGGGGGCCTATGCGGCCAAGGGGGACCCCCGCTGGCCGCGGGATACGCCGATGCCCCGGGAGGAGCGACAGCGGCGCGTCGTGTGCTGGACGTGCGGTGTCCGGGGGCACTACGCGCGTCAGTGCCCCAAGGGGGGAGGCGATCGTCCACCCAGCGCGGGCGGGCTGCCGGCCAGCTTCATGGCTGTGGCAAAGAAGACGGGCGGCCGCACCCACGGGGAGGAGGCCATCACGGAGATTATCGACGACCACCCCGTGGAGCGACCGTCGGTACGGCCACCCTTTGCGTCGTTCGTGGGGGCCCGCTCGGGCGGCCACACGCCCCGTACGGCGTGGATGATCGATTCGGGGGCGACCAACCACATGCAAGTCACCCGCACTGGCTTCACCTCATACACCCCGACGGCGTCCGAGGTCACGATTGCCAACGGCGATGCGGTCCACTCACCGGGCCACGGCTCCGTCACCCTCTCCACGGCGCTGGGCGGTGTCGTCACGCTCGGCCACGCCCTCTTCGTGCCGGGCATCACGGTCAACCTGCTCTCCGTCCCTGCCATGGCCAAGCGGGGCAAGGTCGTCTTTGAGGGAGATACCGTAACGATCTACCAGAACGGGCAGGTCGTGGGGACGGGCCAAGTCGATGACATTGACCAGTACATGTTTCAGGGGCATACCACCAACTCCACCGCCATGCCGGCGCGCGCGCCGCCGACGGTGCAACCGCCGCAGTCGGCGGCGGTCGCGTACGGCCAAGCCCGCCCGAAGGGGGACCTGTGGCACCGTCGTCTGGGGCACCTCGGCCTTGGCAACGTGGCCAAGCTCTCCCAGCTCGTCACCGGCATGCCTCTCGCCAAGGCCGACCTCAAGGCCGAGGTGGGCGCCCCGTGCGTGCCGTGCGTCCAAGCGCGGATTGCACGCCAGCAGCACACGGGCGCATCCACCACGACTGTCCAGCTGGAGATGCTCCACGTCGACCTCGCCGGGCCGCTCGACCCGTCAGAAGGCGGGGCGGAGCACTTCTTCGCTGCCCTCGACGACTGCACCAAGATGGGCTTTGCCACCCCGATCAAGACCAAGTCTGCCGGCGGCACGGCCCTGCGGGACTGGATTACTCACCTCGAGCTGCAAACCGGAAAGAAGGTCAAGATTGTCCGGTGCGACGGCGCCGGGGAGCTGGTCAACAGCGCCGCGATGCGGGCCTTCTTTGCCGAGAAGGGCATCAAGGCCGAAACGACCGCGCCGTACAACCCGCAGATGAACGGGAAGGCCGAGCGGCTGAACAGGACGATTGTGGAGCGGCTGCGCGCGGTCATGTTGGAGTACCGGCTGCCTAAGTCCCTCTGGGCCGAGCTGCTGATGGCATTGTTCTTCCTCCGCAACCGCTCTCCGACGGCCGACGGCACGGCCACCCCCTACGAGCGGTTTTACGGCCAGAAACCTGACGTCTCCCACCTCCGCGTTTTGAAGAGCCCCGCCTACGCGTTGCGCCCCGACCGCAGCTACTCCAAGCTGGACGCCAAGACCCTGGTGGGCACGGTCATTGGCTACGCCGCCGGCGGCCATGCCCTGCGCATCCGGTCGTCCGTCACGGGCAGGATCCTCGTCCGCCGCGACGTCGTTGTGGACGAGACGGTGCCCGCCATGCCCGTCTCCCCCACCGCCATGCCCGTCTGCCTCTTCCTGCCCGACAATTGGACTGACTCGCAGAGCACGACGCCCTCTGGATATGGGGGAGACGGGGGAGATTGGGCCGTGCCGGGCAATGGAGGAGATGGCGGCGCTTGGGATGTGTCCGCTGGTGGCGACGTGTCGGGCGCCTCCATCCCGCCGCGCGCCGGCGATGGCGGCCGCCTGGCCGACGACGACGGGGTCGCCACGACCGCGGGCTCGCCGCCCGCGGGTGGTTTCTCGAGCCCCGACGTCTCTGTCGCACCGCCCCCGGGCGGCGACGGCGGGGGGCACGGCTATTTTCTGCGCCACCGGCATGACTCGGACAAGCCAGGCCCGTCGGCCCTGGCCGCCAAGGTCACCCCGCCACCGGCGCCCCTCGTTCCCATGGCGGTTGATGAAGCCGTCGCCCGTCCCGACTGGTGTGCTACGCCACCCACGACCCGCGCCGAGGCTCTAGCCCGCCCCGACGCCTACCTGTGGCAGCAGGCCATGGACGACGAGATAGCCGCGCTGCGCGCCGCCCACGCCTGGGAGCTGTTGGACCCGCCCGCCGGCGCTTCGATCACCGGCGGCCGCTGGGTGTTCGACCACAAGCGCGACGCCAATGGCATCGTCACCCGCTACAAGGCGCGGTACGTTGCGCGAGGCTACACCCAGCGGGCGGGGGTGGACTACAACGACGTGTGGGCGCCATGCCCGGCGCGCGCTACCGTGCGCGCGGTCATGGCGTTGGTTGCGGCCAACGACTTGGAGCTGCACGTCATCGACATAAAGACAGCCTACATCAATGCACCCATGGACGTGGACGTCTAAGTGCAGCAGCCAGAGGGGTACGAGGAGGGTCCCACGGGGACGGTTGCCCGCCTGCTCTACGCCCTCTACGGGTGCAAGCAGGCGGGGCGGCTGTGGGGGAATCACTGCCACGGGACGCTGACGGCCATCGGCGCCGTCCGCTTGACGGCCGACCCGACGACGTACGTTTGGCAGCACCCCGTGCACGGGCCGATCGTCATACTCGTACACGTGGACGACATGGCGGTCACGGCAAAGACGTTGGCGGGCGTGTCGGTAGCCAAGGAGGTGGTGCTGTCCGCGTACGAGGGACGCGACCTGGGGGCGTCCAACACGTTCCTCGGCATGCGGGTCGACCGCGACCGAGCGGCGGGCACGCTGAAGCTCAGCTGCCCGGGCGTCACCGCGGCGCTGTTGGAGCAGTTTGGCATGGGCGCCGCCCGACCCAACAAGCTGCCGATGGCGGTCAAGACAACTTTGATGCGGACGGGGGAGCACCTGCTGGAGGACAGCACGCGGTACTCGGAGTTGGTGGGCAGCCTCCTCTACCTCGCCACCACCACCCGACCGGATATTGCCTATGCCGCCGGTGTACTGGCACGCTACATGAACAAGCCCGAGGAGCAACATTGGATGGCTGCCAAAGGCGTCCTGTGCTACCTTTCCGGGACCGCCAACTACGGGCTCTGCTACGGGCCCGCCGAGGAGCTGGTGGGCGCGGTGGATGCCGACCTCGGCGGCTGCCCCGAGACACGACGGTCGACCACCGGCTGGGTGTTCACCTGGAACGGGGCGGCCCTCTCCTGGGGGAGCAAGCGGCAGGCTACCGCGTCTTCCTCCACCGCGGAGGCCGAGTATGTGGCGGCCGCGGCAGCAACCCGGGAGGCGCTGTGGGTGCGTAAGCTGATGGTGGACCTTGGCCAGCCGGCCACGACCGTCAACATGGCCGAGGACAACCAGGCCTGCCTCTCCCTCATCGCCAACCCGGAGACTACCGGGAAGGCGAAGCACATCGACATTGCCCATCACCTGGTGCGAGAGCGCGTGGCAATGGGAGAGGTCACGTTCACCTACACGCCTGGCTCCGAGGTGCTGGCTGACGGGCTAACAAAGGCACTGCCTGGCCCCGCCTTCAACTCTTTCCGCTCGCGTCTGGGGGTGGGCACGACGGAGGCGCCGACGCCCGAGGACGACCCGGCAGAGTGAGCCGCGTGGCACGGCCGGCCGAGATGGCCACGGCACTGGGGGAGTGTTGGATGCCGCCAGACGGCCGTGCCCAACGGCGGCACGCGCCACCGGCAGGCGCTCGATGCGGTGGGGAGATTGTGCGTGGCGGGATTGAGTGTGCGACTGGTGACCGCGCGCCGATGGGAATTGCGTGAGGGAATTGTGATGAGTGTCAGCGAGGGTCCGCGATTGGTGACGGGAGATTCCCGGACGGCCCGCCGGGCCGGCTGGGGGGAGATATTGGGTGGGCGTGGCGCGGCCACAGCCACCCGTCGTACAGAACCAACGTGCACGACTTGACATACTGCCCCCGGCGGAAACCGCCCAGAATCGACTTGAGCCAAATCGAGTCGGGCGATCGCCGGGAAACCGCGGCTGCGCCACTGGTCGCCCCCAGTGGCGCCACAGCGCCCCAGGACGGTCCCAACCGGCCGTCCCCCAAAGACAACAGCGCCCCATTGCCGGCCCCAAACAAGTGGATGGGGGCGCAACCGTCCACGACTGGCACCGGCCCGCGGCAAGGTCGACGGAGGTCGCTGCCGTGAATCCGGGGCCGCGCCACTGGACGCCTCCAGTGGCGTCTTGGCGCCTCAGCATTCCCTCAACAGAGGGTCGCCAGGCCCGGCGCTCCGCTCAGCCGCGCCTAGGTTTTTGACAACCCCGACGGCAGCCCGGAAAGCCGTGAACGCCGGCGACGGCAGCGGCTTGGTGAGCCCATCCGCCGGCATGTCGGCGCTCGGGAGGAAGTAGAAGGCCACATGCCCGCGCGCCTGGCAGTCGCGAACCATGTGGTAGGCGACATCGACATGCTTGGTCCTCGCCGTCGCCTCGGGGTTGTTGACAAGCGCCAGGCAGGACTAGTTGTCCTCTCCCATCGCCACGGTTCCACCGTCGACGCCCAGAGCCGACAGCAGCTTGCGTAGCCACAGCGCCTCCTTGGTCGCCATTGCGGCGGCTACGTACTCGGCCTCTGCCGTCGAGGTGGCCACGGTCGACTGGCGCTTACTTGCCCACGCAATCGCCCCGCCATTGCAGGTGAAGACGTAGCCGGTTGTCGACCGACGACCGGCCCAGTCGGCGTCGACAAACCCTTGCAGCGGCTCGCTGCCGCTGTAGACCACACCCAGGCGAGTCTTCCCGCGCAGGTAGCGCAGAACCCCTTTAGCCACACGCATGTGGTCCTCCTCAGGGCAGGCCATGAAGCGCGACAGCACCCCCACGGCAAAGGCGATGTCTGGTCTCGTCGTGGTAGACAGGTAGAGGAGGGAGCCGACCAACTCGGCGTAGCGGTTTCCCTCCGACAGCAGTCTTCCCCCTGTCTTGGTCAGCTTGACCCCCGAAGCCATCGGCGTCTTTTCTGGCGTCGCCTTGCCCATCTTAAGCGCCTCGAGCAGCGTCAAGGTGTGCCCCGAGTTGTTCAGCGCCTTGTTTTTCATGGCCTTGGTCCCGCGCGCCGTTTTGTAGGACTCTTCCAGAGACAGGTAGGTCCCCGTCGGCAGGCACTGATACGTCAATCCGGATTCATCCTCATTGTAGATGTTGTCCGGATGAAACGGGGCGAGCTCCGACCGCACGCGCTCCATCTCCTCCGCGATTAAGTCCTCGTCGACGGAGCCACCCTCCCCGTGCAACCGCACAAAGCCACCAAACCCGCTGCGCTTGAGCCATCGGGAGACCCAGCCGGCGCTCGCCGAAAAGCCCGTCATGCCCATCGCTACGGCCTGCTTCTTGCACTCGGCTTGCAGCAGGCCAAATCTGAGGGGCAGCCGCAGCTCCCGGATGCGGTTGGCAAAAGTCGACACGGCGGCGTCGAGCAGAGGGTACCGGCCGGTGGTGAGGCGCTTGCGCGCGGCAAAGTGACTGCTGCCCTCCAGGCACGAGAGAAGGCTGTCGCGCTTTTTCCAAATGCCGTAGGCCGTCCAAATTTTGACGCCCCACTTGTCCGCAGCCTCGTGTACTGCTATGCCGGCTGACACGTCCTTCACCATCAGGACTTTGGTCGCGACCCCAACCTGCTTACGCTTCTGCTTGCCCTTCTCGGGGGAGCCCTCGCTTGGGGACGACGCCGGCGTGCTGCCGGAACCTTTGGACAATACAACGTGCGAGAAAAATAACAAAAGGGAACAGAAATACAGGGAAAATCCACGGCACGAAGAAACAAAAAGGAAAAGAGAACAGTCTACATTGTAGGGGAAAAAGAGATAGGCACGGTCAGAAAATGTCGTGTATACGCAATTAAATCACCGAAGCGTGCGAAAAGCATACTGTGGCGGCGCTTGCCCACTCCAAGTGGAAACATACGAGTGCATACCTTCTCCTCCGGAACTGATCTCGTTGTCATGCGATTGCGGCACTACCACGACCAGTGTAGGGTGCGCGTCTGAGTCGCAGAGGAACACGAAGCAAGAGAATCGCATCAGCGGGGGAATGGAATACAGCACGAGGCAGCAGTTAGAACGTGCGCATAGTGGGAAACAAATAAAAAAGTGAAGCCTGTAGCAGAGTGAGACAGGTACTGCCTCTGGAACGGACTCTGCGCGTACCTGGAGCGGTCGGGCTGTCACTGTCCGGGGACACCTCCGAAGGCACCATAGTGGAAGGCGATTCGGTCATGGCAGCTCTCCAAAACTCTGCCTATGGTACCACAGTGGCAGGGCTGTGGAGCTGGCAAAGAAAGGTGCGTACCCCGGCAACCGCTTGAGCGACCAAAGAACCTCGCGTCCACGTCCTGCACGTGTGAGCGACGACAGCGTGTCGCTGCCACTGCTGGCCAGAGCGATCGTTGAAAATTGTTGCGAAGACATCAGAGAATTCTCGGGAACCTGGGACGAACCGGTTCACCCGATCTGTAAGCTCCGTCGTCGACTTGATTCGCCGATAAATCGATTTTTCGGGGTTAATTCTCGTGTAGACGATTCTCTTATAACGAGAACACACTGTATTTGAGTAGAATATATTTGTATCCGTGTACGATTATTAGATCCGGATATAATCCCCCAAGTCCGACGGACAGCCCAATTAGAGCCCAGGAAGAAAGCCATCCAGCCTTATTCGAGCTCCAAACGGACGTCAGAACGACTTGAAATCCACACTTGATTTCAACGCCCCAAGCGTCGGGGTGGTTTCCCGCCGTTTGTGGATCGCCGCTTGTCGCTCCCAAATGTTCGGACATTAATTCCGCGATTGTCGGCACGCGAAAAGAGAGGTAGACTGTGTTTATCCAGAATTCGCCAGGCACGGGAAGCCTCGTAACCGTGTATATCCCTGTATCCTGTCTCTCATATCTGGGATACGGATCCGATATAATCTTGCAATTTCTGTCGGACAGGATAGAGATATCCCCACCTCCTTTTCTCATAATGCATTTGGGATATGCGTCCCCGGTTCGTATCCGAAGTGGATACGGATATAATGCACGGATATAATCCTCGGGGATGTATCCATGACAACCCCTGGCCTGTTGTCGTCGGGCAGGAGACGAGAAAGGCCAGAACCTGCCAGGCGTCCGCCGCAAGGTCGCAATCGGGGGGGGTTAGAAACAGTGGGAGCACGATCACGGAACGCTCTTCCCGGTCACAGCCGAGGAAGGGGGGGGGGGGCGGCAGAACAACGCGAGCACGTCGACGGCATGGGCGACGTGGAGGCGCTGCAGCGAAGACGATCGTTGGTGGCGAGACGGCGGTGGCCCGCTCACCGACCGCCACACATCTCCGCGGCACAGCTCAGCTCAGAGGACGCGACCAAGCATGACAGTGAAATAAGTACGGATTGTATCCGCCAAGACTAAACTTAGTTACGAAGACGTCCCATTTTCCCCTTCCAACGCCCGCTTGCGGTGGAGGCCGTCGTTCTCTGAATACAGCCGCACTACCTCTCTTGCAAGCTCAGTCGCCATTGCTACACAGCTCAGCGACCAGGTGTCTATCCCTGGTTGTCTTGGCGCCGTCGTACATGGGGATGGACTGTAGCATAACAGTAACGCTTCTCCACCGTTCCTGCCCCTCCTGTGCCGCCAGGTGCAGTCGCAACCCTTCTTGACGCCCCCGCGTTCCATGACGAGTGAGCACCGGCGCCCATCGCTTTTGATGCACCCACCAACGATGGGGGCGTTGGCAGTGATTGACTGCCCCCCAGAATGACAGCCACCCTTGTGCTGGCACACGAAACAGATGCAAATTCCCAGCAGTCACATGCCCGCATAGTTTTCCATACCTGACGCGCCTCGACCTACTTGTCACCGTGACGTCGTACAAGATGCGACCCGCGTGTCGCTGCAGATCTTCAGAGCGCCACTGTCAGGTCAAATGAGCACACGTAGACGGCATCCAGCTGACTGTGTCATGAGAGATGGTGTGGTATCTGACACGCTTTGTGTACAGTTTCCGACATGACAAGGCCGTCAGACCCTCGTTTGCGGGTTAATGGAGTTCCCGATGTCTACGCTCCCACCTGATGGGGGCGCCATTCCAGCTGGCCCGCTGGAGGCCGACTGATTGCCTGAACATCTGTCACATCGGACCCCGGCTGTGAGACACGGAGAGACAGCTCAGCCTTGCAGCTTCCGAATGCCACCACAGCCACCGCCTCTCCCTTGCACACATCCCTATGCAGCGCACAAGCGGCTGTCACTTTAGCGCCCCCCTGGCCATTGATGTTCCGCGCGGACAGTGATGACGGCAGTCCATGACAGATTCAGCCGCCATCCTGCGACCTCTCCAGTGGATCCCACTACTGCCGCACCCACCGCTGCGTCCGAGAAACGCGCGGACGCGGCCGCAGCGGCGTGGCATCGGCAGGCCAGTGCACAACTCACACCTCCCCGCTCCCACTAAGCCACATACAACTCTTGGAGCGGGCAGGCCGAGCGACAGAGTGGCACCACAGCGAAACGATGCTCGCCGAGGCTATCAAAATAAGAAGCGGATTCCCGCGAGGCCAGGAGCGTGCGGTACGGGGACGACGATTTGGAGCAGGGGCGGAGCGCCGGTGCGAGGGGAGGGGGCGGACAGCTGCAGCAGCGGCGACGACGCGATGCGGGGATGACAATGCAGCAGTGTGGGTGTCAGGAAACGGCGCGACGCTTGGCGTTTCCGCCCAATGGATGGTCCTCAACGTTCCTGAGATACGTTCCTGTCCTTCTGTGGCCATGAGTTCCTGATTATTTTTTCACTACGCACGTGCTGGCGGCGGATCGAGCCGTCTCGTGCCGAAAAGTTCCGGAAGATCTGAAGAGCAACGCGGATGCTTTGACCTCCAGGCGACCTCACTCGCGAGAGGAGGGACAGTGAAAAACGATGCCGGACGCCGCCAGCTTGCCGCTTGTGACCGGCCCGTGCTCGGGCTGCCCCGATCGCCTCCGCAACCGGAGGTGGATCGAGCACGGTGGAGGGCACGTCCTCAGTGCCGCCCGTCCTCGCACGATCCACTGGCTGGTAGAGTTACCGGGGCGTCTTTTCAGTGGTGGCCGTCTGGTGTCAACGCGGGCTCTTTTGGTGGACATGGAGGGGGTAAACGTAGGCGCCCGCTGCGTGGGCCATTGATTGTTGAGAGACCAGGACTGGGAGATAGCGTCACTGCACGAGGCCCATGTCCTGTGAGGGCCCCATGACGCCCCGGATGTGTGGCCACGACGGTGCAAGGGGAACGTGTCACCCTCTCCTGGGCGGAAAATCTGTCAGGCGGTGGCGTAGTGCGACAGGGAAGGCGGTAGTACAGTGTTCCGCGCGCACCATACACGCATTGCCCGCCACCACGGCCGAAAACCCGCCGCGGCTGGCACACAGTCTCTGTCTGGCTCACCCCCGGGTGGGGATCCATCAATGGTCCCCTCTAACAGACTGCGATGCGCCTACCTGTCGCCACCGCCGTAACGGGTGTTGGCCGCGCCGACGACGGACTTCGGACCCGCCAGAGCCGTGGGTAGGCCACGCCACCACCAGTCTGCCACGGCGCCCCAAATGCCAAGTGGCCCCGCGGGCTTGTCTGCAGTCACGTGACTCAGCCACTGGCACCCGACCCGAACCGCTGCTGTGACCGCCCAGAGTCGGTGGCCACGAGCACCATCCCCAGGTTCCGACGACTGAGTCTTCCTTCATGCGGAGGACGCAGAGGATGGTGGACGCCTCCCACAACGCTGCGGCGGCGTTGGTGAGAAGCGCTGGTTTTCTGGTGGAGGGGAGGGCGACAGAGACGGCTACGGCTGTGCGGGTGCCGACGGCGGCGGCCACCGCGGTGAGAGTGTATGTCTGGAGATGCAGGGGGAGAGACGCACACCGGCCGGCCGCGCCCGTCGCAGCTGCGGTCACGGAGTTCATGGCCCCCGCCCAGGGGGCGGCCTGGGAGGGCGCTGCCATGATCCCTCGCTTGGGTCGCCGCGGGCTTGGTGCTCGGCGGCAGCGAGTCGGGCGACGGGGGGCGATATTGGCTGCGGGGGGAGGTGCGCCCTGTCAGTGCCTCGGGGGGGGGTGCGCCATGCGGTCGTGCCGCGCAAAGGTGGTGTCGGCTGAAACCCCTTCAGGAACCCTTCTAGCGGAGGACGCCCCGTCATGCACCACCTGAGGACAGAGAAAAACACAGACAATGCGTGTTATGCTCCGTTGTAGTAGAGCTCCAGTTTCCACACTGCCCTTTCCAACCGCCCCCCGTTCCGCCACGGCCTCATTCTGTTATGGGCTGTAGCACCAAGCGGATGGCAAGTAGACGTCATGTAAGGCACAGCTAAACTTGGAGAACACCTACACACAACAGAGACGAGGTGGTGAACGAAGCTACTGCTCCACACACAGGAGCAGACTGAGAAAAAGAAGGGCACACTAAACACGAAGAAAAGAGGACTAAGCAGGAAGAATCAGGTCGGGGTCCAACACGATGAAGTTTCCGATGGCGTCCCCCAGCACTCGAGTCGATACCCCCGGCGGCTCCACAGCAGGGGCTGTCAGGATATAGATTTTGGGCCGTAATGGGATACGGATACACGCCGATCCTTCGTATCAGATTACGGATAACTCCATCAGCTGAGATCCGGATCAGGATATCTGTCTCCGGAACCGGATATTTGAGTAGATTATAAGCGTATCCGGATACGATTATTGGATCCGAATATAATCCCCCAAGTCCGACAGACAGCTCAATTAGAGCCCAAGAAGAACGCCATCTGGACGTTATTCGAGTGCTAAATGGACGTCAGTACGACTTGAAATCCACACTTGATTTCAACGCCCCAACGGGCGCTGTCGAGGCGGTTCCCCGCCGTTTGTGTAAACGGACGTCAGAGAGACCGTTCTGAAGCTCGTTTTACACTTTGACAACAACGAAATTGGGTCGAGTCGCGAGATTGAACGGTTCCACCCGGGTCGGGCTGGATCGGGGCTTGTCGCTGCCCAATGTTCGGACCTTAATCCTTTGATTGTCGGCACGCGATTCCAGGCACGTACGTGCAATACCCTGGCCTTCAGGGCGGTGGCGCGCTCGGCGACGCATAGACACCGGGTAAGCCGGCCGGCTCCATGGCCGCAAGCACGCACGGGGGCGCGTGCAGCCACACTGCCGTGGCGGGGGGGGCGCGCGGCGGGGAAAGGGGTGCCGCCGCCGCCGCCGCGGCGGCGGCGGCCCGCCGGCGTGGTGCAACGCCTACGGGCGGGGCCGTCACCGCGCCGCGCAGCGCACCTGCGCGCGGCCGACAAGGCGCACGGGTGGGCGGATGGGATCGACCACTGCGCGACGGGGTGCCTCGAACCGTGCCGCGAGATGGAGTTAGAATCCGCCGACGTGCCGCCGCAACCGAAGCCGGCGCGCAGGCACGATCAACCGCGGGTCATCGCGGGCGCTTCGAACCCCGGAAGTCGCTGCACGCGGTCGCCGCGCGCAACTCGGGGCGGTGGGGGGGGGGGCAGGGGGGCAGGCGCCGTCTGGGCCCTGGGACCCTTGTGGCAGGACAGTCCTTAAGAGGCCGCGTAACTCTATTCGCTTTCAGCGTCATCGCGACCCTTCCAACGCTGACACGCCCTCAGATCCCGAATGCAGACTGCCACCTCTGAAACGGAGAGAAAGTCCCTTGATCTAAGTATATGTGTGCATCACTACACTTTGAGAGCACCCTGTCCTAAAGGTCAGGGACAAAGAGAGGTCGAATGTGTTTAACCAGAATTCTGCAGGCGCGGAAAGCCTCATGATCCTTTATATCCCTGTATCCTGACTCTAATATCTGGGATACGGATCCGATAGAATCTTGCAATTTATGTCGGACAGGATAGATATATCCTCACCTCCTTTTCTCATAATGCATTTTGGATACGCGTCCCCGGCTCGTATCCGAAGTGCATACGGATATAATGCACGGATATAATCGTCGGGGATATATCCATGACAACCCCTGCTCCACAGGGAAGTCTATTTCGTGCGTGTAGATGTAGCGGGGGTTGAAAACACCCTCCAACAGTACGACCACCAGGTTGTCCGACAAAGCACGGCCGTGCAGTACCTTGCGCGATGGATGCACCACACCGTGCCCGACTTGCAGGCCTGCCGCGTCCAGCAGATCATGAGGCCCGTCATCCACTCCCGGAACGGTTCCAATTGTAGAGACGAGTTGCCCAGTGTGGGCTGTGGCGGGAACCAACGCCGCGGCCGTAACAGCAGCTGTGACAGCAGCGAAAGTTGACAGCGCAGCACTCGCCGCCAAGACCCGCGGCCGTGCGGCAGCATGCCGTCCCCGCTTGGACGGGCTGCCTCCAGACGCTTCCGACCCGCCGCGTTTGCCCGTCGGCGTGGCAGCATGCGCCGAGGGACGCACGCTGAATACCGGGCCCGTCGTGCAGCAGCACGGGTGGCAGCACGGGCTGCCACGACCGACGAACCGGTGAGGGCGCCCTGCGCCACCGCGTCATTGGTAGCGGCGGACGTGGCGGCGGACGCGCCGCCTCTGCTCGCCACCGCCCCCGGCCGAGGCGCAATGACGACATGGTGGTGGGCACCGTGGGTGCCTTGACGAGCTGCAGCCGCCGCGCTGGCCGCTGCCACTCCGGGGCGGACTGCCGCTGCTGACTCCGCCACAGCGTCCGTCGCTCGGCGAGACGCCGCCGCCGCTCGGTTCTTCTTATTTTGCTGCGCCAGTTGAGCGCGGAACAGCGCCGTCCGGATAGGCCTCCGGACGCGCGACTCCTTACCCCAGAGCAGGATCAGAGAAGCAACCGCTTGCTCCTGGGTGCAGCGGTCGCTGTTGGGGATGCTCGACAGGAAGACCACGCGGCGACCGAGCCCTCCCGAAACGCCATTTTCCGCACCTCGCGTCCGCTGCGTCGCGGGCAAGAGAGACAGGGGCACACTGACGCCGAGCGGCCAGCGCCCGCCCACCACCTGCCCGTCGCCGGCCGGGTTGACAACAAGCCGATGGGACCACCATCGGGCGAGCCCTTCCTGCATCATCTGCGGGTGTACGCCAAACTTGGCCGCGAGCAGGATGACAACCACCTTGAGGATGTTCCGGACGAGCTTGGAGGCGGCAGCCATGCCCATCAACTCCCGCAGGATGTCCTTGATCTCCTACTCGGGCATGTAGACCGGGGGATGCAGGATCGACTCAACCAGAAACGGCATGCCCGTGGTGGAGGGAGCTGCGACGCTGTCGGCCGAGGGTTCTGTCTCCTCAGAAGCGTTGAGGGGGGCGTGGGACCGCGACCGACAGACCCTGCCAGCCAACCGCTGCCACTCCACAGGCGGCGGCAGGTCGTCGTCAAAAGGCGACGTCATGAGCTCGTGCAGCTCCATGTCCTCGTCGGAAATGGCCGGCAGAGGGGCGACGACGGGCGTCGTGCGCGTGGCGGAGCCGACGAGGCGCGCCGACCGGGAGCCGTGAGCCAGCGCGTCTTGCGACAGAACGTCGCCGGCTCGGGCAAACTGGTGGACGTCGGATAGGACGCGCAAAACGTCGGGGCCGGCGTACTTGCCCTTCCCCGCCAACGTGAGGAAGCCGACGTTGCCCGCCGTGTCCACTCCGGACGCGTGCACCAACAGCCCGAGGCCAAGGTGTGTCTCGGCCTCTTCGGCGGCCGCCACGAGCGCACCAAGCGCCCGCAGGGCAGCATAGGGACCGCCGACGCGCCCTTGCCCGTGATCGCCGAGACGTATTTGGCTAGGCGGCTCATAAGCGGGCTGTTTCGGTTGCTCGCCGCTGCCGCCGCACGCTCGAGCGCCACCGCTGCCCCAGCGGCTGTGCCGGCCGCGATACTCGAAGAAGCAGCTGCGGAAGGGGCGCTGCTGCCACCGCTGCTGGCTACAAGAGGGCGCACTGGGGCGGTCGACAGAGGGAGATTATAAAGGCCCGTCGTATCTTGCGTGCAGCCCGACACGCCGCCCGCAGGACTGCCGGCAACTGCCGTCGCGGCGAGGAGGGCACCGTCCAGATTGCGCGCTGTCACTGCGCCGTCAACAGACGCGTCAACCGCGGCCGTCGCGGAGGCAGCAGCCGGCCCATAGACGGCGGCCGTCACCTCGGAGGTAGCAGGCGCACCGACGGCGTCCGTCGCCGTCCCAGCGGCCGGCGCACCGACAAAGGCCGTCACCATGGCAGCGGCCGGCGCAGGGACGGCACTTGCCACCGTGGTCATCTCAGGCGCACCAGCGGCGGCCGTCGACGCGTTGGTAGCAGGCGCTCCGATGGTGGCCGTCGCCGCTATGGGAGCGGTAACGACGCCCGTGCGTCTTGCGGAACGCATCGTACGACAGAGCCCAACCCAATTGCAGTCCCATCTTGGCCGTCCGCCCACTACCAGGAAGCACGTTTTGCTCCTCCACCCACCCGACGTCGAAAGCAGCGATAAGAATAGTGAAAAAAAATACTCGTTTACGGAGAGTAGCGAGCACGAGCGGGTGTGATCGGCACCCCATATTGAGAGTGGTGGTTGGTGGTTGAAAAGTAAAGTTTGACCTCAATAAAACGACCAGCGACCCCGACAGTCGATGACGGACAGGATGGGGAAGGCAAAGGGGAGCGGCGACGGCGGGTTGCGGTCCTTGTGGATGGGTACCGGGGCGGGGCGGGGGGCGACGGCCGGTCACCGCCAACGTTGATGGGGAAGGGGGGGGGCCGAGGGCGACGGCCGGTCACCGCCAGCACCAACTTGGTGTCCGGCCGACGACGGCTCCTTGACAGACGGTGGGGTCGCCAACGCCAGGGTGCCCGACGGGTTGACACGGTTGACGAACGAAGTGGCGCGGAGGACGACGCGGCGCCGACTGCAGCAGCAGAGAAAAAAATGGCATGCATGCAGGCGTGACCCAGGCGACGGGAGACGTGAAAAAACGGGGGGGCGAGGGGAGAGGGGTGAGGGTGGGGGGGGTGAGGGGGGGAGGGGGGAGCGATGCAGGGGGAGCAAAGAGGGAGAAGAGAAAACACCCGAAAGGAGAAACACATTATTGAGGGGGGAAAGCAGCGTAGAGCGCCAAAAGAGAAACGAGGAAAGAATGGGTACAGTCCACGAAGCGCGTCAGAAAATACGCTTGGCGGTGGAGTAGTAAACGGCGATGGCACTGGTGATACGGGATGACGCGCCACAGCGACCAGCCACTCCCATGCTGTGTCAAAATAAACTTCCAAGCTTACATCGGGAGGGCCTCCTCCTCCGTTGACACGGTGCAGGTGTGGTTGTCGTCGTCGTGTTGGGGGGAAGGCAACGCGGTCGCCGACGGCGAGGAGACAGACACACCTTTGCCGATCTCGGGCGGCTGCGAGCTGCGTGACAGAATCGCCAGCGGGGAAGGAAAGTGTGAGTACCTGGGTGGTGGACGGCGGCGATTCTGCGGCGCCGCCAAGTCGAAGCATACTTCAACGTATTTCCCAAAAAATTAAATCTCATCTGTGGGTGGTGTGGCAGAATCGGCTGCAGGCGTCAGAATCGCCCGCGTTCGTGACACAGCCTAAAGGTCCATCCCATATAGCTAGACGTGTAAGAAAAAAAACCGCACGAGACGGGAGGCTGTCGGATGGGGCCGAGGCTTTGTAGGCGAGGTCAGCAGTGAGCTACGGCTCAGTTCTAAGAAAGTCAGGCACGAAATCGCTTGTCTTCCACCGGAGGTGCCGAGAGGAAGAGACAAGGTGCCTGTCTGCAACGCCATGGACGCCAATGCTGTGTCTCCAGTCCGATTGTCCCTCTGGCCCGAATCAAATGAATTCCGACATCGGCAGGTCGGGGTCCACAAAGATATATGTTGCCGCGGAATAAGGCGACTTGTGTGGTTTAAATCTGTCTGCATGGGTCAATGGAAAGCGTGACTTGGAAGATTGCACAAACACACAGCAGTGCACGGCTCTGATCGCATCCACACACCCCCGAGTGTTCGCCCACCACACAGGCCACCTACGTGTGCCAGCCTCCCGGTCGCACCAAGAGAACAGGAAAAAACAAGAGAAAACACGTACGTGCAGCAAGCAAAGCACCTGTCACTCCTCCATGTGGGAGCTGGCGTCGCTCTCCTCATCAGACGAGCTACTCCCACCCTCCCCCCCCCCGGACTCCACCTCCAGCTGGTCTTCCCCAAATGCTGCTTCCACCGCTGCTCTCACCCCGCCCACCGCCCGAAAGTTGTCCTCCATCTTGATAGCATGCAGCTCGTACTTGAGCCACTCCGGGGCGGTAATTTAGACAAACTGCTCCGCCACCAGCGTCTTCAAAGTCGTCAGCGTAAAGTCGATGTTGGCCCGCTTGAGCGCCATCTTCACGGTGCCTCAGACCATTTCGATAGGTTTGAGCTCAGGGTGGGCCACTGGTGAAATGAGGATGGATATCCCAAAGTCTTTCGCCAGGTCTTGGACCAGGTACCTGAGGCCGGGGCGGTTCTTGGCTGCTTGTTCAAGAAGCTCCTTCTTGACCTTGTCCTTCTCCCAATGGGTGCCCTCCCACTCCTCTGGCACGCAGTCGTGAGCCCTGAGCCACGCCGCCACCTCCGCTTTGCGCATTTTGGTGTTGGCGGGGCGCGTGCTCTCGGTGCGTACGAGGTGATCTGGGGCGCGGTCAATCACCAAGACGCCGCCGTGCATGTTGGGGAAGACGTCGTCATTCAGCCACTCCAGCCAGCGGTCAGAGTTCATCTCATAGTGGTAGTCCCCTGTTTTTTTCTTGCGTATGAAGAAAAGGCTGCTGCCGTCCACCAGGCCCGTCTGGCGAGAGCCCACGTGGGCAATAAATCTCCTGCCGCCCTTGCCCGACGGCACCTTGGCTATTCAATTCAGCGTCCCATCATTCCAGCCCCGGTACACCGTCATGTTCTTATTGTCCCATGTTTCGTCAGTGTAGTGTATCCTGCGCCCCGTCCGACGGTACTGCCGCCCGGTGTCGATGTAGTTGGTTCTCAGGGCCGTAATGGCAGGGTGCTCGTGCGCCACGTCGTAATGCGTGGGCCCTCGCGGAAATTGAAAGCCCGCCTCCTGCATAGCAACGGCCAGCCTCGTGCGCGTCCACACAAAGGAGGACGTGGAGCCGATGCCAGTCGCGCTGTGCTCTGTTCGACATGTTTTGGCACATTATCGGCATGCGCATCCCGCACACGGGTGCGGTGGCCGCCGTAGCGGTTGCAAACTGTTGGCGAGTACCCACTGGTCCGGCTCGACGCTCGCGCGCCGACGCCGCCGCTACCCGGGCGAGTGTGCGTCGTGCGGACACACGGATTTCGCACCGTTCGACATGTTTGGGCACATTATCGGCATGCGCATCGCGCACACGGGTGCGGTGGCCGCCATAGCGGGTGAAAGCCTTTGGGAAGTACCCATTGGTCCTGCTCGACGCTCGCGCGCCGACGACGCAGCTACCCGGATGAGCGTGCGTCGTGCGGACACTCGGATTTCGCACCGTTCGACATGTTTTGGCATATTATCGGCATGCGCTTCGCGCACACGGGTGCGGTGGCCGCCAGAGCGGCTGCAATCTGTTGGCGAGTACCCATTGGTCCTGTTCGACACGCGCACGCCGACGCCGCATCTACCCGGGCGAGCGTGCGTCGTGCAGACACTCGTATTTCGCACCGTTCGACATAATCGGCATGCGCATCGCGCTCACGGGTGCGGTGGCCGCCGTGGCAGTTGCAAACTGTTCGCGAGTACCCATTGGTCCTTCTTTACATGCGCACGCCGACGCCGCGTCTACCCGGGCGAGCGTGCGTCGTGCGGACACTCGTATTTGGCACCGTTCGACATAATCGGCACGCGCATCGCGCCCACGGGTGTGGTGGCCGCCGTAGCAAATGAAGACTGTTGGAGAGTACCCATTGGTCTTGCTCGACATGCCCACGCCGACGCCGCATCTACCCGGGCGAGCGTGCGTCGTGCAGACTCTCGGAGTTCGCACCGATCGAATTAATCGGCATGCGCATCTTGCACACGGGTGCGGTGGCCACCGTAGCTGTTGCAAGCTGTTGGCGAGTACCCATTGGTCGTTCTTGACATGCGCACGCCGACGCCGCATCTACCCGGGCGAGCGTGCGTCGTGCGGACACTCGCATTTCGCACTGTTCGACATAATCAGCATGCGCATCGCGCACACGGGTGCGGTGGCCGTCGTAGCGGTTGAAGACTGTTGGCGAGTACCAAAGGGTCCTGCTGGACACTCGCGCGCCGACGCCGCAGCCACCCGGGCGAGCGTGCGTCGTGCGGACACTCGTATTCCGCACCGTTCGACATATTTTGGCACATTATCGTCATGCGCATCGCATACACGGGTGCAGTGGCGGCCGTTGCGGTTGAAAACTGTTGGCGAGTGCCCACTGGTTCTTGCGGGATTAATGACGTTGGTTAGTCAACCAGTATGTTAGGACCGACCGTAGACACACAATAAAGAGAATACTATCGTCCGAGGGACGAGAAAGAAGAAACCTTTGTTTGGATGACATCCGATGGGGAACCGGGAGTGCCGACGACGGCGAGTCCCGGGCCCAAGGTGCTTTAGTATGACGAAAAGAGAGGCGCAAGGACGATCGACCGGGAGATCCGAAAGATCTAAGTAAACCGCCCAAAGGTGAAGCAATAAACGAAGACAGATATACAAGGCGGAAGAAACCCCCCAGAAGGCAAGGCCCAAGTTGGTTCATTCCTCCGCATGAACACCAACCAGTTAAGTGGTCCACAATTGGTCGAATCTCAATTGACCAGGAGATATGCTACATACGGACGCCCGACATTGGTTTGCACCCACACCACCCGCTTGTCGCGTCGGGGACGCACGCCGTACCCGTGGTTTGGACTTCTATGGCCACATACTTCTATGGCCACCCAATTCCGCGCACGGACCGCCAGTGCACGCGGCCCGGTAGTGATGCGGATTTGTTGGGGGGACACCCGACATTGGTTTGCACCCACACCACCCGCTTGTCGCGTCGGGGACGCACGCCGTACCCGTGGTTTGGAGCTCTATGGCCACCTACTTCTATGGCCACCCAATTCCGAGCACGGACCGCCAGTGCACGCGGCCCGGTAGGGATGCGGAATTGTTGGGGGGACGCCCGACATTGGTTTGCACCCACACCACCCGCTTGTCGCGTCGGGGACGCACGCCGTACCCGTGGTTTGGAGCTCTATGGCCACATACTTCTACGGCCACCCAATTCCGCGCACGGACCGCCAGCGCATGCGGCCCGGTAGGGATGCGGAATTGTTGGGGGGACGCCCGACATTGGTTTGCACCCACACCACCCGCTTGT
>Ga0209093_1000449_pt1 | contig 22189 bp, 27 predicted proteins | sample SidtaG_4_FD_187450 | JGI IMG/M metagenome (GOLD analysis project Ga0209093, IMG submission 187450) | Marine algal microbial communities from Sidmouth, United Kingdom - Sidmouth_Male1 metaG (SPAdes) (version 2) | ecosystem: Host-associated > Algae > Red algae > Unclassified | place: Sidmouth... | reverse complement strand
GTGGGTGGTTTTGTGAGTCATGCCGCGGACGTGTGGACCATTGTGGCGACGTTCCCCACAACCGTTCCACAAGAAAATTCTTCCCAAAGCGGCATTGTGCTCCTACCCCCTTTAAGGACCTCAGCGCCGCCCTCCTCGCGTGGCACCAGACGGTCGCGCAGCGGCCACGTCGCCTGTGGTGGCTCTCTACGACCGGCACATGCCGCTCGGCGCGGCCTTACGCGCGCGCCCGCCTTGGGGCGCTGCCCCTGCGAGCGAGTGTGCGCGTCTCGTACACCGGAAGGCAGCGGGGTGCGACTCGTGCTGGCCAGCACTCTTGTTTGCGCACGACGGGTGTGCGCTTGTGGGAGGGTGGATGTGCGCTGGCGGGAGGTTGCGCGCGGACGGGCAGGTGGGCGCTACGTGAAGAAGCGCCCAAAGCAGCTTGTGGGGGGGAGGGCGCGTCTTTTGGGAAGAGGGCCGTGTGATGCGCTGCACTGGCCGGTGCCGCAACTAGGTTGCACCAATGGACACTGCACGGCAACTAGGCCGCCGCGTCGTTGATTTCTTCACCCTCCCTGCCACACACCTAGTGCAGCTGCTGCTGGTTTGCGGTCTCTCGGAGGAACGGCTCCAGACGGGTTGGGTCACGCTGTTTGAGCGTCATCCCAACGTGGAGGTGATCGGTCACGACACGACGGGCGCCATCTGCGAGGCGCTGCACAACCTGCGCTTCTTCTTTAGTCGTGTCGTTCGCGGCGGTCGGCTCGAGCTGCTCTACTTCACTTCATTTGCGGGAAGCGGCAAGTCGCGCTTTTGCGGTCAACTCGCGACGTTTGTACAACTCGTTCAACAGGGAGACGGGGGTGCAGCTGATGCCTTGGACGCGTGGACACCGTCAACTTTGGCGAGCCCCATGGCGGTACAGGGCATGCTGTCGTCGTGGGTGAAGCAGTTGCGCATCGTCGGGGCCAACTTCAACAGCACGACATGGGGCCTCAACCCTACCGACCGCGAGCTGCTCAAGCATGGCATGTTCGTCCCCCTCTACCTGCGCATCCTGTTCTTCCTGACGGGGGACTTGCAGAACTCAAGCACGACGGTATCGTCCTGGGCTTTGTTCCTCGAGCGGTCCCGGCTGCTGCTCGAGAAGAGGTACATCATCGAGTTGACGCTGGTCCAGAAGGTGCAGTCCGTGTTGAGTAGTCTCGTCGGTGAGGGGCCTGGTCGTCGCCCCCTAATCATCATCGTTGACGAGCTGCAGAAGGTGTCGGACTTCTTCTCGTACACATCAATCGACCTGGGCGACCTCTACCGCTCGGAGCTTTGCACACTGGCCGAAAAGGTGCATGGCCACACCGTCTTCTCGTCTGTCAACGTGCAGCTGATGATCAAGGAGACGAGCATCAGCCGACGCCCTGTCGTGGAGCTCCTGAGGCTACCTCGTGTCCCCGCCAGCCGCATCTTCGAGGAGGTGCTACGCGTGAATGGGGAGCGCGGCTTCTACCTCAACGATGGCGGCTCCCTGGCTTCTTCGACGTTTGCGCCGTCACCCGTGGCTGCAGATGCTGTCCTTGCCGAGAGTGGTGTGGCTGCTTTGTCGTGCCTTGTGGGAGACGACGTACGCCTTGCTACCTTCTTGGCAGTGGACCTGATGAGCCAGTCGATTGGATCCGGCACCATCTGGGACTACGCAGATGGCGCCTCCGACCGGACGTCCTCCTCAGTGGGAAACCTTTGGGACCAGCCGTATGGCCCTGAGGTGCTGGCGCACGTCATCCTGGGGCATGAAGTTGCTGCTGAGCGGGACGTACTTGACGCCAACGGTCGGTCCAAGGGCGCGACATGGGACCAGGTCCGCCTGCGTGGGCATGTGTTGGCGGTCGGCGGCAAGGCCTTCACCCCACGCCTCCCGCTCCTTGCCTTGTGGGGCCTTGTGTCCAACAACGTGAAGGAGCAGGTACCGCTCTTTCGCGGCATTCGCATGCTGCTGTCTTGGACCCCGCTGCTGGTCTCTTGGTGTGGGTGGGAGGTGTTTTTTTTGGCTTCTGTGATGGTGCTGGCCAACGCCCGGGCACTAGTTGCTGGTGCGGGCGACTTGTGCTCTTTGTCAGACATCTACTCTTCTTCCACCCACGTGGGGAGCAGTTCCATCGTCGTCGACCAGATCATTGACCCCGCCAATCCGCGTTTCAACCTCTGCACATCCACCATTGACGGTCTTTGGGCGCGATTTGTCGACGACGACGGATCGCTGGTCAACCGCGTCTGGAAGCTGAACACCAACGCGGCCGCTATCGACGCGGTCATCTTCTACCGGACGGGGGACGGGGCGCTTGCCATGGTTTGCGTCCAGAACAAGTTCTCCGCCCGCGATGCCTCGACGCTGTTGGGATGGAAAGAGAGCTCTACCTTGGTGGCTGCAATGCAGCAGGTCGTCTCCAATGCCGCTGAGAGGGCGACCGCTGCTGACGCGACTGCTCGCAAGACATGGTCACTCATGAGCCCGCGGGTCGCCTTCGTCCTCGCTGCTCGGAGGAAGCGGCGCGACTCGTACGCTGCTTCTCGGCAACAGCAGCTGCACCAGCACATGAACTCTGCTATTGTGCTCTGTTGGGAGGACATGGAGCAGTACGTGGGCTCCTTCCTGGGCGGCTTAGTGGAGCACGCCGACACCCTGTTTGGAGCTGAGCTGGCCGCGGATGCCGATGTGCAATGAGCACGGTGTCTACGAGGGCGACGGCCTCGAGGTAGGCTGCAGCGAACTGCCGATGGTCGAGCAAGAGGTGGTTGCCTTGCTTGAGGACCTGCTGACAGCCACCATCGCGTGGATGATGGGGAATACCTGGCCATGCCGTAGGGCCACTCCCCACCTCGTTTCCTGCGCGGTGGCTGTGTCTGGGGTTGCAGGTGGTGGAGGTGGACGGGAGGTGTCTGGGTCGAGCGACAGCTCTGTGTGGGTGTGGGACGAGTCGTTATGGAGTTGTGTTGTTGCATGGATGGTTTGCCTGTGGGTGTCTTTCCTTGGTTCGTACGATGAGCTTGCAATGCGAGCAGACTGCACAAAACAATTAATATCAATGTGGTCACCGGTTGAGGCACCTCAGCAACCACCAACAACGCCCGCGGTCGCCTCACCGACACGTCGGGCCGCCCCGCGGCCGGTGGCGGGGCGCCGCGGGCGGCGGCGGTGAGGGATGGAAAACCCGCCGGCGGGGGGGGGGGGGGGGGCACGGCCGCGTGGTGGGGCGGCCGGGCCCCCCGCCCCGCCGCCCTGCGGTGCGACGGTGGTGCACGCTGCGTGACGGCCGCCCGTCCCGCCGTCGCGGTGGCGTCTGCCACGCGGCGGCCGGGCCGTGGGAACCCCCGCGACGCGCGCGTCGGCGCGGCGGCGGTCGCGACCGACGCGCGCGGCGGTGGGGGGGACGAAAGGTGCCCCCACCGTGTGTGGCGGGCGCGCACGTCGGTGGGGGGGGGTCAACGGCGGGGCGCGCGGGGCCGGCGGTGGGACGGGTTTGGGGCGGGGGGTGTTCGTGGGAGGGGGGGGTGGCGCCCATGTGCCCGTGTAGCGACGGCGCGGGGGGGTGCGAGTGGAGTGGGAGCGGCGCGTGGCACGGGCGGGGGGACCGTGGTGGGGGCGGTGCACCCGCCCCCTCTGGTTTGGGCGTGTGGAGGGCGTGGCGACGCGGTCGGCGGGCTTCCGTCGGCACGTTCTTTGGGCGGGGACGCCGACGCACCTCCCATTGCGGACGCGCGGCGGTAGCCGCCACGGGCGGTGGAGCCGCAGGCGCACCGAAAGATGGAACCGCGGCATGCCAGCGGTCATAGAAAGAGGAGGCACCCTGCTGGCACTTTCCACGGGCTCCTCACAGTCGGTCACGTCGCAAATCTTCCACACGCACTTGTTGGCCGCGTTGAGCTCCCGGTCGCACGGCGCCCACGTCGACGTGCAGCGCTTGCCGCCGCGGAAGACAATCATGGTCTTGGTCATGGGGCGGGGGGGGCAGCAGATGTCGACGTCCGCCCACACCCACTTGCCGTCGGCGTAGCCAGTGACGAACCACTTGGAGATGCACTCCTCGCCCGAGTCTTCTGTGATCTTCATGGTCTTGGGGGTCGGTGTGGGGCCAGGTGGGGAGGTGGTGGCGGCGGCGCCAGTGGCGACCGCCATCAGTGCGGCGGCAGACAGCAGAGCAGCCAGACGGTCCATGTTGTAGGGGGGGAGGGGGTAGCTGTGGCGAAAGTGACAGGGACTTGTGGTGAGGGTGGAGGGGGGTGGAGCGAGAAAAGGCAAGTGAAAGAATGGGCTGGCGAGGGAACAGGAAGGAGTTGACAAGGTCGTCCGTCGGCTGCGGTTGGTGCGGTGAAGCCCTTGTGCTGGTGGTGCGGTTGTTGGTGCTGCAATGGTGAGCAAGAGGTTGACCGCTCCCCCACGGCTGCCCCCACTCTTATTCGCGTCGGCGCGCCGATGGCGGCGCCCGTAGATCCAGTCCCTCCATGGAGCGGCTGCGCTCCGCAACCGCGGCCGGGGAGATGCTTGGCGAGCCCCCACTCTCCGCCGCGTCGCGGAAGCGCCAGTTCCACCCCAAACTCCTCGATTACAGCCGCGGCTCGGCGAGGATGTCACTGCTCGCGCCAGCAAAGGGTGCCTTCCAGTCGACCCATGTGGGTGCGTTTGGGAGGCGCTGGCACATTCCGGCTCGTGAGCCCGTCCCCTCTCTCGGGACGTACAAGCACGTAGCAGAGCCCCCGTGCATGTGCCACAAGCGCCAGTGGAGAAACGGCCGGGCGGCCACCGGGCAAGATGCTGCTGTCACCCACTCTCTGGCGGTCCTCGCCTTTCCCTCTGCGGTGAACGTGATTGATAGCAGGCGGGCAGGGCGGCGGACGAGCGCCCGCGCAATCGCAATGCGCTGCCGACGCAACGCCGTCGACGGGCACCGACCGCACAGCTGCCAGGCAGAGTGTCTGTGAATGTGTGTGCACTGCTGGGAAACCCTTTGGACCGCGTGCTTGCCGATGGGGCGTCCCTCAACAGAAACAAGCGGGGCGCGTGTTCTTGGTCACAACGCGGTGACATCCCAGTAGAGTCGGCCGCGCACGCTGACGATGGCCGGCGGCACCCGCGTGATCGCCGCCGCCGGCGCCGCGGCGACGACATCGGCAGCCGCCGTCCGCGTCGTCCCCGGTGCCCGACCCCCCGCCATGCAGGCTGCGCCAATCACGCCGCCGCCATGGATTCGCGCGCGGAGGTGCGTGGGCAGCGGCGGCGGCGCGTCGGCACGGCCGCCGCCGCACGCGGCGCGACGGGGTCGCGAGGGGGGCAGCGACGACCGGCGGCGGCAGCGGCGGGGAGCAGCGGCGGCCGGCCACACGCGGCGCCCCGGCTCCCGTCGGTGGCCCAAGCACCGCCGCCGCCCCCCGAGCCGCTGCCGCGAGCAGCGCGGTCGTCTCCGCCGCAAGCCCCACCAGCACCCACAACGTGGTCGACCCCCCCCAGCCCCGCACGCGCCAGACGTCGACGCCGAGAACGCGCCCTCGCTGCCGCCCGCCACACCCGCCGCGCCAGCACCGAGAGCGCCGTCGCCCCCCCCCCCTCGGCCGTCCACGCGCCAACAGCCGACGTCTAGGACGCCGCCCCGCCGCCCTTCCACGGTTGTCGTCGTCGCCGCCGCCGCCGCGGCCTCGTCGCCACCCTCTGCCATGGCCCGCGTCGTCGAGGGCGCCCCCCGCGCCACGCAGATGGTTGTGGTGACGCCGACGCTATCGATCGGCGCGGGGCGGCGGGCAGCGGAGCGGTGGTGGGGCGGGGAGCACGCCGGCGCGGACTCGTCGCCGCCGTGCCGCGCACCGCGCCGTCGTCACGGGGCCGGCAGCGGCGGGGGGCCGCGGCGTGGAACTTGGCGGTCGGCCGGGCACGGCGCTCCGCCGACTGCCGGTACGTCAAAGCACCGCCGATCCACTCGCCGTCCAGACCCGCGCAGCGCCGGCCGCACACCACAGCGGCGGCGGCGGTGGACGCCGCCGACCGAGTAGGCGACCAACCCCGCCGCGGCGTCCCCCTCTTGACTCCACTAGCACCGGCGCGGTCTCCCCCCGCCGCCGCGGGGCACCATCCGCTGCCGCTCCGCGTCGTCGTTGCGGCGGCGGCGGTGCCCGGCGGTGGTGGCGACGCCGCCGCCCGCCGCCGCTCTTGACATGCGCGGCGGCGCGGCGGCGGCAGCGGCGGTGGCGGCAGCCGACCGCGACCGCGGGCGGGCGGGCGGTGGCCGCGTCTGCCGCCCATGGCCCCCGCTGCGGACGTCACCGCCCATTGCCATCGCGGTAGCCACCGCCACCGTCGCGTCCTCCCTCCCTTCGACTCGCACGCCCAACGTTACCCCCCCCCCCCAGTTGCACTGCACACAGTGTGTGACGCACACGCCGCCACGGCGGCGGTGGCGGACGAGTCAACCCTCCGCCGGCGGCAAACAGCGCCGCGGTCGGCAAGGCGCTTGCGCAACAAGCACGAAGACCCGCCGACGTCCGATGGCGGCGACAGCAGCGCGGCCCGTGGAGGGCGCGGGACAATGGACGACGCGCCACGGTGGCCGTCGGCGGCCGGGACTCGCGCGGCGGGCGCCCAGTGGTCGCCATGCAATATCCCCTGGGGGTCTTGCCGGGCTTCGGGGGGGGGGCGCGCCGCACCGGCGGCCGCACCGGTGGGTGGCGGTGGAGTGAGTGGCGACAGGGGCGACAGGGGCGGGGACACCCACGGCGGCGGCGCGACGACCGCCGCCCAAAGCGACCGGCCGGTTGCTGGCGGTGGAGGCGGTGGCGGCGGCGGCGGTGGAGGCGGCCGCGGCGGTCGCGGAAGCGGCGGCGGCGACTGCCACGTCCCCGCTTGGTCGCCCGCCCGGCCGCCTACGGAGCTCCGCCGCGCCCCGGCACCGCGTACCCGCGGCAGCACTTGTCGCGGACCGGATTAGATATAGTGTGCCAGACGACGGCGGTGTTGAAAAGGAAGAGGATGCACACAGCGGTCGGTAGCGCGGCTTGGGGAGCAAGGACAAAGAAGAAAACTGAGACGAAGGGGGTATGGAGCGGGAAAATGGAATGCCACAGGAGGAGACGCAACGGCACCAGTGCGACACCGCCCAGGCGGTAGGACAATGCAAAAGCGCAAAGCGTTCGTCAGCTACCGCAGCCACAATACAGGACGACGGCTCGACCGTGACCACAGGCACCCACGCACTCCCCAGTGCCGGCGGCGCAACTCACTTTCCCACCCGTGCCCCTATGCTCCAGCCCCTCCCCCCGCCACCAAAGGCCGCGCGTCTCACCATTCCTCTCCTCGACTGCCTACCAGCGTCGCGACTACCGCCGCCCGCGCCGCCTCACGCCGTGCGCCCATAAACGCTCCAGACGGCTGCCCCGCCCTTCCCCACTGGATATGTACGAATAATCGCCGAGCGGCGTGCGGAGAGGCACCGGACAGTGACGTTGGGCTACGTAGTCCACCCCGATATCAACTCCAGCTCGGTCATCCACGAGCGGTGGGCGAGGGGCTCTTGGGCCTGCTGCTGGCGGGTGGCACCGCCCTGACCGCCACGAGGGCCCCTTCGGCGGCCACGGCCCCCACGGCGGCCGTGCTGTGCAATGCAGTGTGTGCCGAGCTGACGCCACCGCCCTCACCGCACGGCCGGCTGACCCCGCGTGCTGCCCCGCTGAGGGCAGCAGCCCTCGCCTTCTGGCCGGCCACCTTGCCGCCACAGCCTCCCTCGCCGCCCGTCCAAACGGGCCTTCCGCGCGTGGCTGCGGCCGCAGCCGCCGGGTGCCTACCGACCACGCATGGTGCTGCTGAGGGGGGCGGCTGACGGGGTGGTGGCCATCAACAGTGCGCCGCTCGTCGTCTGCGCCGTCTGCGTGTCACCCGCATGTATGGCCGTTGGTGACAAAGGCGCCGGGCTTTCCCACCGGCGGGTGGCGCAACATCGACGGCGGCCGTGGTGGGACCTGTGCTGTTTTGCGCGGGGCCCTCCCAGCAGCGGGTGCTCCGTGGCGCTTCGCAACGTCAGCCGATCTGCGCTCACGCCCTCAGACGATTGACCAGTGCATATTGCTCGCTAGTGCTCCTATCCTACGATTCTCGCTTCGCTTTCTCTCCACCTTTCACCTCCACACAGCCTTCCCCCCCGCGATTGCGCTTATCACGCTTTTTGGACATCTTCGTCGGGGTCGCCATCCAGGTCACACCCGTCTGCTACTCGCAGGCGTCCGCGGTGCGGGTCAATTGCAACACACGTGGAACTGGCCTGGTCTGGAAGGGCAGGGTCTGCAACAAAACAATTTTTCTTCTCTCTACCGCGACGCAACGATGGCTCGGCTCCGCTCTCCCGCCCTCCCCCTCACCCCACCATTCACACCAAGAGCCCACCTCGTAGGTTATCTCAAGATGGATGCCACTTGGAGCGTTTGACGCGGTCGACGGCCTCATCAAAGAACCTGGAAAAGGTTTCTGCTACCGACGAGTTGGTCTCTGGCAGGTTACACGCTCGATACACATCCAGCGTTGTCCACATTTTCAGGACAAACCCCAGAATGCAGCAAGCCTCGTACGCCTCAAAAAGGACGCTCTCCCTGGGCTCCCACGCTGCAAACCGCCGCAGGTAGGCTGCCCGATCGGCCACCGGCAGGTCCTCCCCCACCTCGTGCAGGTCGTAAAAAGGGTGTCCCACGCACGTATACTGCCAATCAAAAATGATGTAAGATACCGGGCCACGGGCAGCTCCGCCCGCGCCGCTGCCCAACCCCCCCTGGGTCGCCACATTGCGCCGCGCAAAATCACCATGGACGAGGGTCGGTGGAATCAACGACGTGGCAAGCACGTCGCAGACGGCGATCAACGCCGGGACGTCATCACAGAAAGACTTGAAATTCCCTGGATGTCCAAGCATGCGCCGCACGCAGTCGTCGTCCATCCAGCTACGCAGCTCCAATGCAACCGCCGCTGGGCCTCGGTCTTCCACCCCACCTGCACGCAGCTCGTCCAGGTACGCCGTCGACGCAAGCTGCACGTTGCCCAGCATCTGCACGACGACGGACATCTCCTTGCGTCGGGGCTCCTCATCACAAAAGCCCCGCGAGACAAATGCGTTGAGCTCCTCACACGTGGCCATGACATCCAGGGTGCTCTCTGGGAACAATGCAGCTATGGTCTTGGTGACGGGCACCTCCGCCAAGCCCAGTGCGGGGGCTTTCAGGAAAAATGGGCCGGCACTTGTCGCCACCTGCAACAGGGTGGAGGAGTGGGTCATGCTGTGCTGCGTGACAGGGCCGGTGCATGTAGCGCCCGTCGTGTTGACCACGTCGATCAACCACGCAGCAGCGAGAGCGGCCCAACCAAACCGGTAGCGCGGGTCCACAAAGAAGGCATCGTTGTCCGCCACGCTGTTCGTCAAAATCTTGACCGCCAGTTTGTGCGCCTCGGACAGGAAGTGCACGTGCGCGTCTGCGCCGATAGGAAGGTACTCAGGAAGGCGCTCCACGAATGCCGCACTCTGCCACGCAAAACGCTTAGGGAGGCGCCAGGAGCTGGCCGTAACGCCTGCTTCCACCACATACAGCCGTCCATACCCGCATTCCGCCAGCGGGGGCCTGCCGTAGGAGCCCATGTCGCCCAGAAGTTCACAGTTGACAAACCATGTTCCAGTATCCACGACTTGGGCGTCGACAACGCCCAGGACAGACGCCAGATCCTGGAGCAAGCGGGGCACATCCAGTCTGTTCGACGTGGGGTACGAGAAGTAGGGGTAGTCCCAAGACGCGTCGCAGTCTCGCCGCTCCAGCAGCACGTTACCGCCACCAACGTCCACCACCAGCACCCGGAGGTACACGGGGTCGGAAAATCCCGGCGACCCCGTCGTCGATGACGATGCAGACGAGACGGCCAAGGAAGCGCTATCCTCATGGTCGAGCCCCGACCGTGAGGTGGCCCCTGCCGCCTCTGACTGCACGGCCGCCGCCGCCGGGTCGGGTAGCGCCGCTGCGGCCGCCGCTGCCGCCGACGATGGGGCGGTCACATCCAGCGTCAAGGCCGTTGGCGCCACGTGATTCAGCGCCGCCGTCGCTGGAGGCGCCGCTGCAGCCACCACCGACGTCCGGGCCGACGCCGACGGCCCCATCGGCATGACCGCCGCCGCCTCGGACCGGTTGACTGACGCCGCCGCGGCTGCTACCACCACCGACTGCGGGCTCGCTGCCGGAGCGGTGTTGCGGACGGGGGAGGCCATTGAGAGGGGGAGAGGGCGTGCCAGCGCGAGGCGCTGCCCCAGACCCCAAGGGAACAGCAGTACGAACCCCCCAACGAATGTGGAGACAGCACGAGGTGGCAAAAGCGCTGGCAGGGTCAGTAGGGCACGCCACGGCCGACGGCGACGGCGGGGCCGGTGCCGGTGGGCAGGTTTGACGCTAATGATGACGGCGTCGGGAATCGTTGCAGCGCGCGGCGGCAGCGTGAACAAACGCGCTGGCCGGCGCGCGCCGGTCGCGTCAACACACACTCACAGTATTACATTTCCGCCGATGCGACAAGGCTGGCGCGGGGTTGGAAAGGCGCGCCGGCAGAGCATCATCAGTGATACGCGCCCACCGAATGTCACCTGGACAAGATCATCGTTCGGGAACAGCCATGGCTGTTTATCTTTCATTCATGAAGCCATTCTGAAGATGGGGCGGGAATGCACCGCTTTCCATTTGGGTCGTTTACACGAGTGCTGACACAGAATAAGAGGCGGTGTCTGTGGCCAAAGTCACTGCAGACTCGACAGAGGCTTCTGCAGGCCGGTGCGGCTCGCCCCTGCGCGGTGCAAGCCACGCTGCCTCCTCTGAGCGTCGGTCAGCGGCAGGCCTGGCCCTCTGTCACGGGACCCCTCCGACAGAACATCTAAAAGACAGGCCTGTGCTGCTGGAGGTAGAATTTTGCGCAATGGATGACAGGCCTCAACGCAAATCCACCATCGCCTTGGTCATCGTGGATTTGTGAAAGACTTCACGGCCTTGCTGTTGTTCGGAAGTCGTTGTTGCAGTACGTGATCGATCCTCGGAGAGGCGCCTAATTTCGCCAGATCTGTCTCATGTCAATGGAATAGGCAGGAACGGCATCTGATTGGTTGAACACTATCGTGAGCTAGGACAGAGCCTCTGTCTGTCCGGACCTGCTTTGTGGCGGCGTGTGATGGAGCAGCAAATGAGAGCCCAAGCATGCGGACTGTTGTGTCCTGACGTTGGTTCATATGGGGAGCGCTGTACCCAAGTGTCTGTTTCGTACACCGGGATTGGGCACTCTGGTTCCTCGACAAGCAAGTACCACGGAGGAGCGATCAGTTTCTTGAGGACCGGCGTTGCCTGTGGTAGGTGTGCCCAAGAGGGGCACTGGTGCGCCGGCCGAGTTCTCACTCGGAAGAGACGGTACCGGCAGTAACCCGTCGATATGGGAGACCAGCACATAAGAGTTGTCACTTGAGCAACGACGGCGCTGTACACAAAGGGTGTGAGCATGTAGCATCCCTTCGAACTATACGTCAACCCCCCCGTCCACGGAAAGAACTTGTTGGAAAAGAAGCTCTGTAGCGACAGCTCCACAGGTGTTTCTGGAAACGTCCCGGGTAGCCCAAATAGCCCTCGGCGCTCACACGGGTCCTCAAAGTCCGGGACTATGTGCTCCAGCCGTTGTACATCGGTCCGCGCCACGACGTGCAACGCGGGCTGCCCGGTCTCCGGGTCCATCAGCCACTTGAAGCGACGGCAGCCGTGCTTGTTGAGAACGCAACCAGGTCGCTCCTTGGCCGTGACCAAGCGCTGAACGACAAGAGCGTGGCAGGTGGAGCCCCCCACCGCGCAGAGCACCAGCCGCACCAATCCGTGCCGCCGCATACGCCAGTCGGGACCAGCACGATACACCACGTGGTCCCACCACGGCTTTCTATGCAGGATCTCTGCGGCACGGACGGTTTGATCACGGGGCAGGGCGCCCCACTCAAACACTGCCCGGACAGCTGCCGAGTTTCGGACGGTGATGTACTCGTCACCAGCGAGACCAAGCAGGGCCGGAAGAGCCCGTAGTCGTCCGGCAGCAGCGGCGGCCACAACGTCCAGCCGGATGCGTCGCCCCCGCACGCGGACGCACTCACGGACAGCTGCAGCAGCAGGGGCTGCCGCCGCTACCGCGCTGTTGCCTAGCAGTGCCGCGACGTCGTGCGCCGGGGCGTCGGACAATGAGTTCTCAGTTGCGGTGCCAACCATCATCGGGCCGCTCTCGACGGCGGCGCCCTCCACCCCTCCTTCCAGGTCTGACAGCTTCTTGCTGCCGGTTTCCCCCTCTACGTCCTCGGCAGCGTCCCCCTCGACGTCCTCGGCAACGCCCCACGCGTCGACCTCGTCGTCAAAGTCGCTGCCCGAGTCACTGTCGGCCGCAGCCGTCCCCACGGCCACCTCAGAGAGTGTTGTCTCGTCGACGTCCTCGGAGATGATCCGCGCCAGCGCCTGCTCGCACCGCAACAGCTGCACCTCAAAGGTAGTGACCTGCTTGTTGGTACGGGCGTACATGACCTTGCAGAGCTTGTGCAGCATCTCGTTGATGGAGGTGTCGGCCTCTGTCAGGTTGCCGCGTCGGCGCAACTCGTCCCCGAGGTGGAACGCCAGTTTGTGTAGCTTGGTGGAGTTTATCGCGCCGAAGAGAACTCTCACGTACCTCTTCACAAAATCATGGGCCTTGTCCGAGAGCTCCTTGATGAACTTGCTCGATGTGTAGCTCCGCGCCCTCGGCCACATTGTCTTGGCACATCTTTCCCATAAGCAGCGCACCGCGGCAGACGACGTTAAGCACCGCATCGTGTGTGGGCATGTTTGGGAACACGTCCTGGTACTCGCTGCTGAGATACTCTGGCAGAATCACGGGCGTCTCCTCCCCCTCCTCTCCCCCGTCAGACCGAGTAGCACACGAGCCGGCGTCCGAGCCGGCGTCCGAGCTGGCGTCCGAGCCAGCATCTGAGCCAGCTACGGGGTCAGCTGTACGCTGCTTGCCCTTAGGCAACGGCGACCGCGACGATCCCGACGAGGCTCGCTTCCGCTTGCCTGTGGGGGGATCACATGGCTCTTTCGAGCCTGCCTCGCGGCGACTGATGAGACCGGCCACCATAAATGCCAAGACAATGATGCCGTGCCGCCACTGACGGCCCTTGAGCGTGGCCTGCGTGGTCCCCGGTGCGGGCATGTAGCTGGACGTTCAGGGCATTCATATCGCAGGAAGCAGAAAGGTAAAACAGAAAATCACAAACAGATAAACGAAACGAAACGTCAGAATCACGTTGTGCATGAGTAACTGCCCCGGTGGACGGGGCGGAGGATTGAAAGCACCTCCCCCCCCCCCCCCCCCCCCCCCCCCCCCCCCCCCCCCCCCCCCCCCCCCCGGCAGCGCATCAACGACCGCCTCCTCCCGACAGCCAACACAAGCGTACTGGCAACCATTAACGATGCCGCCGACCCGGCCTCGGTGTCTGGTCGGCGGTGGGCGCGTGGCCCCGACCCTCACGCCGCCACAAACACCTATCCCCCTCTCTGCGAGACACTAACGAGCGAAGCGGATGCCATTCGCCCCATGCCCGCCGGCGCCACGTCTTGAAACGTGGTGTCTGTGGGGTCGCCCCAACCCCCAACCTCCCGCACCCGCATGCCCCCCCCTCCGCGTCCAAGACGGGGTCACGCTAAGCCATACCGCCGCGACATATGTTCCCGCTCTGGCGGTCACCCCTGTGGTTGGGAAGGCGCCCCCATATCCCCCAATTGGCACTATTGGACGTACCCAGGTTGGGACAGAGATGCCTTGATGAGTCTGCCCATGTGCAGGATGCGAAGGTTAAGCGCCTTGAGGGTACTTTCCACCGCGCCGATACGCGCCAGACCGCGAGTGCAGAGCACTACAAACAACTGTGCTATGTTGCTGCCCAATAGGCGTAAAACGCCGAGCTTCATGACCTGCATTCACCTGAATTCAAACAAACAGACGCGGGGCACCAGAACACACAGTAGGAGTAGGTAGTCAGTAAACCGCTCACAGGCAACACGAGGTGAAAGGCTGCCATCCAAGGCAAGAGGTGTCCGGCTGCGAGCACCCTCCTGAAAAAGAGGAGCACAATAATCGTACGTGTAGGAGGTCAAAGCCGAACCCTTGTAGAGCCCCAGCGTCCCAGTGCCCAAGCCGTGGAAGGCGCCCAGCACGGTCACGAACGGCAACGCGCAGGCGGTCGCCGCAATCTGGTTCAGGCCGCCGCCACTGCAGGCGCGGTCGTACAACAACGCCGCCTCCTTTTGAATTTAGAGGGTGTACAAAACGGGGCGCTCCGTGCACACCGCCCCGGGGCACGACTGATCTGTCTTGTTGACCAAGCACTGAGAGCACGGGAAGAGGCAGCCGTTGAGCTCCAGCCCCAACACGTGCCGCTCCTCGGGGTGGTCAGCGGCGTAGAGCACGACGCGTGGGACGGCCAGCACCTCGCCTGGCTGCTGCATCAGGCGCACTAGGAATCTGTCCTTGCTGGAAGTGATCAGACTGTCGCACAAAACGGCCAAGCACCGCTGCAGTAGCTCGTCCCGCTGCATGAGGAGTCTGACGCGGTCCGCCCGCGTTGGCGCGTGACCAGGTTTGATGAACGGCACGTATCCGACTTTCATCCACTGGGTCAGCCCCGTGCGGATATTTGGAAACCGCACACGGATTGGGTACATGTAGTGGGCTGAAGAGACAGAAGACACCAACATGCAAAAAAGAAAAAACGTGTACAACACATGGAACTGCTGACAAGGCATGCAATGGATGTCAGGCGACCATGAGTAGCGCGACGCAAGTTGTGCACGGACCGTGGTGCACACAACCCTCTCCTCGTTGCTTGCATACAGGTCCTCTAAGGGTGGCGGATCGTCGTCGGACGCGGCGTCCTCGTCGCCCAGCCGCAGAGCCCACATGCTCGTCCGACTGCAGGCAAGCTCTCCCAGCTGTACATCGTCCGTCAGCGGCGGCTCCATGTCCCCATTCCATTCAAACCCATCCCCCACCGACCGCACCCCCCCCTCACATTCTTGCGAGCGCCCTGTGCCGTCGTCACCAAACCTACCGCCGTTCCACGACACGAGTGCGGCGTCCGAATACAGCTGCACCCCGAGAGTAAAGTCAGGCTGCTGGCAATGCCTGTGTTTGCGGAAGACGTCCGCCTGCTCCGCCTGGTAGATGTCGCTGTCCCGCGCCGACGTGCGCAACACCCGACGACCGTCGGCGGAGAAGCGCTGGCGGCTGTTGAGCACCACGTTCGTTACCATGTGCAGCGCCTCGCGGGCGACTTCGACCAAGTCGCGGGAATAGAATTTGAACGATGGGCCGGCCAGCTCAATGTCCGACACCCGCCAGCCCATCTTCGACAAGCACCGGGCCTGCTCGGACTTGAGGGAACGTAGGAAGGCGGCCGCAGTCGGGAACGAGGATTCCAAGCACGGAGGGGCGGCCAGTGGCCGCGTTTAGCAGCCGCGTTTGACGCTCAGCGGCGACGACGCCGTCGTAATACTCGACCCGTGCCGTTTGTGACAGATCGGCCCCGCCAGTAGCGAGTGCAAACATGCGAGACTTGCGGAGCTCCACCGAGTTGAATGCCGAAACGCCCCCCCTGGCGGTTGAGCGGCACGAGCGGGCCCGTCCGCATCAGATCTCCCCTGGATTGATAGTACGCCTGGATGGCCGCCGACACACAACCGACTGGACGCACAGGGCACGGCATGAACGCCGCAATCATGCCGCGATCCGGCTGGTTGACACCCCCAATGGCCACGGTCTCTTCCATCGTCATCGTGCCGGCAACGGCCTCAACGGTGGCATCACTGACGTGGACCGGCGGGGACAACGACCCGAGGTCCACATCCGGTGTCGCCAGCGTCGAGGCCGGGCCGACTGATGCGGCTACGATTGCTGTCGACGCCAGAAAAATGGAGGAGGACGAATGCCGGGCGGCAACGTGCTGCCGCCAGCCCACGCCGAAGCGAAAGCGCCGGGCGCAGTGGTAACACAGCCACGGGAGGTTGTCCTCCATGAGGGGCATGGCTGTGACCGGCGCGCCGGGAACCATCGAAGCGCCGGCGGTCCTCGGGGCGGCGGCATCCATCGGGGCGCTCCCGGCCGTTGGCGTGCCACTGGTCGTCGCGTCGTTGGGTGCCATTCTTGATGACTCGCCTGCGAAGGATACACTACAACAGAGTTGTTCAAAATAAAAAAAAGGTGCAGAAAGAGTTTCAAGAGAGCCCACGCCCAGTGAGTCTTCTCTTGCTCAGCGAGATTGAAGTCGGCCTAGCCACCCATCGATTACGGCGGCCGCGATCGACGCAAGTGTGTGATGGATCTTGTCCCCGTGCATGCTACGCGAGCACGAAAGTGTGCAGGCGCCCTCACTCACCCAGTGTGTCCGGCACAGTCCTCTCTATTCATGTAATACTAGAGCGTAAGGAGGCAGCGGCTTCACTATTCCTCATCGCGCCCCAAGGAATCTAGAGAATACCTAAACATACCCTTTCAAAGAACTGGTGCAGTGAGTGGGCCTAGAGAGTAACAGGCGTGGATGCGAGGCAGAAAGCCAGTTGTGTTGAAGAATAGAGCACTGCAATAAGGAACACAGGCGACAGAAGTCAGCTGAAAAAGAAATCCAGAGAGTTGGTCATGCGCGTCAGTACGCTCCTCGGGCGAGAGCCATAAGCAATGCGAGGTGGTGTCACCAATAGAAGACGGCGAGGCGCCACATTGCACAGGTGACACGCCCCGTCAGTCCACCCCATCTCACATTCTCCGTCCGAGAACATGCAGTGAACGACCAACATACGACATGCACGCGGGCGTCAACGAGCACCCCCCATCATCAACTACTTACGCACGCGTCACGTCTGCGAGAAACAGCAAGGATGAACCAAGTGTGCACGACGACAACTCATCGACAGCACGATACGACCGCCCGTACAGGGCGGTCCTCCAGACGAACGAGAAGAAGCAAAAGCACAGGCACATAAGGCACAGCTTCAAAGAGACGCAAGCACACACTGGGACGAGCGTCAGAAACGGCCGGGTCTGGCCCTGCTTCTTCTTCAAATCTTCCACCAGACACTTCCGCGACCAGCCCCACGCCGGAGGAAGCAACGCCGTGCTGCTGACCGAAGCGTGGAGCTCACGCACCCCCCCCGCAACCCCACACTCATGGGCGCACAGCTGTGCCTCTCAGCCCCGTGATTGCTATGCCACGCTCCCCCCAGCCCCCCACGGCGTCAGGCCGAAACCCTCCCCATCTTTCGCCGCGTGACGGTCAAGCACTACGCCCCCTCACTGGAATCAGACCTCCCTCACCGAGCGCCGGTCTCCTCAGGCTATCCAGGACGATACAGCAGGAAGGCAGATTCGACACTCCCACGCCAGCAACTCCGCGGCCCACACAGCACACGCAAAGATGAAAAGAAAGCGTAGAGGGAGCGCGGTGCGGGGGGGGTGGATCGGCAATGCACCGCCGCCGTGTGTTCACGCAGACGCAAGGACGGGAGGACACCGGCGACAGCAAAAAGAGTGAGACAGCTCGGTGCCTCGGCTTGCCTGCGGCGCGTGCTGTCACGCGTGCGTCACCGCCTCCAGCAAGCACCGCCGTTGCGCATCAAAGAATGAGCCTCGCAAGCGGGAGAAACAAAGGTGGGGAACGCACGTGCGCACTCCTCACGAGGTGATTAGGGGCTCTGAGGGTGCAGTGCTAGCGTCTGGACGGTCCAGGCCTGGCCACGGACCCGACCAGTGCTCTCCTGATAAACCGCTCGAATCTGTGCAATTACGTCTGGTCCGACACATACGTGACATGAGAGAGTCCAGTACGGCAAGATTTCCACTTCGGATCGGACGCTCTGAGATGGTTGTCATCACGCAGTGCCAGACTTCTGTTCTCTGTCTACTGCTCACTGGGATGCTTCAGAGGCATAGAGAAATCGATACAGAGCTTGGTCAAGCTGGGTCTTCTTCATGAAAAACAGTACGCGGTGATGATCGCTGAGGTTAGCTGCGCTGGCTGTCCTCCGTTCCACGGGGTGGTCAGAGCCTCGTCCGATGCGATGTGGACGGAATCGAGTGTCGACCAAGACGGACTTGAGCTCAGCAGCGAAACAAATTGTAATTGGTGTCGAATGTGCATGCAGAACTCGGCGACCTCTCTCCGCGCTTTCTCTCCTATCCTTGAGGGTGAGGTCCCACTCAGCAGCGCGCCGGCGCACCCCCCTACTCGCTTAGAGTGCTTAGTGGGAGCTGACAAAGCAAGGCGAAGGAGGGCGGATGCGCGACGCCCAGGCGGCCTTTTCGTGCACCGCGTGTCACAATCAGGGGGGCGCTGCGCTTCCACTCGGTCACCGTCAAGCTGCCCAAGGTGGCACGGCAGCCACCGCGGGGTCTGCTCGGGTACGGCGCGAGGCCGCCGGCCTTCTGGCACCACCACGTCAGGACCTCCGCTAGTCCTCAGCAGCGAACTGCCCTGCTTCATCCTGGCAGCAGACCCCGCGGACGTGGCCGAAATGAGCACCCGCTCGGACCGCTTCCCCCACGGTGCGCGCATTTCGGCAACGTCGACGTGGCGAGGACGGTCTCGGAGCTCCTTGGCAGCCGGCGACTCCGCCGCCTCGGCAGGGCTCGGAAACCGTGCCTGGTGTCGCCTGCGTCGGTACTATGATAATCATGGTCGTGTTTGACCGCGCCTTGACAACCGAGGCGCCGACCGGGGATGCAGTTCCGGGGTCCACGGCCGCCTGCGCACTGAGAATCTGTGGGTGCGGCTGGTGACGTGGGCGGGCTTTCCCCGACTCTCAGCCGAGGCACGCCAATCCGTTTGACGAGGGACAGTCCAGCGGCGGTAGCAGCCGCGGCGTCCTCGTCGGCAGTCCTGGGCGGTCGCAGCAGCTGAGGCGTCCACAACGCCTGTGTCCGTGAGCGGCTGATAGGGGGGTGTGCGACTGGGAGGGGAGCGCGGTTTGTCGGGCAGCGTGCCACTGAGCTTGCTGTGGCGCGTGGAGCCCGCCACTCCAGACTGTGCCGCCGGTTTAGCTATCGATTCTCGCTCCAAGCGCTGGCGCGCGCACAGCGGTTTGAAGGCTCTTTGGGCACGCCGGTTTTGCGGGTCACCGCCGGGCGCGCGCGAGCGTTTCATGGGCTCCGATATTTGGGCGACGGAGCGTTGGACTGCGTGCTGGTGGCCAGTCTGCTCTCGTCATCGACGTCGCGCCCTAGCCGCGGTGGTCGGACCGTCGGCTGCTTGGCCTCCGTCACCCCAACGCCGGCAATCCTCCTCCTGCGTTGGTTTCCGCCCCCTGTCACGTCACCCACCGCGGTCACGGCGCGCGCTCGTCGGCGGTATGGAAAGCTCGGAAGGCGGAAATCGCCAAGTCGAGCAGCCCCTCACCCCCACTGCCGAGCATCCCCCTCCCTCCATTTTCTCGCCGTCACCGGCGGGCGTACCCGACACACTCAGCGGCGGGCATCTGGCACCTCCACCGCCCTCATTTACCGGTTTGCACGCGAAAGCCATGCTCTCTCCCTCGCCGGCGGCTGCGCCGCCCCTTCTACCGCTGGGCGTCTTTTCTGGCGGACCCATCTTCCCCGGGCCCAAGCACCCCTCGGCGTTTGGGGCGCTGTGGCCGCCCGCTTGGCAGGCAAGCGGCGCCTTTCCTCGGCTGATGCAGGGCGCCGATGCGGGGCTGCCGAATTCGGCGGGCGCGCCGGCTACTTCCGAGGCGGCAGACGACCTCCTCCGCCGACGCGCATCGGTGGACGACTTTTACTCGTTGCGCCGCGGCGGCGGCCGAGGTGGAGGCGGTTCGCAGTCGTCACCGCCACTGGGCGTGGCCAGTGGTCCTGGCGGGCGCGGCGTTGCCGCCACTATGCGTGGCGGGGGGCGTGGCCGCGGAGTGACTGCCGCAGCTCGTGCACGCGCCACGGCGGCGCATGGGGGCGTGGCAGCTCCCAGGATGCATGGGGGCCGAGCTGGAGGGCGCCCTCCGTCGGGGGCAGCGACCACAAATGCCGCTGGCTCTGACGTTCCAGACGACATGGAGCAAGACGGGTCAATGGCTTCGCCTGGTCAGGCGGCGGCCGCGACGGCCGCGGCGGCGACGACGACCGCGGCGACCGCGGCGGCCACGGTAGCGGCGCGAGCGGCTGCCGCGCCTGTCGGTGCCGGTGGAAATTCTGGGGGAGGGCCTGGTGCTGCTGCGGCGACGCCGGCAGGTTCCAACGAGGAGGAGGGAGGGTCTGTTGCGGCGGTTGTGGCGGCAGCTGCCGTCGCCGCATCCGTAAATGCCAGCACGGCGGCGAAATTGGGGGAGGGCGCGGCAGGCTCGACGGCTGCCGCGGCAGGCTCGGGTGGGCGCTCGTCGGCCCCGTCCGCCCGTGCCCGCGCGGCGGCCGAGGCCGCAATGCTCAAGGCCACCCATCTCGTGCTGCAGCTGATTATCAAGGAGCTGCGCACGACGGGGAAAAAAATGACAAGTCCCTTGTCAGAGGTGGCCGCGGTCAAGGCGGTGGCCATGCTCGTCCTGGGCAAGGCGGAGCAGTCGGCGCTGTCGAGCGACGCGGAACTCGCTGCGGTCGTCAAGGTCGGCGGCACCGTCGACGACGTGCTCAAGGCTCTCACGGTCGGCGGCGCTGGCCCACACCCGCTCACGTCGGTGCCGGCCGGCTCGGCGGGGGCGGCTGCTGACGGCTCCGACGCGGATGTCATCGAGGAACCATGGGCGGACGCTATCCAGAAGCTTTTCCGTGCCACTACGTTCAGCGCACCGCGCGCGCCACGTCCAACGACCTGGTGGTTCCCTCGGCCAAGACGGCGCGCTCCTGGTTCCTCCTCCTGCTCGCCAAGAAGCTGAAGCGCACCCCCGCCGAGGCCGAGACGCTGGCCAAGACGCGGATCTGGGGGAGGGCCAAAAAGACGGCCAACAACCCGACGGGCGCGCGCGTGGCGGTCATGGAGGAGAGCATTGTAAAGCGGGCCGCGCCGCGTTTCCACTCGTATGCCCAGGTCGTAGCCTGGGACGCTTACCAGCACGTGATGTGCCTGCGCATGAATTTTGGCGTGCTGGTCGACTCCGGCAAGCGTGCCGGCTGCTACCAGATGCTCCCTGCCGACGACAAGACGATGTTGACGGGCTTCAGGTTCATCTGGTCGGACAACAGCTGGGCCGGCATCGTGGCGGCTTGGCACGCCGTGGAGGACTGGTGCGACACGCTCGACCACGCGGAGGCCGGCTACGACGACGAAGGGGACCCCATCTACGACGTTCCGTTCGGCAAAATCGGCCTGGCGGTGACCAAAGTTTACATCTGTTTGCTGGAGCTGGCCGGATTCCCGCGCCATACGGCGGGGGGCGGCAACACCGACGAGGTGTACCGCAAGGTTTGTGCGGCGGTGCTGCTGAAGATGGAAGAGTACCGGCCGCGTGACGATGCGGTTAACCACGGCGTTTAATCTAGCAACGGGCACACCACTGACCGCGCGTTGGTGCCAGGCTTGCTGGAGCCGGTGCTCAAGGACATCCTCGTCGCCATGGGCGAGGCCGCCAAGGTGCCGTACACAGCGCCGCCCCACTTCAACCCGCTCGGGCACGCCCTTCCTGGGGCAGGGAGGGACAATGTCAATGGAGATGCTGAGGAGGTGCAAAACGGGGACGGCGGGGAGGGGTCCGACGGCTGGGCGGGGTCTGACGGCGGGGAGGGATCAGACGCTGCGGATGCATCGGACTGCGGGGAGGGATTGGACGTCGGGGGAGGGTCGGACGGAGACGACCATGCCCCCCCTGGCGCCGGTGGCATATAATGTTGGGAGATGGAGGGTGGGGCGGGCACCAGCGCTCCATGGCATGGCCGAGGAGGAGTTTTGCTTTTTTAGGCGCGTGAAATACCGCGACCTGGTCCCGGCCCGTCTCTCACGGTCCGCTTGTATGCGTCTCGTTTTGGCTCTTCTTTGCATACGCTCATTCGCTGGGTTCTATAATGCTTGATCTTCTGCCTGGCTTTCTTGTGACCGAGGGCGGCATTTCCGGGAGCTCCTTCCGCGTCCATTGGGGAGAAAGAGACCAGTGTGCCAAGAGGCGGATACGCGGGGGGGGGGGGGGGGAGGGGGGAGGCGGGGGG
>Ga0209093_1000448_pt1 | contig 22209 bp, 21 predicted proteins | sample SidtaG_4_FD_187450 | JGI IMG/M metagenome (GOLD analysis project Ga0209093, IMG submission 187450) | Marine algal microbial communities from Sidmouth, United Kingdom - Sidmouth_Male1 metaG (SPAdes) (version 2) | ecosystem: Host-associated > Algae > Red algae > Unclassified | place: Sidmouth... | reverse complement strand
GGGGGGGGGGGGGGGGGGTCAGGGGGGGGGGGGGGGGGGGGGAGAGGGGGGGAGCCGCATGGATGGGCGGGGGACAAGGGGATGAGGGCGATAATGCGCGCTTGAAGGCAAAAGGCAGCAGCTGTGGAGCGCCAGTTCTCCGTGACCAGCGGCACGCTACAGGTGACACCGGGACGTGCACTTTTGGCGGTCTCGTGGCGTCGTTGCGCACGTTGGCCAAGCACAACAATCGAAAACTGCCGTAGATAGCCTTTCGATCAGCAATTCCGCCAGCCTCAATCTGCAACTTGTGCCAAGAGCTGGACCCCCCTTTGCCTGATGAAGCCCCCTCTCTTCCACTATTTCGACTTTTGATTATCGATACTTGTGGATGGCTGCATGCTTGCTACTAGTGCTCACCGCATGTCGGAAATATGGAAGACACTCGAGACTAAACCAACTCCGAAAGAAGCAACCCAATCCGAAATTTAGTACCCATAGGAGGGCCTGGTTCGGGCAGTCGAACGCAGCTGCGGTGCCGTCGTGTTTGTTTGGGACGCCTGCTACATCCTCAGCGACGGGGATGCCTTTCGTGCGAGCGCAGTGCCCTCAAAGGCGGCGGCCGTTGGAGACGTCAAAGGCCGGAAGCAGTACGTTCTCAAAGTGACGCCAGTTAAGGAGTCGGCGAACTCAGCGTCCACGCGCATCGCAGGGGAAGAAGAGCTTTGGCATCGCCAGTTCAACCGCTTGGGGATCAAGAACCTCAAGCGGGTGGCCAAGATGGTAGATGGGATGCCGTCGTCTGTGGTCGATGCTGAGCGTGTGGTCGGCACTGTGTGTGTTCCATGCGTCGATGAAGCGATGGTGCAGGCTCCGCATCTGCGGTCTTCCACCAAAACAACCAAGTGCGAGCTGGTCCACACCGACATGGGTGGACCTCTCACGGAGTGACTGGGAGGCTCCATCTACTGCACCACTGCGCTCGAGACCAGCACTGGCTTCATACCGGTGACGCCGATTATGACAAATGGTATGGCCTCGAAAGTGCTTAGGACGCGCGTCAAGCAGCTCGAGATGTTGACTGGTGTCAATGTCAGGCGCTTCCGTCAAGACGGTGCCAAGGAGAACCTCACCAATGACCTCAAGGCATGGTACGAGGACAAAGGCATTTTTTCTGAGACGACGGCTCCGGAACAGGCGCAGCAAAACAGAATTGCAGAGAGGTTCAACCGCACGCTGATGGAGCGCGTGCATGCTGCACTGCTAGATGACAGGGCGGAGGAGGGGCTGTGCGCTGAGGCCCTGGCTTCCGTCGTCCATGTGCTCAATCGGTCGCCCAAGGCGGGGCTTGACATCACACCGCTGAGAGCGCTGACAGGGCGACGCTTTAACGCCACGGGATTCCGCGTCTGGGGGAGTCTGGCTTGGGCGCTGAAGCCCAAGACGCAACAGCGAAAGCTGGAGCCCAGGACCGACATGGGCTGCTTTGTCGCGTGCACGGTTGGTGGAACATTCTACGGCATCCTCGAGGACGCGACAAACAACACCTTTGAGCATCGAGACGCCCTGAGGGAAGAGAAGCCGGCCAAGGCCGGGCCTTCGGCCGGCAGGTCAAGCGCTGGTCCCCAGTTGACGATGACTGACGACAGTGACAGCAAAAACGAAGCGGACGGATCAGTGGGCTTGCTACATGCAGAAGGAGATGTCTGGGAGAAGCATATTTCTCTATGAAACTCCGAGAGTGAGGAAGACGGCGATCGTAACGGCCTCGCTGAGAACAACGATGGCGCTGAAAGTCCGAGTCAGACTGATTCGATACTCCTTGTCGGTCAATCTCCATCGGACATTTAAACTGCTGCTCAAAGGCACCGTCGCAATACACGATGCTCAGCCCCCAAAGTAACTTGGCGGGAGAAGGACCCTAAGGCTTACTTGGCCAGCGGTTCCGAGACGGCGGAAAGAATGGCTGGGACCTCACCAAACCCCCGTTCAACAAGAAGAAGGAACGCGCCCTTCTTGACTGGCCGATGTGGAAGCAGGCCCGTCAGGTGGCGGTGTCGGCCCATGAGAAGCTTGGCACCTTGTCGATGGCCAAGGTGAGCACCATGAAGCAGAAGGCCGTCAAAGTGCGTTTTGTGTTTGAAATCAAGAACGACGTGAGCGGCGAGAAGACGTGCTACAAGGCACGGCTGGTGGCCCCAGGTCTCTATGCAGTTCTAGGTCGTGCCTTCGAAGAACTGTGGGTTCTTGTACCCAACGCTTGGACGTCACGTGCACGTTTTTCCGTAGAGGCCGCTAACGAGCGGAATGTCCACCACTTTGACTTCAATACAGGCTTTCCGAATGCGAAGATGAACAAAGAGATGTATATCAAGCTCCCTGACGTTGTCGAGACAGGAGAGCCTGCGGAAGTTCGCCGACTCAGCCTGGCCCTGTATGAGAGCAAGCAAGCCCGGCGGCTGTGGGGCATGAAGCTCAGCGAGGAGATCGAGCAGATGGGTGCCGCACGGTCGACAGTGGACCCGTGCCTTTTTGAGTGTAACCACCCTGTGCACGGTCGCGTCTTTATCCTCGTGTACGTAGAAGACTTAATCGTTGCTGGCAAGAGCTTCGCTGGCGTGGCGGCCATCAAGAGTGGCGTCTCAGACAAGTTCTACGAGCGCAACATGGGGGAGTTCAAAGACTTTATATGCATGAAGGTCATGCGCGATAAAGCGGCCAAGAAACTTAGGCTGAGCACCCCCGGCCATATCATGGGGCTGCTCCAGGCGTTTGAGATGCACATGTGCACGCCCAACGAGACGGCGATGATGTCGCGCGCCAAGCTAAGCAAAACGAGGGAGAACCATTTTCTCTACGGCTGCCGGTACGCGGAGCTGATGGGCTCTCTTCTCTACTTGTCGACGACGACGAGGCCGGACACTGCTTTTGCCGTTGGTGTGCTCTCGCGTTTCGTGTCATGCCCTGATCGAGAATAAATGATCCCGGCCAAGGGTGTGCTGCTGAAATTTCGCGGGACTACTCGCCTTGGTGTGATGTATGGCGGAAATGAAACGCTGCAACTGTATGTTCACTCCGATTGAGCGAACGCCACCGACGGCCGCCGCTCTACTACAGGCTTCGTATTTATGCCCAGCGGCGGGCTCATATCGTCGGAAAGCAAGCGCCAGTCCACGGTTGCGAAGTCGACAGCAGAGGCCGAGTACGCGGCCGCCAAGATGGCGCCGAGGGAGGCGCTGCCGCTTCGCAAGCTGCTGACGGCGCTGGGTGTTGATGATGGGGCCTTGCCGATGGGGCAGGGAAACCAATCGTGCCCCGCGCTGGTCAACAACCCCGAAGCGACAGGCCGGACCCATCCTGTTGACGTCGGAAACCACATGGTTCGCGACTACCACGCGCGCGGGGATGTGGTCTTCTACTTCGTTCCGGGCGCCCTTATGCCGGCGGACGGGCTCAAAAAGCCGCTGCCGTCACCGGCGTTCACGGCTTTCCGGGCTGCCGCTGGGTTTGTGGAAGACTTGGGCCCGGATGCGCGGGGCGCCGAGCTTGGAGACCCCCTGTTGGGGTAGTGCTGAGGCGCTTTGGCACTACTGCAGGCTTCCAGTGGCGCCGCCCCGGATTTGTGGCAGCGGTGTCCGACGACTTTTCTGCGGGTCGGTGTCGGCCGTGGCCGGTTGCGTTACCGTCCACTTTCTTCGAGCCCGCAAGGGGGCGCGGTGACGCGGAGCGCCGACTGCGGGGACAGCCGCTTCGGACCGTCCTGGGGCGCTGCGGCGATCCTCGGGACGTCCAGTGGTGCAGCAGCGGGTACGCGGTGGTCGCCCGTGTCGATTTGGGTGCAAGTCGATTCTGGTCGATGTTGCCTCGGAGCACTAGGAAAACTGCTCCTAAAGGTCGAGTCAAGTATCGTGCAAGTCGATTGTTGTCAGTTTTGGGTCCGCTTCTCTAGGACTCCAGCTTCGGGCGAAAGCGGCTGGTACGGCCCGAGTCCATTTGGTGCAAGTCCATTTTGCTCGATTTTGGCCCGTAGCAGTAGTCCTACTGCTTTGACAGCTCGAGCCGATTTTTGGCTGAGTCGATCGACCAATTTCCGACCACACATTCACGGACCGCCCACGAGCCAGGTCGTCTCCGGTAGAGGCGGCACCTAGAGCGCTGTACTCTCCTCGACGTCTGCTTCCCGTCGATGGTGATTTCTGATGATTTGACGTTTCTGCGATGTTTGGTCGACTCTGGCCAGAACAGTAGGCCTACCGCTCCGACGCGTCGAGCCGATTTCGGCTAAATCGATGAGCCGCGTTGCGACCACACTTTGACGGGCATCCGATGCGCCGGATTGTCTCTGTTAGAGACGCACCCGGGTGCGCTGTACTCACATCGACGTCCGCTTCATGTCGATGGTGATAACCCAACGGCCACGTGTGCGCAGCATGTGGCCCTGCTACTGGCTCTCCAACCGCAAATCTAAAACTAGGCGCGTCATATCTCAAGTTTGGGCTCGGGCAAGGCTATCTCCGGGATATCAGACCGCGGCGTCAGTGTTGTGGCCGGCCAGTCCTCCGCGCCGAAGAATCTGTTGAGGGTATCGGACTCCATGGCGTCTGCATGCCACGGGTCACGCACCTTTTTGGTGTTGGATCGCCACGTTCCGAACCATGTTTTGGCGGAGCTCTTTGGAGTGCCGCCAAACGGGCCTGATTGGACCTCGGTGCCGTTTCGCTGCCGTTGAAGCTCCAAAACTACGCGATCGCGCGGGCCCCACACGTGACCGATTAGACAACTACAATATGTGAAGAAGGGCTATTTTTGGACTGTCACACCCTATTTCTGGAGCTCGACCTAGCTACCAATGCCCGGTTGGCCAAACGGTGCGACGTTTAGCCACGTTCGGAAGGTTAAGCGGTTGGCTCCCTTGCTGGACACGCCCTTACACCTGGGACCTGGGGATCGACATCGGCGTTTTTTTGGCTGCGGATTCTGGTAGGAGATGTCGCACTGGTCGGCACGGGCTGTTGCCGCGCTGGAGCGTCCATGGCGAGAACTGTGGGGAGTTACGGGTAGTGTTGAGGCAGCCCCCCAAGCCTGCACAGGTACGTCGGAGTTACCGCGGACTGCCTGCATAATTCCGGGAGTACTCATGCGGTCATCGGCTCGTTTGGCTGTGCCATTTACATGCACTGCTGTATGGGGGCGATGAAATTTCTATACTTGTATGTCGAGGTCAGCTCAGTTTGGTGCTGAGCTCGGGGAGATTCTGATGAGCTCGACGAGGGGCGTCGCGATTTGTGGGGTGGTGAGAACATGTACCTTCCAAGGGAAGGAGCCCTTCCTCGGGAGGTGTGTCGTGGGCCCTGTCACTGCGTTGGCGGGGGTGTGCAAGCAGGACGTTGAAAAGGGGGCACGCGGGGGTTAAGAGGCTGCAGGCCTCTCGCCTCAGACCGGTCTCGAGTAAAGCAACGCATCTACCTACCTTCCTCCCGCTTCACACCTATTGTCGCCAAACACTCCGTGTCACCCCAGCACACTGAAACAGGTAGCGACGCCTGCCCAGCTGAGGGAACCTGCCCGCCCACCCTTGCGCTACTCTCGGCCGGTGACAGCGTCACTCAGGAAGACACCCCAAACACACAACGAGGGAAGAAAGTCGTGAGAACGCAGTTACCTTTTTGTGGGGAAGCCACGCCACGGGCGCCCCGCTGTCTCCATCAGCGATCTAAGCAGGCGGGCCCAAATGGCCCCGAATCCCACACAGTAGCCTCCCCAAAGGGAGATCTGGTGATCCATACCAGTGGACTCCCTACTATAAAGCTGATCATTCAAGCAAATGACAGTCAAATGCAAGCGACCCACAATCAATCAAGATCCCAATCAGCAAGGACAACGCCACCTGTCCACACCGGGGCATGCAACGTCATCCGCTTCACCCGGTGCCCCGCTGATATCCGGGACAGCAAAGGGGCGCGGACCCGAGCTGCGTAATGCGGCACTCACTACATGCTCTCAAGGGATGCAAGGACCATACTTTGCGCACGTGCACCTTGCGGGTTCTGGAGTGGCGAAATTGCCTCCCTGCAGACAACCCACTGTCGCGCCGCGGGGGTTGCCTAGATATGTGCTGCCAGGTCCTTCTACATTTCTCACTGCGCGGCGTCATTGGGAATACTAGAGTCACACTCAAACTGCACGCAGCCCACTGAAAGCTGTCTCACAACAGGGATGCAGTTGTCAGCGTGGCGCGATCCACTGTGCTTGTTGGTGGATGCTTCCCTCAAAGACGAAGGCTTACATGCCCGTCGGAATGCTCAGCATGGGATGCGGAGCGGAGAAAAGAACAAACGACACAAACGCCTGAGTCACAGGGCACCGAGCACACCATAACGACGGAAGTAGCGCAAACACAACCCTGATATTTTGCAAAGACGCAGGATGACCCCAAAGCATACTCTCATATACATTCAGCAGCATGAAGCAGGACGTGCACAATGTCGACCCCCGAACGCCACCGTCGGGGAACCGGTGCCCAACAGGCCACGGTCTCAGGCACGGGCCCCTAGTGGCCCCTGCCCCGCATGCTCGACTAACCTTCCACTGGAAAAGCTCCCCCGCCCGTCTCATTGCGGAAAGAGGAAAGTCACCAAGACTTCCCAGATCTCAGGATTTTCGCTAGATCGATATCTCAGGACTTAACCCAGGATTGTTCAATTTTACCGGATAGAACTCCGGTGGGATTTTATCCCTGTTCGAGATCAGATCTCGGTCCGGCTTTCTCTCGGACTGAGGCAGCTTCCACCATCTTTCCGATCCCTCCAGAGGACCCGGATTCGCAAAGACGCGTGTGTCCCTCGGCTGTGTCAGCCCCCCCAGGATGACCCGATCGGGTGCTCATCACCCCGCGCCTCTCTAGAGCGGTCGTTTCGTTTGTGGCCCTCGGGCTCCGTGGACGTCCGCGAAAGAGCGGTGTCACACGCTACTCCCTTAGGGGGGTGTTTCGTGGTTGTTCGCGACCCACTCCCGGCTCATTCCGGGAGCCGTGTCACCCGTGACAGGGGGTTTCCCACACAGAGATGTCTTCACATAAAGATGGGGACCTCTTGTCCCGACCCTTTTTCGTGTTTTGATCAGCATCCGATCGGAGCTTAGTGGCGCGGGTACGTCTCCATGAGGTTCTGGGGGTCTTTCCAACGCAGTTAGATTGCATGAAGATCTGCAAGGCCATTGCCGCGGCTCTTCCATATGTACAGGTAGCCACTCGTCCGACTCATGGAATCTTGGCCAGTACCAGGTGTGTGCTCGCCACTCTGAGTTTCAGGCTCGCTGCATGATGCCCATGCTGTTTCGCGGTGAGCTCATTGCTCTACCTCATATGCTACCCAGTTCTTCCGTGCTCGGTCGAACTGGCCCCCTGTCCCCACCCTGCCTACTGTGCGCACTTCCCACCGTGCGAAAACCATCGCTTTCTGCCTTTTTCAACCATGTGAAACCACGTGTGCGCGTCGCTCCGCACCAAGCGACGATTTATTCTTGTCAGAGACCTCTTCTGACAACGGCCGCTTGCCATTTCCTACCGGGGGCGTCCGACGGGCCCACGAGAAGAACCAGGAATGCTAGACCGCGTCAACCAGCTCATCTGTGAGGCGGAAGCTAATTGTCGGCGCGTTCAGGGCATGAAGATTTCCCCCTCGACGTCGCCTCGTTTCTCCGCGAGTGCGACCATACTCTTTCCTGAAGTCGTCGTGGTGGAGGACAACGGCAGGGGCCACTGCACTGTAATGGTGGAGCCGCTGGATCGGGTAACCGAAAGCAGCGGCAGCGGCCGGATGGATCCGCCCAGAGAGGCCGAGACGGCGTCGGTGGGGTGTCGCCAACCTGCCGAGCCTTTTGCTTTCGACCCGGACGGCAACGGCGGCCTGAGCGGCGAGGGTAGCAATGGCGGCGGAGGCGACGTCGGAGGGGTCCATGGTAAGGAAAAGGACGGTACTCGGACCGTGAGTGGCAACGCGCGCACCGATAACGCTGCAACAGGTGGCGTGGTTAGGGGGCGGCCATCGCTTTCGAGAGGTATTGTGCTTCCGAGCCTCTTTGCAGCAGAGTGTTTATGAGGGAGATGCGAATCGTTATTGCTGACCTCCAAAAAAAAGGCGGTTGCAGAGTGGTTGCAATCATTCAACAGCGTACGTGCACCAATGGAAAAGCTAGGAATCATCTGAGCTCGACGCCGCCGACGTTCGTCCTTGTCCGTTAAGGTTGCAGCGCCGGCGTACGCAGGCACGGTGGCAATCATGGTCACCGTCACATTTGCGGCGCCCTCGAAGCCGCAGACGTCCTTTTCAATCAAGGTGGCGGCGGCGGCACACGCCGGCAGGGCGGCGATCTTGGGCACTGTCACCTTTGCGGCGCCCTCGACGCCGCCGACTCCCTTGTCCGTCAAGATGGCGGCCGCGTCGCACGCGGTCAGGGAGGAGATCTCGGGCACCTTCCCCTTGGCGGCGCCCTCGACATCGCCGACGTCCCTGTCCGTCGCAGGGTCGGCGGCGGCGCGCGCCCGCGGGGCGGCCACCATGGTCACAATCATCTTTGCGGTGCCCTCGACGCCGCCGACGTCCGCCTCCGTCGCAGGGGGGGCCGCGGCGCACCGGCTCGGCGGCGACCATGGGCAGCGTCTTCATTTTGGTGCCCTTGACGCCACTGACTTCCTTTTCTGAGACGACGGCAGCGGCGAGCGCGAACGACACGCCGTCGGCGAATGTCCAGTGTAGCACTGTGCCAAAGATCTGTTCGCCCTCGAACGCGGCGTCCTCGACGCCGCGCCCGATCATGTCGGACACGGCGGCAGTAGTGGTCGACGCGGGAGTGCACCCATGGGTGGGATGGAATCTTCCTGTGCAACCGTCACTTGAGACTACAGAATTGGTTAGATGCAGAGCGTGAGACGGCGGAGAGCGTACTACAACGGATTCTCGGCGGTCAAGAAACAAGGGCGCCCCGGCGACAGCCAACTAACACTGCTGCTGTGGATGGTGACGCAAAACTCACCATGACAAAGCGCCCACACATATAGTCCAGGGTGACAAACTTTGCAGAACGGCCGCCTACCGTCACGAGCACACGGTGCCGAAACGCACACTGTGCGACAAGGAAGACGCTGCCGGAACAACAGGCATGACAGCGGCGACAGCGACGACAGCGCCGACAGGTCGAAGACACGATTGTGAGCGGCGCGCGATTAACGGGACAGAAACGCATTCCTCTGCCAGCGCCAAGAGTATTGACCGCTGGGCTTGCATCGAAAAGTTGTTGCAAGCGATCTCGTGGATCCACAGATTTCAAAAGCCAAAGTATTGCAGTGCGTCATGCCTTCAAATCCGGCAGCGTATGGCCCCGTCGGAAAGCCCCGCACAGGATGCGGAGTGGAGCAAATGAGGAAAATCACGAACGCCTGGATCATAGGGCGCGGAGCGCACCAGAAGGACGGAATTCACGAAAACGCAACGGTGATTCGTTTCAAAGACGCGCGATGATCCCAAAATGCACTCATACACCCTCAGAAGTAACATACCGGACGTGCACAATCCCGACCCCAGGACGCCACAATGGGGGGGCCGGTATCCAACGGGTCACGGTCTCATGCGCACGCCTGTAGTCGCCTCTGCCCAGTTTCCGTGACGACCTTTCCACTGGAACAGGGCCCCCGCCCGTTTCATTACGGAAGGAGGAACGTCACCGAGGCTTTCCAGGTCCCAGGAGTCACCGAAGATCAGTACATCAGGACAAAATTCAGTATTGTTCAATTTTACCTGATTAAATTCCTGTGCGATGTTATCCCTGGCCGAGACCAGATCTCGGTCCGGCTTATGCTCGGATTGCGGAAGCTTGCACAAGCTTCCGGACGGCCCGGATTTGGAAAGACGCGTGTCTCGCTCGGCTATGTCAGGCCCATCCAGGGGCGGCCTATCGGGTGCTCAGCACCCCACGCCCACCTAGAGGGGTCGTTTCGTGTGCGGCTCTTGGGCTCCCTGGACACCCGCCCATGGGGGGGTGTCACACGCTACCCCCCTAGGGGGGTGTTACGTGGATGTTCGGGACCCGTCCGCGGCTCATTCCAGAGTCCGTGTCATCCAGGTCAGGAGGGTTTCCCCGCAATTGTGAGTCCGCGTGGCAGGTCGACCGGGTCCTCCTTCGCCGATACACCCATGGGCACGACAGGCGGCGGTTGCGGGTCGACCCTGGCGCGCTCTTGAGTCACCGAAGAAAACGAGAGGGGCTCTGCCTTGGCCGCACTGCCAACCGCCAGAAAAACCGATGCCCCGCATACCAACGGCGACCAGCACCGGTCGTGGAGAAGGCGGAGAGGGAGTGCCAGGCACCCCCAGCAACGGCACCACAGCCACCTCGGCACCGCCGCCAGCTTCCTTCCGCCCCGACCCGCGTCGCGTGCGCAAGCGCCGATATCCGCGGCCGCCGCCGCCGCCGCCGTCACTGGCGGGCATTTCTGCCGCAGGCGTCTCGTTCGCCACCTCCGCCTCGGCGCACTCTGAGCACAGTCACGCGCGGCGGGCCGGCTAGCTCGCTCAACACCCATCTCTGTAGGTTCTAGCCGGCGAAGTCCCCCCCCGCACCCGTCTCCGTCACGGCCCGGCCCCTTACGTGCCTCTCCTGTGCGCCTGGCACACGAATGAGCGGCACTAGCGGGCGGCAGTGGGGGCGTGCCCCCGAATCACCACGCGTCCTGCCGCCGCCATCGCCGGACGACGGCGCGGGCGCCGCCTCGTCGCGGCGGAAGCCACAGATGTCACTTACTTCCCGCCGCCGCGCGTGCGAGCTCTTTCACGCTGCTCACGACGCGGACGCTGTTGGAGGTGGCGGCGGAGACGCAGAAGCTGCACGCCCATTTTCCGAGGCCGCCGGCCATCCGAGCAGCGGGCGCACAGGCGAGCGAGGTGAGGACGACGCGATTTCCGACGTCTTTAATGCCGTCGCCGTCACTGTTTCCGGCGCCAATGCCGCCGAGTACGACATGCAGTGGCCACTGGCGGCCAAGAGCCGCCCGGTGCGCGCTCGGTGCCGCGCACGCTCCGTATGTGAGGGGCGCGAGGACCCCGCGGAGCTACGAGAGGGCGGCCATGCGGGATACGAGGCAGAAGACGACGCCTCCAGGGAGGGGGCAGATGCGAAAGGGGCCGCCCGGGAGGCAGAGGATGATGCTCGGGGGGGGGGGAGGGGCGCGGGCGTGGTGCGGTCGTCTCGGCGGAGCTAGCTGCGGCAGCCGCCGCAGGCACCGCCGTGCTGTCGACCTCTGGTCGACTTCAGCGGGCTCGCGCTGTATTGCTCCCTCTGTTGGCGGTACAGACGCAGCAGCTGCCCCAGCAGCCGGCTTTCTGGCTTGCGGGTAAGCGTTGGGGCGGTGGTCCAGTCGGAGGTGGCAGGAATGGAATTGTAAGCGCACTGTGATCCGTATTGACCAGACGAGCCTCTGAATATGAGCAGGACGGTCGTCTGACGCAAGTGACATGCTGCTGCTATCCACTCAACGCGCACGCGCACACAATCAAAACGCTACTGCGACAAAAGAGCACGAACAAAGAGCCGCACGATGGAAAATGACTCAAACAAGGCCGGCGCCTGCCAGCAGCCGAAAGATCTCCAGGTACACGCGGGAAAACTGCCCCGCCACCTCTGTGGCGGTGCCCATGCCCACCGTGGTCGCCATAAACTGTAACGGCTTGTCCGCTTAGCGGCCGTCCTCGTTGACAAGTGCCTACACGTGCTTCTTCAGCTCCGCACAGAAACATTCTACTGGCTGAAGGTTGGCGGACTACGGCGGCAGCCGAACGTAGTGAATGCCGTTGGCATTCATGTACCCGTCGCCCCAATGGTCTTGGTTGCTGGATTTGTCGCACAGGACGACGCAGGCGTCGGGTTGCATCTCCCACGCCATCCAAGGGATTTACGCGTTAATCCGATAATGAAGGCAATGTAGAAACCAGGCCCTGTCATAAGTATCGTTTTCAGTACTGGGTACGGTATACATAGATCGCTAAATTCGATTACGTGTGCCGGCCACCTGTCTCTTCATGTGTCTCAATACGAAATATACCTGGAAAACACGGGTACGAATCAATTCCGGAATTGATCGACTTGGAACAGCTGCCAACCTTCAGCAGCGCGAAGCACCTATTTAGCCCATGCATGTCGGAACGGTTCCGTCACGAACCTTGGTATTACCAGCATTGATCAGGGTCCATCAAAGCTCGATCAAAGCTCTCAAGAATAAAATAGTGGACCGGTCTAATAAAAGCGGGTCCATCGCCCTCAGCCAATGAGAGGAACAGATTCCAGTTTACTGTACCCTCGATATCTGCCCTGCTGATGGGGTGTTCGGACCACTGGCGGGTCCGTGGGACGCGCCTGGAATCTCATTCTGGGGCACCCGCAACGCCCGCGCCGCCGCCGTCCCGCCCGTCGTCCCGCGCCGCTGCCACGCCGCCCCCGTCGGGCTCCTCCTCCTCCCTCCTCCTCCTTGCCTCCGCCGCTGCACCCCCCCCCCCCCCCATGTCCGTCCCCCACCGCCACCTGTACGATACCACACTGCCGCCTTTGCTTTCCTTCTTCCGCGCGCGACCGCGTGCGGCTGCACCGCGTGCCAGTGCGCGTCCGGTGGGGGGGGGTTTGGAGGGGCGCTGGGGGTGGGGTGGCGCCGCGGGAGCCGACTGGGTGGGGGGGGCATTGGGGGGTGGCATTGGGGTTGTACGGGTGCGTTGGCAGAGCTGTGTCGTGGGACGGTGGGGGAGCCTGTCTCCGTCGTCGCCATGGACAACCTCCAGTCCGTCTCGGCTGCTCTCGCGGCTTTGGGATACTCGTCTTCCAGCGCGCCGGTGTACGCGGCACGCGCGGCTCATCATGCCGCGCAGCTTCTATACGAAGCGGCTGAGGGCGAGCTTTTCGTCACCGTCCTCGTCGGGCAGCGCCGCCGCCCCACCTCCATCATCCTGCACCTCTGTGACTCGGTGCAGCAGCGGCTGCAGCCGGCCTCGTGGGGGACCCTGTCGACCGCTGTCAAGATGCTTTTCTACTCCTTCCACGCGGCGTTTGAGAATGCACCTGCTCAGCCCGGCAGCGCAGCCGGCAGCGCGGCGACGGGCGGGGGGTCAGTTGTGGCGACGGGCACCTACCCGGCCGGGAGAAGCGGGGAGTTGGGCGGGGACGCGGTCATGGACTTTGCGTCGGCCGGGCAAGGAGGTGGTCAAGACGATGGTGGCAACGACAACGTGCTCGGGCTGCCCCCAGCCGGCAGCAACAACCGCACCCCCGCCGATCCTCCACATGGCTCCGCCCCAGCCGACGGCGCACCAATCAACGGGACGGGAGGGCCGCAGGCCGCGCCCACACCTCCAATCCGGCGGCCACAAGACGTGGGTGGTCGACGCCCGGCAACGGCCGCTCCGGCAGCGCCGCCGTATCGCCACTCTCTTCCCGACGTGCCGATGATGCTGACGCTGCCGGAAATGAAGGGGCACGAGGCCGCCGACGCCACCCCCGTCGTGGCCCCCGACAACCTCAAGATCATCACCATCCCCGCTGAGTTTTGTGCCGTCACCTTGGCGAGTTTGCGGCGGCACTACACGACGGACCAGAAGATGGTACGCAACTTTTGTATGGTGCTGATGCAGTGCACCAAGCCGCTGCTCGGCCGCCTCCCACCCGGCTCCCTCCGCTCTAGGCGGTCGCCAACCTACATTCCGCTAACGCCCGCCGCCGTCACCAACGCCAAGATCATCTACTGGGACGGCGGCACAGATCCGATTGAGATCACGAAGCCATTCTACGGAAACACTGGCGTGGCGAACGTGCCCGGCACGCTGGCGCTCATCCTGTACATGGCGCACCAGCGGTCGCCGCTCTACCTCTGGTTGATCGACCAGTTTGACGCGGGCGTGACGGTTGAACGTGGCCGTCGGCGCAAGGCGGCGGCTGATCCAGATGTTGGAGCAAGCGGCGGTGAGGGAGACGGTCGAGGTCAACCACGACGCCGACTTGGAACACCCGGAGGGGGTCGCAGTGCTGCCCCTGGGGGGGCAAGTGCAAGTGTGGCCAATGACGGGGCAAGCGCAGTCGGGGGTGTTGGTAGAGCCAGCGTACGCAGGGAAGTTGATGGGGGTGTTGGATTGCGTGCGGGGTTCGGGGATGGTGGGGGAGCTGCTGCATGTGGTGGCCAGCAAGGTGGTTCTGCTCGCCGGCTCCGTGGTGTCGGCGCTGGCTTGGACGGCGCGGACGCACGAGGCACCGGTGCTGCTGCTGGGGGAGTGGGAGAAGGCGACGCCACCGGGCGTCCTCCCCCGACTGTGGCCGAGGCGGCTATACCATCCCCGATTTCTGTGTCGGAGGCGGCCAACCTGGCAACTCGGGCGGCGGCCTCTGTGTTGTCTCGTGCAGAGCAGTCGACGTCGACGGGAGATTGCGTTTTGGTGCTCCCCGGCTCGGTCGTTGTCGCGTGCGCGTCGTGTGACCCAACGGTAGGGATGCATGACGGCTCCCCCGTGCCCAATGGGTTGGTGTCTGCCTCGCACTTGCGCGTGGTCCACGGGCGCCTTGACTGCCCCTCCCCTCATAGCAGCCAGCAGAGCCTTGGCTCCCTGCGTGCCTGCTCTCTTTTGTGGAGCCTGTCCTCACTCGGGTATGTGCCTCGTTTCTTTACTCCATTACTCTCTTGTACTGCTTGTGCGTGTGCCATTCCCTCTGCAACTTATCGTTTGCAGCCAACTAACCATGACAGCTGGTACTGGTTGCTTGCGCAGTCCGCGTGTCTGTCTGTGGGATCGGCCCCCTACCTCTCCTGGTGCCGTGCGACTTGGAACTGCTTTGGTTTGGCGCCGGGCACCACCGCAGATTGATGTTGATTGGGTGGGGCATCTTCGGTGCGGCGACCAACCACCCCCGCCCTCCCCGTCGGAGCTGCTACTCCAAGCTTTCACGGCCGCGCCCGTGGCGGAAGTGTACGCGGTCAGAGTGTATCAGCCAAGCATGGACAAGCGGTACCCGTTCACCAACCTCCTTTACCAAGCAAAAATGTATGAGAAGTTTGTGGAACAGCACTTTGAGGACCTTGTAGTGCCAAAGTTGATGAACGAGGTAGGCCCCGTTGATGGGGGCGGCCCGCTCACTCGTCAGCGTGTCTTGTGGCGCGCTCACTTTTTATCCTTCGCTTCAATGCAATAGATGAACATGATATCTTTATCGCCACCAACAGTCACTCCAGGGACAGGCGTGCATAGTACTGCATGCCTTTGGAGCTTGTGCGAATCTGGAGCCGTCGCAACCCGCGCACACGCAGAGAGGCAAGAGAAGGAGCGCGAGACAAATCCGTATACACCATCCCGTCAAGGCACCACGGGTTGCTGAAATCCACAGCCACTCGGTCTAGGGTCATGCCCTGCGACCGGGTGATGGTAAGGGCCCACGCTAATAAAATGGGCAGTTGCACCCGCTTGCTCAAGACCTCCTCAGACGCATCCTTCAGCTCGAACTCAATCGGCTCAATGACAACAACCCCCTCCACGCCCACAAAGCGACACGACACAGACCTCCCCGCAGATATAGACGCAACCTTACCGCGCGCCCCCGTCTTGATGTCGCCAATCGCACGAGTGAGCACCACCTGCGAGTCCACCTTAACCTCCAACTGGTCTCGTGCCAGCGTCTGCAGCTTCTGCTTCGCGTACTCGCGCCGCCTGGGGTGCTCCACGAGGATGGTGTCCTCGGCCATAAACGTGGTGCCGTGCCCGGGCAGCGCCGCTAGGCGCTCGTCGTTGAGCTTGTTGACGTCCGCGTTGACCGCTCGCAGATGCTGGTGGTCGGCGTGCGTGTCTTCGTTGGAGGACCAAGTAGAGTTCAGCATCGCAATGTCCGCGTCCGTCACGGCGTTGATGCGAATGCGCATCAGAATGGCGTACAGGATGTCGTCAGGGTCCTGCCGGTGCTGACCACGGAGTTGGACCGTCTCGCCATAACAGCTCTCAAACGCGTCGTTCCACGACCGCGTCTCGTAGGCGCAGACCTCCACTGAGTTGTGGGTGACGCCAAACGCGGGGAGCTGTAGGGGGTCACCAGCGGCTGTCACAATCAAACGCATTAACGCCAGCAGCCAATGTGTATAATGGAAAGACGAAGGCGTCAGAAAGCCGCAGCGCATGTGGGATGCAGTTACGAATCGCGCGAAGTCAAGAGGGAACAAGTCAGAGGATGGGAAAGAGTAGCAACGCACCGAGCACAGCACGTCCACCAAAAGGAAGACACTGTGTCGACAGGGACGGCGCCGTGCGGCGAAGCACAAACTCGAGGCGGTCCATCCAGCGACCCTGGAGTGTCGGAGCCTCGTCAATAACGCCGAGTTTGACTCGCTGGATCTCCGCCAGCAGCCTCGCGTCGCCCTCCACCCGCCTAAGGATCGACTCCTTTGACGGGTCCCCCACAGTCGTCCTCAGTAGCGACGCCACCGTACGCCCCTGAACCAGCTGCGCGGCCGACCCGGCCCACGCCAGCACCAACACACCGTCCGCCCCAAAGCGCCGCGCGCCCTCCCCCACCACACAGCGCAAAACGACACTCTTCCCGCACCCCGCGGGGCCCACGAGCGCAACGTTCTTGCCCTCAAAAAGGCGTTGTACCGCCAGGGCCTGGTGGCTGTCAAGCCGCACCGGGTTTCCTGCCATACCAGCCGACACGAGCCCGCGGCAAGATGTAATTGCGGGGGCGACGGGCAGCAGAGAGGAACCGCCGGGCGCTGTGGGACTGGAAAGGGAGAAGGAAAGAGACGGTGCTTGCGGTTGGATTCTGCGCTGTGCACGAGTGATATTTTGAGCGCCTCGCACCAGGACTTTCTCGCGCCACGATGACCGACTCCATCACCAGTACACCAAAGAAAGTATTCAAGCCAAAGCTTGTTCTTCCATGAGAAAGGACGTGGGGGACCTTCGTGTCTGGAGGCAGGCGCGTGGTAGCCTACAGGGCTCGATAAATAGGGCACGTTTGCCTACGTAGGTGCTATTCTCCAATAGCTGGTGGCTGCCAGTCCACAGGCTGAGGTTGGGACCCAGAACAGAGTCCCGTTGGCGCCGGGGGGCGGGGTACGCGGAGGCCTTTGTGTAGCACGTTCGGAAAAGAAAGCAACCTTGTCCATGTATGCCGCAGTGCATTTCAGTATCGATGTACGCACCCAGCACCGTACCGGCTGGCCTGATCATGGTGCCAGCATTCATGAAGCCACACTCGGTGTAGGACATGTGAGGGTCGGCTGACTCATCGGTCGCTGCTGGCTGCTAACCCTCGTGCCACAGGCGACTCGGCAATCCTCACTTTCGAAGTTAGTGGCAACTTGGACCACCTGTACGGGCGTTTCTGGTCAGCGCGGTGAGCTGTGGTGGCGCAAAGAGGAACGGTACACCTATGCAATAACATTAAAGACCTCTCCATTGCGGTTCTGCGAGCGGGCGGCTCTCGGCGAAACGCAGTTGCCACAGAGACCCCAAGTTCATACGTCCTCTATTACTTGCGAGGCACTGGGTGCCACGGAACTGGACCGGTGCCAGCCCCAGTCACCCTCTTTCCCTTCCACACTTCCTCCAAGTTTGAAAGTCTCAGCAATTACCGCCCTCACGCTGCATTCGCAGCTACCCCCTCCGCCGTGGCTCAGAACTTGAGGGAAAGTCGCCCACGATTCCATGGTGCAAAGTCGTCAATGGAACAGAGATAAAAAACAAAGACACGGGGACCGACCAGTCTCTGTGACGAACATAGAAAGCATAGGAAGAACGTGGAGCACATAGAAATGCACACTAGGTTTTCTCAAGACCACCTACGGCGACTGGGCTGGACTATCGCCTGACTCAACCCCTTCTAGTGGCGGCGACTGGGGCTCCGAGGTGGACCCTGAGTCGTCGCTTCCAGACAAGTCATCGACAGCAAAGGGTTCAGTGACCGTATACCCACACCCACACAAACACACCTCCCTCGAAAAGAAAAAGCGTCCAAAGTCATACACTTCCGGTAGGGGGTCAGCCGACGCCAGCCGGGCTCGCGCACGGACGTTGTGGATGAACGTGTGGTATGACAGCACGCGCGTGTACTCGGTCTGGCCGCTGGCACGCAAAACACGGCTCAGCAGCTTGATGGCGCGGTTCCTCTGCTCGTGCGCGACGGTGTTGGCCTTGTTGAGCGTTAGGAAGGAGCGCGGGTCGAGCGCGACGGAGCATACGTGGTTGACCACGTGGAACTCGTCGCTGGAAATCGTTGAGCCACGCAGTAACCACGGCAACTTGGTCAACGCCGACCGCACGGCGCCACAGCCGAAGTCGTAGATGATGTACTCGGGGAGGAGGGCAAAGCGGGAGATGATGGTGTTGAGGAGGGCGGGGGGGCCTTCTCGTTTGTCAAGCACGAAAAAGCCGAGCACCCGCGGATGTGAGCAAGCACAGCAGATGAGGAACGCCCCCGGGGTGAACGACTTGCGTTCCGCCTGGTAGTTCTTGGCGCACGAGCCGGTGTCGGGTTGCTCCGTTGCGGCGAACGCCATCGCGCGACACTGCAGTCGCCCCGGGAAGTACAGCCCCGTGACAAGCGGGTCGTCTGACGCGCTGGGAAACTGGGACAGGAAGAACTCGCGCATTTGCCCCGGCGTCTTTCCGTCGCCCGCCCACCGATGCTGGAAGAGAGCCGCCGAGTTGGGCTCCAGCAACGCCGCCGCGTGGTAGGACTCAATCCTCTCGCACGTGTCGTCAAGCACGGCCGCCACGGAGAAGGCCAACTGGAAAAAGCTGCCGTCGAGCAACCTGAGCGACGTCAAAAACACCAACAGCATTTGGACCTCCGAGACCATCAACACGAGCGGGTAGTCCGTGCCGACAGGGACGCTCTCCTCCGTCACCGTTGCCTCCGACGCGGCATGGCAGAGGGCCGTGACCTTGTCCGCCGCGTCCTCATCCCGCAGCAGTGCAGCCAAAGAACGGAGGGGGCCCACGTGGTGGGGCTTGAATGGAGACACAACAGGATCCACCACAATGGCAACGCAAAAGGATACCAATCCGGGTACCATATTCTCGGGGAGAGAAGCAATGCAGGGTAGCAACCCGCCCCGAGCAGCGTCAGGGGCTGCTGGTGCGACACCGCCGCCAAACGGTTGCCCCCCCTCCCCACCCCCATCCACTGGTGGCGGTCCGTTGACCCCACCGGGCACCCCACCCACATGTGCGGCACCGGGATGTCCAGCGCCGATTGGTTCTGGATGGACAGCCACCGGTGCCGCGGCAGCTGGCGCAGGGACGGGGGCGGCCGCGTGGTGGCGGTTCTCCAGCCGCGGGGTGATGAGCCACGCCCGCAGAGCCCCTTGCAGCTCGCGCTCGGCTGCCGTCTCCGCCTCCGGCTTTCCAGCTGCCACGGCGGTTGCGATGAACATGGTGGTAGCGGCCAGCAGCCCCTTCAACAGCTGCACGACGCAGGTGGGCAGGTGCCACACGTCGGAAAGCATCGCGCGCACGCGGAGCGCGACGGGGTCGACGGCCAAGTCACTCGACCGCAGCGAGGAGGGCAACGAGGTGGGGCACAGGACGGAGAGTGCCGAGATGGCACTGCGCCGCTGGTCGCCGGACACCGTGATCGCCTGCTCCGGGTGCGTGACGCAAAGGCGGATGAAGCGCCTTACCCACTCGCTGGCCACCAAGCTGGCGGCGGCGAGTAGCTCCTTGTTGGCGTCACAGCGCTCGCTGTAGTGCTCGTAGTAATTGGCAACCAACCGCCGCAGGTAGCCCAGCCGTATCTCGTCCGCCGTGACGACCCGGTATCGCCCCTTGACGCAGCACTTACTGCAATCGAAACACCAGTGCGGCACGTCCATTGACATAAGGCGCAGCCCCGCGGACATCAGCCGAGACACGGTCCGGCGGCTGCGCGACTGTGACAACCGGGGGAACACGCCCGCGCGAGATCTCCCGCGCGCCTTGACCCACCAGCTCCTGAACATTTTGGAGAAGGCGTCTCCTTCGACCGCTACCTCGTGGCAGAAGTGGCGGACGAGGGAGACCGACGCCGCCGTGCAGGAAGAGAGGATCACCACGCCCTGCTCCCGCCCGTCAGCGCAAACCCACCGTCCGCACGAGGAGCTGTCGTAGGCCTGTAGCTCCATCGAGCTAAACCCCATGTGCGACAGGATGACCCCGCCCTTGACGACTTGCAGCTCCATCCCCCCGCGGGCAGTACCGCGCACCGAGCAGCTCGTCGGAGACTTGACAACGAACGCCTCCTTCCGTCGCGCGTGGTCGAAAATCTCCACGTCCACCAAGATGCTCTTGCGGCAGTCGAAAGGGGACAGAGGCAGGCGGGAAATGGAGGTCTGCGCTGCTTTGCGCTTGGCGGCACCGTCCACGGGCGCACCGGCGGCCCGACCACCATCGTCTACCCCTCCAGCGGCTGTCCCACCAACAGCTGCGGTCCTCTGTAAGTCTCCTTGGCGTAGGTGGCGTGTGCTCAAAACATGCTTGCAGGACGACGACCGCGAAGAGACGCAGTAGCAGCAGGAGGTCGCCTTACGAGCGCACTTGACCGGGGCTGGGACGCGCCGGATCCCCACGCCCGACAGCACCACCGCGATGGGGAGGCCACCCGTGTCGAGCACCTCCACCTCGTCCATTGCGGCCGTCGGCTGACGTTGGCGTCTTGACCTTGCCCGCCGCACAAAGGGACCTGTAGGCGTATCGTCGTGGCCGAGCGCCCCAAAGTAGGAGAGCAGTGCGTCACGCGGGATCTCAAGCGCATCGGCGAGAGCATGCAGAGCATGTAGAAAGTCAGTCGCGTGGCCACAATCAGCGTGCGGTACCGCTGGTCGCTGCGGGTCGAGAACGGCCTCGTACCGTATGCTCTGCATGCACGTGCATGCAACGCTTCCACGAGAGGACACCCAGCAACACACCAGCATTGGGTCCGTGAAGGCATTCATCTCGACTTGGTTGAATCGCGCCACCGCCCCGACCACCGCGGCGACGGGCCACACTTGGCCGCGGTACGGCGTTTGCAACGCCCCCGTCACGTAGCGGTCGATGGCTTGAAAGTGGGAGTCGCCCGGCTTGTCCACGCCGCAGGCCACAAACAGCTTGTCGGCGTCTGCCGTCTGGAGGAAGATGGCCAGGGCACGAGCATACCCTTGCCGCAAAGTCTTGCGCGTGTTTCGACCAGTGCCGAGTGGCCGCCCACCTTTGCCGAAGCCGCCCCGACGGCGCACTTGCCCCATCTCTGGCAGCTGTCGGTCCCCCCCCCCCCCCCCCCCCCCCCCCCCCCCCCCCCCCCGGGGGGCCCCCTCCGCCAGTCCCGCCGCCACCCTCAGTGGAGCCTCCATAGTCCTCATCCTCCATCCCATGACGCCCGTCGTCGTCGGTGGTAGCCCAAACGCCGTGGCAGAGCGGCAACGGTTGGTGCACCACCGAAAAGCACTCCGCCAACAGAGAGGAGGTCGACCCGCCCACAGCGTACGACACAGGTCCTTGGGGCAGCCGGCAGCTGGCCATCGGCGTCGCGGGTGGCAGCACAAACGACCGCTGTTGGCGCTGCTTGACCGGGCTCGCGACGCAGATCCCGGTGTGGCGACGCATGGCTAATGGCCCCAAACGCGGGCACTAGTGGGGGGGGGGGGGGGGAGAGGAAGAGAAAACACGGCAGGTGCAGCGGGGACGGCCGGGAATGCATGAGCGGCGGCACAAAACCGACCGTGGCGGCAGCGGCGTGGCGACCACCTCCCAGCCGCGGCAGCGGCGGCGGCGGCGGCAGCGGCGGCGGCGGCGGCAGCGGCGGCGGCGTAAGGCGCCGCAGCCGCGGTGGTGGTGGCGGCAGCGGCAACCAGGGCGCGGTCCCGCACGCGGGGCGGGGCGGGGCTGGGGTGAGGGCGGTGGCGGCAGCGCCGCCGTGGGGGCCGCGGCCGCGGCGGTGGCGACAGCACCAAGAGCGGGAGGCGTAGGGCGCGGTGGGGGCGCCGCAGGCGGCGGGGACGCAAGCGGCAGCGGGGGCAGCGGGGGCGGCGGCCGTGGCGGGGGCGGCGGCGGCAGCGGCAGCCAGGGCGCGGGCCCGCACGCGGGGCGGGGCGGGGCCGGGGCGGGGGCGGTGACGGCCGCGCCGCCGAGGCGGCCGCGGCCGCGGCGGTGGTGACAGCACCAGGAGCGGGAGGCGGAGGGCGCGGTGGGGGCGCCGACGGCGGCG
>Ga0209093_1000447_pt1 | contig 22245 bp, 31 predicted proteins | sample SidtaG_4_FD_187450 | JGI IMG/M metagenome (GOLD analysis project Ga0209093, IMG submission 187450) | Marine algal microbial communities from Sidmouth, United Kingdom - Sidmouth_Male1 metaG (SPAdes) (version 2) | ecosystem: Host-associated > Algae > Red algae > Unclassified | place: Sidmouth... | reverse complement strand
AATCGCTGATGTCAGCGTACGTAGCGGCTCGTCGGCGACTCTTCGACACATCTGATGGGCACTCCGGTGCTGACAAGTGCCGCCGCGCATCTTGGGGCTCCCCATCCCGTCGTCGCAAGGGCACCGTTGCTCGTCGACACCCACGATGGTGCGCGTGGCGCAACCGCAGGTGGCCATACGGCGATCTGAGCGATGCGTGCTGTTTCTGTGTGTTCTCGCGGCGCTCGAGAGGACGGGGAGGATGCGCTTGCTCAATATGGAGCGCCTCTGGCCTCCTTTGTCTTTGCTTCTCTTTGCACGAGAGCGATCGCGGCTCCGCATCCTGATGCGGCAGAGATACCTGCGGATGAGTAGGGATTCTGTTCCCAAAAGTTCCAGCTGGCTCCTCTACGTCCTGCCTTCTTTTCCTGAGCAGTACTGGCGTTTCCACATGCGCATGGACCGCTCCAGCTATGCGCATCTGGCCGGTCTGCTGGAGCCACACATTCGAGGGTCACGACGGCGTACACGGCGGGCAATGTCTGTGGACCTTATTCAAAAGGTGGGCCTCTACCGCCCTGTGCACTACGGCAACTCAGCCTGTCCGTGCTTTTGAGCAGCCCATTGCAAATAATGTTTTTTTGCGATCAGTTGTGTTTTTCTTCCTCTCGCTCAACTTCCCCTGTTGTGGTCTCTGACCTGGTCCCTCTTATTCCTTTTTAATTTCCCTTTTTTTTTTTGCTCTGTTTTCCCCTTGGGTATTTTCAGGTGTCGTGGAGGTCGCTAACCTCTTCGGCATTAGTCCAGGGTCCGTCAACAACTGCACCATGCGGTTCGTGCGGGCTGTGAAGAAGCTGGAGAAAGACTACATTGAGTGGCAATCCCCGAAGACGTGCCAGGACCTGGTAGACTACTCGTGGCAGGCGTTTGGCTTCCGCGGGTGCATCGGCTCGACAGACGGCTCACAGATGCCGCTGACGTACGCCCCGCGTACGCAGCCGTGAACGTACTGGGACCGGCGCGACCGGTACAGTATCCACGAGCTGTTGGTGTGCGATCATCACCGCAACATCATCTCCGTGACGCTGGGGTTCACAGGGGCTGCGGGCGATGCGCTGTTACAGCACCATGCGGCCTGGTCGCAGCCCCCAGGTGAGCATTTCTCTCTTGTTGAGCATCTCTTGGGTGACAAGGGAATGCACTACACTGTGTGGGTGGTTGGCCCGTACAAAGGGACCGAAGGTGACTCAAAGCCCAATAAGAAGTTCATCTGGCAACTTGCTCGTTTACGCTTTGTTTCTGAGCACACCTTCGGAAGGTTGAAGGGGAGATGTGCGAGCTTTCATGAGTTTCGTCTTCCCATTGGAAGTGAGAGGGACGATTTGCGGGCTTTGGACTGGGTGATGGAGTGCTGCGTGTTGCACAACGTGTGCAGCTCCGTTGGAGATGGCGATATGCCTGTGGCCAATTACACTGATGCGCCTTTTAACCCGATGCCGGCGGATGATGGAGCCGATGAGAGTCGCACACGGGTCAAGCGGGATGTTTTGACATTCATGAAGGCCACGGGTCTTTACACATACTGAGTGCAACGGGTTTCTGTCGCGTGGTCGTTTGATTTTTGCCTCAGATACAATCACAGGCAAGAATAAAATGTTCTCAGATCTGTCACTCGTTCCTGCGCTTCCCAGCGGCAGCCCGCGTAGTCCTAGTTGCCGCCCATCTGCATCAGTTGCACAATCGGACGGCTGAGCCCGCCCCCCCCCTGCACAGTGGGCAACGTGGCTCCGGGATGGCTGCCACTGTCGCCAACTTGCATCATTGCCTACACACATGTGCCTCAAACATAGGACACAAACGTCTATGAGCCCCTCGGACCATGGCACACTGCTCAACCTGTAGTCCTAAGCCACGTTCACGCCATCCGCATCGCCTCCATGCTCAGATTGGCCAGTCGCACGATCACTGCCACCCCCAATCGTCGGAGACCCGCCCGCACTCGCCGTGCCCCCACTCGCCGTACCCGCACTCGTCGATCCCCCAATCACTACTCCCGCAATTGTCGGTGTCCCGCTCCCATTTGCGGTACCCGCAGTCCCACGCTCCTTGCCCTGTCCCGAGACAGACATGCTCCTTCCCACACCCATCATCAAGTCAAGCACCCCAGGATCTTTAGTCTCACGAAATCGATCCGCGCACAGCTTTAGCTGCACAGCCGCTACCACGTTCTTCTCCTTAGCCAACTCGTGCTTGAGGCGCTTCATGTCTTTCTCGTGCCGCATCTGCGCCTCCGCGGCCGCGGCCGCGTCCCGCCGGGCTGCCGCCGCAGCCGTCTTGGCGACCTGGGCAGCGGCTGCGGCATCGAGACGAGCCGCCGCGTCCGCTTGCATCTGCACAGCAGCGAGCGCCACCGACGCCTGCTCCTGATCCTTGACCCGGTTGTTGTCTACCAAGCTCACCAGCTGCTGGATGTGGGGATCCCCACCACCGTCTGCCTTCGAGACTGCTCGCGCGGAGCGCCCAGAAGCTCCCACACGGCGAGCAGGCGGCTGCCCGGGGTTGGTCGAGAGAGTGGAACGGGCAAGAGACAGAACAAGGGCCCCACTAAGAGAGGACGGCTGGATACTTGGTTGCAGATGTGGGGGCAGTACACCGACAGTGGAGTTGGAGCACTTCGATGACGACGCACTACGTCCACCGCTGGTAGTTGACTGGGAGCTGTCTACGGAGTTGTCCGGATCCCCGGAAGACCCGAGGTTGACCACGGCCGTCTTCTGTGTCACACCTGTCATCGAGAGCAGGTACTCGCCCATGTTGAAGAGCTCTGCCATATCATTCTTGCTCATGCGCCAGGCCTTCGCCTTGTCCTCGTCCCTCACCTCGTGCACGTCCTCCACGTCACTGGTCCCCGCCCCGGTGGGGCTCGCGTTTTGGCACACCTGCATGTACTTGCGCACCTGGTCGAAGACCCCCTGGATGGCCGTCAACATGTGAGGCACCCCCGCCTTGGTCGCAGTACGCTTCTGGATGTAGGTCGCCGCGTTCTTAACAGAGAGCTGTAGGTTTGTTCCCTCTTTGCCAAGTTGTTTCTGAACGAACGCTGTCCACTCCTTAACAAGTAGCAGGCGCACGTCAGCCTTGAACCTGCCAGCCTCTTTGCCGTCATCTTGCCTCGCCCGAGCTGCATTGGCGCGCGCCATGGCCGCCGACGCCGCCGCCGTCTGGTGCTTGTTTTTCTTGTCCGTGCGAGTCTGCGGACCATTGTGGTTGGGGCCGGTACGGTGACGCCGTTTGTGCCGGGGTGCCACTTCAGAGCTTGAGGCGCTTGTGTGCGAAAAGAGTGGGATGGCGCTCCCCTCTACGGGCGACGAGCAACGCCATGCATCCGACCGACCTGGATCGCTTCCGACATTTCGGTCGCCAAACGTATTGGAAGTGCCAATCTCGAACCGGTCGGCGTCATCCCCGCCGACCGACCCACCATCGGCAGAGCCGCCCATGTTGTAAAAAAGTGCCCCGACGGAGGGCATGCCCAGAAACTGATCGTCGAGTGCAGCGCCCCTAGTGCCGGCAGAAGTTGCGCTGGCGGCCATCGCCAGCTGGTCACAATGGTGACCAGCCTTGACAAGCGGCCGCGGCGTCGAACGGCCACTGGGGAATAGCATCGGCACGCAGGCGCTGCCATGTGCGACCAGCGGAGGTGGGCGCGTCGAAGAATCTGTGGGCCCTCCCGCCGCGACGCGTGGGGTGAGCAGGACCGCACGTGGCTCGCCACCCGCATGATGAGGAACCCGGGCGGGGAGGTGGGCGTGCCGCGCACCGTCTCGGAGAATGTGGGAGATGGGGGGCAACCGGGGGGGGCCGCCGTCCATGATACCCGCTTCCCTGATACAGACAACCACTGTATACAAACACGCACACCGACCTAGAGGCCCACGGAGTGAGACCACGTGCCAACCACAATGGGACAGGAAGAGTAAGAACCAGTGTCGCAAAGGCCTACATAGAAGTCGAGCTCGTCCCAACGGCAGACCAGCTCCATCGGGCATGCATCGATTGCACTGACGGCAACAAGTCGAAAACACAGCTCGGGTGCCCACACAAACTCAATACAGGCACAAACAGGAGGCAGCTGTACTCACCTCGAGCTGTTGGAAAAAGAACAAAGGGGGCTGGCGAGCCCCGTGTCCACAGCAGAAAGAGTCACAACTGGACCGCCTTGGTCTCCGGTGACTCGTGCAGTGACTGTGTGCCAATGTCAGAGGAGGGGGGTGGCGGGGAACGGTGGGGGCGGCGAATATATGGCCGGTCGTCGCGCGCTAGCTCCGAGTTGCCCATGCACGGAGGTTGGGCGCAGCGCAGCCGATGCAAAAAGGCACCCAAAGGCGCCTGCGTGGCGTACCAGAGGCAAACAGCCCACGGCCGCGAGACGCTCGAAGCAGCTGTGAGAGCGCGGCATTGGCTGCATTCTGCACCGGCACCTGTGCCGGTGGGGTCTTGACACACCCTCGGCGATAATTCGTATCGTGCTGGTGTCTGCCGAGCAGCTCGTGGCCCATCCAGGGCATGCGAGAGGGTACCCAGAAGGGTGCTTGCAGACGCGCTGTACGTCGTGGGGATCCGTGGACGGAGGAAGGGCCGCAGATGGCAGTTTTCACGCTACTTCGCGGTCGCTGGCGCGATGTTACTCGTGCGGACGTCGCTGTGGGGCGCAGTCGACCGACAAGGCATCAACGTTGAGTCCCTTTCGGCGATTGATCCAATCAGGGTGCGACTATTACCGGCGGCCAGAAACGTTGCTTACATCGGGTTTTCCGGGGCTGGATGGCCCAGGTGTTCGGTGGAGCCGCAGAGCTGGGCCACCCAGTGATTTTTGACCGATCTGCGAGATTGAGTCGATTGACTGCCCGACTGGCTTGCTGGCTGGCTGGCTGGTCAGCTACACTGCGGGTCGGTATTTCATCTCCGGGATAGTTCTAAATCTTTCGGCATGCAAATCTATAACGAGTAGACGCGAAAGAATGTCTTGAGATGGCCATGAAAAGCTCCTGTGAGATGGCCTCAGCATGATTCAGAGGATCATGTGCATAACAGTTCCGTGGATCGGCGAATATCCTACGCTTCAGATTGCCTGACTCTCGAGATACCTCTGTGATTGTGCAGTTCATCACCACAGTTTCTAGACTGGTTCGACGGATCATCTTCGGAACTGATTGTGGGATCGTTCCGGAAGCAGTGTCATCATGACCCACAGATCATCTTGGAGACTGTTCTTAAAAAAAAATGTGAGGACTTGTTCAACTGACAGTCTGACTGCCACTTTCGCAAACAAAATGTCTGCCTATTTCGTCAACAGCGTGAACAAGAACTTTTAGACACTCCGTCCGTTCAGACCGATGCCCACCGTGGAATCTGACACATCACGCATGCGACTGTGTGTATTGGTGCGAGTGCATCTGACAAGTATTGAACCGGGGCATTGCGAGTTCCGGACGTGATGTGAAGGGACGAAAGGGGACGATATTGCCACTGAGCTGAGAACGAATTTACTGCGTCTTAAGATTAACCAATCATTTATAAATGGGGGCTGGGTGCGTCCGGGACTTGACGATATTCTCGATGTGCGAGCCGACGCATGTTTCCCCAGTTTCCATCCCCTGTGCGCCAAGAAACAGCGCGTCGGTCGCACGACTACCAAGGCACATTGAGGCGCCCTCTGCACACGTTTCGTGGACCAGGAGCGACGCCCCATGGGCAGGTCTTGCTCTCTGATCGGTTTCGGCAGACCCTCCTCACGACGTCACTCGAAGTAGTCCAGGCTATCATCTACGATCGAGTCCTTGAGGCAGGAATCTACATCAATCTTGCGCACTCGTTCACTCAATCTATGACGACGATCCCCAGGATGATTGTACTCCGACGCCAGGACAGTCCTGAGCACGATCCCCAGGATGATCTTACTCCGGCTTCAGGACAGTTCTCAGCACGATACGCAGAAGGATCAGAACCAGCGAGTCGGAATGATCCGTCATGAGCATTTGGCAGCAACTTCCTCGGACAATTGCCGAATCTGTAAGTGCTGGTGTGAACATGATTCCCACTGAATATCGGTGCACACAGAATTGGAGCTCTTCTGAACTCCACTGCGGGCTCTGTCTCCACGATCAACAAAAAGTGGGCATAAATTGATCCCATGATCAATGTGTGACAGTTCTGCGAACCGTCGGTGGGCGTGTTCGAATCTGGCAGCTCTCAGTTTTAAGGAATCGGGGACAAAACGCTGTGTAGCTGATTGCGTTCGTGAGCCTGCCTAGTGCAGTGCTGCGCCACCAAAAGGAGTCCCGCCGACACAATTTCACAATCAACAGCCCGACAGAGTTCCCGCGCTGCACGCCCTGCGGTCGGTTGTTCGTGACAACTTCTGACCAGGCCCGCCACCAGCGCGGCCGTGCGCATGCGCGTGTCGTGGCCCGTTGCAAGCGATATCGCGACATCGCTCTGCGATGGGTCGGTTGTTCGGTTGATTCGTGTCCCCGATTGTGGGCATCGTTGCACCCGTCGTTAAATTGCAAAATCAAGATTCTCATCATTCGACTGGAGTTCAACTAGCGGACAACGCCGGTGTTTGTCGTTGCAAATCTCTTGATCTCGGTGATTGTCAAATCGCTCCGGTCGATCCCAGATTCGTTGCAACCAAATCCACTTGACATCACGACTGACCCCAGCGGTTTTGTGGCTCCGCCGTCGGTCGCTGATTGGACGCAGCTTTTGGCGTTTGTGCAGCAACTCGGCGACGATCTCGAGAGGACCAAGGTCGAGTTCACTCGGACAAAAAGGTTTCCTGGCAACTAAGGACAGCGCGGCTAAGCCTAATAAGCTTTTGCTGTTTTTTGCCAAGTCTGGCACGATTGAGGCGTGGTGCTCGCACATGGACGCCCATGTGTCGGGCAGCGAGACCGATGAGGCGTGCCGCAACGCGTGTACCTACCTCTATGGTGAAGCGCTCACCTGCTGGCAGTCGTACAACGCTGCGACTAGCGTCCCCGATTGGGACACGCTCCGCACCTGCCTCATCCGCCGCTTCAACACCCTGAACAAGGTTCAAGCGGCGCGCAAAAAGCTGCACAGCTGTCCTCAGCTCAACGACGTCGGAAGCTTCAACAAGAAGTTTCTCAGCATCGTGATGGATATGCCAGATGTCACGGAGTCGGAAAAAATCGACCGTTGCAACCATGGGCTGAAGCGAGCGATCTGGGAACCTCTGTGGATCCAAACTTACGACAATCTCGAGTCGCTCATGACAGACGCGCTCCGCATTGAAGCTGCCAAAGCCGGGACGTTCCGGTCTCCTGGCTGTAGTGCGAGCCACACGGCCGCCCTGGCCGACTCCGGCGTGGCGCCCATGGTCCTGTCCACCATCAAGGCATCTAAGCTGACACCTGAACAGCGTCAGCGTTGCATGCGCGAGGGGCTCTGTCTCCTGTTCCGCGAAAAGGGCCATCTTGCTGAGCACTGCCGAAAATGTCAACGGAACTGAAGCTGCCTTGGCAGTCTCCACGCGACGCCCAGGCCCTTTTGGGTCCGCCATGTACCTCGTATCCTTTTATCGGCCCTTCCCGCAAGTTGTTGCTGTCAACTGCTTCAATAACTGGCAAAGTTCTGCGGGTTCTGTTTGACGACGGGTCTCCTATCAACTTCTTGTCCTGGCGCCTCGTGAGTTCGCTTCGTACCAATACCAAGAAGACCTACTTCGCAGCCGGGATGCCTGAAAGCCACTCCCATGTACTGGACGCCACAGATGCCCTCGATGTCGAGATGGGCGGATATCGGGAGCGGCTTCTCTTTGCAGTTAGCGATCTGAGTAGCTACGACGTCATGATCGGCATGCGCTGGCGCGAGGACAAAGGCGCCCGCATCAACTACAAGAACAATACGATTACCATCAATCGCAAGGGTAAGTCTATCACTATCAAGGCTACCCTAGAAACAAGCAACAACCTCAGCCGGCAGCGCCTTGTTCGCGAACTCAAGCATCGGACCCGTATTTTTGCCGTATTCGTCCACGGTGCTGGGTCCGGGAGCCACGTTGACGTCAACCCCATCGGCGTTGGAGCGGAAGCGGACCCCTCAGGGGTCCAGCACCTGCTATTCGAGTACGAAGACGTGTTCCCCACGGATGTTATAGCCGGACTACCACCCGAGCGCAGTCGGGAGTTACACATCGAGCTCGAAGAAGGCGCAATGCCGCACCGGAGCGGCATGTACCGCCTCTCCGAGTCCGAGTTAGCGGAGCTCAAGTCTCAAATCGCCGGCCTGATAAAAAAAGGCTTCATACACCCCAGCTTGTCACCATGGGGCTGTTCCTTTATCTTTTCAGGCAACAAGGATGGTGGCTGGCGATTGTGTATAGACTACCGAGCACTGAACAAGGCTGCTATCAAGAGCGCCAATGCTCTGCCACGAATCGACCATATCTTTGACCAATTACGGCACGCCAAGTATTTTACCAAGATCGACCTTCGCTCCGGGTACCACCAAATCCGGCTGGAGACCGCATCAAGACCTCTGACGGCTTTCCACACCAAGTACGGCTTCTATGAGTTTACCGTGGTCCCGCTCGGCCTCACCAACGCTCCTGCCGTTATCATTATTTTGATGAACGATGCCTTCCAAGAATACCTCGACAAATTCATTTGGGTCTATCTAGATGACGTCCTCGTGTACAGCGAGAACCTGGAAGACCATTTGCGACATCTAAGGCTGATGCTGGTCACGTTGCGAGCACATAAGCTTTAAGCTAAGCGGAGCAAGTACCAGTTTGCGGAGACAACCGTGGACTGTCTCGGGCATGTCATCTCAGCCCACGGCTTCTCCATGGAATATAAAAATTTCAATGCCATCCGAACGTAGACCACTCCTCAATCCAAGAATGATGTGCAGTCCTTTCTCGGAATGGTCAACTTTTATCGACACTTCATCATCAACATAGAAGAAGTCGCAGAACCCCTGACTCGGCTTACCGGCAACGTCGACTTCGAGTGGACCACAGACACGGAAGCGTCTCTTCAAAGCTTAAAGATGCTGTTAGTAAGTGCACCAGTACTACGCGGCTTCGACGTGCGCCATCCCATCTATTTGCCTACCGACGCAAGGCGGGTACTCCATCCGTGCTGTACTGGAGCAAGACGATGATCAAGGGAGAAGACCAATGGCCGACTTTTCCCAGGTTTTGAATATTCACAAGCAACGCTACTCCATCCGGGAGCGCCAGCTGCTGGCTGTTGTTTAATCAGTTCGCTAATGGCGCTGCTACCTGTACGGACACACCTTCGTTGTCCACTCCGATCACGAGTCCCTTAGGTACCTGAGGACCCAAGAGAAGCTGAACGACAGGCAAGTACGCTGGTTGGAGCTGCTCGACCAGTACCAGTTCAAGATTTCGCCGGTCAATGGCACGGCTAACGCCTTTGCAGACGCCTTGTCGCGTCACCCTACAAGATTCCCCGACAAGGACATTCCCAACCAAGACCTGCTTAGCTGCGTTATAGCTAAGACCATTGGCTATCACCCCAAGAAATCTGAGATCAACATCCTCGTGACCACGCACCTGAGTGAACACGAACTTTCCACGCTACGAGAAGAGTACCACGTGGACCCTGAGTTTGCCACCCTACCCCAAGAACCCGTAGCACCATTTACCCAAGACATGGGGTTGTTGAAGCAATGTGACCGTACGTGCATCCCCGCTGGTACACGTCGCACAAAGATACTCCACGACTACCACGATGCTCCTAGCCAAGGGCATATGGGCGTCAGACAGACCACCAAGGCGCTGGCTACCAAGTACCACTGAAAGACCATGCGCACGGACATCCAAAGTGACGTACAAGCATGTGATCAGTGCCAACGCAACAAAGCCGGCACTCACTCACCTCTGGGGCATCTCAGACCTCTATATCCACCAACCCAACGATGGTCAAGCGTCTCCATGGACTTCATTTCACCTCTACCTCAGTCGTCCCGCGGCCACAAAGGCATCTATGTCGTCGTGGATCGCCTCACGAAGAGGATTCGCCTGGCGGAGACAGAACCAGACTGTACGGCTGCTGCCGTTTCCCTTCTCTTCCACGACCACGTGCACCGGAATCACGGCCTTCCCAAGGATATGGTGCGCGACCGAGACCGCGTCTTTTTCTAGAAGTTTTGGAAAGCCCTCACGGACATCCTCAAGGCCAAGATCCGTGCGACGTCTGCATATCATCCCCAAACGGATGGGCAGAAGGAAATTATGAACAAAGAGTTCCAAGAAATGCTACGCTACGTGGTCAACCACAACGAGAACGACTGGCATCTGTACTTGGTCGACGTTGCAGTCGCGTACAGCCGATCTCCAAGCGCGGTCACCACCTACTCTCCGTTCTTCTTGGTCTACGGATACGAGCCTTCCACGGTCCCGGCCGACATACACTGCTCAACGGCGACTGACGTCGCGTCCGTCTGGGAGTGGCTCCAGGGCTTAGAAAAAGCCCAAACTCATGCGACGAAAGGCATTTGAATGGCCAACGAAGCGCAAGCGCTCTACGCTCATCGTCGTCGCCGGCCGTGTACCATCGCCGTACGTGACTGCTCAGCACCAAGCACCTGCTACCGGAAGCCTATCAATGCACCGGGAAGCTGATGCCTCAGTACTCCGGTCCCTATTGTGTCACGGAGGGTATCAACAAAATCACGTATCCCTTAGATCTTCCCCAAGCCGTTTTGGATCGCAAGGTCCACAACGCCTTCCACGCGAGTCTCCTCAAGCCGTACCGCTCCGACCCCTATGACCAACTTCCTCCGGCTCCGCCCCCGATCGACTTCCCGGACGGCACAGTTGAGTACGAAGGCCAGAGCGTCCTGAGGTCTCGCAAGCGTCGTGGTCGACCCTAGTAATTGGTCAAGTGGCGCGGTCACGATGTGAGTGAGAGCACTTGGCAATATTCTGCCGATCTCAAGCACGCCCAAGGCGTTCGGTCCGCGTTCCTTCAGTCCGAGGCTTAACGGGGGGGAGGCGTAAGACGTCTGGCCGTTCATGCCACGTGGAAACCTACTTTCAACATATCACCAAGTTTAAACATCACTTTCCACGTGGCACGCTTCGTTCGTGACTCGCTGTACGCGTCCAACATCCGCTACAACGGCCTTCATCTTTTTAGTGGAAGCTACGGACACGCCGATCGAACTGATCCGGCGTAAGGCCATCCAGCACGCCGCTGACTCCTCATGATGCGGCGTCTGCCTCCGGATATTTCGGCGTCAGCGCAAGTGCACCAATGGGAGTTGGTGTCATTGGCGTAGGTCTATAGGGCCCCGATATCATTGTCAGCGTCCTGTAGCATCGGTTACTACGACCGCGGTGCCCTCTGTTCTCGGCTTTCGTGTCGAAAGCCGCCTGCTTCTCCACACTCCTCTACCTGCGTTTCGGAGCCATTTGGTGCCGCGTTCTGGCGGCACACGCCCGTCTCCCCTCGTTTTTGGCCCGTGTGGAGCCGCGTGTTCGCGGCACACGCCAGTCGCTCTCCGTTTCTTCAAGAGAACCGAGGTCCTCTGGGGGAATCGAGAGTGGCATTCTCGGTTCCAAAGACAACCAATTCCCTTATGACCCCTCCCGACCTTTTCCACAGTCGTCACACCCATCGACATCCCTAGTGCCCTCCGTCGTCTCCCCCATCGTTATAGACGGGGCCTTCCCCGTCAACCTTTGCCTCTTCAGAGTACGTTTGATTCGCCACGTGCCTTGGCGGGTCTCACACTCGGGGTGGAGATGGTCGACCTCGACAGCTACGTGCTGACCGCATGGATGCTCGCCGGCGATGAGCCATCGCCGTTGGCCTGGGCCGCTGCCTCAGACGAAGCCGCGACCGTCCATGAGTCGACCGTGGTGGATCATCTCGGGCGGTTGGTGGCTGCATTTCTCGGGCGGCTGCAGGGTGACGCACAGGGGGGCGGCCGCGGCGTGCGTGCCGCCCGGTTTGGACGCTGCGACATGGCGATCTCCCCAGACCCGCTGGTGTACAGCCCTGGCATCGCAGAAGTGCTCGGCCGACTCCTGCCACACCCAGTGCGGTTCCCGCACCTCTCTTTAGCGATACGCACTCGGATACATGTGCTTTTAGCAGTCGCTTGAAAACCGAAGATTTGTCGGACAAATTGCCCGTCTGTGGAGTGGTGACGAGCGACGATTCACACCGAGATGGAACTGCCGCAGAGGCCCCCGCTGTCGCAGACACGTGGCCGTCTCAACCCCACCCTGCATCGTCAAACCAAACCCTCTTCCAGTGTTGCGTAACCGACATCACCCTGTCCCACACCCTCTTTGGAGGCCATCTATGGAGTACCTTTACCCCCACCCCCCTCTCCGCGGCTCCACATTGTGCCTGTGGCTGTTGTGTGAGACAATGCGAGGGAAACCTCCCCTAACCACTCGCCACGCGCCCCGCGTCGTGGTGGGATTGGGCGACCGCGCGTCTTGGGACGCAGGCGTCGTGCACACCACCCACGTATTCCCCCTTTCTGGATCACGGACCGGTAAGAACGACGTAGTCCCTCCGGCGCAACTGACACACCCGCTAGATCTCGTGGGCCCTCTTCTGTTCGACCCACGGCACCCGCCTTGGCTTCCAAGAGCAACGAGATGGGCCTAAGGGACGGCGGACGGGCAGGCGCGGGAGATGCTTTGTCGGTCAACCGCCGGACGAAGGCGTCCGGCTCGCATCGCCATCAGAAGCAGTCGGCCATCATCCTCGTGACGGCTGATGGCCACGAAGTCAATGAGCGCACCCTGCTGCTCGGATCTCCAGTTTTGGAGGCAAATCCCGTTGTTACCGGCTCTGGGCCCACGCTGTCGGGTGGCGTTGAGGCGAGCGGGCAACTGGAACCAGACGATGGCCCCGCCCCCCCCCCCTGCCCCGATCGTGTCGGCTGGTGGGGGGCAGCCACTCGCGTTGCGGAGGGTTGGGCCGGGTGTAATCCTATCGTCCACCACCGCCGTCGCGGCATAGAAGCTGCGGATATCCAAGGCGCATCGTTTTCTGGATTTTGTTCGAGCGGCTCGGTCGGCTACCGAGTTGGCAGGTTTGGGTGTCGACGCTGTGGTATCTGCTATCTTGGCAAGGACTCTTCCCTCCACATTTACGGTCAAGAACGGGAACGGATGTGTCAGTACGTACGTACGACACCCGAGGTCCCGCAAGCGGGTGGTAGAGCCCAGAAAGCAGAACCGGCGGCAGGCGGTCGTGCGTCGCCTGGGTGCGTCGGGCCCCACATCCTCGGCGCTCGCTGTCCACCGCACCCTATTATCGCGCTCTCCCTGCCTTCTCCTACCTGCGGCAGAGTCCCCTGGGCTGTTTCCAGCCATTTGCCTCAGGGACGCCAAGTACAACAGTCTGCGGCAGGGGTTTGGCGCTGGGCTGAGCCAAATGTCGGATCTGTCTCGTTGTCCTCTTTCTTCCTCTCGCGCCCCTCGCGGCGAACGACCTTGGCCGCCTCCTCCGTGGCCGCCTCCTAGTCGGCCTTTCGCTGCTGATGCAAGAGTAGGAAGGGGGAGTGGATGACACCCCGCTTGACGGTCGCCTTTCCACCCGCAGACCCGACCTTGGCCGCTTTGACCCGCGCCTGCGCTGCCTGAATGACCTCAGACGCCGCGTGACGCGCGGCATCGACGGCCGTCTTGTCAGTCGCGACCACTCACAAATTGGCACGGACGTTGGCTGTCATCAGTTCCGTGTTGAAGGGCGAGAGTCCCCGCCGACGGACGGCGCCGGGAATGATGTGGCGAAAGACGGCGCGGAGCTCGGCCTCGTAACAGACCATCAGCAGGGAGTCCCGGGAATCCTTGTTGGTCAGCATCCCGTCCATGACCGCCGCCTCGTTACGGCGCATCCTGTCTATCTGCAGCGTAGCAAAGGGTGCCTCATCGCGCGGCTGCGTGATATGAGACATGTGATTTTCCAAGGAGGAAAGGAACAGGCTGAGCCCGAACGCAAACTAGAAAGTGTCAGCGCGGCGCTGGGGGGCGACGTGGTATCCTGAAAGGAGGGAGGACAGCCCTGGGTACATGGCATGGAAGCCATCGGCGACCCTTACCACAACCGACTTGAAGATGTCCGCGTCGAGGTAGCCCGAGTCATTCCAGACGAAGTAACGCGGCCACGGCCCGCGTGTGACGCGTAAAGCCTTCTCCAAAGAAACGTTCACGGTCGCCTGGCCGCCTTCCCCAAACCACCCCTTCAAGATGTACACACTCAGCAACACCGGTCCGTCCGCAGCCACGAAGGTGAGCAGGGAGACCACCACCTGGTGCCGGGTGGACCGTACGTTGTCCCGTTCCTTGCTAACTGCCTCAATCCGACGCAGAAACAGCTTGTAGCCCTTCTGCACAACCCTGGCCTCGTCATAGCTGACGATGGCGTCTTGCGGGAGCTTTTAGTGAGCCATGAAGGCCTCCAGCTTTGTGCACACGTCGACGACGTCAACAAATACCACCCGCCGCGCCCGTTTGTCCGCCAGTACCTTACACGTGCGCTTGCTCAGCTGTCGACGATGGAGGCCGACGAAACGGCAGACCCACTGCCGGGACACCTTGAAGCCATACTTGCGCTCGACCAGCTGCCTCATCTGCTCCACGCCCAGGGCCACGTTGTTGACACTGAAGGCCTAATTCACGGAGACCGTATAGTCCTCCTGCTCGGTGCTCAGCTTGAGCTGCACATGCCATTTCTTGTGCCAGCTCCGCGAGCGGTGGCACGGCGACCGCGTCGACGAAAAGGTCCTATTCGTCTGGGCCTCCATGTACTTGAGGGCCTCCTACAGCGTGTCGAAGGTGTCCTCGACGTCCTCAAGGGGGGCATGAGCGGGAGCGGCCGACTCCTTTGGCGTCATGGTGCCACGTGCGGGGGGGGCCGGAGCGCGGGCCGTCGAATGCGGTGAGCGACGGGGTGCGCGCCCAATACGTCATCCAGATCCCGATCACAGTGACTGATCGCAGGCCAAAATCTGGTCGGTCGGCTGAGTGGCGCGAGTCTCGGATGCGACTCGACGGGCAGAACCAGGGATGGCCAAAATTCAATGATCCGTCCAGCGCCTTTTGATTAATCCATTTACTAATCGATAAAATGAATACTTCTACATTAATCTGGCCCTTTTTGCATTTTTTTGCTCGAGAAGTGCACGAGGGCATCGCCGTCCGGATTCGGACGCCGCCTCTTCGTGGTTTTTGTTTTCAAAACGGTGTCGGATGGGCACCCCCCCCCTCCCATTCGGCGTGAGATATCTACCACCGCCCTCATCCGCCCCCAACTCTCGTCGGGCGCCTCTCTATCAACACTTCTCTGGAAGCAACCACCGCCGCCACGTCCACTGGCGGAGGCGGACGAGGCTGCGCGGGCTGTTGGGGAAGCTCTGCGCCGCGACAACAGACTACTGACGTCGTTGCTTTCGGTGGCCGCCCGCGGCCCCGCATCCGTTCGTGGCTGCCGACAATTTTCTCCGCCCACACGCGGCCGACAGAGGCACATCAGTCGAGGGGGGGAGCGACCAGCGTCACCGAACAGAGGGAAGGGCGGGAGGCGCAGCGCCACCGCGCCTGGTGCTTGTCCAATCTTCCCAACGAGGCCACGAGCTTCACTGGGTGCAGGTACAATTCAAAACATCAATAAAGTGCACAGGATGGTCTTTGCTTAACTCCTTTATTAAACTCTCAATAGATCAAAACATTATAATGCATTCATATGGTCCATTCCATCCATTCTCAGTACAGCCTATCGTCCGGAAAGTAGGGCACATCTTAGTTTTGTACTAAGACTTTTTATAGACCCATTTTCGTGTACTGAGCGCCCGATTTCCGTACTTGCATTACTTCGGAGGTAAGCTGGGTCTGAGGCCGAGCGCGGCGGGCCGAACGCACGTCATCTGACGGGGGGGGGTCCGGCACGTGGGCTTCAAGTCCCCTGTGCTGTCCCCGGAGGGGTGCACCAGGCGAACCGGGCCAGATTTGTGCGCTTGTAGCCCCTGCGGAAGCAGGCTACAAGTTACCGCGCACAAGGAATGGGCTGTGTCAACGTCTTTTCGGAGCGTGTCTGGGCCGAACAAGACGGGTTTTCACCTATCCCTCTAGGTCTGGCGTCCTGGACTACCATAAGCCACCAGCGTTCAGCACGTAGCAATCTTTAGATGCGTTGTCACACATCATTCTAGAGCGGATGTCCCGGGACTGCCAGAACCCGCCAGCGTTCAGTACGTCAACTGCACAGCTCAGAAGGTCACATGTCACTTCTTGTGCCGCTGTATGGTGGCCCAAGGGCTCTACGACTACTCACCTGGCTCGTTCCGGCCCAGGCTCAGTGCTGTCAAGCAGGCCGGGGCAGCCGTCACTATTTGACTAAGTCAGGCCTGTTGACGGTCAGACACGGTCGCCCCTTTCCTCCGGCACCCCCTTTCCAACATCACAGAAAGAAATGCTGCCCGACCACGGGCGCGGGGCGCCCACCTGGGTGGTGCGCCCCGCGTTGTGTATCGGCGGGACGTACCCCCTCCCCCCCTACCCCCAGCTACGACGGCTTCTTCTCCAGCAGGGACCACCAATACACGCACCGCTGCTCAACTGGTGGCCGCCGTACCCACGACTTGCGCCGTCGCCGACCCCAACGCCAGCGCCTCTGAACAACTGTTCTCTTTCGCGGCTTCCTCGACTTTTCTTGGTAACCTCGTTTTTTCTAGGTTTTTTCGTATTCTTGCTGCTTTATTAGACAAAGTGGTTATCTTCATACCATGATCAAGCACTGACTGGGTGCGTCTTGGATGCTTTTGCTTGACTTCCGGATCTGGTTCTCCTACGCTGAGTTTCGTGCGATTGTGCTCTTTTTTCTTGTGCTGGCCTTGGCCATTTCCTTCTCCTGTAGTTACGGGCAGGGGGCAAGCGGGGATTGCGCAGAAGGTGGGGGAGGCCGGGCGGGTGGGCAGCGGGCGATCCATGTCAGCCCCGGGAAGCGCCCCCAAGTGAGCATTGGAGAGCCGGTGGGAGGGCAGGTGCGGGCAGGGTGTCTGGGAAGCCCGAGAAAGCGCAGCAGGGATCCGCGGAAGAAGGTAAAAGGCACCTCCACGAAGCACCAGGAGGCGCAATACAGAGCACCGTTTTTCCTGCAACGCAATGGATCAGGGCAGCGTGACGTGGACGGCAGGTCTGCGGCCGGGAGAGTGCTTCTCGGTGCACTTCGTGACGTTTTGTTGGCTGATGAGGTCTACGCTTCATGTCTAGGACGCAGCTCCTGTTTGTACTGCGAGAGTGGGGGAGCGCGCAAAGGTGCGCCGAGCCCAAAATGCGAGTATCTCTCCTATACTGCATTGGAAATCCTTCAGTCTGAAGGGCGGTCGAATGCGGTCAAGTACACGGCTTTTTACTCTGTACCAGGGGCTTATGAACCTGCCGATTGTCGGTACACACTGATGTACTCAACATTGGTATTTTTTTGAATCAGATAAGAATTTTGACGCACTTTCTTGAGTACGGATAGGATGTACATCCGAAACAGAAAACATGCAGGATATGAATAAGACTGAGGATTCTATTCAGAATATATCAGATTCTACAACAACTACGTCGGATAAGTAGTACTTGCGATTCTGATTGCTACGAAATACCGAGGAGCGGGTTGTCGTGGAACGTGTGAACGCGACCTATGGGGGCCCATGACACGCGCCCGGCCGAGATTGCCAGGCAAGATGCGCAAGAATAATTGCCCATTTCGCAACCTTGGTGAACCTTCACGGTTGAGAAGTGTTCTGAGTCTTTCAGGCCGCCCGTCAGCTGCCGCGCGCGACAGAAGAAGAAAAATCGCCCAGTTTGCCGATCACTTTTGCCGTCGACGATGTGCTCTGAGTTTCCTCACTGCTATCCAGTATGTGTCTATCATATTACTGCGTGTCTCGTGCCAGCTTCGAGCGTTTCAGGCCGCCTGGCGTGTCAAGTTACTTGAGGTAGTGGGATGCCTTCGTTTGACGACTAGTAAGTCGTTGTACTTTCGTGTATCCGCTTCAGAGCCATTAATGTAACGGTGCCATTTAGATAAGAGTATGCATAATCGGGCTTGTTTTTCCGGAATCTGAGTATATCCGAGTATATCTATGCACTTTATCAGAGTGCTATTAATTCACGTAAGCCCCTGCTCTGTACTGGAGGTCTTCGGAGGCAATTTGAAAATTGTGGGTCCCGGCGCCAGTACAGAGAAAAAGCAGGTGCCCCACTTTCCCGATGATCTCTAAACATTACACTACATATTATTATATATAAAAAATAGTTCCGCCGAGAATGTCTTGCACTTGGCAATGGCAGACTCAAACCCGCGACAGTATGGGCGCGGGATTTTGGAGAGGAGGGATATTGCAGGTGAAAGCAGGCGTTGCCATGACGATCCTGCAAGGGCCCCCACCGCCGCGCTAGCGTCTGGCATTAGGGCCTTCTCTCTGTGATGGGAACCGTCGCGCACGGTACGTACTGGTCGTAGGAATGAGCAAGCAACATCTGCTGATGGGAGTGCCTCTCGCCAAGTCCAGCCTCTCGGCCTGTCGAAGAGCACGCGCCTGTTGCCCGTTGACGACCGCCACCACCTGCCGCAACTTCTGTCCCTGCAGCCACCCCCACTGCGAAAGGCGTGTGGCACCCAGCACCAATCCGCTCCCGGCTCACGCGACCACCTCTCCTCCCCGCGACGACCCCTCCTGCCCTCGCCACCGCCATTTCGTCCGCGTCCACTACGTCTGCGCTGGCCCCCTTTGCATCAACAATGGCCCTACCAGCGGCGGTCTATGGCGGAGGTTCCACATCCTGCTCCTGGTTTGTGTTGGAAGACTACCGCGTGTTCAATAGCTCGTCGTTCCTTGTAGTTGTCTGGGAAAGAATCAAGTGTGATACCTTTCTGCTCCAGAACAAGCCCGTGGCGAATTGTGCGTAAAACAGGGCTCTGGAGGCTGCGCCGTCGTGGAGTTCCGCCCTACCCGTGGAGCAGAGCAGTATCAACGACACGACGCGCTCTCACGCCTGTTACACCCTCATCATAGAGGCGGTGGGGCTGTGGGCCAAACCAGGCCTGTACAACTACCGCACCTGGGCGCCGTGTGCCCTCTAATCTCGTGAATCTGTCCGGAAACACCAGCTCCGTACGGACGGAAACGAATAGCTGACCGCCACGCATTCCAAGAGTTCGGTAAAGTCTGGCATGCATTCTGTCACCAACGAGCATCCTCACGATCGAGTCTTCCGCCCCGACGAGCTCACCTCCGTGGCCGTGTTGGATCGCCACATATTCTGGCGTATTGGCCAAGATGGCACGAATATTGTCAAGAAGCAGATCTATCACAACCGGAGTCGCCGGTGCTTCGCGCAGGAGATCCTCAGGCTCGGCGACATAGCGCTACTCTCGTCAAAGGAATGATTGTACGTGGTCGTGGATCCCAAGGCCGGCTTTGTGGACGGGATCCTGATCTCATTCGAAAGTGAGCGACTGAAGCAACTTGCTCCAGCGCGGCGCTCGACCGCTGAAAACGCATCCGTGCATACCAAACACATATTCCCGCATGATAGCGCGGCGTCCAGAGCCCCGGCGGCATCGCTGGAGCCACAAACAGGTGCAATAGTTTGCAATAGTTTGCAATAGTTTGCCATACTTGGGATGGCGGCGAACCGCACCAGGCCACCGCCCCCAGTCTTCCGTGCCGCGCGAGGGGCCCCGCGCAGCAGCGTTGCACGCCACAGAACCGTCCTTATGACCGTTCACGGGTCTCTCGTACGTTTTTTTTTTTGTTGTCTGCCGTGCCGGGAGTGGGGACACCTCCCCCCCCCCCCCCCCCCCCTCCATTTTTTCGCCATGGGGGGAGCGCTCGGGGGAGGAGAGACGGCGACGCTCTTGGCGGGCGTCGTTGGCGCCGCGGCGAACGCGTTTCTTGTTGAATTTCCGGTTGAGGACCCTTGCTTTCTGTTCGAATCGGCGGTCCATGTTGTGCGGTCCAATGGGCGCGCTTCATTTGCCCGCTGTAAGGGAGAATTTCGGTCCGCCGGCGTGCAGACGCCGTCGGCCGGACAATCCGCCCGCCCGTCTTGCTCTCCGGCATCCTTTGCGCTGCCCCCCGCCGCTGTCCCCCCTCCGCCGCGGCGCCTGACGGTCGCGGGGGCGGACGATCCGGTTGCTGTCGCGCTTTCCATCCCCCCCCCCCCTGTCCCTGCTTCCGCGCGGGCCGGCGGCGTCGATTCCGGGGAAGAGCGCACGCTGGGGGGTGTCTCGGTTGCCGCTGTGCAACCGCACGGTGGGCCCACGGGCGGCGTGGACGCCGCCCCCCCCTCCCCCCCCCAGCGGGGGCGCGTCTCCCCCCTCCCTCCTTTCGCGGCATGGCCTGCTCTTCTCCGCCGCGACACGCGGGCCATCTCTTCTCGCCCCGGCGGCGACCCGGCCCCCGCTCTGCCGGGCGGCATTCCCTCGATCGCCGCAGACCCGGTCGTGGCCGACGGCGCTGCTGACGCTCCCTGGACGCTCGTCCTGCGCCGGTGCCGCCGACGTAGGCGCGCGGCGCCAGCGGCGTCCCAGACTCCCTCGCCCACGCCCGTGGCCGGCGTGGGGGCCGTCCCCCGGCGCGGGGCCGACGCCCCGACCCTCGCTCCTGTGCTCCCAGGGGCTGGGGTGCGTCCCCCGTCGGTGGCGGGGCCGCCCCCCCCGCCACAGCGCGCCGCGGATGCGGATGCGGCCTTGACGCACGGCGGACGCGGCGACACTCCTTCCCCGCCGCTGACGACGGTGTAAATAGCGGGCAACTCCCGCGATACCCGCTCATACTGCCTGCGTGCTCTGGGCGCCGATGCCGTCGGCCTTCCCTCTCTTTCGGGCGTCGACGTCGACCGATTCGGGTCGACGGCGGCCGTGACGCTTCAAGCGACGGCCACTGACGCGTTTCGTACCGGTCTGACGTCCCCGGCGCACGGTGGGGCGCTGTGGGAGATTTTGGGGGCGGCTCCGTGGTCGCCGGTACTTTTTGGAGGCCGGCGGCGAGCCCAGCTGTCGGTGCCTGCTGCCGCCTCTGAGGCGGCGGCGATGTGCCGCCGCCGCCTCCTGGCCAAATTGGACAAGCTCTCGATGCGCGTGGCGATGCCCCCCCACCTTCGCGAGGCGCTTCGGCTGCATGTTGGCGCTCAGATGGCGGCGTGTCCGGGGCCTGTACACTGCGCCCTGCCCCCCGCACCCGCCTCTGGTGGGGCGGCCGAGCCCGCACCTCCGCGCCCTTCCCCCCGCGGCCCGCGCCGCGCGGGCGGGGCGCCGCCCGCGGAAGTTTCCAACCTCGGTGGATCTCGCCCGCTGCTGCGGCAACTACTACTCGCGGCTGCCCCCGCGGTGGCCGCGGCGCCGGTGTTGCGCTCCGACGGAGCGTATCCCCCGTCCGGCCGCGGCCGCTCGCCGAGTGCGCCCCGGCCCGCGGCCGTCGCCGACGCACCGCGCCAGCGCGGTGGAGGCGGTGCGCCGGCACCGCTTTCCCTCCCCCGCGCTGTAACGGACCTGCTGACGGCCGTGCCAGTGCTGGGTGGCCGCACAGGTGCCGCTGGGCGCGTGGCCGTGGCACCTAGCTCCTCCGCTGGCGGCGAGACGGTGCCCCGGTCGCCGGCGCTCCAAGGCCCCCCCGCCTGCGCCCTCGTGGCGCCGCCCTACACCCCCTCGGCCACCCGTGCCGCTCGTCGACGAGGAAATAGCCTTCGGGCTACGGTTGCGGAGGCCTCCCTGCCAAGGGGTCGGCCGCCGCCCGTCTGTTTTGGGGTAGGGGCACGCGGTCCGTTCCCCCCCCTGCCACCCCCGCCCAAACGGCCACCGCACGAGCTCCTTGCCGACACCGCGCTGGCGGCGGCCGTTCTACTTCCAGGGGGAGAGATGATTTTTCGGCCGCTCCGCGATCGGGAGGCTGCCAGACTGCGCCCGCGGCCGCTGATCACGGCGGGCGACCTCCCCCGACCTCGCACGCGCGCTACGGTGGCGGCTGCGGCGGCAGCGGCTGCCGAGGCCCGACGGGCGTCCATGTCCCCCCCGGCCGCCGCCTTATGCCCGGCAGACCCCGACGCAGGCGGTACCCTGGCCGCCCTCGGTTCCTGCGCTAGCGACGGGACCCGCGATGACCGACCTTTCTCTTCCCCCGGGGGCCACCAGGCGCCGGTCTCTTCGGCCGGCGGCTGCCCGAGCGAGGGACGCCCTGGCCCACCCC
>Ga0209093_1000446_pt1 | contig 22248 bp, 34 predicted proteins | sample SidtaG_4_FD_187450 | JGI IMG/M metagenome (GOLD analysis project Ga0209093, IMG submission 187450) | Marine algal microbial communities from Sidmouth, United Kingdom - Sidmouth_Male1 metaG (SPAdes) (version 2) | ecosystem: Host-associated > Algae > Red algae > Unclassified | place: Sidmouth... | reverse complement strand
GGGGGGGCGGCGTCCGCGCAAGCGCCGTATTCGAAGTGCGGTACCAGCGCGCGGCGGCGCGCGCGGACGCGTGGTGCCGCCCAGGGCCGGGCTGGCGCGAGGGCGCACCGTTTGTTGTGACGGAACAGGGGCTACTTGTTTGGCAGTTCCGTGTGTCCCGCCGCCGGCCCCGCCGGGTGGTGTCGCTGTGCACAGCGGTGGGGACCCGGTGGCGAAACGGCACGATTCGTGGCACCGCGTCCGCATGACGTGGACGGGCGGGTGCGTTGGTGGACCGATTTTCCGTCTAGTGGCACCCCCCTTGATTTCTGTTTGGTCGTGCCGGGCCGCCGGCGGGGGCGCGGTCTCGGCGCCGCCGCCGCGCGGCGCGCGGCGCGCGGCGCACCGGGGGGCGCGGTCGCGCAGGCCCACGAGCACGTGTTCCCCCCTGCGTTGGTGGGGGTGTCCCTGAACGGGCCGTCGATCGGCCACCAGGAGCATTGGCGGGGAAGTGTCGGGGGCGCGACAGGCACAGAGAGGCGCCGGGTGCCGACCCTGGCGGGCGTGCCGCCCCGCCTTGGCCAGACATATGTTGGATGCATTTGCGCAGGAAGCAGCAGCTGCTGGATGGCGTGCCCCACACCTTTTAGGGTCACGATCCCAAGTGGTGCAGTTGGTGATACGCACTGCTTCGCGTTGGATGGGAACAGAGAGGTCCCACGAATCAAAGTGCCGGGTGCCTCTCTTGTGCCACGAAGGGGCTCATGATCAGTAGCAGCGGGTCCTTCCCTTGCAGCGGGCGGCGAACGTGGGTCGACGAGTCCAAGACCGCCGTCAATGGGCCAATCGGGCAGCGGCTGGTACGTTTAGCGTTCAGGTTGGCGGTGGTCTGGCAAGGGCCGTCGCTGCAAAAGCGTCGGGTCTTGCCCGCTGAGGCCCGTTTGCAGACCACTGTCGCAGGCCGTGCTTGCATGCACCAGGGAACGTGATTGGCTTGGGTGTGCATGCTCCGTGCATTCACGGCAAGCATACGCGGCCCGACCGTGCATAATCGATTGTCCATGCACGGTGCATGCTCCATCGCATTCTGCGTGCTGGGAGCATAATCCTAGTAGTTGGTTCTGAAGGACCATAATTTTTCTATCTTAGGATTGTCGTCACTTCGGAGCGGAGCGTGGCATTACCACCAGTTGGGACACAACGGCCAGCCCAACAGGATCCGTGCCGACCCCCAGACTGGCGCGCGCTCTTGATCTGCGCGTACGCTGCTCCGCCGGCATGTTCCCGGCCCCCCCTTCCCCCCGTTACCTCCCATTCACCTCACACTCCCCACACGCCCCCGGTTGGATCTAAGTTTTGAGGATGGCATCCCGCGTTACGGTGGAGGACCTGCGCTCTCTCCTCAGCAGCCGTGGTCTCCCGACGCACGGACGCAAGGCTGATCTCCTCGAGCGCTGTCGTGTGCATAGGGCGGCTCTGCTACGTGCGCCTGGGGTGACGGCCGAGGCCAAAGCATCTCTCGTTCCGCCCACCTCATTTCCTGAGGCGCTCATCGAGCCGTCTCCAACGGCATTCGGCGCCAGCGGTGTCAGCGGTGGGGGTTTCAGGGGTGGGAGAGAGGCATTTATAGTTAACGCGCCGTCCCAATATCTTTTTGATATCTGTGGGACCACAAAAGGACCAGACGCATGTTGGCCGTCCTCAATTCCCCCAGGTAGCGGTGCTTCACAGGTGGGAGGGGTGGATGCCGCGTCTGCGGTCGCTGCACGTCTGGGAGGACCTCGAGGTACAGGTTGTGCACCCTCCTTGGCCAAGAACGAGCGCGCTAGACTGGCCCACATTTTATACACCCAAGACGTTGCGGCGGGAGTAATCACGTCGCGTGGAGGCATGTCACGCCAACAGAAAGACGCTCTTAAGTCCCGTGGAGCTGTCTGGGCGGTTGTTTTTGTGGCCTCTGTTTTCAACGGGTCATACCTGTTCGATGTGCCGGTCGAGTGTTCTGACGGGGGGATTGACCCCAACGCTCACCCGCATCATCGTACCGGTGCGACGTTGAAGGCGATGTGATCTCAGTTACGTCGGGGGTTGGCCTATTCGAACTGTGTGATGCCTTTTGAGCGTTCATGCACCTTGCGTTTGCGGCTTGTGTGGTTTCTGGGCTGGTCGCTGTGTCTTTTCAATGACTAAGTCGACTGTTGTTCGTGGCCATCCGCATTGAATCTGTGCATCTCTCTTGTATTTTCTGGCTGGTAGCTCTCCTCCTTTGGCGAACCCACAAGAACTGTTCTTGCTCAGGGCAAAATGACCCTAGCCTATGGGCCAGTTTTTCGAACGGGGACACGTTGCTGGATTATTTTTTCTCGGTTTTCAAAGGCAATGACGTTGTGCTCGAGCTCGTGAGCCCGGAAGTCGGCCCGGCGGGGGTCGAGGGAGACATCCCCCCGCTGCAAGGTCACGCGACACGCACGCAGCCGTCAAACAGAGGAAAGCGCAAGCGTGAAGCTGACCTTGGCCAAATGGAGCGGTTTGTCGCGAACGCGGAGAAGATGGCTACCGCCGTTCGCAAGGACGCCGACAGCAGGGAGCTCTCCAGCCTTTCCGAGACGCTGAGAAACCTCCGTACGGGGCGCGCCCACCCTCTTGTTATCGCGGCTGTCGAAAAGAAGCTTGAGTGACTCCTTCTGCTGATGGCGGAGGTGACAGTCTCCCCAAGTCGTGAGGCCGCCTCTGGCCCTATGGTCGGCGCTGCCTCTTCGCCTATAGCGCCACTTCCAGCAGCATCAACGGCCGGTGGGTTGGTGGACTTGGGCCGGTCTGAACCGGAGAGCTTGCCGTGAGCGGCTTGTTTATTTTTGCATGTTCTTTCCTGGTGTTGCTGGTGTTTTGCTGTCAAAAGGGTGGCTTTACAATCTTTTGACAGCAGAACACAACTTTTAGTAATCTCGATACACGACTTATAGGCTTCACGATGACACTTTCTGGGAAGCGGGGGGGGCGGGGTGGTGACATATGCTATACGCTCATGGTGTTCAGAATAAATAAGAGGCAGGAACGAATCAAATCGAAACTCTTTTCGACAATCCCGCACTCAGAACATTGGAGCCACACCCGGCCGCAGCACCACCAGAATCTCCACTCGAGCCGTCATGCTCTCCCTAATACGGGAGCGCTCCCGATCTCGACGCCGCCCACGCTGATCAGTGCTCAAGGAGTCGTTCGATGCCAGAGACACAACCCCCCCAACGCGAAAAGTACCGTACGGCGAAGTAAAGCAATCCCTCTCACTCTCGCGCCCTCGACAAAATTTATGCAGACGAAAACAGGCGCGAACCAGGATCGGCCGCTTGGAAAATGGAACACGGAGGGGCAGCCAAAACACACCCTAGCGCCAAGACAACATCCCGAAAGCCTGCTCACTGTGAATAAGACAGGAAGATAGGTGAGAGTTGTAGCTATCTTTCCAATGGTCACCGCGACCACACTCTGGCCACGGGACTGTCAACATCTCACTCGCTGCATAGACCTCGTCTGCCACGATGCAGTGCCCATCCTTGGCCATGGCGCGTGTCAGGAAGTGGGTCGGGTCAAGAAGTGCGCCACCCAGCTCAGTGCAAGAAAAGGCAAAGGAGTCATGGCGGAAGCCGGGGCTCAAACAGCTCATACAGCGCCAACGATAGCCGGAATCTCAGATGGCTTGCGTGTGCAGGGCCCACACGCCTTTGCGGCTAGAGTAGTCCACAACGCACTGAGCATCTGAATCAAGGGGCTGCTCTTTCTCTATCTCCACACCATCCAGAACACCAACAACATTACAAATCGGTGAGTTCCGCCGGGACTGAAACCCACCGGCGTATTCTAGCCGCCTCTTGCGGTTTCCTAGCCCAAAATCAAAGGCAAGCGAGGGGGTAGCGTTAACAGCGTCAACAACCTCCCAGAACGCCCGATACATGGTCGAAGGACAAATCCCAAAGGCGGCGCAAACATCCAAAAAGCTCCCCCCTCCCAGGTCCCGCAAGGCAATAGCCGTGGGGCACGTGGAGGACAGTCCACTGCGAGGCAGCCTCGGGCTCAAACTGTCTACCAGGTCCACAAATGCATCAACAGGCATCCGCATGGCTCGAAAAAAAGTGCTCGCGGTAGCGAGTCTGGATGTCGTTCACGGTCAGCGGGATGGTGGAAAAATGAGGTGGAGCCGGGGCGGTGGTGGTGGTAACGTGGAATTCCTCATTCCAGGGAAGAGGAGCGGACCCCACGGGAAAGAATACCCCGTTGGTAATGCATCGCAGCGGCGGCGCTGGTAGCAAGCTCCGCCGTCACAGTGTGCCACGCGGGTGGAAACATGGTGCGGGGCAAATGGGTGGACGGCCTGAAGAACGTGGAAGGCACCAGGGTATGTGGCCACGTCTCTCAGCCAGTGCCCATGTGCTGTCGGCGACGAGGGGACACCAAAACATATTTGGTGTTCCAAGTTAAAATAACTTCTTCCCGCAGCTGCAACGCTGCGCTTTGTTCTTTCGCAGATTGGTGCAGGCATGGACGCAGCTGCACAGCTTTTGCGAAGGGCCCTGACTTGCAGTGGAATTCAGCTTACAGATGTACGCTTAGTGCGTGTTCCCCTTCTTCTGAAGAATAATTGATTCTCTCTTGAAGATCACTTGATCTTCACGAACGTGGGAACCACGAATCTCGATCTGCTAGTGTCTATTCTATCGGAAGAAAGGATCAAATGAGCTTGAGCTGAGGATCAAATGAGCTTCTCCAGAATCGGCGATGTTGGCCCATCTAAGTAGGAAATTGGTCCTTAAGACGCGTACATATGCATGTTGTAGCATTTCCACGCCACACCGCCAATCGAAGAGACAATATCCACCCCCCAAGACGAGGATGACCTATCCAGGATGCCTGCTACAAGAAGACCTGCTGCAAAAATCGCCATGGCGGGCACGGCAACCTGGGTCAAACACGACCCCCCCCGGCTCCCCCCTCGTCCATGACCGATGTACAGGCGCTTCCGGCCCCTCTTCAAGCACAAAAGACTATGAAACGTGTCCTCGTGGGGTCCACCCACTTATTGAACAGAGTACACCAGGGCAATTGAATCACCCTTTTCATGGTATGGGACACGCCCTACCGCCTTGTGCTGCCCACCCACCCTTGCTGTTTTTCCGACACTGTTGACAGTGTGGGTTTGCTCTGCGGCGGTGCTCAGCGACTCTGAAGTCGTGTCAGTATTCTGCAGAAGAGCCGCCAATGCTGCCACTTCCCTCATCTCCCCCCAACACCTTTTCCCTGCATGGATCGCCCACCGTCTCCTCCTACCGCTGCCGATGGCCACCTGCTTCACCGGCCCCTCAACTGCGGCGGCCTATGCCCCTGGCGACTGTTGCGGCCGCCACGCACATCCGGCGGAAGCATATTGTCTCCGCTTGCACCTGTTGCATCTCGCTACGACAGCTTCTGACCGGCCCCACCCGAGCTCTGCTTCCTGGCCCCCGCCCGTTTCCCGCCATTCTGTGGACCCCTGCCCTACGTTACTCTATTGTCGCGCTCATTTTCTATTCATGTTTTTAGTCCTGGTCATTGGTAGCAGTGACGGTATGCAGGCTCTGCTTCTGATCGAAGCGCAAATCCATCTTTTCTCCCGCTTTCATCATGCTACTTCCCCATGAGACGACAAACACAGAGCCACCATTCCGCCGCGCGCACTTCTCGCCGTTTCCACCCAACTCCAACACTCGCATCCGCTACTCGGCTACTACCAGGAGAGATAGCCCCATCGCGCACCTGATCTGCGCACAAAACTGGCTCTAACCCGCCATTGGCCAGGTGGGCGACTTGGTGCCACTACTCAAAGCCCTTCTCCTCATTCCCAGCTTCCGCTAATGCGCCACTTACCGCGGCTGGAAGAGCCATCTCCTTGTCGCCTTCATTCGTGTTTCCGCACGCACATGTGCTTCGCTGGCACTTCGCGATGCGGTAGGTCAAGAAATATGCGTTCAGACGTACGTACTATCTCTCTTACTTGGCATTGGGTGGCAGCTTTTACGCCACGGTCAGGTTCACAAAAGAGAGATGCGCAATGCGGTGCACCATGCATGATTCTGGCAACACGTATGCCAGGTGGCCGCGGAGCTTGGCGGACAACGAGAGCTGCACTTCTGCAGCCTGCGCACGAACGCTGTTGGCGACCACCAGGGACCCATTGGGGTAGTAAATGGTAGAGCAGGTGTTCCTCTTGGCATGCACCCGGTCGCGGCAGAACCGGACGCCGTGGCGCGACAAAATTGTCAGAGCGTGCTGCGGGGCGTTGCGGTCGTTGTCCGCTCAACGTCTGGGAACACGAATTTCGGAGACCTGGGGAAGCGCCCCAAGATCATAGACAGCGCTTCCGCGACGCTCTCAGACTCGAATATCACGCCAGAGCCGATAGTTATTTCATGAGGGCAAGGGACGTTGAACACTCCAGCAGTCAAGTCCTTGTGTCGGGGGAAGGATTTTGGGAAGCGGTCGAGCTCGTTCTTCGAGACGGCTCGGGAGCCCTTCGCTCGGATCAGACGCGACCTCCGCGTACACCTCGTTTGTGTTTACCGCGCGGAAAAGATATAGCCGGCCACATGCGAAGAAGAAAGCCAAAGCACTAAAGTGACAAGAAAGGTGAGTTAACGTGTTCCGCGAAGACGCCGGCTGAATGTTCAAACCATGCGACGTACTCCTCCGACAATGAGCGTCCGCCACAACTCTTGAAGAAGTCTTCCGTCTCGGTCTGCCCCTTCTTCGCAGCCTGGCGCACGGATACTGTGAAGGCCGTGTGGGAGAGGCCCTCCACTAGCACGGAAAACTGAGGCACAACGCCGACGGCCTTGGACAGGCAGCTGTCCGTCTTGAGAAGGCGTCCGACGCGCACGAAGCAGTTGGCGCCGAACGTGTTGCTCTCTTTGGATGCGGCCACCCACAATTCGGGCTCATCGCTCTGCAGCTTCGTCACAAAATGCTTCATGGGCTCAAGCTTTTTGTCGGACAAATGACCTACGAGCAGGTCGCCGTGCACTTGTCCAGGAGCGCCGTCTTTGGGGTAGGTTAAAAAGAAAAAGAGGAAGGTTGCCGCTGCTTTCAGAAGCTTACACTTTGCCCAAGTCCGCTCGCCTCGCGGACGGGGTAAAATACTCTTGGACTCGTTCATGAGCCGGTGAGTGACATCCTCCTATATCTTGTTGCGGCCCTCTCCATCCCACACGGCTTTGCCTAAGGCGGCGCGCATGCTCGCTTTCCGTAAGACTGCAAATGGGTTCCTGTTCAAATTTTTGCGCGCAACGTAGATGAATGGGCGAGCGAAGATCATGCCGAGGCCACTGCAAAATCCAAGATCTTGACCTTCCATCACGATGTAGGCGGGGGTATCACAGAAGATTGGGAAGGAGGACCGGTCCGGCTTGGGCACCAATAAGACCGTGAAAGGCCGCCGGCGGTCCACAATGGACTGGCGCGAGAGGCCCTGGCTGCGGTCAATCGACGCGAGAAATCAAGTTTCTGCCGCATAGAATTGCGGCGAGTGGTACTTCAGGGGACCAACGAGTCACACTTGGAACACGTGAAGACAGGCACACGCCCTGTGTCGTCGTCCTGTTGCAGCGAACGCAAACTGTGATTGCCGCAGTCGAACACAATCCGGTTGGCACCCTGGGCAGTTCCATGATGCCAGCAGCAACTGTGGCTCTGAAAACAGGAACACTTGAAGCGGGAACCAAAAAAACATGACCGTAGACAGCTCTCAAAAAAACGAGGATGGATGAGATCAAAGTCTGCAGGTGGAGTGCTAGCGCGTTTCCCGCCCACTTTCACCTTCGCTGAGGTGCACTTGCGTAGAGTGTGCAGCCGATCCCCCAAAAACCTCGCACCCTGCTGACAAACAGAATGACATGCACCACAACCACAATCCGAAATCAATTAACGTTACACGCATACAAGTTCGGTGGATGTCGTGGACAGCGCATCTTGACCCCTTCAAGGGCCCTCAGGCGAGCGCCAAACTCATAAAGAATCGAGTCTTCCTCGTTACAGGTATGCAGCTCAGCGTCCGCGCGTGTGACACCAGTTCGAGTGCCAGAGCATGCTCACATGGCCGTCCCGGAGCTTCTCATCGCTCATGTGGCGCGCACGTGCTCACGAAGTGACAACAGACTGTTGCAGTGACTCTCGAATGCTGACCACACTGATTTTCAGTGACCATCAGCAGTGCCTTTGCCGATAGCGCTCAAACGAGCGCCCAATGAGGTGGAGGTCCGGCGGAAAGTGCACGACACAAGCACAAAACGTTGACACGACTTCGACGTCGCGAGAAAGCGCGTTGAAGGGGTGCCCTCTCCTGGCACGCGGCAAGATGAGTTCTTTAAACACTTTACACACAGGAGGCCACCCAGAACATTCCACACTCAAAGAAGAATTCCGAGACCGCGCGGCAAGCAGGCTGTCAACAAACCAGCGGTCGGTCCCATCTGGAAGGCGGCTTCCGTGATGGATGCGACTCAGACGAGCAAACGCCATGAGCCAGTCAGAACTTTCGGGCACGATCCAGATCCGGCAACGACACTGCGGATCAGGTGTGCCAAGTTGACCTCGGACAATTCCGGTCTTGGACTTCTGATGAGCCCAATCAGGAGTCGAAATACTGAGGATCTGACAACTTCTGTTAAACAACGATCCATGTCAGTTTGGAGCTTCGGAACGCTGCAACTGTGGCTGCCGCGTCCATACGCAAAGATTGAGCCAAGCCAGGCCACTAACAGCCGTGTCATGTCAGTTGGCCCCCCACCCCTAGAATGTTAGTACCGGCATTCGGTGGCGGTGTGTACCACCACTTCGGCTGGCCCCATATCTCAGAGGGCCAAAAACGCCACTTTCTAACGCCACCCCGAATGTCGGGGACGCCCGCAGCGCGGCGCACTGATCTGAGGCACCCCCGCCCAGCCCCAGATGGATGGATTCGGCATTCGGTGGCGGTGGCTCCCACCTGATCGGCTGCCCCCCCCCTCCAGAGATTGGAATCGAACAGTTTCTACCGGCGCCGCGTGTGTCGGGGTCACCTTCGCCCCCGTGGATAAATTAGGGACACCTCGGGGTAGCTCACTGCATACTTTATCCGGCGTTTGTGAGCTGAAGGACTTCCCCTGTCGGCCGCTACGGCCTCACCGTCAACGTCGCCTCATACGCGCCACCGCCGTCGTCGTCAGCATCCCCTCAATCGTTCCCACCTCGAGTGCGGCGGTTGTCGCAGCAGTCGCGGTTCGCCAACGGGTTTTCGGGATTGCGTGCACACGCCCGCTTGCTATCGTACTTTTTTTTCCGATCTCTTTGATGCAGTCGTGCACCACCGTCCGTACGACCGATGTGTGATTGCCTGTTCACATAGTGTTTTCCGTTCCCCTGCTGCCACATTCTCTACTTGGTTCCACCTCCTCCTTTTTCCTCACCCATTCCTCTGCTCGGGCTCGTCAGGAGTGCGGATGGCGCGGCCTCTAATTCTTTTATTGTGCGGGAGTGGAGTCCTGCCGCGTCGAGTTCCGATCTGCATCGCCTTTCTCACCGTCTGCTCTTGAATGTCTGCTACATGCCTGGGACCCTCTTCTTCAGTAAAGCTCTTGTCCGCTTCTGTTGATCGGCCTCCAATCGACTCCTTTCCCTGTCCTCTGGTATCATCCCCCCCAATGGCTTCTTTATTTCTCTGCGGTTCCTGCTTTTGTACTTGTGTTTTATGATTGTATGTGCATGCGCCACAGCTCCTACCACCTCTGATTGCATCGTGGTTTGCTTCGTACACTATTTTTTCTACCCGTTGATGCCTTTCACTCCCCAACCTCATTAAGGGAACCCTTGCTGTCTCACACTTGAAATGTATTGAACGGTCCTAGGTCTGGTGAGTGTTTCACCGGCTTGCGCTGATCCTGCGCAGAAGTTTCTGTGCCGACCTCCTCCCTTGTGTCTCCATTGCCGTTATCGCTTGTGAATCCCCGACTCGACCCATCGCCACGTTTTCTTCGGAAGGGTATGCGATCAGCACTTGTCCCATAGCAGCCCATGTGCGACGTTTCATCCCACTGGTGCAAGTGCGCTCATGTAAAGCTCTGTGACAACGTAGAGTCCTAGTCCTGTTGCATGTGCCGCAGCTCTCACATTTTCGTGAATTGCTGTCCCAGACGCACCCAGTCCCCATTGGAAAGTGAATGGTTCGTGTCGACTAGCAAAACTTTCGTTCGCAGGTCAGTGGCGATCTCGTCCTCGATCCTCCCGACACGACACGTCCGTTTTCCGGAAGCCTCAGGTTCAAACTCTCACGCAGAATCGAAAAGACTTTGGCGGTCTCAAAGGTGTGGTAGCTGCTTCAAGCATGTGCGGTAATGTGCAAAGGGGGCACGTTCATTGTGTTTTAACTCTGTTTTCGGAATAGGCAGACAGACTATCGACTGAACAAGCCCGATTTCCTTTTTGAACAACAGTCCTCAAGGTGATCTGTGGGTCAGACTGAGACTGCTTCCGGAAAGATCCCAGAGTCAGTCCTAAGGATGATCTCTGGGGTGAGTTCAGAAACTGTAGTGATGAACTGCCCTTCACAAAGCCAACTCGAGAATCAGGCAATCTATAGTATCTGATATTCGCCGATCCGTTCGATTGTTGTGCACGTGATCCTCTGAATCAAGCTAAGGCGATTTCTCATGAGCTTCGCAGGGCTGTCTCAAAATTTCTTTCGCGTCTACTCAATATAGAATGACAAGCTGGATTTTGTAGACCTATCCTGGCGATGGAATACCGACCCCCTGTGTCGTCGCCCTGAATTCTTGCAAGTGGGATGGAAGCGAAGGCCAAAACATGGTTCATGCGGTCTGGGAGATCATGACGGTGATACGGCAGGTGTCGGACGCTCCGCTGGCTATCGGGAAAGACGGGTTTAAGAGCGGAAAAGTTCGGACAATAGGGCGTAAGGTGGAGGAGAAAGACACCGTTGGCTGCTAGGATCTTGTCCACCGTCGCTTCATGTGCGGGCGAAGTATCGTGGAGCAAGCTGCAAGCAGGCCGTTGGTCCTCCCACGGAGCACCGGGAACATATTCTTTCAAAGGCCGCGCAAGGCTCGTGCAGCTTTCCACGCAGTCCTCTCCGCACTGCGACGAGGAACCTCGTTCACCAACAACTCTAAATCACCGGAGTAGGAAGAGATGGAAACAATGGAGGAGAAGCGGTGACGTGGGCGGGGGTCGAGAGACACCGCCTCCAGCGATTGACGGACGAGTGAGTGACCACGGGGACGACTCATCGCCGCCATGTGCATGTGGGTTTCTTCGGCCAACACAAAACACCTGCCGGAGATGCCTCTGGACAGCAGACAGGTCGCAGTCATTTGAGCGAAACACAGCTCACTGGCCAGCCAATCGACCCTCGTCACAGGGAAGCTAAATAATGGTGCTTGTAGGTCAGCGCTGGTCCCAGTTGGGCAGCCTTGCCAGCCACAGCAAGATGGTAGACAAATCCGCCAGAAACGCTGTGAATGAGCGCGAGCGAGACCCTCGAGCGCCCGAAAAAAAGGTACCCTACACCAAGCTTCAGCCGCAAGAAGATTCTAGATCGCATCGTCGGATCATGAAGTTCCATGCCGCCGAAAGGTCACCACCTACTCGTGGGCGGCCTCCAAAACTGCAACCAGCGTAAGGCACAGTGGAGTCCCAGGACGGGCCCTTTCGGCGGTTTCAGACGCCCTGCCATAGAAGAGAGAAAGGAGACACGGTTAAGGTATCTGTTCGTGACCTGTACCATCCCCCTGGGGGCCCGCCTCGGTCGTCACCAGCCCCAGACCGCTGCGTCGGTGGGCGGGGCGCCGCCAGCATGGGCACCACAAGTGCCCTGGGAGCGTGGGGCGTGTGGCGACCTGCGGCGGCCGAGATGGGCGGTACCATGGCGCCAACCGTGGCGTCCGCCCCCGCGAGCGGCGATGTCGGTGGGGGCGGCAGCGCCGCTGCGGCCGGCGGCCCCGGCGAGGCGACAGCAGGGTGCCGGCGCGGACGGCTTCTGACGTGCGGGGCGGCAGCGTCGCGGCCGGCGGACGCGGCAAGCGGCAACGCTGCGAGAACAGGCGTGACGGCGGCAACGGCGGGCGGCCCACCCACCCCCCGAACCCGGCACGCGCCGTTCGAGGAGGCGAAAACGTCGGGGGGGGGGGGCTGGCGTCACCGTCGCCGCGTGACGCTGGTGCAGCCCGCAGCCGCCGGGCATGGTGGCAGCGCCGCTGTCGGCGGGAGCGGCGGGTGGAAACGCGGCGGCAGCGGGCGAGGCGGCGGCAGGGGTGAGCTGCCCGCCCACCGCCCCCCCATGGAACTCGACGGCCAAGGAGGCGCGCGCGGTTGTGGAAGGGGACGGCGCCTAGTCAATGGTCGGAGGCGCCGCCGGCCAGTGCCGGCTGCTGCCTTGGGGCCGGGGGGGGGGTTATTGAATCCCAGGGGGCTGGGGGGGGACGGCGGACTGCGGGGCGGGGGCGACAGCCGTCGACGTACCACCGGCCGACCAACTGAAGTTTAATCAGTTAAGTCGTTGCTTTAAAACCCGCCCTCGACGGGGCTAGTCCTTGTCGAGAGTGCTTCTACTTCACATCTCTTTTCCCCTCATCAACACCTCTCTAGGCTTTGCTACACGCACAGACTGAGTCCTCAACATCAAAGATAATCTCAGAGAGCGATCGCATCGCCGGAACGGCACGGTGCAGGCGACGCTTTGCGTCTTTGTGCGCAGCGTCCCCTGCGGAATGCCGCCGGTCGAGGCTCTTCACGGCAGCGTGGCGCTCCACCGCCGGCTTCTGTACGACGGACGCCGTTTCTTCGGGCCGCCTCCGGGCCGCCTTTTGGGTTTCTTTGGCTAGAAACCACTGATCCTCGTCAGCGGTCCGCTTCCGCGCCGGAAACGGCGGCACCGATTCCGTGTCCAGAACCGCTGGCACCGCCTTAGAGGCGGCGGGGGCTGCGGCGACGGAAAAAGAGGCGGCAGCGGCCGAAGCCGCCGATGCGGGGGGGGGGCGAGGTCGTCACAGGCGGCAGCAAAGTGGTTGGTGCGGGACAAACCGGCAGCGGCCGCGCCGAGGGAGGCGGAGGTGGCGGCGGGGGCGGCGGGGGCGGCAGGGGCTGCGGGAATGGGGGCGTGGGCGACGAGGGCGGCGGCGGGGGCGGGGGGGGCGGCGAGGGGGGCGCCTCTGCGCGCGACGGAGAGCTGGATGGTGGAGCTTGAGCAGCACTCGGGTGCAGCGACGCGGGGGGGGGTGCCGGCGGGCCCTCCCCGCGCACTTGAGCGCGTGTGCGAGGCGAGGCATTGCGAGAATTGCGGGGCTTGGGTGGCAGCAGAAGTGTTTGTCGCTGTGGCACCGGGGGCGGCGGCGGCGGAGGCGGCGGCGTGCCAGCTTCGACCTGAGAAGAAGGCGACCACATGCCCGCACCAACGGGTGACCACGGTCGCGAGCCGTCCCGTGATGATTCTTGGTGGGGCGCCGGCTCCTCAGCGTCATCTCGGCAAGCAGAACGTGCCCACCGGTACGCCTCGGCAGTTGACATAGTGGAAACCGATGGCGTGGTATCGAAGAAGGAAGCACCCACTCTTGCCGTGGAAGAGTGACGCGGGTCAGGCCGTCGACCGAGGGTGGGGTAGGATCAGTGTGTCGGCCATGAGGGGAGTGGGCGGAAGTGGCACGGAGGGATGGGGGCGGACAACAGGCAGTGAGTTTCTTCTTGGGTGGCGAGCGGTATCTGTGTGCCAAACGGAAAGATTTGAACATGCCAAGGGTTCTATATCCCCCAACGTCCCCCAGCGAGAGCTCCGGGACGATGAACGCAGTGAGAAGACGCCTGTGGCAGCCAACCCGGGAAAGGCAGCATGGGGCGGCTCGTCGCCGGTGCTTGCAGAGCAGGGCCCATCCTCGCCAAGCGCTGGTCGGGGGCGGGGTGGGTTGTAGAGAGATCTCTAGCAGGGGGGCGATGAGGAGCGCCGCACGGCAGCCTCACCCTACTTGTGGACGGACTGCGGCGGCCGGACCACAGTTTCTCCCTCCCCCCCCGACCACAGGCTCTCCCCCCCCCTCCGACCACAGGTTCTCCTCACCCCCCCAACCACAAGTTCTCTTCCCGCCCCCACCCCAGGTCTTCAGGGTGATACAGGGCGCTGTAGCCCTCGTGGGCGCCTGTGACCATGCCGACGGATGCGCTACCGCCACTCGCCTGGGAGTGGCGTGCCACCGCCTCACCTGCGGGGGAGGGGGGTGATTGTGGGGCGGAAAAGCAAAAGGGAGCCTGGGGAGGCGCTTCATCGACCCCATCCGCGTAGGAACGGGCGCCCGCCAAGCGCTGGCCAACGGCCGGAGGCGGGGGGCAGCGACCGGCAGCGAGGCGGAAGTTATGGAGCCGCTCGCCGCTCTGTCAACGGACTACGATTCCGGTGGCGGAGGTGGGCCCGCAGGTTCTCAGAGCGGAGCGAAGCACCGCCGCCGCCGTTGGCCTGTGTGGCGCTTGCTCGGCGGCTTTCTCAGGCAGGCAGGGCTGAGCGGTCGGCCGCCATCTCAGGGTCGGCATTCTGGTGGGGGGGGGGCACGATGCGTTGAACCGAGAACCTATTTAATCGCGTCTCGCAGCTCAGGAAAGCATCGGTCCGAGGGCATCAACCCTCGCCTGCGTGCACCTGACCCATCACTCACCAACACTTCCCACCGCAATCAACCACGACGACGGCCCATCAATTTTCCAAGCCGCATCACCTATTGTCGCTGTCGCCCAATGATGAGGCCTGCCCAGGTGCCCATTGACTCGTCTCACCGTATAGGGCCAGGTAAGCCACGCTGAGTTCTGAACAATGCTTGAGGCCAGTGCCTGCAAACGTGCCTCTGGCATTTTCGGGAAACCGCACCGCCGTTCGTTTGTCGCCTATGCAGCTCAGGTGATTGCCGCTGCTCGCACTCTGGGACGACCACGGAATTGTGGTAGGCTCGTGACTTCACTTCCGGTCTTCCGAAGGTCCTATCTGCTTCTTGACGGTACGGTCAATGATATACTGGTCGTGAGTACCCCAAATTCTAAAACGCAGAGGATTAAAGCGCAAGCGCGGGCCACCAGAGCGCTGTCTAGCGTCTCTGTTTGTCCCCACAACATGTCAATCCAATGGAAACGCAGAATACAGAATATCGCCTTCTGCCGGTATCCGGCTCATTCTCACCGTCCAGCAGCGACCATGGCCACGCGTAGCCCGCACGGGAGCCTTTGTAATGATCCTCTGTAACGACACCTACCGAAACACTCGACATTTGCGACAGCGACTGATACGCGCCCAAAATCGGCAGCATCACGAAAGCTATTGGCCGCAAAGCCATCCTGAATGCCATGCTGCTTGTAATGTGGTGCCATAGAACGCACGGCTGCAGACGGAATGGTTCAAGTACTGTCCTAGGGAGTGCCCTGCTCTGGAGAATGGCTCGATCAAGAGCAGAAGACTCATCAAGAGTACCAAGACACAATAGATACTTCACTCCGTGGCGCAGGTATTTCTGCTGTGCAATCGTCATCAGACGCTTCTGCTTCCACCACTGGCTTTGAAGTATGAAGGTCACGATGCGATGGCCGCGGCTGCGCCTGACAGGCAACATGTTATCCAGCAATCAGTTCATTGAAGCGTACCGCAGCGGTTCCAGTTGGACAAAGAGACGGAGGTCATAGCTTAAATGTTTACAAAGACGTTTACAAAGAAGCGCGCATTCTCCACCTCCTCTCTCGTTGTCGGTGCAAGTGTGGTCATGACCTCCAGGCCATGGCGACGCACCCAATCCGCCCAGTCGTGTTCTACACAGAGCTCACGTAGAACACAGTTCACAGGGACACACTCCAAAGTTGGTGTGGCGCCTGCATCGCGCATATCAAACCGTAGGCGCGTGCAATTGTACGCCGCGAATGGGCAGCCGGCGACAGCCGGAGCCACGCATGCGCGCTCGACGACCGAGAGCCTCACGGCTCGTTATCCCACCCCGAAAGTAACGACGCGCGCACGAACGACCTGGCGCCTGCCGCCGATTGTGTTGGACTCAACCCAGTCATACCACGGGGCGCCGTCGTACTCGTTGCAAACTCGGACAATCTGGCGCCGGTCGCCGCGGCGTCGGAGAGCAGCGCCACGGGCGAGAAAAGTCCCAACCGGTACAGTCGGGATGTCGTTATTGGAGAGCTCGAAGAACTGGGAGAGGCCTTTGATCGACCGCTCGGCCGCAAGAGGCTTATAAATCTGCCGATTTTCGGCCCACTCCTATATACTCAACATTGGCATTTTCTGAATCGGATAAGAGTTTTGACGCAATTTCTTGAGTACGGATAGGATATATACCCGAACTTAAAAAGTGTAGGACATGAATAAGAATAGGGATTCTATTCAGAATATATCAGATTCTGCAACAACTACGTCAGATAAGAAGTACTTGCGATGCTGATTGCCAAGAAATAACGAAGAGCGGGTTCTTGTGGAACGTGTGAACGCGACCAATGCGTGACCATGACACGCTCGCAACAGCGATTGCCAGGCAAGATGCGCATCGTTGCCCATCTCGCTACCTTGGTTAACCTTCATGAATGAGAAGTTTTCTGGTCGCAAAGGCCGCCCGTCAGCTGCCGCACGCGACAAAAGACGAAAAATCGCCCAGAGTGCCAATCACATTCGCCGTCGACGATGTGCCGTGAGTTGGCTCACTGCTATCCAGTATGTGTCGAACAAAATACTGCGTGTCTCGTGTCGGCTTCGAGCGTTTTGAGCCGCCGGGCGAGGCAGGCTACCTGAGGTAGTGGGTTGCCTTCGTTTGAAGACTGGTAAGTCGTTGTACTTTCGATTATCCGCTTAAGAGCCATTAAAAGCGCGGAGCCATTCAGATAAGAGTACGCATAATCGGGCTTGTTTTTCCGGAATCTGAGTATATCCGAGTATATCAATCCATTATATCAGAGTGCCATTCATTCACGTTGGCCCCTGGTGCCGACACGCATGGATCTTCCATTCCGAGGAAGCCTCGTCGACGCAGTCTCAACAGCCGCAGCCAGCGTGGGCACGACGGCACCGGGACTGGCCAGGGCTTCGGGAGCACTGTCAGCCGCATCGTTATTGTCCGCATTGCTCTCGTCGTTGCCGCTTTTCTTTTCCATGGCTGCCCTGCTCACATCAGAAACCTGCTCTGTCACGAGCAGCTGGAGCGCGTGATCCGCTCGCCCGCGGTTCGTGCGCGCGTGCTCCGCTTTGAAGCCCTTGTGCTTTGCCTCGTTATCCCCAGTGTTGCAAGCTAGGAGGGAGCCGCGGAGGCGCAGCTCTTCGAACACATGAGCCAGCAGGCGATGCAGCTTTGGTGTGTGAAGAGGTCCAAACAGGGCCTGAAAGTTGCGGTGCATCCAGGTGGTCAGCCGCGCGGTCAGCAGCCGAGCACGCCGAACGTTAACGCTGCCCCCAACGCACTCGGGAGCGAATATGTCGCGTACGAAAGCGGCCAGCTCGCACATGGCCCACGTAATGACCGAATGGTTCCCCTTGTCTGTGGCAGCGCCGAGAATGGCGGGTACTGCGAAGGGAAGGAAGTGCATGGCGCGTCGATGATCGGCGTCCCGTAACGCAGCCTGCTTCTTGTCGGGAGCTACAAATTAGCTGCGACAGGGGATTGAAGCGAAAGAAGATATCAGGGACACGAAGCGGCACCGAACACAATGAGGTATGCAGGTCAGTGTATGCCAGTGGTGCAGCACAACGTTTTCCCCCCACTGTAGTCCAAGCGACGCATGTGTATGAGCTCGTCCAAAATGAAAGTCTCCCACGCTGGCGTGTTGACCTGTGGGGCGCTGGGGCACACAAGTACATGCCCAGATATAGCCGACACGTACCCCGGGGTGATGCTCGGAACAGGATCCATGCGGCACGCGTGCATGAAGCGCATGGTTGCGGTGCGCAAAAAAGGGCCTGAGGCCCCCTTATCGAGGACGAACTCATCTTCGACGAGCCGGATGCACATATGCACCTCTTTTGAAAGTCTACGGGAAAGGCCCACGTCAAGAACCTGTTCGGAAGGAGGAATAGCCCACAGAAGTCAGAGAGGGCCAACTAGACCATGGATTGAGGAGCAGCATGGCGACAAAGGCAGTGGCCGCAGGCCATCAGTGCGTTTTTCAGTAGCAGTACACTTCCGCGCTCGATAGCAACGGAATAAGGACAAGACAAAGTTCACTGGAGATCTTGCGGAAGAAGAGAGAGGCGCCCCACATACGTGCAGTCGGTCAAACCCGGTAACGTGGTACAGGTGCTTGCAACCAGACCCGAGGCCAGCCCACCCAGCCAAGGCGGGGACCCGGAAGTGTATGCCATTAGAATGCTCAATCTCCTTGACCGCTACGGTGTTGCCGTGCTCTTTCCGCATACGAGCGCCGTCGAGTTGAGCCGTGAACGTGAATGTGACATCGCTTCCACGCTGATTGACCCCCTGACGCCCTGAAAAGCTCTCCGACTCAGCCATACACGGCGTGCGGTCGTACGTGCTGCCCTGCTGCTTGAGGGACCCATGATTGCGCTCCTCCTGGTAGTCGCAGCAGAAGAGCAAAAGGCGCAGGGAGACAGTCCTGGTAGCGCCGGTTTCCAGAGGCACAGTGCACCCGGTGTGCGACGCGTCCATTCAGTGGGCGAAAATGAGGTACAGAGAACGCTGGAGCAATTCCGCCTTCGTGGCGGAAGACTTTTCCCTGGCCCTGGTCTCGTACCTGTGGAGCACCATTGGTATGTAGCGGACGGCCACCCAGTGGACGCCCTTCGTCCTAATGTTGCTGCCGCACAGACGCACTGGGCATGCGGAAACGGCTGGGGGAGGTGAATCAGAGGTGAAACCGAGCAAGCTAATTCAGGAGCGATGGCGCAATGGCATTTCTGTGGTCACAAGAGCCAAACGGTGCGAAGAAACTCAGTCTGGCCAGTCTCAAACCGCACTGCATCAGTCCGGACCGCACGCAAGCACTTAAAAGCACGAGCAGACGCCGAGCTCCAACCGAAAAACAACAAGGACACAACCAGCGTACCGCCGCTTCCCGTCAGGATAGTGCTGTCGGAGTACCCATACCGCCTCAATACCTTTGTGATCTCCGGCAGGGTGTCCCGTACGTCGTTGTAGTTCTCAAAGAACGCGAAGCTATCGAAGGGGCCAGTCCACACGTGGTTGCCGTTGGTTTCGGCGTCGTCGGCAGCCGTCGCGTCCCAAGTTGAGAATTCCGGGGGCGCGAGCCGCCTGTCCTCCCAAGCCGACCATGTGGGTTCGGCCGGGAAGCAGAGCCTCTCCCACGTGTGGTGTCGCCAGCAGCGCGCAGCTGGCCTTGCACCAGCGGTCCACCATCCAAGGCCGTAGCGTACACTCCACTTGCGTGGCATGCGTCGCAGTCGTCCCCACAGCTCATGGCAGGCCCGGCATAGACTTCATTGTAGAGGTCTGTCGACGCGCGTAGCACCTCGGCGCGCAGTGGCTGCGCGTCAAACGTAGCACCGGTGTCGACCATCGTTGTAGCCACCACTCCCAGCACATAAAAGCAACATGAGACGAGCAGCGATGATCGCATCCCGCGGAATGTTCACTTCCTCAAGCACGCCAACAAAGCAAACCCACCCGCGGCGATGACGGAAGTCGGTGTCCGGCGCAGCCACGCGTTTGGGCATGCCGTTGATGTCGAGCACGCCCCCGTCGGCAGCGCAGCCGGCGGGGGCGCGGACGCCGGCGGGGGCGCGGCCGACGGCGGGGGTGTGGTTGGTCGCGCGGGGGTATGGCCGATTGCGAGAGTGTGGTCGGTTGCCGGGGTGCGGTCGGTCGCCGCGGCGCGGTCGCCGGCAGACGTAACATCATAGAGGCCCGGCAGCCGGTCAGGTGCACTGGCCAATTGGGGAGGGGGGGCGCTGCCGCCCGTGCGGATATTGGGCGCAGCAGCGCAGGGGCGTGACCGGTGGCGGGCGTACCAGCGCCGGGCGTGGTCGACGGCGGGCGCAGTACTGCTGGGGCTCAACCGCCGCGGCCGCCGGCGGGCGGAGCAGCGTCGCGGAGCGGCCGCCGCTCGAGGACCGGGGGTGGCCGCCCGCCCAGTATTGGGGGAAGCGGCGCCGGTGAAGGCTGCACGCGGCAGGCCTGGCGACAGCGCCGTCGCGGCGACGAGGCCCCCGACCACGAGGCGGGTCATGCAGCGGCGGCCGCACGATCATTCAGCGTCCCAGGGCAGCCGCGCAGTCTGTGAGGAGGAGGCTGATTCAGGCATGAACACGAGGCGGTTTCATGTAACCAAGGGGGGGTCCTGGCGGTCCGAGGGGTGTGTCAGGGAGCCCTGCCCGAAGTTGACTTTTGGGCGGCATCGCCTCACTGGCCAATGTGAGCCTTTTGAAAGGAGACCCTGCGCGAAAAACCTGTGGAGGAACTGGAGTAGGCTGGCTATGTTGCGTTGTTTCTCATTTCTGATGGCTGACAGTTTCTCAGGAGGAGAGGTCTGGAGCCCAGGACGCTCCGTGAAGCAGCTTACTGATTGGTCCGCACGGCCCTGGCAGAAATCGAACCACCTAAGTGGTCAGAGTGTCACGCGCTGCGCTATTGTGTGGAATGTCACGCGCTGCGCCATCGCGTGCATGACTCTGCATCGAGGTGGCACCACGAAAGCGGCCTGCCTGCCAAGGCGATCCGTGAGGGCCACAACGCTGTACAGTACCACGCCACACTCTGTCCCAGTCAGGCATCATGACCAGATGGACAGTCAGCAACGACGCAATGAAAGAGCCAGAGCCCACACACGAGCGCCCAGACCCCGCCTTGCAGGGTGCCGGCCGTGCCAGAGCCGACCCACGCTGGCCCAGCCGTCCAACATGCGACCCCCCCGGCCGCACGAAACCGGAACGCGCGCGAACGAGCGGCCAACCGCAGCCTGCCGACCCGCCAGCGACCCGCCCCACCAGCAGCCCAGCGGACAAGCGTGCGGCCGCCCGCGGCGGCCCAGCGAGCGCATACGAAAGCGCGCGCAGACGAGCGGCCAGCCGAAGCCCAGAGGGGTGCCGGCGAAGAGCCGCGATGGTCAGGCGGTCAATCGTGCGGCCACCCGCGTCCTCCCGGCAAGGCCACGCAAGATCGAGCGCAAGTGACCGGCCAGCCGCAGACAGCCGGGGTGCTGGGCACGCGCAAAGACGGACAGGCGGCCACTGCAGCGACGTAGGGGTCCGGGAAGTGGCGCGGGCAGCCGGCGGGGGCGCGGGGAGAAGGTGAGCGCGCGGGCTGCCCACGGGTGCGCGGGCGGCCGGCGGGGGCGCGGGCGGCCGGCGGGGGCGCGGGCAGCCGGCGGGGGCGCGGGCTGCAGGACGGGGCGCGTGCGGCCGGCGGGGGCGCGTTCGGCCGGAGGGGGCGAGGGCCGCAGGACGGGGCGCGTGCGGCAGGCGGGGGCGCGGGCGGCCGGCGGGGGCGCGGGCTGCAGGACGGGGCGCGGGCTGCAGGCGGGGGCGCGGGCGGCCGGCGGGGGCGTGGGCTGCAGGACGGGTCGCCGGCTGCAGGCGGGGGCGCGGGCGGCCGGCGGGGGCGCAAGCTGCAGGACGTGGCGCGAGGGGCAGGCGGTTGTGCGCGCAGGCGGTGAGTTCGCAAGCGGCCCACGTGGGCCCGGGCGGCCGGCTGGGGCTCGGGAAGGGGCGCGGGGCGCCGGTAGGGCCGCGGGCTGGGGCGCGGGCGGCCAGCGGAGGCGCGGGGGGAAGACGGGTGCGCGGGCGGCCGGCGGGGGAGCGGGCGGCCGTCGGGGGCGCTTGCGGCCCGCGAGCGCTCCAGCAACCGGCGGGGGCGCGGGCAGCCAGCGGGGGAGCGGGCGGCCGGTGGGACGCGGGCTGCAGGAAGGGGCGCGGGCTGCAGGCGGGGGCGCGGGCGGGCGGCGGGGACGCGGGCGGCCGGCGGGGGCGCGGGCGGCCGGCGGGGCAACCGGCGGGGACGCGCGCCGCAAGCGATTGCGCGCGCAGACGGTGAGTTCGCAGGCGGCCCACGTGGGCCCGGGCGGCCGGCTGGGGCTCGGGAAGGGGCGCGGGACGCCGGAAGGGCTGCGGGCTGGGGCGCGGGCGGCCGGCGGTGGCGCGGGGGGAAGGCGGGTGTGCGGGTGGCCGGCGGGGGAGCGGGCGGCCGTCGGGGGCGCTTGCGGCCCGCGAGCGCTCCAGCAACCGGCGGGGGCGCGGGCAGCCAGCGGGGGAGCGGACCGTCGGCGGAG
>Ga0209093_1000445_pt1 | contig 22280 bp, 29 predicted proteins | sample SidtaG_4_FD_187450 | JGI IMG/M metagenome (GOLD analysis project Ga0209093, IMG submission 187450) | Marine algal microbial communities from Sidmouth, United Kingdom - Sidmouth_Male1 metaG (SPAdes) (version 2) | ecosystem: Host-associated > Algae > Red algae > Unclassified | place: Sidmouth... | reverse complement strand
CCGCCGCCCCCGCCGCCCCCGCCCCCGCCGCCCCCGCCGCCCCCGCCGCCGCCACAGCCGCCGCCGCCCCGCGGGCCGGAAACTTGCGCGTTCGACCGCGCGGTCGCGCCCCCCCCGTCGCCGCCGCCGCCGCCACCGCCACCGCCGCCCCGTCCGCCCCCATCGCGCGCATCCGGTCGGCTCGTAGGCGTCGCCGCTCCGCCAAGGGGGATCGTGCCCAAGACGCGGTGCCCATTTTGGAGTCGCCCAACCGCATCGGCGCGGACGACTTCTGCAACGCCAGCGTGTAGACTTTGCTCTCGAGTGGACGAATGCTGGTGACCATCCCTGCGTGCTACCCTCACTTTCGCTCCGCGTACGTGGTGCTCGTCAAGGGCTCCGGCGCGCCCGAGGACCCCACGCAGCTGATTTTGATCAATTGCGCTGATCGTGACGCTGTCGTTGGGGAGCGACGCTTTGTGTCGCAAGCCGTCGCGCAGCAGTGGCATGCTTTACGTGCTGCTGAGGCGACGACTGCTGCCACCAGAGTGTCACCACTCCCCTCCACCAGCCGTGCTGCTCGTGCCGCACCCGCTTTGGTTGACTCTCTTCCCTCTACCACTCCATCTTCCTCATCTGGCGGTGCCCACACCGCGGCGGCGCCTCGACTCCACGATCGTACCCCCCCGCCAGTGTTGAGGATGGTTTCGAGTTTGACGGGGTTCTAGACGTTGGTTTTGGTGTGCTCGCCGAAGACGCCGCACTTGTTCCGTCGGACTGTGCTCGCCTTGATGCGAGCATGGTGGGCGCGGCGGGCGCGGCGGGCGCGGCGGGCGCGGCGGGCGCGGCGGGCGCGGCGTGCGCGACGGGCGCGGCGGGCGCGGCGGGCGCGGCGCCGGCGGCGCCGGCAGCGCCCGCGGCTGCTAGTGGACACCGGGCCCCTGTCAGTGTGCCGCAAGGGAGCGAACCCGGCGGTCTCCAAGTACGGGAACCATTTTGGTCTGACGGCGCGGATGTGGCTGGGCTGGAGCCCATCTACTACTCGGACGACTGGAAGGAGTCTGCCTCCAGCGCGGGACCCGTTCAGTCCGACTCGAGCCGCCCGTCGGCGACCGTCACGAATGCCATGCTGAAGTCCTTCACGGCGGCGACGGGTGTCTCCAGCTTGGAGGGGATCTCGGTTTGCAAGTGCGTGGCCCTTTGGACGCTGGCGGGCACGATGAACGCGGAGCTGTGCACCGCGGCCGGCACTGTGTTTCGCGACTGGAAGTACCTTTGCCCCAAGGTCAGCTACGACAAGAACTGGACGGCCGAGTGGGACTCCGAGTCGAAGGATTCAGCCGATGCGCCGGTCGTCGCCGCCCGCACGTTCCTTTACTCTCCCAGGCACTCGAGGATGCGGGCTTCCACGCCAGCCAAGGTGCTTTCCCTGTTTGTGGCCTTTACGGTGTCCCCGTTTTGGAACCATGTTACCAAGGTCTTTTTTGCCAGCGAGGCGGGCCACCACGAGGAAGTCCAAGAGACGTCGGCCGGGTCAACTGCGGGTCGCCCCAGGCAGCTTATGCGTGCAGCAAGGGTCCGGCGGAATCGGGACGAGGTGTTCAACGCAGAGGCGGACAACGTGAAGGGGGAGGGGGGAAAAGCAGACGAGGCGGTAGAAGAGGAGGATGATGGCGGTCGTGCCAGTGCGTTTAGTTTGCGCCGCAGTGAGTCGCGGCGGCGAGCTGCGTCGGCGGACAGCGGTCAGTCGCCTGCCCTAAGCGCCCTACCTAGGCCGTCTGCCGCCCTCTCTATCCTGCCTGTGGGTCTCCCTGCCGCTCCTGGGGTGGCCGGCTCGACATTGGGCGGCCCTCCCAGAATATCCGTAGCCGTGATTCTCGCGCTTTGGCGCTCGCTGACGGATTCGGCGCCTCCCCCTCCGGCACGCGCCGCGGGCGGCGAGACTGGGAGCATCGCCAATGTCGATGGCCCCGCCGGCGCGGGTGGGGGCGCCAATGAGGAGGGTGGCGCTTCGGACGCTTCGGACGACGAGGGCGCCGACAGCGACGAGACTACTGGCGACGACGGCGGCGACTGCAGCAGCTCTTCCGAGGACAAAGACCACGGCATCGGCGTCAAGCGGCCACTGAAACGGCGGCGTCTGGGCGGTCTCTCTGGCGGTGGTGGTGGTGGGCGTCCGCCACGGCCGCCCTTGGCGCGCATAGTCGCGCTTGCGGAGCGGAGCGCGCTCGCGCAAGCGCGTACAAGAGCCGCCCCCCGACGACCGGTCGCACCTCCCGAGCCGCCCACCCCCGGAAATCTGGGTAGGCCGTCACCCAACCCGTCGTCAGTTTCGTTGACGCCAGTTTCTCAGGCGGCAAGCGTCGTGACGGTGACCAACCTCCTCCGGCGGTGGGTCGTGCCCCCTTCCCTGCCGGACGCCGACGTGAGCGTGGAGGTGCGGGTGGCAACGGTGCGGGAGTGGGCGTCGGTGCTCCAGACGGACGTCCGCATTCTTCTATCGCCTTACAAGGTGGCCGAGGCTTTCTTGAGTGTCGACACGTTTCTTCAACCAAGCCGGTTGTCGGTGGGCGCCGCCATGGCGCGGGCGGGGAGGCTCGTGGTGCAAGTGACGGTCGCATCGGGGCCCCACGAGGGCATCCATGTTCTTCCCCGCTCGTGCACCAAGGACATGCTCACCATTCATCGGACAAACAACGACGTTCGCGTGGGACTTCAGTCCAGAGATTGGATCCGCTCTCTCTCCAACTCGGGCCTCTCGGTCCCTGACCACGATTCGTTCTGGTGTCGCCGTCGACCAGCGTGGAGGACATGGTCGCCTCTGTGCGGGGCGCGGTCGGCACCTCGAAGCTCGGAGACGTGGTGTGGGAGCGTGCCGCGTCGGAGGTGATCGTCGTGCCGAGCGGCGCGGCGACGACGCGCATCGTCAAGCCCCAGTTGACTGTGCGGGAGTTGTTGCAAGTGGCGCAGTCGGCGTGGATGCGGTGCTCCGTTATTGCCTCGGTGTTGGTGAAACTGGCTGAACACGAGACGGTGCTCGACGACTCCAGCCACATCATGCTGTGCGAAAAGTTCACCACGATGACACGTACTCCCCAGAACAAGAGCGTTCAGGTTGGCGCCGCGCGGGCCATCGCGAAGCGCTGGGCGGTAGCTGCTGGGTCGAGTCGGTCCGTGGTCACCCTCGTCAACCACAACAACGTGCATTGGTGCGCGGCTCGCATCGACTTGATCGCACGCAACATCGACTAATACGGCCCATTGCCGACGGCGGACAAGGACGACACGGCCAAGCTGTTCTATGTTTCCCGCTTGAAGCTACTGGTAAATTGCATCTTGGCCGCGCAGGGCGACAGTTCGGACTTGGACGAAGGCGGCGGCTGGTGCGAAAAGTACATGCGCACGCCGCTGCAGCACGACTCTTCGAGCTGCGGCGCCCTTTTCTTGCAGTTTGTCATCTGCGCCGTCTTGGGTACAGCGACGGAGATCGTGGGAAGTGATTGTGACTTGCTGCGACTTGCTCTCGTCAGCAAGATGGTCCGAGCCGGCGTGTTTCTGAGGCAGAGGCAAGAAGAGATGGAGATGGATGGGTAGATAGTATTTTTAGAGCTAAAACACACTTTCCCTGCTGCCCACTGCACAGAAACCTCGCCACACTACAATATCAGCATACCACCGCGGGAACAGAAATTTGGAGACCTAGTGTCTATTCTACCAACGACCTCATTTGATCCCTTTGACCTCATGTGATTCCCTTTTTCAGCAACTGTTTTCACGTACTTCTCGTTGTCTGCGGTCGATTCCGACGGCTTAAATGAGCTCAGAGCAGTCTGTTTGCCCTTGCGAGAATTGGAGTGAATCCTACGTTGACCAGTGATTGCCCGAGGCGCCTGTTTTGGCGAGACCTTCACGCCACTCCAGACATGCAGTGGAGCACCACAGATGGCTCGATAATGCCGCTCTCGGCTCTCGTTGAGCCTCGTCGTCACAGTGCGTGCATGAATACGCCCCCTGGAACACGACAAGCCCCCCCTCCCCTCTCCTTCTCCCCCCCCCACCCTCCTTCCGGCTTGGAGCTCCTCTCTGCCACTCAATGGCCATCCGTCTGACGGCGACGCCCCCCCATCCATCCTCTGTTGCCGCATCTGGCTTCGGTGACAGTGAGAAATGAGTGGACAGGCGCTACAGCGTGGTCGTGCGACCGCTTTTCCCTTGGGAGCGGTGGGGCCGGTCGCGCGAGTGGCGCCGCATGGCGGCGCTGGAAGGGGGCAACGCCTGTTGTCAGGTTGCCCCCTTCGTGCGCGGAGAGCGGCGGTGGGGGGTGCACAAGGAACACACGGAAAGGGACGAAAACTGCGCGCTAGGGGTGCCGGCAACATAGTCAAAGCTGCAAAGCGAAAGAATACAGCACGACGGAATATCAACACACACAGAGAACACCACCAGTGGTGTGCTTCACGCTTGCCAGCGGCTGTCCGCTGGGGCGGGGCTGTCGCTACTGCTACAGTGCATGGGCGCGACGGCGGCGTGACCGATGCCGCCGCCGCATCCGCGCGCGACCATCGGGCACTCGCGCCGACGCGGCAGCGCACGTGCGACCACCACAGCACCGTACCGGTGACGGCGGGGTGGGGGGATGCCGCGCCTGTCGGCCGGTGTGGCAGCTAGCGGCGGAGGCCGTCGCGCCTCCCGTGGAGGCCACGACGGTCCCCCCCACGTCACCGACGGGCAGTGTACGCGTTGCTACCACGGCCGTCGGAGGTGACATCGGGAGCTGCCACCTGCCCGCCCGCCCGCAACTGGCGGCCGACTGCGGCGAGGACGGGGGATGCGGGCTGTGTGGCCGCCGCCGCCGCATCCACGGTCGCGGCGGCGGTGGCGCAACCGCCGCCGGCGACGCGCTGCGGCGCCGTACAGCGGCGGAGCGACCGTTGGCAGCGGCAGTGGTGGCGGCGGCGGCGGCGGCGGTCGGCGGCACCGCCCGCTGTCGCGGCGGCGCCCACGCGCGCGGTCAGCGCTGCGCGACTACAGCTTTGGCGTCACGCCGCTGCCGCCTCGCGAGGCAGCGGCCGCCAGATTCTGGCGCTGCCGAGACGCCGCCGCTACCGCTGTCTCTCCCACCGCCGCACTGGCGCTGGCGACGCGAGAATCAGACTATAGAAATCAAAGACTGCCACGCGACACGGGGACGGCAGCGAAGGAAATGACGGAGCGGCCGCGCCGTCCAACTTTGCAGTACTTCTGGAGCCGCCTAGAACACCCCGCATGCCCGTCCACTCATGCGCCTGCCCATTTCTTCGAGCGCCCCGGGTTCTCCCGCGCCACACCGTCAGCGCAGCCGTGCGACCGCACCTTGAGGGTGCCTCTTTCCGGAGCTGGCAGTGGCCTTCTGGACCGACATTCCTGAAGCTCTTTCCAGGGGATACGAGCTCAGTCCATCTTCTTTGCGATCTGTAGGAACAGGGGTTCTCCAGACGTGAATTGTAGCGAGGAGAGGCACCTGTACGCGTTCGTAGGTCTGAAAACAGCCGATTTCCCGCTCAGATTGGTCAAAAACGCCGACTTCGGGAGGACCTCATTTGATCCCCTGCCGGACCTCATTTGATCCCTTTTTCTGGTAGAATGGACACTAGCCCAAGTGGAGTGAGGTGAAAAAAGTCAGTGGGACACGACCGATCCCAGAAGACGGACACAGAAGCGCGGCCGACCGCCCGCGGCCCGCGCCCCGTCAATACCCGATGGCGGGCGGCCGCGCGCGCGCGCGCCCGGCAGGCAGTCGCACGCGCGGCGGGGTGGATCACACCCCCGCGGCCGGGCCGGTGGATGCCTCCCACCACCGACCAACCCACCCGCTTCCTCCAGCGCCGGCGGCGCCGTGTCGGCGCACGACGCGGTGTCGGGTAACGCCCAGTGGTGGCGGGCAGTGGGTGCCCGCACCCTCCCACGCGCGCCGCCCGTGCACACACTGCGCACTGCGGGGAGACGGCGGGGGCGGGATGAGGGCGGGCGGGCGCGGAAGGGGCGGCGGCACTGGCGGCGCCCGCGCCGCGCGAGTAGTGGGGGAGGCGGCCGTTGGGCCGTCCCACGCGGGAGAGCGCGGGAACGGCGGGCGGGAGCGATTTCACAGACGCCACCACGGCGGGCGGGGGGGGCGCGACCGCGCGGTCAAGCGCGCACGTTTCCGGCCCTTGGGGCGGCGGCGGCGGCGGCGGCGGCGGCGGCGGCGGCGGCGGCGGGTGCGGGTGGCGGTCGCGGTGGGGGGTCACGGGACGCGCACCCGCGCATCGGCGGTGGGCGCTCGAAAGCCGCAGCAGCGTGGCAGGCCTGCGCAAGACGACAAGCACCGCGAGGCGACCAAGATCACGACCTCGTGATCCGTGGACTGAAAAACAGGATCGATGAATCAATTTCGAAGTCTATTTGGTTCGTCGCTTCAAACTTATTTATATTTGAGCATTCGATTAAAAGACGGTGGCATTCTGGTCGTCCATTAAACAATCGGGACCAACCCTACGTGTCCGAGCTTGAATCAGCCCGCATCGGGCCCTTGTCATGGGGTGTGCGAGAACCCTTTCGGCCCGCTCAGGAGACCGATTCTGTCCTCTTCGTGCGCCGCCGGCCGACGTACCCTCGCGCTCTAGACCTCTACCCTCTTGGCTGGACAAGCTCTTGCGAGCCTCGCGCGTCGCCCCCTCGTCCCGCCGCACCCCCCGCCGTCCCAGCAGGTGTTCATGGCGGAACCCCGCCGGACGGCCCCGGGCGGTCGTGCTGCGGGCGGCCGTGACTCCCCCTCGGCTCCTCCGTCTCCCCCGTCGCCCATCGCAGCTGTCCCTGGTGGCGTGCCACTCAAAGCCCGACCCACTGACGTGAAGCCGGTTCGAACTTTGATAGAAATGGGGATTCCAGCTATCACTGCCGCCACCTCGGTGGAGGCAGAGCTGGTCCGTGGCCGAGGGTGGGTATCCGCCGATGCCTTTGGAGATCGCGTCCTCGAAAGGGAGCTGGCGGCTGTGGCGGAATCGATCGACGGGCTGCGGCGGCGGTGGCGTCGGCGGCGCTCCTTCTGCTGGCGGTGGCAGCGGTGGCAGCCCTCCTGCTGGCGGTGAGCTGGGGGGAGGTTGTGGGTCGCGCGAGGGCTGCGGGCTGGTGGCTGACAATCAAGTCTTTGTCGTATCGGACGGGGATGAAGAGGAGGCGCCGCGTCCGCCCGCCGCCGCCGCAGCTGCACACAATGTCAGCTCGAGCCGACTCGGCACGCATGTGCAGTCGGCGGCCGACTTGCTGGCGGCCTTTCCGTTGCCTCCACCTGTGCGAGCGGGCCCTGCCCGCATGGCATGCGGCATGCCCCAAGCGCTCCGCCCATTGAGAGTGAGCCACACACCCCCCCCCGAGTCGGCCAACCCCCCGCCGGCGGCGGCCGATGTCCTGCTCATCGTGGACACGCGTGACACACATGACAGCGGCCATATGCGGTCTGAGGTTTTTGCGCGTTTGAGCAGTGAACCTGGGCTGACGGGCCGTGTATTCGAGCGCAAGCTGCCTGTCGGCGACGCGCTACTGGTGGCCCGCATCAACCCCTACGGCGCCGCATCCGTTGACGGCGCGCCGCCCGAAGGCACGAAGGTCGTCCTGGACTTTCTGGTTGAGCGCAAGACAGCGGAGGACCTGGTAGCTTCAATCCAGAACGCGCGCCTCGTCGAGCAGGCTTACTACATGGCTGCGACGAGGCGCCCGTCGCTCGTGTGCGTCGCGAGGGCGACGTGAGCGGCGCGGTCGCCGGTGACGCTAAGCTCGGCCAGCGCGTTGCCGCCTACCTCTCGGAGCTCACCATGTCAGGCGGCTTTGATGTTCGCCACACCGACAATATGCATGAAACCGCGGCGTAATACGCGTCTTTAGTCAAGTATCGCGGCATGCGGGTGGGGCGCGACGTCGGCCTGGGCGCGTGGCTCAACGCCAGACACGAGGTGGATGCGCACACCAGCGTGGCGGGCATGTCCGCGGGGCATACGTACCCGCAATGGGTGATGGCCGCGGAGGCAATGCGGTCAACGACCACGCTGGAGCAGCTCTGGGCGTTGCAATTGCACGTCTTGCCACGCGTCGGCCCCTCACGCATCGACACCATTCTGTCGGCGGGCTTCAAAACACCGGCTGCGCTAGCAGCGGCGTACGTGGCGGTGGAAACAGTGGAGGAGGGGCGGCGCCTTCTGGCCCAGCTGCAGCCGCCGCCGCGGCGCGCGCCGATCACCGCTGAACTCTCGGCGTGGTTGTATGACATTTTCTCGGCGAAGACGTACGGGACTCGTCTGGACTAGCCTTTCTCGATGTGTGGTGGAGGAGGCCGGGGTACCGAGCATATAGAAATCTTGATGAAGGGGACTGCCACCGGTACCGTTGTCACCAGCGTCATCGATATTCCCAGGACGATCCTCAAGGAAAGTCATCAACGCCCTTTCGTGTCTCCGAGAACCGTATCGGGAATCTGTCGGTGGTACACGCCGGAGCTCCCGAATCGGTCCCAGGAGGGGGTGCGTATGACACCTCTTCCAAAAACATGGGCGACGCCATTCTTTTTTTTTTCGCGTCTGGGTCGCTTGGTACCGCTAACAACGATGGCGTTGACGGCTACGAGTGCGGAAGACTGCGTCATGGTCATACGTGCCCCCCCCAAACCCGGAAAAGGACACGGCGCGCTTGCGTCCTGTAGGCTACGGAATACAACGAGCGTCCTGCAAGTCAGTACTTGCGCCCCACAGGTGTTTGCCTTTCGCTGTTGCTCATAGCACATTGAAGGCTGAAGTTATTTTCAGCTCTCCAGCACGCCATGGCGCATCCTAAAGTTGGACATGCTCTTCTCGCCATTGCTACTTTCTGGGTTGCATTCATGCACAGAACGACATACCAAGGGCACAGAGCTCGTTATACAGGCACATAATCCGGCATCCACGCCATGACGCGCGGTAGCGGCACGTGCAGGGGACTGCCGTGTTCGCAGCTACCGCATCGTTTCCTGTCGCCGCTATCGTCCGGCGCGCAACCGGAAGAGTCGTCTGGAATCTCCGCGCTCCAATAAATGAGGGCGCACGGAGGCAAAACCTGGGCTCGTCCTATGACCAGTGGTGCACCCCTGCTCTCAAAACAACGAACACCGTCGCTGCCTGTGTCACGTGCGGCCAGTGCGCCTCACTAGGCGGCCTGCTTTTGACGCACGTCTCTACCCTGTCTCATTAGGCATCTCAAGTATACAGGGACATGACTAGTGGCACGTATCCAGGATGCAACGCAACGTTCAGTAGGGCCCGGCTATTACTGGTGAGAAGCGCGTGCTTGTGGGAAGCGGTGGCGCCTGGTGTCGCGGCCGGACGGTTCCTGGGAAAGCAAGGCGGCTGGTGGCAGTAGCACGATATTGTGGGGGGCGGGCGGGAGGCAGGCCGACAAGGCTACGGCTAGCAACAGACGACGTGAGTCACAACTGGAGAGGAGGGGTGCTCGTGAGAAGAAATCAAAAGGGTCGCGGCATTGGCCGCACAAGAGCACTGTCCTACACGTGAGTAGCCTCCTTTGGAAGGAGGAAGGGAACCTCAAGAACTCGGAGAGAAAAGGACAATACAACGCCCTGGGACAGATGCACCAAGACTGTTGGGCGCTCACGAGCGGATGGTGGTGTGCTTCTCTCCGCGGCCCGGCCCGGCTGCTCGTGGGCGAACGAAGGAGAGCACGCTCGGGCGCATCGATGGGATGGTTTCCATGATACTTGAATCCAGGTTTGAAACGAGGTTCGTTCATTTCTCGCTATAAGATCGCCGGCCATAAGATCGTTTCCAGAAGACTTGCGTTTCGAAGCTCTGGATGGGATTGAATGTTAACTACTGCAAGGGCTCTCCCAAGATACCACCGATCCTACGGCGAGAATTCGCTGTAGACTGGCTGTGGTATCTGTCGGTCGGAATGTCCAGTTCAATTGCTTACTATTCATCGCTGTCGGAGCAGCCGCCGCGCGTCGAGATTTCTGCCTCGGCGACCGCCGAGACCGTTGGGCGCCGCCTACCCCCTCCCGCTGCCGCCGTCGGGCGCACGCTCCCCCGCCGCACCGAGGCTGTCGAGCCAAGGCACCCCCGTCTTACCGAGGGTGTCACGCGCCGGATCCCCAGACCGGTAGCAGGTGTTGGGCTTCGCCCATCCCGTCCCGCCGCCGCCATCGAGTGCCCGATCCCCCGCCCCGCCGTGGAAGTGAGACGCCTGCCGGCAGTGAGACGCCGGCCCCCACGGACGCCGGCGCCCCGGCCCCACTAAGGTTGTCGGGAACCGCCTCCGACGTCGTGGCGCCGCCGTCCGGCGCCCCGTCCCCCACCATGTCGCCGCCGTCATGCGGCGCCCCCCCCGTTGTAGCGCCGCCGTCCGGCGCCCCGTCCCCCGCCATGTCGTTGCCGTCGGGCGACGCCCCCCCGGTCGTGGCGCCGCCGTCCTGCGCCACGTCCCACGCCATGTCGCCGCCGTTGGGCAGCGCCCCCCCCGTCGTGGCGCCGCCGTCCTGCGCCACGTACCACGCCATGTCGCCGCCGTTGGGCACCGCCTCCGACGTCGTGGCGCCGCCGTCCGGCGCCCCATCGCCCGCCATGTCGCCGCCGTCGGGCGACGCCCCCCCCGTCGTGTCACCGCCGTCCGGCGCCCCGTCCACCGCCTAGTCGCCGACGTCCGTCAACGCCTCCCCCCTCGTGGCGCCGCCGTCTGGCGCCCCGTCCGACGCCGAGCCGCCGCCAGCGGGCAAGGCCTCTCCCGTCGTGGCGCTGCTGTCTGGCGCCCCATCCCCCGCCGAGCCGCCGCTGCTGGGCAGCGCCTCCCCGGTTGTGGCTCTGCCATGTGGCGCATCGTCCCCCGTATTGCTGCCGCTGCCTACGGGCTGCGCGACGTCAGCAAAGCTCTTCCTGTACCACGAGGGCCAGTCGTCTTTCAGCTTCGAGCCAATCGCGTCCATAGCGTCGCGGTGCATGGCCGACAGCTTGTTGGTAAACGGTGAATAAGATGAGGTTGCGCTGCTTGACCAACCGCAGAAAGTTTTGCAGTCGCCGCGCGGCCGCGTTGCGCTCCTCCGACGCTGAGGTGTTTTGGGCGTCCATCGAGCGGAAGGAGTCGGGGTTCATGGCCTTGGAGCACCATACGTGGTTCTTCATCCCGTGAAAGCGGTCAACCAAGAAAGCTAGGAACAAAGCAAAGAAAGGCAGACGACAAAGAGCCATCTTCAAAGCGGCACACGGAAAGTCATAAAACACGCGATCCGGAAAACGAACCATACGCTGCACGACAAACTCAATGGGCATCGTTTGGCTCTCGGAGCCTTGGAGTACCACGACCACAATCGTTTTGAGGTGTGCGCATGTGCACGACCCCGTGAACGTCCCACCCATGAAGCGATTGGCCATCCCCAGCAAGTGACTGCACTCAGGTACATCTTCTGAGCTCTTGGAGACGGACAGAAAGTCTGGAAGCTCGCGCACCGGGGGAAACTTGGGTGCCCACTGGCCCGAAAGCAGGTAGTCCCTCATCGCCAACTCCCGGTCACCATACGTACCCAAAAAGGTCTCCGACGAGACGTCCTCTCCAAAGTACGCCCCGGTGAACTCCGCAGGGTGGAAAGCCTTCTCAGGAAATTCCGCCATCTCGTGCCGCGTCGCCATCACCCCCTCGTCGTGCTCGTCGCGCTGCAACTCATGGAGAGCGTGCTTGTCAACGAACTCGCGGTACCACTCGTACGTGGCACACAGCCCGAGAAGGAGATTGAGCATCACAGTGCGAACGCGGGGTTGCGTGCAAAAGGAGGGGTACAGCGTGAGAAGCGCGCCGTGCAGCAGCCGCAGCTCCTTGACCGACTCGCTGCGGACGGCAGCTTGGAGGGTGGCTCTGCGGACCGGCATTGCTGCCAGTGCCGCCACGACAACGCCAGCTGCCGACCATTTCCCGCCCGGCCCCCACACAACGGCCGGGTCCACCACCACTGCACGCGCAAAGTCGACTATCCGTTCAGCTGAGCCTGCCGTAGCGGAAAGAAGCGGACTGGGTCGGAGCAGAGCACCTCCACGACGATCCTCGCCAGCGACGCCACCAGCGTCGGAAAATACAGGATCAGCAACCGCGCGCGAGTCGACAGAGAGGTGCCGCCGACGTATTGGCCGGGAGTTGGAGCCATAAGCCATGGCGTCGTCGGTGGCGTCGCCCGGCTCGTCCGACTCCGAGTCTGTGTCCGGGTCGGGCGCCTGCAAAATGCGCTTGGCTCGGTCGAGGATGAACTTAGGGACCTTGGCCTGCAGCGACTGCGACACGTCGAGGACAGCGAAGGCCACCTTGCGCGCCGCCCGCCCGCACCAGAGGGAGCTCGCGGATAAAGTCAAGCACAGAGGGATGCACCCCACCGTCCATGACAGGGTCCCACCCGCGGGAGCGGGAGACGCCCGTGGCTCGTGGCATCGTGCCCGCCAGGTTGTTTCTTTCTCCAGGGACGACGACGTCTCCGGCCAGCACCGCTAGGGCGATGAGGTGCTCGCGAATGGCCGTGACCGTCATTTTCGGACGTGCCGTCTCGTCGTGCGCTCTGGTTGCCGTCGACAAGACCGAGCCCATCGCGTGGCCGACCGCCGTGTCGGACACCATTAACGCCCGGATGGAGGCGCGGTGGATGGGGTTCAACTTGATGCGTACGCTCGAGAATGGCGTCTGGTATCGCACCTTGAAGCCGACCAGCAACCCGTCGAAACAAATGAAGCTCAAGCTGCCATCGGGCCGTCTGCACACGGCGCGTGTGCTCACGGCGAGCGGAAGGTCTTCGAGCACGAGGTAGATGTACAGCAGCGCTGCGAAGCGAAACACCGGCAGCGACCGTAAGTTGGGGAGCAAATTCGGGTACAGGCGCTCATTTATGAGCTGGTGGAAGGCGCTGCGGAGGTTGAAAGTGGACGTCAGAGATGACGCGTTGCGGCATAGTTTGACCGTGCACTCAAACAAGAAGAATTAGGTGTACGCCGTGAACTGGGAGCAGATGATGAGGCCTTGGTCCGCGCCGTCAGTGACGCGAATTCTGCGACATAAGCCGCACCACCAGGACATCACAATAGTCCGAACAGACCGTTGACCGAACTCCACTGTGCCCGTGCGGGAGAACACCGCGTGCATGTGGCCACGCTCATGGCCACAGGTCGAGCAAACATGCGCGCCGGGGAGAATGATGGACGAACCCGTCTCCGCTGCGCACACGACGGCGAAGTGCCCGTCCAAGCTCCGCGCCGATGGTACGAGCGGCCGCGGCACGGTCGAGAAAACGGTGTTACGGCGCTTAGGGCGCCGCCGTCCGCGGTCAGAATCGTTATCGAGGTCGTCATCGTCGGACGCCTCAGACTGCGCATTGTGGCCGGCGTCCCCTGCAGCTCGCGCGTGCGTGCAGCTGCCCGGTCCTTGGTGACATGCGTGGCAAAACCACAGACCATTCTTTCTGCGTCGGACCACAGCAAACGGCCAGCTGTCTCCTTCCCGCCGCACGACGCACAACGTTTGACCGTACATGACCGCAATGCCCTGGTTCAAGGCAGACACCCGCAAGTCCTCTCAAAGAAAGCCCAAGACGTCAATGACGTCCATGCTCATGCATGTGGCCACCTCCTCGAGGGCGCCCATCACGACCGCCTTTTGGGAGCAGCCTTCCGCCACGCAGTCCTCCTCCGCCCGGCTGCAGCACACAGCGAGCTCGTCCGCGGGAGAGAGGAAGATCTCTACGGCAAGGTTGGCGTCACGTGCGTGGTTGTCCCGCGCGCCTTTGTGCTTGAATTTGAAGAGAGCTCCGACAGAGCTGCTGCGCCGTTAAGACCACGCCTTGGAGGAAAGCACCGCGTCAGTGATGCTCTAGTACCGCTTCCGCTGCAGGAGGATGCTCTTGGTGCACTGGTCGAGGAGGTGCGCGCTGCGCGGATCGTTGGCCTCCCTCAAACCGAGGGCACCGTCGACTTGGCGGAAAAAAAGGATGAGAAGGATCTCTTGCATTGCCGCCCGGACGTTGAGGCCCGACCCACGCATGTGGCCGCTGCCCGCCCTTTGGAAGCCTCGCTTCTTGTTGATTCTTTTCACGTTGTTGGACGCGATGCAGCCCTCGTCGACCCCCGTGGATGCGCGCCCGTCAGATCTGTACACCGACTCGTCGCCGGAATCACCGCAGGACGAGCTCTCCGGTAGCTCGGGCACATTGTCCGCCTCTATCCAGTCGGGGAGGCGGACAGGCGCGGACACGTCATACCGAGCTTCGAGCAAGTCTTCCGCGTCAATGTGGTACGCCTCGGCGGTGGGCTCCCGAGCCAAGAGAGACGGCGGCGCCCCTGGGGCGCTCCCGCTCGTTACGTTGGGCCGAAGACGATGAGAGTGCAGGAGGGTGCTCGCGTCAACAAAGTGCACCGCAATCCCGTCGACCTCAAAAGAGTCATCAATAGGGTTGGAACCCCCGCCGAGAGACATGGAAATCGGCCAGATCGGCAGTGGGCCAGAAGGATGGGGGGCGAGCCGGCCGGCTGGGCGGCGCGCGACAAAGTCGGCGAGCTCGGGGCCGGGAAACCCGACCAGCGAACCAGACTGTGGGAGACCGCGCCGGCGAGCAAGCGGGGGGGACCCGGCCGGGGAGCCAGACGGTGGGCGGCCACACCCACTAGCGAGCAGGGGGGGGCCGGCTGGCCAGACAGACGGTGGGCGACCACGCCGGCGAGCAAGCGGGGGAGACCCGACCGGCGGCCAGGCCACGTTCAACCTGGCCGATCGCTGGGGGCGGGTGACCCTGCCGGGGGCCACACGGAAGGTGACCAGAGCGGCGGGCGACCCGATCAACAATCCAAATGGCAGGGGACCCGCCCGGAAAGCCGGGCACGCCCGGCCGCCGAGCCAGGCACCCCGGCCACCAGGAGGCCACAACGGGTGAGCGAGGAAGCAGCCGGCGAGGGGACCGCAGCCGGTGAGGGGAGTGGCCGGCGGTCCATCCAGGTGAAGCGGCGGCGGCGGGGGGGTGGCGGCGGCGGTGGGGGGATGGCGGCGGCGAGGAGGGGGTGGCGGCGGCGGAAGGGTGGCAGATCGGCGGCCACGGCGGTCCAGCCAGGTGAAGCGGCGACAGCAGGGATGCGGATCTGTGGCCACGGTGGTCCAGCCAGGTGAAGCGGCGGCGGCGGGGGGGTGGCGGCGGCGGCGGGGGGGTGGCGGCGGCGCGTGAGTGGCGGCGGCGGCGGCGGCGGCAGCGGCGGCAGCAGGGAGGCGGATCGGCGGCGACGGCGGTGGTGCGAGCGCGCGGGTGCCGGCCCGGACAGCATGGCGGGTGCGCACGCTATTCATTTGCCGTCAGTGGGTGCCCGGCCCGAGCATGCCTGTATCTGTTAACTGTCAGATGACCCACACGCCGATATTTAAGTGGCCAGATGAGTGCCCAGCCTCGGGCCAGGATAAGAACATCTGGCCTCCGATTCGCCGAGCTCCCCTCACCCCATCGGCCGATTGTCAAGTAGTGGCTTTCGATTCGCTGCCAAGCCCCGCCCACACCCCGTCCAGGGAGCTCTGCAAGCGAGGTCTACATGGTCCACACTCCAGGCTGACACTCCCCCCTGGGCCTGATGGGAGCGCACGACGCTCTCACCCGATTCCAGCCTCTGAAGACTGGTAGAGAGCGCACGGTCCGAGGAGTGTCTTTCTGTATACTTGCCCGAGCCCAAACTTGAGGTGTGACGTGCCTGGTTTTGGCTTTGCGGTTGGAGAGCCAGTAGCAGGGCCACACGTTGCGCACACGTGGCCGTTGGGTTGGGCGGTTGGCTCAATTGCTGGATACGCCCTGATGGCCCACTCGAAGCGACAACCCATAGTGGCGTTTTCGTTTCGACAAGAATGATCATCGTTCACGAGAGCGCCTTTGGGAGGCCACATTCTACATTGTTTGATCAGCATACTCTGATTGGTTGACGTATGTGCCAACCAGCCAGACTGGGTCTCAGGCCTGCAGCTCCCTGAGCTGGCGTCGCGAGCATCAAATTGAAGTCGTGAGCAAGCCAGCGAGAGTAAGGTTTAGTAGAGTTCATGCGACAGAGCCAGGGTTGTCAGCGTCTCGTTTGGTTTATATCACATGAGCGAAACTCAACCTGATTCACTTGAACGGTGGAGCGTTCAGGTTGAATCTAAACGTGCGAAGAGAACACTTGGTACACGTGGTACTCAATATGCCACGCTTCTCAGTACTTAACGGTGTTCTGCTGCGGTCGCCGAGCTCGCTGTGAGAGTGCGAACCAGACAGCCGAGTCTGGGCTCAGATGTGGGGGTGAGGTTGTTGCCACCAGCGTCGCAGGTGCGTCCTGTTTGTGCGACCAGCTCTCACAGCGCAGCTGTGAGTACACTGAGACTGGACACTCCCGCGTTCCGGGCCCCAAGGGGCACTGAGACTGGACACTCCCGCGTTTCGGGTCCCGAGGGGCCCGGAACGAGGGAGTGTCCAGTCTCAGTGTACAGCGGCGAACGATAAAGCTAACTGCACGCAAGTGGCGCCAATGAAACTCTTGAATATCATGGCGCGGAAGAATAAGTACATCCAAGTCGTTTATCGTTTGGTTTGGTTCATTTCTTGAATTCAACCTGATTAATCGAACCATCTGTACATTCAACATGAACTTACAACCCTGGAAAGAGCTCACTGCTTGGTAGAGATTACTGAGACATGTCTGTCATCACCTGTCGGTGAGTTTTGCAATTGTGAACGTATCGAATTTGGTCGAGGCGATCTAGAGTGCTGGTACTGTACTGTGGACCGTCAACGGCAGTGTTGTCGCCATATTCCACGAGGGCCCAGATCAACAGCACCCCTGGCGTCGGAGAACGAGCAATCAGGGGACCCGGATGACACCGGTCCACGAATGAAGGTGTGGGCTCTGTGGCCGTGCGTGACATTGGCTGTCGCCCGTGCCGACCTGAGCTCTCGCTGTCAACGTCTGGACCACGACCCGAACCTCACCGAGGGCTGGTCGCGGGCTTCCCCGGCCTCCCAACAACGGCGCAGCTCGCACCCGACGATTGTCTAGCGGTGCCCAGCTCGCCGTTTTCTTTTTCATCGTCCACGCGGCTCTGGCTGTTGCAGATGCACGAGTCGGTGTCACCGGTCGCGACCAGCGCCCGGCCCCACCCGAAGCACCTTCCCAGCGGTGCGGCGGTGCTCGGCAGGCAGATCCGCCCGCCGCCACAGCGCGACAGCCGCCGATGCGGCAGCTGCGCGCGATCCTTCCCCGATCCTGCCACGACCCAACCAACGGGAAGGGTGTGGACCGCGCGCCCCCAACCTCGTGCCAACGCACAATTCGACTCTTGAGGCGGCCGCGGCGGCTCGGCATCAGTTTGTAGGCGTTGGGGTTCGCCGTTCAGGCACCAACGGCCCGCGCTGCTGCCATGGTAGGGAGCGAGAGGGCGCGCGCGCGGCACAGGCGGCGCCGCCCAACCGCCCCGCACAGAGTTCTTTGTGCAAACGCCCGAAAATGCATGCGTGGTGGTCCATGTCTGGGGGGGGGGAGAGGGGGGACCGCACGCTCCGACTTGCGGCTGGCAGGGACGCCGATCACCGCGCGTCACCTGGGTGTAGCGGGTCCACACCCCCCCTCTTCTCACCACACGGGGACCACCGTCGGTGTCCCAGTCCCCGGCCGCATCTCTATTGGGCCATGCGCACGTACTCGAGCGTGAGAGGCCGGGAAAGACAGGTGGGGGGGGGTGGTCCGAGCGCCACGCATACTGGGCGGAGCCTCCGCCATGCACCCATGCGGCGAGCTGTCCTGGTGCGCGGTGCGTGTGTGGCTCGTTTTGGCGGTTCGGAACCACCCTCTGACGGTGCGGTGGCACACCCTGGCAGTGAGGTCTGGGACCCCCAGCGCGTACACACGGCGCCAGCCACAATCAGGCCGGCCGCGACCGTCAAGCTTTTATACGACGCCGCCGACAGTGGCCGGGGGCGGATGGGCTGGGTCAACAGCGGGGCGCGTGGGGTGGCGTTCCTGCAAAGCCCCACCGATTCCGCGGCCTTGTCGGTTGGGCGCTGTCGGCGGCTGCGCGGCGGTGACGCCAGCTTGGAGGAGGGAGTAGTGGCAGCAAGGTGTCGGACAGCCTGGGAGCGCCGCATCGGGGGCACGGCCCAGCGAGCGCCACGAGCCACCGCACGTCTGCTCACCACACTGGTGGCTGACGCGGGGTTGGTGCCCGTCGTTGTCATTGCTTGTTGTACGGCCTGTCCGTTGGGTGGTGGCGTGTTGGGGAAGCCGCTCCCCAGCTGCACCCGGCGGCAGCAACTTTATGCATGCAAGCGACGGCGGTGCTGCGCTGCCGTCGCATGCCCACGACCGTGTACCAATTTCCCTGCGGGCCCCACCTCACCTCGTTGCCATCCCACGCTCCTCCTCCCCACCTCACGTACTCTAGGTACCCCATCTCCCATCTCCCCTGGCCACCTGCTTCCTCTCCCGTGTCGCCGGTGAGGGCAGAATGGGCTTCCTCAGTCGGCGGCGTGCCGCCACCATTGGCGCCACCTGTGTGCTCCTCCTCGGCGCCGTCATTGGTATCGCCGTGTGGTTCGGGCACGTTCGGCATAGCGGCGATGACGTTGTGCCCGCCAGTGCAGGAGCGGCGGGAGTCAACGGGGAGCCCCGCCCCGCTAACGGCGCGGGCGCCTCCAACAGCGCGGCCGCCGCCGACAGCGCGGGCGTCTCCAACGGCGCGGGAGCCTCCAACGGCGCGGGCACCGTCGACGGAACCAGCGGTGCGGACGACGTAGACGCTGCGGGCGGCTCTGGCGTCACGGACTCATCAAATGTCGGGAGCATCTCGGCAGCCGTCGACGCCACGGGCACCGCCGGCGCCAGCGAGGAGGAGGAGGACCTCTCCCAAACGAGCGACTGGTACGCCAACAACAATGGGTCTGATCACCGGAGTCATGCGGTCGCGGGGGACGAGTACGTCGTGCGGGATTGGGACGGCGACGGGCAGCCCGTGGCGGTAGAGCTCGACGGGGAGCGGAGCCATACGCACTACTTCAACGCGGCGACGGCTGAGTTTGGCTCGATCGTCTCGTACCAGTGGGTGGACACGGCAACTGGCAAGGTGCTCCTGTCCGAAGCCAAGGGCACCGTCGACTTTCCCGTCGGCATCACGACCGTCGCTCTGACCGTCATCGACAGCACGGGGGACTCCAACACTGCCGAGACGGTCGTCGAGGTGCGGTCCACGACAGAGGCGGGCGCCTTCTGCTATGCATTTGACCAGTCGCCGTCCAAGAAGAGTCTGTCGCTAGGGGCAACGCCGACCAGCCGCGGCCTCCGTCCCGTTGGCGGGGCGGGGTCGGCCGACTTGGATTTTTCACGGGGGCTCCCGGAAGAGATGGTGCCGCCAGATGACGTCTCTGCCATTGGGGTCCTCTGCCGCTCCACGATCACGGGCGGGGCGCAGGGCGGCCGCCTCTCCCTCCGCGCGACGGGCATCGGGCCGGTTGCGTTGCAAGTCCGCGACCAGTCGGCGGGGCCGTCGACCGACGGGGTTGTGGTGGAGCTCGACCTGGACGCTGGGGAGGCTGCCGACTTTGAAGTCCTCTACCTTCCCCTGACCGCCCCTGGAGCCGGTGCGCCGGGTATCAGCACCGTCGCTGCCCGCGTCGGTGGCCGCGTTGCAGTCGACGGGGACGCGGTGCTCACGTACGACTTGACCGCCACCATCCCGATCCTGATCACAGCGTCGGTGGCCGAGTCCAAACCCGACGGTGGGGGTGCCATGGTGCTCAACGGCGCAGGCCTCTTTGACAATGACCTGGTCGTTCGCCTCGGAGGCGTGCCCGCCGATGTCGAGGAGTTGGACAAAGCCGGCTCCCGCGTCCAAGTGCGTATCCCCCCTGGGCTTTCCGGCCAAGCCCCGATCACCATCTCAACGGGAGCCGGCCTCTCCAACTCCCTCCCCTTTGCCTATGCGGAGGACGCCCAACAAGCAGTCGTCTTCACGGACTCACTCATGACCATTGGCGGGTCCACCAAGACGCTCAAACTCAACCAGCCGACAAGCATCGCACTCGGCCCCGACGGACGCGCATACATTGGCCGCCGCCAGGGTGTCGTCACCGTATTGACGATCAACCACGCCAACCTCATCGTCAGCTCCGTGTGCGAGTCCGAGCCGCTCGCCAAAAGAGGACCCCGCCGGGAGGCGCTCGGCGTCGCCTTCAACCCGATGGACCGCGAATTGGTCCTATACGTCTCTTCCTCGGTGCTCGATTGGAAGAGCAAGAAGGGCCTGCCGCAGGAGTGGTGGGACAACGGGGAGGTGGTGACGATGGTGCCTGCGTCGCAGCAAGTGGAAGCCGAGACGGGCGCGTGCATGGTCGTTGACAAGACCATCGTGCGGGGACTCCCGATTAGCTCCCACGACCATGGTGTCAATGGGATTGTGTTTCCCAACTCGGGCAACATGCTCGTCGCGGTACGTTGGGGATACATGAGGGGGGTAGAGTCGGGTGGGGGTGGGGTATGGAGGCGGAGGTGGACTGCAGCGCCAGATGGCTGCGGTAGAGCACGCGCCACAGGTGCCGAGATGGATGCGCCGAGACAGGTGGAGGTGGTGGCTGGCAGAGGCCGCCAACCATGGATTCATCCTATGTGCTGCTGCATACGGCAGCAGGCAACTAACCGCAACCGTGTTGACCGCCTGTTTGATGACCGTCGCTGCTTCCTGGATGTGGCCCATCGCTGATGTCTCGTCCATCACTCTGCTTCCGTTTTCTCTCCACTTTGCTTCTCCGCTAACAGATTGGCGGCACCACCAATGCCGGCTTCCCCCATCCCAAACTCGGCAATGTCGACGAGTCACCTCTTTCCGCCGCCATCGTTTATGCCAACATCCGGCGGCCCGGCTTCAACGGAAACGTCACGTACGACCAGATGGAGGATGAGAGCACTGCCCGCATCACGTCTGGCAGGGACGTGCGGGTGTACGCCAGCGGCGTGCGCAACTGCTTTGGTATGGTCGCCCACTCCAACGGCCATGTCTACGCCACCGACAATGGGCCGTCGGATGGGTTTGGAAAGCGTTCTGTGACATGCACAACATCCGATGAAAACGGCCAAACGGACCTCGACAAGCTCCTCGACGTCACAGACGGTGCTTACTTTGGCCATCCCAACCGCAACCGCGGCCGGGACGACCCGGTCCAGTGCACCCATTTTGCGACCGACGCGCCGCCGCACGCCAAGGTGTCCGTGCCTATGACGCTCTTCCCCACGTCGACGGATGGGCTTGTGGAGTGGGGCCTCAACGTTTTTCCCTCTCTCCGCGGCTCTCTGCTCGCATCCAAGTTCGCCGCCAACTCGGACGGCCTTCTCTTCCAAGTGCCACTCACCGAAAATGGCAGGGCCGTGGAGGGAACCGGCGAACCCAACACTCTTTATCCCAAGTCTGGGGTCGCCATATCCCTCCACCCGTCGGGCGTCATCATGATGCCCCGTGTCATCCACGGCGACGTGCTGCTGCTACGGCCAACCTTCTTCCCACCGTCCACCAAGACGCCATTCGTGTCAGGCGTCATGCCCGAGCGCGGCCGCCGTGGCGGCGGTCAGCCGCTGACGGTCATTGGATGGCACCTCGCCGACGCCGTTGCCGTGTCGGTCGGCGGGCAGCCATGCGAGGACATTCGCGAAGTCGCCCCCGACGGGCGGAGCCTCCAATGCACAACGCCGCCCGGGCGCGGCAACGTGGCGGTTGTCGTCACAACACGAAGGGGAGGGCGGTCACCATCGTCGGGCAGGGAATTCCGCTACATGTTCTCGTAGATGGGGAGGGTAGATGAGAGAACGAGCGGGGGCGAAGGGTAGCGACTGTAGATATGGGAGAAAACGCTGCCCGCCTCCAATGAGTAAGTCGAACGATGCTCTACGCGAGCAGGAGCATGTCTCCAGCACGACATCCATCTTACCACGTCCAGTTGAAGACAGTCGGCCAGCAGGCCAGCGTCAGGGCACCACCAACGGGCACCCCTACCCCTCCACAGCACCTGCTCGCAGCTGCCACGCCTGAACACTGCGCTGTAGTCCCAAAACCGTCGTGCCACGCAAGGGCGTTGTTGGCCAGCATCAGCGCCACAAGACGTGCCGTGCGCAGCTGTTAAGGGCAGCTCTACCAACGTCCGTTCCGACTCAAGTTCGCGCCACGTTGCGGAAACGTGGCATATATGGTGAGACGTGTCCGTATAGAGACACTCTACCAATACAAACGGGTCGGACACCCTGTTG
>Ga0209093_1000444_pt1 | contig 22301 bp, 21 predicted proteins | sample SidtaG_4_FD_187450 | JGI IMG/M metagenome (GOLD analysis project Ga0209093, IMG submission 187450) | Marine algal microbial communities from Sidmouth, United Kingdom - Sidmouth_Male1 metaG (SPAdes) (version 2) | ecosystem: Host-associated > Algae > Red algae > Unclassified | place: Sidmouth... | reverse complement strand
CCCCCCAGCACAGCCTGCTCCCCCCACTCCCCTGTCACCACCCGCAGCGTCCTGCACGCGGCCCGCGGCAGGCATAGACCGCGTCAACAAGGAGTTGCAAGAGCTGGCGGCAAGAAGTGATGCGCTGGAGAAGAACATGGCTGCATGTAAAGAGCAGTTGGCGGCATCGCGTCTATCTCTCAACGGCATCCGGGCGCTGCAAGCCGTAGCACAGCAAGAGCACTACCCGCTGGGGCGCGCGCTGCAGCGGTGGCTGTCGTGTCGCCTAGTGGAGTGGCTCAAGATGTGCCCTCCGTCCGAGCTGAACAAAGCGCGGGGATCGGCCAGCCAGGCCGAGAGCCGCACCAAGGTCACCCTCACCATTGACATGGTAACGGAAAAGGGGGCCTTGGACGAGCTCGTCCAGATGCAGTTGTTGGCGTACGAAGATCCTTCCACCTCCAGTCGCGGAAAGGCGCTGCGTACTGTGCAGTTCCACTCCCCCGACCTCCTGCTTCAAGCGCTGGGAATGGCGGCTCCGCTTCGCAACTGGTGCTTGTCTCGGCGGTTTGCTCGCAAGGACGGGTCTACACCCGCGCGCGTCCTGCTTGAGTGGCTTTGCGACGACCAAGGCGGCACGTGGTACGTACTGCGACGCCACCCAACTGGCGAGCTCGTTGACGTGGCTGTGCGTGAGGATGAGGTGTTTGACCCCCTTTGCAATGCTTACGCACACTCGCTTGTACGCAAGACGATTCCTGTGGCCTCGTTGCTCCGCCTGATGCCCGCATGTCCGGCTTCTCTACGATGGTGTCCGGCCGGCGTGACGGGAATTTTGGCTTTCGACGACCGCCATACGTGCGGCAAGCTCACTCTCACCTTGCCGTGTTGTGTGGTTGAGCTTGCAACCAATGAAGTGCTTGGACTAGTAGAAGCGGCGGTTGACGGGCCCGTGGAGGGTGCCCCGGACTCTGGTGTGAGTGGAGTCGTGCGTGGTGGACAGTGACTTGTGGCACTCTGTGTGTGGGGTAGTCATACAGATAAGATCATGCTGATACAGTCCATTGCTCGCGGGTGTTTCCCGTCAGCAGACATGTTCATGCACCTTCCCCCGCCCTCACTCAGAATGCGCAACGTTAGCCGCCGCCACGGCCTAATGGTCCTTGAGTGCCTCCAAAATCCTGGCGGCGACGCCAGCGCCGCGGACGGTCGCCGGTGGCTACCGGTGCCGCCACCGGCGCCACGCATGGCGACCGTCGGCGCCACGCACGCGGCCGCCGGCGCGATGCACGTCGGCCGCCGGCGAGACGCACGCCGGTCGTTGGCGCCACGCAGTAGGCATTCAGCAGGATAGCCGTCGGCGTTACAGGGTTTCATCGCTGGATGGTGGGCAGGGTGGTGACGACATCAAGTGAAAACGCGCGGCGAGGGTGTCGTGGCAGGACGCATTGAATTCAGTGAAAAAAAATGATCCCTAAAAATAAATTTACGCAACCGGCTTGATTCACAGTGCAAAAACGGGGTCGAACACAAAAGCTGACGCTGCAAGACATAGGAAGAGCTTCTGACTATGCGAGCTGAAGCGGTCTCACCGACTGACGCAGCTTTGGTAGCCGGACGCTTCCCGCACACAGGTGAGAGTCGGACACAACTTTGGTTACACAAATGCGTTTGGATTGTTTTTGGGCGTGTTTGATAGGTCTCTTTGAGCGCAACGCTGCGGGGGTGTCGAGGTTCAATGCCCCGTTTTCACAAAAGCAGCAGGTCGCCGTTTCAATGCTATAGCGGTACATGAATGCACATGGCCACTAGTGCTCCGGAAATGCTCGGATTCCATTTCTGATTGCAGAAACGGGCTCAGGGGCCACACATCACCCTGGAAAACATAGGGGGAGCTTCGGACTATGCGAGCTGAAGCGGTCTCACCGACTGACGCAGCGTTGGTAGCCGGACGCTTCCCGCACACAGGTGAGAGTCGGACACAACTTTGGTTACACAAATGCGTTTGGATTGTTTTTGGGCGCGTTTGATAGGTCTCTTTGAGCGCAACGTTGCGGGGGTGACGAAGTTCAATGCCCCGTTTTCAAAAAAGCAGCAGGTCGCCGTTTCAATGCTATAGCGGTACATGAATGCACATGGCCACTAGTGCTCCGGAAGTGCTCGGATTCCATTTCTGACTGCAGAAACGGGCTCAGGGGCCACACGTCACCCTGGAAAACATAGGGGGAGCCTCGGAATATGCGAGCTGAAGCGGTCTCACCGACTGACGCAGCATTTGTAGCCGGACGCTTCCCGCACGCAGGTGAGAGTCGGACACAACTTTGGTTTCACAAATGCGTTTGGATTGTTTTTGGGCGTGTTTGATAGGTCTCTTTGAGCGCAACGTTGCGGGGGTGTCCAAGCTGTATGCCCCCTTTTCAGAAAAGCAGCAGGGCGCCGTTTGAGAGATGCGCCCTCGCGGGGTGACTGCAGCGCCACCACGCGATTGCCGTCGCCGCCGCCGCCGCCGTCGTCGCATGACAGCAGTGGCTTAGCGGCTTGTCCGCGGGGGGCTTGGTGGCAGCGACGACGGCGGTGACTACGGCGGCCGCAAGGGCAGGGAGTATTCCGCCCAGTCGGCCATGTCGGCGGCGGCGCTCGGCGGCCGCACAGGTGCATCTCCGGCGTGGGGGGAGACGGGGGGGGCGATGGTGGCGTGTTTGGCGGCGGCATTGGCGGTTGTCGCTGTGGGTTGAGCACCCTGGCGGCCATCGCGCGGGGATGAAGACCCCCGAGGTGGCGGAGCGCGGCGGACATGGTGCCGCCCGCGCGGGGCGAGCTGCTCTCAGGGTGGTGCAACCCCGGGGGGGGGGGGGGGGGGGGGGGGGGGGGGGGGGGGGGGGGGGGGGGGGGGTGCGCGCGGTTGGCGGGTGGCGCGGCAGCACGAGCGGCAGCCGCTGGGGTAGGAGCACCCCCGCGGCCACCGCGGGAGGATGACGACCCCCGCGGTGATGCGGGGCGGCGGGATCGTCGCCGCGCCGGCAGTGGCCGCGCCGACAGCCGTGACGCCTCCCGCGCGGCATCAACGGCGGCAGAAACGGCGGGGAGCAGTCGGCGCCCTTGGTGGCGCGGCGCGGCGGCGGCAAGGGTGAAATGTTGGTGGGGGGGGTGTGCGTGCGTGCGATCGGTGGGTGGGTCGGTCGCACGGGCAGCGGCCGCGGGGGTTGCATCACCCCCGCGGCCACGGCGCGGGCTGACGACCCCCGCGGTGGCGGGGCGCGGCCGGATGGGCGGCGCGCCTCTCACCGCCGCGCCGGCACGCGCCGCGGCGCCCGCGTGGTGTCACCACGGCGCGGCCGCACGATGACCGCCGCCGCCGCCACCGCCACGGCCGCAGTGCGATAACACCGCGGCGACGGCGACGACGCCCGCGGCTCGGCGGTGGCGAAAATGGCGGCGGCACGGGCGGGGAGCAGTCGGCGCCCTCGGCAGCGCAGCGTGGCGGCGGCAAGGGTGTAGTATCGGTGGGGGGGGGGTTGGTGCGCGCGGTCGGTGGGTGGGTCGGAGGCACGTGCGGTATCGTGGACGACGGCGGCAGTAGCAGGGCGTCGGTGGGCGTCCGTGGCGTATGAGTGCGGGCTCTGTGCGTGTGGAGTGAGCAAACAACAGGTGTGCAAGAATTTATTTTTAGTCAATGACCTCCTTGGCCGGGTACGTCTTGTCGCGCCACTCGGTGCTGATGGGCTCATCAGCTAGCCATAAATAGGCATGGACGCGGCGGTAGAGGTCGTCCGCGGACATGATCTCCACCCCGCGGTGGATTGTGTCCCCTCGAAAAAGGATGATAGACCCCTTCTTGACGTGCACGCGCTCTACCTCAGACCGATAAACAGCAGACATAAGCTCCCCGTTAGTCGAATCATCACAAAACCTCCTCGGCCAGGTGTCTAGGAAGGCGGTGTCGTAAAACGCCATGACGACGCCCAGCGTGCGCGGGGGGGTGCCGACATCCTTCTTTTCCGCATCGTCGCCATGCGGCATTTGCCGCTCCGCGCCTGGCAATGAAACCAGAATCTTCGGCTCGGAAGCGACATACCGCCGACCATATACGTAGAACATCAGGTCACACAGCCGGTCAAGGCGGGCCACTACGACTAGTGCTCGTGTAGCCGCCCAGGTAGCCTTCATCACCGCCTGGCGCCGATTGAGGTCTGCGCCTGGCCCCTGCATCTTGGAGACCGGCTGGGAGTTGAAGATGGGCACGGTGTTGTCCTCGTTGAAGCGCTCAGCGGCCTTCTCCATCAGGGCGGCATCATGGTCGTTGATAAAACTCTCCAGCGTCAGGACGCCTGCGCCTCCCGGCCTGGCGAGCCTGGCCTCGACCTCCGAGTGGAGCACTTGTGCGGACGACCCAAGGAAGTCGATGTGCGGCACGCCGACACGCCCCTCCATCAATATCTCAACTTCCGTCTCGGCCATCTCTGTCTCGTCCACCGGCGGCGGTGCAACAGACGTCGTCGCGAAAGGAGAAGTAGCCTCCCCCTCCGGTACCGTCTGTTGAGCGGCTATGGCGACAGTGCCATCTGCCGTCGGCGACGCCGCTGCCGCCGCCGGCGCCCCCGCTGCCGCCTTTGCCGCTGCCACCTTCTTCCGCTGCAGGCTACGCAGCTTCTTGGAGCGTGTTCCCCGCTTGGAAGGCATGGGATTGGGGTAGAGTGGTAACGGGGAAGGGGAGAGGAGGGTTGAGCGAGGACGGGGTGGAGGAGACCCGATCAACGGGGGGTGCGTTTGGGAGCATGCGAGGACGACGGTGGGGAACAGGATCTGTAGCTACGACGCATCGACGGCGCCACCGACTCAATCGGATCCGATCCATCCACAATTGCGCAATTGAAAATGTGAAGAGCAGTTGAGTTCAGGCGGATCCCAGTCATGTCGACACGCGTCAAAATCTGGGAAGGTTCGAATGCCGCCCCTGGGACTTCAGGCCGTCGCTCCAATGTAGTTTTCCAGACAGTCCTGGATCTTCCAGCACCGCGTCCTCGATGCGCAGTGTTCCAATGTGTCCGTCGTCGTAGCCGTATTGCTCCCATCACCGCACTTGACTAGTACGTTCATGCGCGGCTGCCGACTGCTCTGCGCGCCCGAAAGGGCGCTGGATGCGTACGCTGCCGCTCACGACGGCAATGCTCTGCCTACTTGATTTGTGTGGGAGGCGTTCGCTCGTGTGCGGTTGCCGACCGCTCTGCGCGCCCGAAAGGGCGCTGGATGCGTACGCTGCCGCACACGACGGCAATACTCTTCCTACTTGATTTGCGCGGGAGGCGCTCGCTCGTGTTCGGCTGCCGACTGCTCTGCGCGCCCGAAAGGGCGCTGGATGCGTACGCTGCCGCACGCGACGGCACAGCTCTGCCTACTTGTTGTGAGAAAGACGGGTTCGCTCGTGTGCGGCTTCCGACTGCTCTGCGCGCCCGAAATGGCGGTGGATGCGTTTGCTGCCGCACGCGATTGAACTTCTCTGCCTGCTTGATTTTCGCCGGAGACGTTCTCTCGTGTGCGGCTGCCGACTGCTCTGCGCGCCCGAAAGGGCGCTGGAAGCGTACACTGCCACACCGGACGGCACTGCTCTGCCTGACTGCGCTGCTCGCCGCAAAGAGCGCTGGAGGCGTAAGCTGTCGCACAAAAGTGGTTTTCTTTGCCTATCACTAAGTTGCTGATGCATTCGTAGCTCACCCTGGTGGGGAGAGCTTTGATGTGGACCGTTTTGCTTTTATGCTGGCCTCACCGCATGTTTCGCACCTGCTGCTCCACGAGCCCTCTTTGCTGCTGCTCTTTCCTTTCCTTTTACTCGTACTCCCTCTAATCTTTATCCGTTTTTTCCGCATCAGAGGCCTCAGAGGCCGGTGGCAGCTATACGAGAGACCGCGCTCCAGGCGACATGTCGGTGGGGGATGTCAGGGCGTGCCGGCGAGCGGCTACCGCGCCGTTTCCGCGCTGGTGGCTGTCGCCGACGCCCGCGCGGCGACGGGCGGCGTGGCTACCACGGCTGGGGTTGCCGCCAGCCGCGTCGGCGTGGCCGAGGCGGACGTCAAAGTATCTGAGGTGACCGCCACGTTGGACGATGAGGGTGGCTCGGCGGCAACGGCCGCGGTCGCCGCCGCCGCTGTTGCGGCCGACGCGGCCGCCGCCGCCACCGCCACCAACCCCGCCAAGGCCGCGGAGGTCTATTCCGAGGCGGTCTCCGCCGCCTCCGCCGCTGACGCGGACGCGGAGGCAGCCGGCGCGGTGGCTTCCCAAGCGGCGGCCGACACGGCAGCAGCCAATGCAGCGTCTCACGAGGCCGACGCGCACGCCGGCGGCGACGGGTCGTCGGTCGTGTCGGGAGCAGCTGCAACGGCGGCGGCGGCGGCGGCTGCCGCCGACGCTGCCTCAGCCGCGGCGGGTGGCGAAGCGGCGGTGGCGTCGACAATGCAATCGGCGGCGGTCGCCCAGGGGGTGGCCGTGGCCGACGCCGACGCGGCCGCGGCGGCGGCGGCGGCTTCGGCCGACGCGGCGACCGCCCACCGAAAGATGCACGCGGCGGCGGCGGCGGCCACGGCCGCTGCGGCCTCCTTGTCGCCCGTGGCGGCGGCGGCAGAGGGGCCCAAGGTGCACGCCATCGGCGGCTGTGCAGAGGTGGAGTCTGTGGTGGGGGTGGAGGCGCATGTAAGGCGGGAGGGGGGGGGGGACCGACGTGGAGAGCGAATCGGGGTTGACAAAGGTAGCGGTAGCCCACGTCCATCGATCAAATCAGCCGCCCAGCCCCTGTCGCCGCCGTTGTAGTGTGTAGCCGCTCCCCCCCCGGCCAGAAGAACCGTGGATAGTGCACCACTGGAGGCGCTCCCCACTACTTGCAGCGGAGCAGAACGATGATCACGCCAAGCCTTTCGCGCGATGCGCCCGTCGGCGCTCGTCGAGGGTGCCAGCCACCCTACCAACCTGCTACTTGTATTCGGCCGCGCGAGCCGCAGAGAGGCGCGACAGCGCGGCGACCTCGCCTGCGGACTTTCGGACCACCACGAGCTTGCCGCCATCACCAATCACCCCTGCCTTTGTTCGTGTCAGGGCTGGGCCGCCACCTCTGTCGGGCGACCCGACCGCGTCACTGGCACGGGCGATGGCGATGGGCCACACGGCGGTTGAGCAGTGCCCGCAGCGCCGGAGGTCTGGAGCGCACGCTGGAACAACCATCTAGTCAATCGCACAGTGTCGCAGCACCGGAGCTTCTGGCCGCCGTCGAGCGTCGCAACCAAGGTCACAACGGAGAGTGCCTCTGATCGACACCAGCGCCGTGCTTTCCGTACCACCTGGGCGGGAGGACTTTCACGGACTCCCCGCGTACACATTTTACTTCATAGCATGTGGGTGTCGTCTCTAGCTCGTTTCCTACGCCACGGTGCACCGCCATCGCACCCCGGGCGGGCCGCCAAAACCTCGTCCGTAAGCGGCCATATTGGCCGACGCACTGCGGCGCACTGCTGGGGCAGCCTCGGACACGTCAGCCGAGATGGCCGCGCAGTCGCGGCCTCCCCTCTCTACTTTCTAGCATGGTGCAGACGCTGCAGTTGTATGTAACCATCAAGGCGGCGGGCGGGGTGAGGGCCGCACTGAGGTCGTAGAGCTCAAGTCTGCTTCCGACACCTGCGGAGAGCTTGTGAAGAGCAACTAGAGCCGCGTGGAAATTGTCGTTGAGGTGGAGTACCAGAGGGTCTTCCCGGAGCTGACCAAGGCTTCGACAGGCGGCCCGTCAGCCGTCGCCGCCCGTCCTGGGGTAGGCATAGATTGATCCTGCAACTGCGTGAGGGTGCGCGGGAAAAGGATAATAGTGTCGGAAATGGAATAGGGGACCGTGCTTTACCGGGTAGTATTTGTGGTGGCGGTCTGCACGAGCATAGACAAGGGGCCTCTAACAGTATGGAGTGGCCATTCGGAGGGACGCTAAGGTCGCGTTTGTGACTCATGGCATCTGCAAGTTTCCAACATTGGGGTCCTTTTATTGTTCACCCGCTGCTGCAGCCCGCTCAGCCACGTCCTTGCAGACGCTGCGGGTACGTGCAGTTGTACGTAAAAACTTCTCCAGGTTTCTGGCACCCTCGAGACCGTAGCGACACCCAGGCGCACCAGAGAGACAATAAGTGCACATTGTACATGGGCTGTTGGCGCCGTGGCCCATGAGCTTGCTGGTCTTGGCCACCTGCAGATAGTCACCCACGTAAAAGCAAACATCAGCAAACACGCGAATCTCTATCCCGTCGGCACTCGTCATCAACCAGCCGTATGTCGCCCCCGCGCGCAAGTCGGGAGTAATGGCTTCCAAAACTACGTCCGAGTCGACATGTGATGGAGTGGCTTCCAACGTGCGCACAAAATGGCTACTGCGGCGGTGTCGGAAAAGCCACGACAGGTAGCTCATACAGACACCACCTGAAGAGACTTCCTTCCCCGGCCGAGCACAGAAGTCGTCGGAGAAGAAACACAGGCAGACAACGAGAAAAGCAACCCCATCACGCGTGCCCGACAGGAGGCGGCGCGGCCGACTTGGAAGAGAACCAGCAGAGTTAGACCCACCCACACCCCAGTCCTCCGCGTCTCCCGCACGCTGCTCTTCACGTTTTACAGTCGGAGCGCGCCGTACACCTTCTCGGTAGCCCGTACCACCAGCCGAAAAGTCGTCATCCCGGATTTGAAGAGCCGCCGCTCGGGCGTGAGCGTCATGCCCCCCGCCGTTCGCCTGCGCACCGCCGTCCGTTGCCGCCTGCCCCATACTGCCGGCAGCCACTTGGTCATTGCCACGTCCGCCGCACAGCGGATGTACATCGGACTCGTGATGGAAAAGTGAATGGATGGAGGCGGCCTCACCGTCGTCTGTCAACCAAGACAACGGGTAGAGGGTGGCGGCGTGCCAGTGGCGGGCGACAATGTCGGCCGGACCCCCGTCCGCCACTCCACACCGCACCAAAAAGTCGCCAGCATAATGGCCGTCGTCAGACGCAAGCCCACTTGTGGAGCCGACGAAAAATGCATCCTCGACGACTACACCGTTCACGACGCGGCCGCCCCCCAGGTCGACGTCGAGCCGGTCACCCACAACAATGGAAACGCCGGCCAACACAAATCAGGGCACCGTTTGGCCGCCCAGTAGGACGGTGGAGCGATCTTGGAAGAGCGGCGGGTCGACAAACTCAGGGTGGAGCTCCCTGTCGAGGTCCGTCCGAGCGCCCGCCTCCTTGAACAACGCAGAGGTGCGCTCAAACTACAAGTCGCGGCGGATGTGCTCGCTCGGCTTGAAGTAGGTGACCTCCACCAGCCCGCTGTTGCCGTCCTGCGGCGCCCAACAGGTGCTCGTCTGCAGCATCCACTTGCGCTCAATGGTGGGGGTTATCTCGTAGCGGATGGTGTTATTGGACAGGAGCTTGACGGGGGACGCGATGTTGAACGCCGCGCGTGTCACCTCGTACTGCTGCTGCGTGATGTGATTCTGCCCGCGCAGTAGCAAGTAAGCGTACAGGTGCTCGACACCGGTGAAAGGGTTGGTCACTGCGGCACTAACACCGGCAGGCACGTCGGATGATGGGGGCACGACGCCGTCAATGGTGTCCTCATCTCTCCCATCACCGGCAGCGATGACGCTATGGCCGAGGTCCGCCCGGTCGGCGTCCGCGGATTGACCGGAGGTCTCGTCCCCGCCAGTCTCCTCGTCCGACGTCATAGAGGTAATCATCTCCTCTTGCATGAGAAACTCCTCGTCGTCCGACGTGGGGCAGTCCTTTTGCTTCAATCCCGGTCTGTACAGGAATTCCGCGGCGGCAGCGTCCTCTGCTTTCCTGGCTGCCGGATGCTGCAGGACGTCGCCATCCTCGCTGCTGTCTCGACATTGATTAGGAAGGCCATCGACTACAGCTGCCCCAACCCCTTCACCGCCTTCAATGACGCCACCGTCCGTAGGTAGCACTCCTTCGTCGACGGCCGCCGCCACACCGTCAGATGCTAGCATAGCATCAGCATTTTGCTTCTCTTCCTCTTGTTGACTGGCTCCACCACCCGTCCCGCTGTGGAGCGCTATGGTAGAATCCCGCACCAAAGCAGATCGGCGAGCCACGGCAAATTGTCCTCCATAGTCGCCACTAAAACCTGCGCGCACCACTCCCACATCGACGAACAGCAGCGCGCTGTGACCGGCGGGAGGGAGTGGCGCGCTCTCCATCTCCACCAACAGCAAGGGCGCGACCCATGACCAAGCTTTTCCAGGTGAGAGACACGGGGGGATCGGGTACATCCAGCACCTTCCCGCGTGGGAAACGTTGCCAGTGTGGCGGCAAGCTCCCCACGCTTGGCACAGCGTCCGCGCGCGTCTATTAGCAGATCTCGCCGGCGACGACGACTTCCGCCGCGTGAGACGCTCCCACTGCTGTCCCGCAGTCGCTGCGCGGTCTTCAATCCCACCCGGCGCTCGGGTCGGCGGCGAACGCCAAGAGCAGCGGTTGCTTCCGTGGGACCGCCGCAGGGTGACCACCACCTCCGCCGCCGCCCGCCCGCGACGAGCGCATACAGTGCGCCCTGGAACCCTCGCCCCCACTCCCACGCGTCTGCCGCAGCGGTTGCCCCCCCCCCCCGTGCGCTCGAAGGGGTGCGGCACCGCCTTCAACGTGGCGCCCCGACCGGGGTGTCTGAACTAGCCCGCACGGTCAAAACGATGGTGGATTGTTTGAAGCTGTGGAACCAAGTACAGTGGCAGGCGGCGGTCGGGCGGGCGTTCCATGAACGTCCTTGGTGGCTTTCCAGGTGGCCAGGTGGCCACCTCGAATCCGTCGCCGTGTGGCTGTTCGGGTGGGCAGTTGGGGCAGCAAGAGCGACACCGCGGAGAGACGGAGAGCAGGTTTGGGTGACAGGATCCTGAGTGCTCGCTGTTCTGGTGTGTAGAGGAGCGTGTGCCGCGGCGCTGCAAGCAGGCGCGCGAAGGGAGAGCCCCGTGACTGTATCTAAAGGTCGTCGGGCGTTGGCCGCGGCTAACAGTCAACCGGCGGGACTGTGTGCAGGCCGGCTCCTTCGAATTTGAATGGGAGCCTCATGCGACCTAGAAGCCCGCTTAGATTTCACCAATAGGCTGCGCTGGTTCCATTTGGGCATGCCTGCTCCGACGCCACTCAACGAGCGGCAGCGGCGAGCGGTCGCTCGCGAAGCCACATCCGCCGCCGAAGTCTTGGCGCGCAGGTACACCTCCCTACGGTCAGGTGCTACGCGGTTGTGGCGGAAAGGGCGCCCGCCGACACTACCTACGGCGTGCCGTCTGCCGTGAGGAAGACGCCCAACGCCGGCCCCGCGGTCGGGGCGCGGGCACCTCGGTCGTGGCTTGGCGGAGAGAGCCGCGACCGCCGCCAGCAAGCCTCCGTGTCGGCCACGACCATCGCCACGTCCACGCTGCCGGAAAGGGCTTCGCAGAGGCGCCCGCGGCCTTCCGTCGGTCTGCCGCACCCCCCCCTACCGCTGAGATGCCGCCGGGAGGCAGCGGAAGGCGCTCTCGTGTGCCAACTGGCAGAGCAGCTCCATCCGCTCCGCCAAGCCCCGTGTCACCGACCGACGCGTGACCTCCAAGTCGTCTCGGACAAACTACGCGCGCACTCTTGAGTCAACCTGAGATTGACGCCATCGCCTGGGCCACGCTGGCCGCCATGAAGCCCTATATTGAGGAGATGTTCGCGCGTGCGCGGGTGGCGGCGGCGCCAGTCGACGCAAGTGCAGCCTCCTCGGGCGGCGGCTTGGCGGCACCGTCGGCGTTGGAGAAATCCGCCAACGGCACCTCTGTGGAGGACGTGGAGACGGCCGTCAAGGGGTGCTTCCGCGCCTTTGAGGAGCGCATTGTGAAGCTGGAAAAGATGGGCGACACTGTGATTGGCGAACTGACCAAGCACTTTGACGCTTCGCTCAAGAAGTTCCTGCATGAGCGGCCGGTGACGCAAATGACGGACAACGAGCTCATCACAGCGCTAAGAAAGGCCTTCCCGACCCCCACCATCCGCAAGAAACACGCTCACGTGTTGAACAACATGATGCTGTCCTTCATTGAAGACATGCCCAACGACCAGGGCGACACCGTGACGGCATCCTTCCCGCCGGCGAGTATTTTGTGGCAGACCATCCCCAATTTCAACTTCAAAGGACTGTGCCTCTATGTCGCCGAGCGCTTGCTGCGGACAAGCGCCAGGAGGCCCCTGCAGCAGCAGCCGCATGTTGTCCGCGGAAAGAGCAGCGTCGACCCCGAAGCCATGGATCGGGTTGACCATGCCACCGACACCATCATCCGAGGCACCTTTCATGACCCGAGGTGCTGGGCGCGCAAGCTCATCTACATCCTGTTCGCGTATTTCCTGATCAAGGAGTCGACCGCCATGAAGCTAACCGACCCTGAAGCAGCCAAGCCGTCTGCCCACGACGGAGCCGACGCCGACTACTTTGCCGTCACCTCTACGCTCACGGCAAAATGCTCGGGGTATGACGCGGTCGGTGACCTGCCGGCGCCCGAGCACAAGACCGACGCCGAGCCTGGCTCATCGCTGGAAGGCGAGCACACTATCACCCGCACCGACAACCTGCACAACATTGCGCTGAGGATCCTGCAGGCCGTGGTGCGGACGGCCCACAAGTTTGACAACCGCGCCGTCTTCTCCTTTGCGATGACGTTGCGGGTGCTGCTAGTGTCGCCCGATCGCGCGTGGCTGACCAAGCCCCACAGGGAGGCAGAGGAGGGGGTTGCGCGCGGAGAGTGGGCGCTGCTGATGCCGCGGACAGACGGGAGGAAAGAGCTGGACCTGACAGCGCAGCGGCTGACCGCCGCCGAGAAGGACGTCATCCTGACCAAGAACCGCGCCGACGACAGCCCGAACCCCAGCGGCGACGCCACCTTTGGTGGTGGATCCTCCTCCGGGGGAAGCCAGGCGCCTTCGGGTGGAAGTGGATCGCAAACGCGGCCTTCCACAGCACAGTGGCTCAGGAACCTGAGTCGGTAGTATGGCGTGCATGAACATGAAAAAGAGAGAGCACGTGTTATCAATGATTCCTCTTTTCCCGGCCGTTTCTACTGCCCCAAACCTAACGTGTTACCCGCTCCGTGACGGAAATCCGTCTGGACGACCAAACACTCTCCAACTGTTGACATAAGAGAGGCCGCTTCCGGACGGCTGCAGGGAGCAAGAGCAGCAGCAGTTGTGCAAAAGCAACGCACGGCGCACACCAGGAACTAAAGGTAAATAAAGAAAGCACTCACAGTCGACACGCACGTCGTCAGAGTCTGGAATGGGGACGAACGGTCGGACCACAGCTGCGGGGAGCCCACTGGGGTTGTCAAGAAACGCAACAGTGGGAAAGTACGCCGTGCGGCAAAGGGGCCCGCGCACCTCCTCCCGGCTCGCAATGCACACCTCGCTTCGCGCGGCAACTGGAGCGACTAGAACACCCACACAATCGCCAACCACAAGCCGCCCATCCTCACCGCGCGTGGCGCGGCCCTTCCACTTGGCAACAAAGGACCGGTGCCAGCGGGTCTGAATGAGTGCGCGCGCAGCAATTGGTACTTGGCTGCCAAACATCCTGCCGCCTGAGCACCGCCAGTCCCCGCTTGGCTGGCTCCACAGCGACTTCGAGGTGCGCAAGTGGGCCATCACACCGGCGTGCTTCAGCCACTCGGGGTCGATTCCAAAGTAGGCGGGTTGGAGGGCAATGTGGGACGCCAGTTCCCCCTGCTGCATGCGGCGCACTGCTCGCAACGCGTCATTGCGGCCGTTTCCCGTCGTGATAGCGCGCTTGAGCGGCTGGTGGGCGCTTTCAAAAAGAAGCTCGTGCAAATGCCGCACATGGAGGAGCAGCCGGATGACGGCGTGCAGCAGCTCCCGCAACCGATGCAGGTTGGGCACGTCGGTATTGCGCCCAAGGGCCGCGGTGTCCCTGCGGAGGCAGGCGGCGCACACGAGCGTAAAGAAGCGGTCGGCAAGCGCCAGCAGCTCGGCCGCGGTGTGCCGTGACCGGCAAGCCGCCTCGCCGTCGACACCCGCCCGGGGACAGTAGTACAGCGCGTTGATCAGTGCGGTGTACCCGTCAACCACCTCAAGAGCCGCCTGCAGCGGCATGAGGCTGGCGCCGGCGGTGGACTTGGCGCTCTGTTGCACGCGACGGAACACAAAACAGGCCACCGTCAACGTCGCCGCCCACTCCGAGATTCTCACCGACACCGCAGCGTCCGTCTTCACCTTGTAGATGGTCGTGCTGGAGTAGTGGCTGTGAGCCAGCGCGTCCTTGAGCGACAAGCCGACGCGCGGACGCTGGTCCTTGGAGAGAAGCGCAAACAAGCCCGTCACCAGCAGCTTGGTCAGGCCATGGAAGGTCAGGTGATCCGGCGCGGGGAGCGCACTCTGGTGGCCGTCAAACGTCCCGCGCGGTAGGCGCCGCGCCCACAAATGCAGGACGCTCTGGTGGGAGTCCGCGCGTAGCCCGAGCTCAACAAGGCCGCGCTCGAGATATCTGGCTTCGCTGAGCTTGGCGAGCGCCTCCACCGGCGTCGGCTCACCGGCCTTGGTTGCTGCGACGCTCCTGGTCGGCGGGGGGGGGGGGGGGGGGGGCGCCGAGAGGGGGGATGTTTCGTTGGTTGGTGGCAGGCGAAACGTCCACGGAGGGCAGCAGCCCACCGCCGACGTGTACACTGCGTCCGGCGTCGGCAACCAGCGACTGCCCGACTGCCCCCGACGGACACGGAGACGGCTGTGGCAAGCGAGAGCCACGGACCCGGACCCTCGGGCACGGGCGCTTGCGGGGCGCTAGCGGCAGCCGCGCCGGTCGAACCGGTCGGCTGGGGTGCGACGTCGGCAGCCACGGCGACGGCGCCGCGGCACCCGCCCGTGGCCGCGCCGGCGGGTCGGCCTCAGCGGCAGGACCGCCTCGGGCCGCGCCGACCCGGAGGGACGCCACAAGGGGGGGGAAGCCCAGTCAGCGACGACGGGGCGGGTGCGGGAGAGAGGCTCCGAAGCACGTGGGGGGGTGGTGGCGGTCGGACGATGGGCGTAGCGGGGGGGTGGAGTGGGCTCAGCAGAGGGCGCCCGACAGATCAGCGGCTTGGCGCCAGTCACGTGGCGGGCGCGACAGAGATCTGTCAGCCGAGCCTCCCTCGGATTGCCGATCCAACAAACTGACCGGAGCCTGTCCACCAGAGATTGTTTTTCATTGGCGACTGCGTAGTCTGAAACAAGGCCTGACACGGTCTGACCCAGAGGCCATTCAAGCTATTTCGGCCTCTGCTCTCAGAAATATCTTGTATCGGCTATTTTGCCCGGAACTTGAACTGCTGTGGGTGGCAGCACACAAGGAACGTTGGTGCTTTGTCCCAGACCCTGGCGGCATTCCGCGCTCCCTCGAGGTGGGGGGCACACCACCGCTGCTTCACCCCTCTTCGAGAGCAGGCGAAAGCGCACCCACTCTTCGTGCCCCACGATCCGCGTGTGGCTGTGTTGATAGGAAAACAGCAAAAGATCAAGTCAGAGCAAACCTAACAATGCAACAGGACTATCCTTAAAATCTCAATTGGGCATGCGACGTGGCGGCCCCTCAGAGGCCGCCTATTGTAGGGGCCTAGAATGGGCAATATCTGCAATAGAGTTACCCGGGACCGGGCTACTTTCCGTACGATAGTCCCTGTCGTTGGTGGGTTATCCGTGGCCCATTTCGTTGGAGTAAGCCTTCCGCGGAATATCGCAGCCGTCATGGAAGCGTGATGCGCGAGATGCACGGGAGATTGCGGATGAGAAATCGAGGAAAAGCAGCGATTGTTAGACACGAAGCTGACACGATGCACATGTAGGACGCAAAGTACGAGATCGTCGTCCAAACTGTAGTTTAAGTGCCACATGGCGGCGCGCCATGCTGCCACGGCGCACAGAGATGGACTATTTTGAGCCAATCGTGCTGCCGCGTGACATGTCATCGTGAGGTACACGCAAGAGTGTGCAACGTATGCTCTTGCAGCCTCTGCCGTGACGCATAAGAGCCCCATGTCGGCAGTGATCGCTGTGACGTTCGACCAGCATTCGTGAGATCCTCCCTGGACGAGTTTCGTGTGCCTGGCGAACGATGAAAGGAGGAGTCAGACCAAGATTTTCGGGGTGGCATCGCTGATCGCGGGTCGCCGCGATGCAGGTGAGATTGCCAGTCATCCAGAAAAGCTCGAGACTGACGACTGAGGAGTGACCATGAGGAAAGTGGGTGGACCGCCAGTTTCCACCTTGGCGGCAGCCCGAGGACAGCGCAGAGGCAAGCGCACAGGCGCCAAGCAATGCGTTGCGCCCCACCTGCCGGGCCGCACCGGCCACTAGTGCAAGCGTGGCGGTGCTCCCGCGCCACCCCCCGTCCAGGGCAGCGTGCGAGCGTGGTGCATCCCCGGCACAACCCTTCCCGGCTGGGTGCAACCGAGGTGGTGACCGGCGTTGTGTGACCCTCTCTGGAAGGGCCTGTCCCGAAGGACTCCCTCCTCAGGCACGGGTCGACCTGACCAGGCGAAACAGGGGCATGCAGTCAACGGACAGGAATCAACCGCGTGGCGTCTTTCCCGGGGTCTGCCTCGCGTTCGGCCCGCGCGCCGGGTCGTGGCCGCGGCGCCCGCTGCGCGTGGCGCGCCGGACGCGGCCCGCAGGCCCGCCGCGTTCCGCTGCGGCGAGGGTGACTGCATGTACCATCCCCCCCCGCAGCGGAACACAGCCCCGTGGTGGGGTACTCGCCAGGTGCCCGTGCCACTTCCGGCGGCCGCGCTGGACGTGACCGTCATTGGAGGAAGGCGGTGGTCACTATTCACAGGTCAGACGGAAGCTGTGGACAAAATTAGGGTGAGGTGGCTTGGCCAGAACTGCGTGGCTGTGGAAACCGCACAATCACAAAAACGGCGACAGTTTACTGGTGCAGACGAGCCTCTGCGAGCAACCTGATTTCTGGAGAACTCGTGCATCCAGCGGACTACCGTATGATTGGCTATTCAGGGCGACACTGGCGACACTCTCTCTGCGTCAGGGCCGTGACCCGTTTTTGGAACCTGTCAGGGGGCACGCGTTCCATCCACGGCTCGTCGGCCGCACGCAAACACGCACGCAACGTACGAAATGCTTGGGGGATGGGACGCGCGTCGACATGCTTCTTGCCTTGTATCGGCCGTGTCGGCCGTCAGCTGTTCAGGCCTGCGCGCCCTCGGCAGCCGTCGCGCCACGCATCGTCGGTGGTGAGCTGCGAGAGGCGCGCGGGGCGCGGGTGGCTGGCTCGGGGGGCCTGGCGTGAGCGTTCGGGCCGCCAGACGGCGACTTGTTTCGCGCCCCCCCCGCCTCAGCAAGCGCCCTCCAGCATTTTTCCCTCTCCGATCTCGTGCGCCACAGAGAGCGGACGGAGACGTGCTGGCAGGCACCCTCCGCTCAGGATTGAGTGCGGCCTCGCGCGGGCCACCCCTGCTCTGTGTCCCGGAGGGGGTGTGTGGAGTGGCCGCCGTGGTGCAGCGTGGCCATGCGCGCTCGCTGTTTATTGTCGGGGTGCGCAGTGGCGTCCTGCTTGAGCGACTTGGTTGTGGGGGAAACCCCCTGTCAGGGGTGACACGACGCCCCGGCAAGAGCCGGGGACGGATCGTGGACAGTCACGCAACACCCCCCTAGGGGGGGGTAGCGTGGGACAACCCCCTTGGGGGGGGTGTCCAGGGAGCCCCAGGGCCACACATGGAACGACCCCTCTAGAGGGGCGTGAGGCGGGGAACACCCGATCGGGCCCCCCTGGGGGGGTCGGACACACACAAGGGAGACACACGTCTTCCCGAATCCGGGCCCTCTGGGGGGACCGGGAAGCTTGTGGAAGCTTCCGCAATCCGAGCGTAAGCCGGACCGAGATATGATCTCGACCAGGGATAAAATCCCGAGGTATTGGTTTTGGGTAAATCCTGAAATCTAGGAAGTCTTAGCGACTTTCCTGCTTCCGCCCGAGACGGGCGGGGGTCCCCTTCCAGTGGAAGGGCTGTCAGGGATGCTGGGCAGGGGCCCCTAGAGGCCCGGGCCTGAGACCTTGGCCCGTTGGGTACCGGTCCCCCCATGGTAGCACCAAGGGGTCGGGATTGTGCACGTCCTGCGTCTTGTTTCTGAGGGTATATGAGAGTATGCATTGGGGTCATCGTGCGTGTTCGAATAATTCATCGTTGCGTTTGCGTTGCTTCCGTCGTTTTTGTGCGCTTCGCGCCCAGTGATCCCGGCGTTCGCGTTGTGACTCTGGCGTAGCGTTCCGCATCCTGTGCTGGGTTGTCCGACGGGGTTATACCCCGTTGGCTGTGAGGGCAGGATCCACTACAGTTATGCAAGAGCTCTGTGGACGGTTCCGTGAGACCTGTGCAGCCGCCGACGTCTGCGAGGCGGCTCTCTGTCGTGCGCGCACTTTCTTTGCGCGCGCTTTTTTCGCGGTGGCTCTGACCCCAACGACCACCGGTACGTGGTGGTGCCGTTGTCGGGTATGCTCGCGGGCGCGCCCTTTTTTTCGAGCGTTGTGGGAACTGTGGATAACCCCCTCCCACCCCGTCACCCCTTCCCCTTGCCCGCGTCGCTCCTCCCCTCCGCACCCCGGCCTCTCTTCTCGTGGGCGCGGCTGCCGCGCCGGTAAGCGCTGGGCGGCTGCCCGGGCCACACACGGGTCGAAGCGCGTGGCGCGCGCGCGCTTTTCTTGCGTCTGCCGGCCGTCGTTGGTGTGGGGCGGCTGCTTTCCGTCGTTGGTGTGGGACGCGGCCGGCCGTCGGTGGTGTGCGCGGCGGCCGGCCTTCGGTGGTGTGCGCGGCGGCCGCCCGTCGGTGGTGTGCGCGGCGGCCGCCCGTAGGTGAGTGGCCGGCGGCCGCCCGTCGGTGCCTGTGCGCGGCGGCCGCCCGTCGGTGGTGTGCGCGGCGGCCGCCCGTAGGTGAGTGGCCGGCGGCCGCCCGTCGGTGCCTGTGGGCGGCGGCCGCTCCTCGCTGCTGTGCGGCGTGCCCCGTGCCCAGCTGGCGTGGCCGGCTGCCGGGCGTGGCGTGTGTTGTCATCCGGCGACCCCGGTCGGTGCTCCTCTCCTATAAAGGGGCTGCTGCTAGTGCCATGCGGTGGGAGAAGAGGCCGAACGACAGCAGGCGGCGGAGGGCGCAGCGGACGCAGCAGCGTTTGCGTAACAACGAGGATAGGAGGCTCCTGCGGGACTGGACGGACGCTGTTGCGCACCATCTGGCACACTGTCAGTGCCAGTGCTGCTGCGCTCCGGCCCCCCCGCGTCCTGTTTTGCACGGCAGCGCTCTCCCACCTATCGAGCGACGGACTTCACCGCCGCCGTACACAGGCGGCGGGGCGCCCGACCGTCGACCACCGAGCCCGCCGAGGTGTCCGGGCGGCGCGCCGCGCAATCGTTGGCCGCGGAGCACGCCACGGTGAACAGGCGGCGCGCCGCCCGACCGACGACCACCAAGCCCTCCAAGGTGTACGGGCGGCGCGCCGCCCGACCAACGACCACCAAGCCCTCCAAGGTGGACGGGTGGCGCGCCGCAAGCAAGCCCGCCGAGGTGGACGGGCTGTGCGCCACAATCAAGCCCGCCGAGGAGGCCGGGCGGCGCGCCGCCAGACCGTCGGCAGCCGAGTCCTCCGAGGTGGTCGGGCGGCGCGCCGCCAGACCGTCGGCCGCTAAGCCCGCCGAGGTGGACGGGCGGCGCGCCGCCAGACCGTCGGCAGCCGAGTCCTCCGAGGTGGTCTGGCGGCGCGCCGCCAGGCCGTCGGCCGCTAAGCCCGCCGAGGTGGACGGGCGGCGCGCCGCCAGACCGTCGGCAGCCAAGCCCGCCGAGGTCGACGGGCGGCGCGCCGCTCGACTGTCGGCAGCCAAGCCCTCCAAGGTGGAAGGGCGGCGCGCCACCAACAAGCCCGCCGAGGTGGACGGGCGGCGTGCCGCCCGAAGGTCGGCCGGCGAGCCCGCCGCGGTGGACGTCGGGCGACCCGCAGCAGGGTCAAAGTCAACCAAGCCCGCCCAGGAGGTTGGGGGAGGACCCGCCGCCGCCCAGGCGGCAGCCGAGCCCGCGGCCGTGGGGCCGGGACGTGCCGTAACGGGTACATCCGACGTGGCTGTCGGGGTGGTGGCGGGTGGCCCTGTCGAAGCCGGCGTCCCGCCATCCATCCCTTTGCCTTCCCTCTTTGGAGAGCGGCCGCCCCGCCAGCAGTGGGCACAACCTGCCGTCCGCAAGCGGCGGTTTGTGCTGACCCGGAGCCCCGAGGACCGGGCGGCCGTGCATCGCGCCTCGGTCAGGTTTGGACATCTGTGCGAGAGGCATGCGCGGCCTGCTTGAAAAAGTATGTGGATGCGACGGAGTACCCCCAGTTCTTGCGCCCAGAGAGCCTCGAGGCCCGCAAAGGCGTGGTCCGCTGCATGCGCGACGAGCTAAGGGATCTTGAGGCGGGTGACATTGACCTTTCGGATGAGGAAGCCGACTAGATCCCACGCGCGACACGTGATGATACCCCCGCGGTGCATGCTGCGCGTCTAGCATCATGGCTTGGCGCCCACACGGCCTGGAGCCAGCGTGAAAGATCTTGCGAACGTGCAGCTGCCACCGATTTATGTCCAGTATCTGTCGATACTCATTTTTTCTGTTAGCATTCTCCTCTTTGCTGGTATTCTCTTGTCCATGTGTTTCTGCTCTTTTCTCTTTTTCTTTCGTTATATTTTTCTCGTGGGTTTTTATCAAAGACGAGAGCAGACCAAAACACGTACGTCCCTTTCCAGGATTATCGTGCGAGATCTTCGCGGACAATATGAGCGGAAGTGCTCCTCGGATCATTTCTAATACTGTTCTCTTGTTCATTTCTCGGCAGACCCTCAAGATGAGATACTCCCAGAATCGAAGAGAGAGAGTGAGGGCCGCTCCACGAACCATCTAGCAGATCGTTCCTCTGACCAGCGCGGTGATTGCAGTGTGGATATCCTCTGACATAGGCTCTGTGATGAACTCACATGTGGTCTATTGTATCGTCCCTATGACCATCATACAAATGAAGTGCAGTACATGATTGGACACCATGCCTCGAAAAAGGAGACGGATAAATCACAATTTAGTATCTGGAACTGTCTGTGTGGACGCGTAGGGACAACGTAGACAAAGGTATCTTTCTGACTGCATAACGAACGTGCCAACTTAATGCTGGTCATCGAGTCTGTGGAATAGTCCCGCATACGTTTTGCAGGATCAGATGCCGTCTTGTTTGGCAAACGGTCCTGGACACAGTTCCTGAACTGATCGCAGGATCATGCTCGGGAAAACGCTGAAACAATCCCATGATCAAATCACGGCAATTCCGACTGTCACTCGCGGAACTATCCTACCTACCAGGCCGCCAGAAAATCCCGGAAGATAATCCCACAACCATCGACAACCTTCTCCCCAGGATCATACATCGGAGACTCCGGCGGCACATTCGAATTCAGCCTCCATATTTATAGTGGCGAAAAATATCTCAATACACCCTGTGAATTTAATACCTTCACGCAGTCACGGAAATTCCAACTCTCATTTGTGGAACTATCCCACCAGGCTGCCAGAATAATCGGGAAGATAATCCCACAACCATCGACGACGTTATCCCCAGGATCATCCATCGAAGAGTCCGGCGGCATATCCCAATTCATCCTCCATATTTTTATTGGCGAAACATATCTCAATACACCCTGTGAATTTAATACCTGCACGCAGTGTAGCTGACGGTTGGCAGAACGGACTGTATGGCGCGTCGCCTAAGAATGATCGGATCCGAGAAACGCTCACAGCAAGTCACAGTAAACTTGTACATAATTCCATCCTCTGTCAGCACTTTCCCGAACATGTGATTGGCTGTAGTTGCATGGTGACTCTAGATCTCTGCAACGCTGCAAGATCTGGCCGCATGTGAGGCCGGTGAACAGTTTTTTTATTCGACAGATGACGGGTGCTGCGGCGGAGACAGGTTTTCCGGCTTGTTCAGATCTGCTGTGGGACGCTGTTGTCTGCTGTGCCTTGCTGTGATCAGCCGTCGTCGACATCTTCCGAATCGGCTGCAATCGTGGACCCATGATTGGCCAGGCTCGTGCCTCGTGTTTCATCTTCCCTGCTCAGGGATGCTGTGGGTTGCTGTGGAATCCCACAGCAACTCACAGCATCGTCAGAAAAATCGACGCCCTGGACGAGGGCTCCTCCCGTTCAGCCTTCCGTCCAGGAGCTGTTCGCGAACGGCCAGGACTCCCGTTCCATACATGTTCAGGTGCATGGCTCTGGGTCACGGGAC
>Ga0209093_1000443_pt1 | contig 22302 bp, 22 predicted proteins | sample SidtaG_4_FD_187450 | JGI IMG/M metagenome (GOLD analysis project Ga0209093, IMG submission 187450) | Marine algal microbial communities from Sidmouth, United Kingdom - Sidmouth_Male1 metaG (SPAdes) (version 2) | ecosystem: Host-associated > Algae > Red algae > Unclassified | place: Sidmouth... | reverse complement strand
CGAAAGCCTGGAGCAGCGCCATGATGTGGCCGGGGTTACTCAGCGTGAGTTTCTTGGTCTTTTTATCGCGCATGACCTTCATGCCAATACAGTCTTTGACCTCCCCCATGTCGCGCACTTCGAACTTAGCCGCGACGCAACTCTTGATGGCCTCCACGCCAGCAAAGCGCTCGCCCGCCACAATCAAGTCGTCGACGTACACGAGGATGAAAACGCGCCCGTGCACAGGGTGGTGCCACTCGTAAAGGCACGGGTCCACCGTAGACCGCGTAGCTCCCATCTGTTCGAGCTCTTCGTTGAGCTTGATGCCCCACAGCCGCCCCGCTTGCTTCGTCCCATACAGGGCCAGGTTGAGCCGGCGCACATCCGCACGCTCCTCCGACTCGACACCTTCAGGGAGCTTGACGTACATCTCTTTGTCCATCTTAGCGTTGATGAAGGCTGGCTTTACGTCAACGTGGTGGACCGCCCACCCGTTGGCTGCTGCCACGGCGCACAGGGCCCGTGACGTCGCCGTGTTGGGTACAGGCGCCCACGTCTCGTCGAAATCGCGCCCAGGTACTTGGTTGAAGCCTTGGGCCACCAGCCGCGCCTTGTAGCGCGTCTTCTGTCCTTCCGCGTTGTGCTGAATGTCGAACACGAAACGTGTCTTGACAGCCTTGTGCTGTTTGTTGGTGCCTCTGGTCGTGGACCACGTGCCGAGCTTCTTGTGCGCCGCCACTTCTGCTTTGATGGCCTGCGTCCACAGCGGCCAGTCCGGACGAGCGCGGGCCTCTTTCTCGTTTGCAGGGGGCTTACTTAAGTCGCAGCCATCTTTGGCCGCCGACTCGGACCCGGTGGCCAGTTACGCCTTGGGGTCCTTCTCCCACCAGGTTACCTTGGGAGCTGGCCTACGTGTAGAGCGACGCGGCCCCGGAGCAGCATTGTAAACATCCGAGGTAGAGGTACCGACCGGAAGCATGGAGTCATTCTGACCCTGACGTTCCTCGTCGTCGTTGTCGTCCGCGAGGCTGTCAGGATCGCCGTCGTCTTCACTCTCGGAGTCTTTGACGGGAATATTCTTCTCTCCGCCATCTCCCTCGGCATCCAGCATGTCCATGGACTCGTCCACGCCGCCGTTGTTGTCGCTGTTCTCGGTCATCTTCAGCTGGGGACCAGCGCTGGAACCGTCGCCCGAAGAGTCAGCCTTGGCCGGCTTCTCTTCCATCAGGACGTCGCGACGCTCGAAGACTTTGTTTGTCCCGTCCTCGAGGATGCGGTAGGCCTTTCAACCAACCGTGTTGCCGAAAAAGCGGCCCACGTCGGTCCTCGGCTCCAGCTTGCGCTGCTGCTTCTTGGGCTTGAGCGCCCAAGCGCGGCTCCCCCAGACGAGGAAGCCCGACACGTTAGGGCGTCGCCCCGTCAGCGCTTCCAGCGGCGTTACGTCCAGCCCCGACTTGGGCGACCGGTTGAGGACATGGACGACGGAAGCCACGGCCTCAGCCCACAGCTCCTCTTCCGCCCCGGCATCAAGCAGTGCAGCACGTACGCGCTCCATCAGCGTGCGGTTGACCCTCTCTGCCTTTCCGTTATGCTGCGCCTTGTCTGGTGCCGTCATCTCAGACGTGATGCCTTTGTCCTCGTACCATGCCTTCAGGTCATTGGTAAGGTACTCCTTGGCACCGTCGTGACGGACGCGCTTGACGTGGACACCAGTCAGCGTCTCGAGCTGCTTGATGCGCGTCTTAAGCACTTGCGACGCCATCCCTTTTGTCTTGATGGGCGTCGCCGTGATGAAACCAGTGCTGTCCTCCAGCGCCGTGATGAAATAGATGTCGCCACCCAGTGACTCTGTGAGAGGTCCGCCCACGTCGGTGTGGACCAACTCGCACTTGGTGGTCTTGGTGGAAGACCGCGGATGCGGCGCCTGCACCATCTTCCCATCCACGCACGGCACACACACAGTGCCGAGCACACGTTCAGCGTCGGCCACCGACGACGGCATCCCATCGACCATCTTGGCCGCCCGCTTGAGGTTCTCAATCCCCAAGTGGTTGAGCCGGCGATGCCAAAGCTCTGCTTCCCCTGCGATGCGCGTGGACGCCGCGTTCGCCGACGCCTTAGCCGGCGTCACTTTGAGCACATACTGCTCCTGGTCGTTGACCTTTCCCACGACCGACGCCTTGTCGAGCACTCCGCTCGGACGAACGTCATCCCCGTCGCTGAGGATGTAGCAGGCGTCCCCGACAAACACCACGGCACCGCTATTGCGGTCAACCAGCCTAACTGACAGCAGGTTGCTAGTCAGGTCGGGCACGAGCATGGCCTCTGCTAGGACCATGCGCGACTTGGTGTTTCCCTGGCCAACGTCCATAGAGACGTGGCCGTGCCCCTTGATAGGGACTTTGTCTCCATTGGCCAAGGTGACCTTGGCCCCGCTCCCCGCCGCCTGGACGGTGAAGCCCTTGTCCCCGGCGGCCATGTGGTTGGTCGCACCGGAGTCGAGCACCCAGGTCGACGACCCGCTTGTGCTCCCGTGAGCCTTGCTGGAGCCGGGTTGACCGTCCGAAGCAGTGTATGCCGGAGCGGCACCCGCCTGGGGCCCGCCCCCATGGCCACGGTCACGGCGGCCGCCACCGGGCTTGTACTTGCCCTTTGCCTCGTCAGCCTTCCGCTTGGAGCAGTCATGCTTCATGTGCCCCTTCTTGTCGCAGTAGTAGCACACGACCGACTTCTTGTCAAAAGTCTTCTTCGGCGCCGCCACCATGAAAGCTTGCGACTTGACACCACCAGCTGGCTTCGACGAGCCCCCAGCAATGTTCCGCTGCTCGACTTGAAGCAGCGTCGCTGTCACGTCAGACATGACCAGCTTGACGTCCTTGTTCTCCAAGACCGTCCTGAGCATCCCGTACTAGGACGGGGGCCCCGACAAGACACGCAGCACGAGCGTGTTGTCGTCCACCGGGTTCCCGAGCATGGCCAGCTCGTCCCGGATCATCTTGGCGCGCGACGCGAACTTGATGTTGTTCTCGTCGTCGCCCTTCTTCAAGCTGCTCAGCTCGTCCATAAGCCGAAGCAGCTGAGCGTTGTCGCGCGCCTCAAACATGACCTTGAGTGCGTCACACGCCTCCTTGGTCGTGTCGACCGACGTCACCGTGTTAAGATGCACCGGCTTGACCGACATCTGAATGATTGCAAGAGCCGCCTCATACATGGCGTCCCACTCTGCGACCATCGGGTCGGCCTTCTTGTCGTCCGACCCAGAAGCAGGACGGTCCGTCACGACCGCCTTCCACAGCTTCTCCTTCTTAAGCTGCGCACGTTGGTACGCCGCCCACGCTTTGTAGTCATTGTCCAGCTGTGCGAACCGCGGGCCGCCAAAGCGGCCGTGGTCCGACATGCTGACGACCGTGGCACCGACCGGTACCACCCTGTCGACGCTATCGGCTGTACCCGCCCAACCAACGCCGGAACGCACCGCAACCCGCGCAACGTCGTCCTCCTCGCGACCGTAGACGCGAACGATGATGACGACAAGCGACAACTGGGCCCATAACCTGTGAAGCGGGAGGTAAGTGGGTGGATGCGTTGCTTTACTCGAGACCGGTCTGAGGCGCGAGTCCAGCAGCCTATTACCCTCCTCGTGTGCCCCTCTCTCAACGTCCTGGAGGCACACCCCCGCCAACGCAGTGACAGGTCCCACAAATCGCGACGCCCCTCAAGGAGCCCACGAGAATCTCCCCGAGCTCAGCTCCGAAATGAGCTCCCCTCGAGATACAAGTACAAGTACTTACATACCCATCAGACAGCAATGCATGTCAAAGGTACAGACAAACAAGCCGATTACCGCATAAGGACTGCCTGGAATGATCCAGGCAGTCCGCGGTAACTCCGACTTACCAGTGCGGGCTTGGGGGGCTGCCTCAAAAGGCGGCGGACCGGTGGGCGCTCGTCAGTGGCGTCTTCCGGTCCGCCCATCCCCAGGATTTCAACGGGGCGCAGGCCGTGTGGCGGGCCTTCCGGGAGTTCGCCGTGGCTGCGGGTTACGACGCCCGGCCGGCGGCCGAGCGCGATTTCGGGTCCTTCATCCGCTCCGTCGGTAGTAGCGCCGCGTGGTTGCGTTGCATGTTGCGTTGCAACCCGGGTCGGGTGCTCTTGGTCCCGCACCCTGCGGCCGAGCTACCGTTTGTCGCCGGCGGCGAAGAGTACGCCTACCTTGAGGACTGGCACTCCCGCCTGCGCCACCGCCCCGCGGTCCCGTTCGGCCACTCCTTGGCGCTCGTCAACTTCGGCGGTGTAGGCCCCCTGCTCGCCCTGAGCCCAGTGGGCCCGCCGACCGCGCCGGCGGATTTGGCGCTGGCAGCCGCACGCCGCTCGCGCGGTGAGCTTGTGAGCACCCGCCGGGCGGGGCAAGGGGATATCTTCTTGCCCGTGCGGTCCGGCATCGGGTGGCCCCTGCGCGCGCTCCCTTGCCGCCGGCGATGGCCTCGCGGTGCGCGAAGCCCCGGCTGCTGACGTACGAGTATCCGCCCGTCATTCACCAACAGCAGTCCTTGCTCCAGGCGTACCTTTGTCACCCCATCCAGGGGACGGCCTACGACATGATGACGGCGGCTATCGTGTCGGGGTTGCTCCGCGCGTACCGCGAGACGCACCGCGTCTTCGAGCCGTCGCCGTGCTACTACGCCCTGACGGAGGCGTTCTCGGTCGACGACCTGGCGTCGGGCGATCGCTCTGCCGCGGATGCCTCGGCGGAGTACGACGCCATCGCACGGGCGGTGCCCTGGGCAGCCGTCCACGAACGGCTACCCTACCACCACGACCCCACCCGTCAGGCCCCCAGAACCCTGCTGCCCCACCAAGGGGGTACCGTCGCGGACCGCCGGCGCCACTACGTCTGCATCGTGGGCGTCCCGCGGTCGCCGCACGCACCGCTGGGGGTCATGCTGGCGGAGCCGCGGCTCACAGATGCCGTCCCGCGGTCACTACCTGTGACGGAGGAGGCCTGGGCGGTGCCCGCCGGCTTCCCCTTGGCCGACCCGGGGGATGTCCCGCCATCGACGGAGGAGGCGGCCGCATCGGCCGCGTACCACGCCCGGAAGCGGCGGCCCGCCGACATGGAGCGCGGCGGCCCTGCGCAGCCCGGGTCCGCCAATCCGGGGTCTTTGGTCGGCGTCGCGCCCGATGTCCCAGTTGGGCCCGCCGCCTTCCCCGCGCCGGGGTCGCCCATTCACGAGCTGGGCTCCCACGGGACGGGAGGAGGCGAAGGGGAGGTGCGCGCATGCCGTTCCGCGGGTCCCGGTGCGGGGCCCCGCGGCGGAGCCGCGTCGCCCTCGGCGGCCAACACCGCCTGGGACCGTTACCCGGCGGCCCGTGAGGCCGGGTCCGGGGCGGCGCCGGGCGGTCGCTGGGCCGAAGAACGGCATGGCGACTACCCCGGCATGGCCGGTGCCGAGTTCGGTGACGGGTGGCCGGCCGCTGCCGTCGGCGGCGCCGGAGGCGCCCGCCACGACCCCGGGGACCGTATGGACGGAGGAGTGGGCCGCGGTGCCGGCGCGTGGGATGACCGCCCGTGGCCGGCGGCCAGTCAGGGCGACGGTCGTAGCGGTTCTGCTGCCTGCCGCGACGGCCCCATGAGGCGCACCGACGGCGGCCAGGGACGTGGGCGCAACGCCCACGCCGGCCGCCACTGGGAGGCGGAGCCCCAGCGTGACGGCGGGGGATACCCCACAGGCGGTGTTGGGGCGGCCGCCAGGTCGCACCGCGACGCCCACGCCGGCCGCCACGGGGACGCGGAGCCCCAGCAAGACGGCGAGAGATACCCCACCGGTGGCACCGGGGCGGCCGCCGGGTCGCACCGCGACGCCCACGCTGGCCGCCACTGGGACGCGGAGCCCCAGCACGACGGCGGGGGATACCCCACCGGCGGCGCCGGGGCGGCCGCCGGGTCGCAACGCGACGCCCCCGCCGGCCGTTACTGGGACGTGGAGCCCCGTTGTGACGGCGGGGGATACCCCACCGGCGGTTCCGGGGCGGCCGCCGGGTCGGAACGCGACGTCCGCGACGGCCGCCATTGGGGATCGGAGTCCCGCCGGGACGGCGGAAATTACCCTGCCGACGCCGCCGGTACGGGCGCCGGGGGTCCGCGCTCCGCGAGCTGGGACGCGGTCCCGACAACGACGGCCCGGCGGCGGCGCAGCTGGAGCTTGGGATAGTAGGTCCCGTCGCATCCCCCGTCCCGGGGCAGCCGGACGTCGCCTAGGACTGGTGGCTGTCCTCGCTGTGGGAGCCTCCCGCTCCGATGACAGCCACGGCGTGGCGGGACTCGCTCATGTCCGGGAAGGGCGTAGCCCTTATTGGGCACGACGGGGCCGTGAACTGGGCAGAGGTGGGCCCCCCGGAACTCACCGCCGCCCTGGTGGAGTACGCCCGCATCGGGCTCGCCGGCGTCGTGACGCCCTGTCTAGAGACCCCGCGGACTCGGGCGAAGCGGTTCCATGCCGCCTTGCGCCGTGTCCTTCGTGGGGCGGGTCGCCCAGTCCACGTTTGGGAGTACCGCGGCCGCAACTAGGGGCATAGCCCTAGCCCCGTAGATGCCGCGCTTGTTTGGGCGGCATTAGGCCGACGTTGCTTTGTCGTAAAGCCGCGGGCTTTCTCCTTGTGTCCCCAGAGTGTGTGCGGGTCGACGTGGCGCTGCCTCATGGCGTTGGCGCCCCGTGACCGCCGGTCCGGGTGACCCAGTGGCCCGACAGCCCCCAAGGGCCTCACGGAAAAAACCCCACCTCCCCCCCCCTCGTCCGCACCCGGCCGCCGCGCCGACCCAAGGGGTCAGGCGCGGACTGTCGGGGGCGACGGGGCAGCGACGCCTGCGGCGGCCCCTACGGTAGGGCCCGGGGCATGCGAGGGCGTCGGCGGCGGGTCGGCGGACGTATGGGGTATCCCCGGGCGCGCGAAGCGGCGCAGATAGACGCGGAGCGTCTCGTGCGGGGCGTCCGCGGCGTCCATTCGGGTAGGCTGGGGGTACCCGGTCCAGTAAACCTGGACCTGCAGGGCTCCGTCGGGCAACGTGGGGTGGTCCGCGATCCGGTCCACGGCGTACCGCTGGCCATCGGCCTCTGCCCCATGGAAGGAGCGGGCCGTCCGCAACGCGGGGTGCTGGGCGGGGCCCGGGCCGGCCGCGCCCGAGGCACGGATGACGTGAGTCACTTTTTCCCGGTGGTGCGCCCCATCCACGTCGAGGAGGACCGTGGGACCATCCGGGGGGACCACACGATAGGACGCGCGGGCAACGTGTGCAATCTTGCCGCCGGCGCCTTCCTCCTTGGCGTGATCGCGTAGCCACGCGAAGCCCCCGACGGTTATCTTCTCCGCGCGCTGCGCGAGGCGTCGGTCGTGGTCGCGCTTGTAGCGCCCTAGCGTCGCCTTGAGCGTTTCCCGCATCTGCGGGACGAGCTGCTTGAGGCGGGTCAGCAGGTCGGCCTGGGCCCGTTTCTCTGCGGCTGTGCCGCGTTGCTCCGTGAGGGGGTACGCCCGTGTTCGGGAGACGTCCTTGAACGCCCAGCTCGACACCCCCATGGGGTTGACTAGCTCCAGCGGGGCGACCCCAGTGCTCCGGTGCGGGCGACTGTCGTGCGCCAGCGTCAGCGCCCCAAGGAGTTGGTCCCAAGACCGCGGATGTTCCGCCACGTAGTGGTTGAGGATGGCGTGCATGGTGCGGTTGAACCGTTCCGTCTGCCCGTTCGTCTGCGGGTGGCACGGAGACGTCACCTTAGGCTCGATGGAGAGGAATTTTCACACCTGGCCTCGAACGTGGCTGGTGAACTGCGGTCCCCCGTGGGACAACAACCGGTCCGGCGGACCATAGGCGGCGACCCAGTAGTCCAGGACCACGGAGGCGCAGTCCACCGCCATGGTACCATCCATTGGGAGTGCACGCACCAGCTTAGTGACCGGTCGATCTTCACCAGGATGAGCCGGTGGTCGGCGGCCGTCCGAGCGAGGGGCCCATAGAGGTCCACAGCAATGTCCTGTAAGAGCATGGTGGCGGGGAACAGGGTGAGCGGCGAGAGCCGCGCCAGGGGGCGCACCCGCTGTCGCGCGCAGCTGTCGCACTTCCTAACGTAGGAGACGACGTCCGCCGCCATGCCCACCTAGTAGTAATACCGCCGCATTGCCGCGTACATGCGTGACTCCCCGGGGTGTCCCGCGAGGATCGCGTGGTGCTCGAGATGAAGGACCTGATCCTGCAAGGAGGCCGGGACCACCACCTGGTGAGCGCCGTCGGGGGCCGCGCGGCGGCGGAGGATCCCATCGGGGTCCTCGAAGAACGGGATGTGCCGTTCAGCGTTCAAGGCCTTCACGACTTTCTGGCAGTAGCCGTCCGCGGCCTGGGCGGATAGCACCGTGTCCCTGTTGATGCCACGGACAGTGGGACCGCCAACGTAGTTGGCGGCGTCGAGCCCCCGGACCGTATTGGCCCGAGTAGCAAACACCAGGACGGCGTCGTCGAACGCCGCCTCGTCGCTGGCCCCGGACTCCAGGCGGGAGATGCTGTCCGCCAGGTAATGTGTCATGCCCGGTTTGTGGGCGACGTCAAACACCAGCTCGCTTAGGCGCAGGCGCCAGCGTGCCAAGCGGGGGCTCCCAGAACCCTCGATGTTGAGGATCCACCGTAGGCAGTCGTGGTCGGTGCGCACGAGCAAGCGGTCACCCTCGAGGTAGGAGCGGAGTTTGAGCGACGCCCAGACGACCGCCAGGCACTCCTTTTCCGTGACCTCGTAAGGGAGCTCCCTCGTTGCCAGCCGTCGGCTGATGTACGCGACGGACTGGAGCGTGCCGTCGTCCAGCTCCTGGAGCAGGGCGGCACCCACCTGCGTTCCGCACGCGTCCAAGTCGAGGACGTACTTGCGCCCGCGTTGCGGGAGCGCGAGGACCGGCAGGGTCGTAAGGGCCTCTTTAAGCCGGTCAAACGCCTGCTGCTGCATCGGCATGGCGGAGGGCACGAGGACAGGGGCCGTGGCCCATATGAGGTCCGTCAATGGCGCCGCCATTCGGGCGAAGTTCGGCACGAACCGGCGGACGACGTTGCACATCCCCACGCAGCTCCGTTCCTGCGTGCGGGTCGTGGGGAAGTGTGCTTCGCGCGGAGCGCGCGTGTGGGCGTCCATCACGCCAAGCCGGCCCGGCTTAATCTTGTGCCCGAGGTACTCCACGGTCGTGCGGAAGAATCGGCACTTGGGTAGGCGGAGTGGCACTCTCGCCTCGCGCAACAGGCGCAGGACGTGGTCGACGTGGCCTACATGCCATTCCTCCGTCTTGGAGTACACGATGACATCGTCGAGGTAGATGAGGCAGCTCTGCCACTTCACCCCGGAGAGGATGATGTGCAGAGCTCACTGAAACGTCGCGGGTGCGTTGGTTAGTCCGAACGGCATCCGCTTGTACTGATAGGCGCCCTCGTTACACACAAAGGCCGTCTTTTCCCGGTCCTCGGGTGCGATGGCGACCTGGCAGTAGCCTTCATTGAAATCCAGTGTCGAGAAGATGGTCGCCTCGCCGAGGCTTTCAATGCACTCGTCCAGCCGGGGAAGCGGGTAAGAGTCCTTCTTAGTCACGACATTCAGCAGACGATAATCGACGCGGAAGCGGAGGGTCCCATCCTTCTTTGGGACGAGCACGACCGGGAAGCCCCATCCCGACGATGTCGGTTTGATGACGTCCGCTTCCTACTGCCGCTTGACCTCGGCCGTGTCGGCCTCTCGTGCGGTGTTCCCCGCACGGCGTGGCGCGAACCGGACGGGCCGGGCTTCAGCGTTGAGGTCGATGCGATGTTGGGCGGCTTTGATGACGCCCAGCGCCTGGCCCGTCCACATCGCTTGGGTCTGGCCCAGCATGTGTCGGATCCGGGTGTGCAGTGCCGGGTCGGTATCCGGGAGGTCCACGTCCTCCACGTGGACCGAGGCCACGGGCGGTGCGCCACCCGGGGAGGGCCCCGCTTCGCCCGGGTCCCGGGGCCGCGCTGGGGTCGCTACTCGTCCCCCTGCGAGTACGGCCGACTCCGGATCCTGCCTGGGTCTCGGGGGACCCCGCATGCCGGACACCGCCCCCACCACGCTCTCCGCGGGGGTCGGCCTGGTGAAGGCCGGGACGGCCGACGTCCCGGGGTGCGCTGCTAGGGGCACCTGCACAACGCCCGTCGTGAGCAGTTCGACATAGCCGACGTTGGCTCGCTGCCGGAGGACGACCTCCCGAGTGCCGAATTTTGTCACGATGACCGGGAAGGAGAGTCCTGGCACAATGTAGTGGACACCATTGGCAATGGTTATACCATGCGTCGTGAACAGGCGCGAGGCGCCAAACACCTGTCCCAGGCCCCCCCACAAGGACCGCACCCAGACGACCGAGGCCGCCGACGGCGGTAGCCGTGTCGTGCAGGTGGAGCGTAGCACGCATGAGACACCCATCGAGCGATCGCCGTCGTCCAGCGGCCCCCGCAAGATTGCAGTGACGGAGCCGTCCATCCAGCGGATGGACCGGTCCTGGGGCAGGATGGCGTGCGCGTTGTCGTCGATGAATGTGCAGCACAGGATGACCGGCCCTGACAGGTCGTCGACGACGAGGAAGGTCACAGGGACGATCCGTGCCCCCGTCAGGAGCCACAGCGTGACGGTACCGCTGGTACGTAGCCGCGCGTTGTTGGTGTCCCTAAGGCGGATCCGCTCCTCTTCATTGCAGGTGACGACCTGGCGGAGCCAGTCAGGGGCAAGGGCACTCCGGCGGACCAGGTTGGGCCCCGCCCCGGTGTCCACGACGACCCTGACTGCGACCAGGGACAGCTTGTCCAGGCCCAACGAGGCCACGATGCCGTAGTTGTGCAGGCTGAACAGCAGCACCTCCCCCTCCCCCGTCGGGGCACCCGGTGCGCGCGTGGAAGCCTCCAAGGCGGCCGCATGGCAGCGGAAGCGGGTATGATCCCTGCCGGCGCGGCCACCGAGACAGTGACGGCGCCCGGCGCCCACGCGCGCCCTGATGGCGGGAGGATCGGCGGGAAAGCCATCCCCACCGCACCATGGCCGGGGGGCGGAGTGGCCCAGGTCCAGGACCGACGCGGCAACCGATGTCATCGGGGAGGGGCCCAGACCGTCCGTGGGGAGCGCCCGGACCGGGGCCCGGTCTGGGCCCCCGGACGATGCGCGGGAGGCCCCCCCCGGCCGCGCCAAGACCCGCGGGCAGAAGGCGGGCGCTGGCGGAAACCCCACTGCGGCCCGCCTCTTGCGCCCCTGCCGCAGGCGGCTCGCCATGATGTAACATTGTCGGTGTGCCTTGAGGCGGACAACGACCGTGGGCAGCCCACTTGAGGGGCTTCCCCTGACGCGTTTCCCTGGGCGTGGCCGGAGTGCCCGCCGTCACCGTCCCCGGCGGACCATTCCTCGGAGGAGCTCCCGTCGTCGTGTGCTGGGCCGTCCAGGTAGGCCCGGTCGTCGGTTTCCACGGCGTGGAAGAACGAGGCGGTGCCCGGCGGAGTGCCCCCGGAGGCGGACTCGCCCAGCGACGGAGGCGCGACCGGCGGACGCGCGCCCAGAGGCAGAGGCGGGGGCGGCGCGGGACCGCGCCCGCTCCGGTGCGCCGCGACGGCCTCGCGCAAAGCGCGCCCGTGCGCAAGGACCTCGGGGGACTGGGCGAGGCGCTCCCACACCTAGTGCCCTAAGTGGCCGCAAAAGGAGCAGGCCCCCCGCCGACGAGGCGCCGGTGTCAACGTGGACGGACTGGTGCCTCTGCCACCGCGTGGCGCGGGCGCCCCGCCACACGGGAGCCGGGGAGGCCGGTCGGAGTACGGGAACACGGTTCCGGCACGCGGCGGGACCGGGGAACCCGGCGCCAGAGTGCCCCTGCCGCGGCCCACCCCGGTGTGGACGGGGTACGTCTCTGGACGTCTACCCCACGCGGGTTGTTGTTGCCACCCCGACGCGGGCGGCAGGCTGTCGACAGGCCGTACCGAGGCGTCCCCGACCGGACTGTGTTCGGGGGGCGTCACCGACGCGGCGAGGACGGCGACCCACTCAGCGCGTTCCGCTTCCGTCCCGTAGTCCGTGACGGCCACGGCCGCGGCGGCCGAGGCGGCTCCCACCGGGAGGGCCACCAATGCGGCCGTCCGGGCACGTCGGGGCTCCCGCTTTTTGCCCCCGGCGGGCCGGGAGTTGCTCCCCGTGGGCTTGGCTTGGAGCTTGACGCCCCGGGCCTCACGAGTGGCGGCGCCCGTCTTTGCAAGGAACTTGCGCAGCTAGGGAAAGGTCCTACCCTGGGTGTTGAATTTCCGGCCCAGCGCCCGGACCTCTCGTCCGACGCCCTTGAGTAGACTACTCTTGAGTTCGGCCTCTTGCAGGACCGAACCCAGGGCACGGTTAGCATCGAAGATGCGGTTCGCAAACTCGTGCTCGTCCTCCCACTTCTCTTGAGTCGGTTGCATGAGCGACTGCAGATGGTCCACCTCATTGTCGCCATCGAGGTACTCGTTTATTAGGGCGCGGACCGCGCGTTTGTACATGAGCTGCCGCGTGGCGTGGGTGTCCTTAGCGCGCTGGAGCACCCCGAGCACCTTGCTCGTGACGAAGTACGGCAGCAGTGTCACTGCCGTCCCCTCGCTCAGGCCGCTGCAGTCGCAAGCCGTCTGGAAGTTCCCGAGGAACGTCACCAACCCCAGCGGGGTATCGCCCGCGAACTGCCGCGAGGTGTGCATCAAGGCCTTGACGTCTGCGCGGATGCCGCGGATGGGGTTGCCGCGGGGGAGGTGAAAGCGTCCCCCCCGCAGCGCGAGACGGTACAGTGCCGGTGACAGGAGCCCCTTGAAACAGGGGTCTACCACGGTGTCCTCCCGCTGCTCCCGTCGGAAGGCTTGCAGCGGTTCCTGCACCAGGGCCCGCTGCGGGCGCTTATCGGCCGCGCGAGCCCGTCGTCGACGGCGTGGCGCCCCGTGGTCGCTACCGCTGTCGGCAGTTGAGGTGGAGCTGCGGCTTCTCCTGGTCGAGTCCGTCCCACAGGGGTCGGAAGACAAGCCCGGCGGGCTGTGCTCGCTCTCCGTTGAGGAGGAGGGCCCCGATGATGGGGGCGACTTTTCAGGTCGCTAGGAGCGCCGACGGCGCTGCTCCCGAAGAGCCCCGTCCCTCGGCGTACTCACTGCGGGCGGCTGCCGCGAGCACGATCGCGGAAACCGTCCGCGACGGGTGACGGCCACCGCCAGGGCAGGCGCCACCCCGGCGCCACCCGCATCCCGGGACGACCTCCCGAACGTATCCGAGCCGGGGCCCGGGGCAGCCGTTTTGGCCGCGCTCGCCGACAGCGGCGAAGGCCCCTGGGCCGCCGCGAGTGCCGAAGCGACGGCCGCACTGCGCCCCGGTGCCGGGGCTCCATCCGAGGCCACGGTGGAAGCCCCCTACGCCGCATCTCGGAACACCTGGGCCACTTGGCGTAGGTGTGCGGTGTCGGCCACGGGCCGCGACAGCCCGTGGGGGGCAGCGCCACCGACCCCGTGTAGGCTGGGTCCCGACCCGCCCGCCGCCGACGGCGGGTCCAGGGACCAATGGTCACTGGTGGAACGCTGCCACTGTGCCCGGGCCACCTCCTCCAGGGTAACCCCGAATGCTGTCTGTAAGTCCCGGCGCTGTCGCTCCTCCTCCTCTAGCGACAGCGCATCCACTGATCGGCTCGAACCCGGGCCGGTGGATATTTCACCGGCCGGGGCCCCCGACGAGCTGCCCACTGCGGCCACACGGGGCGGGCAAAGGGGCGGCGCCCCGTCCGGTCGCTGCCCATCCAGGGGCGAGGGGTGAGCCCCTGGGCCCCCACGCTGGGACTCCGCTAGCGTAGACGTCCGTCCCGCGCCGGGAGGAGGACGAGCCCCGGTGGTCGGCGTGCGGCCGGGATCCTCGGGCGGGGAGTTTGACTCACCTGCCTCCGTACCGCCGCCGCCAACCGGGACCGCCCTTCCACCCCCAACGAGGGCCACGGCGCCCAACGCCTGCAGGGCCCCGGGGTCTCCCGACGGTGGCGCGTCCGTCACCCGGCTAGTGCCAGGCATCTCGAACGGAGGAGTGCCCCCGTCGAGCGGGGAAGATGAGGAAGATTCGCGAGCCATGGAAGCGGAGCCCGCGCATCGATCGGTTGTCCTCGGACACCGCACAGCAATACAACCCACGGGGGTCCCCCGGCCTTGATACCGAAAGAGGTGTGGAACCGCAACACGCACCGCGTGCACACAGCGGGTCTCACCCCGAGCGCCAAATGTAGTACCACGATCAAGGGGGTTGCCTCAGTAGGAGGGAAGGAACGGCCGTCTGGGCCGCTCGCACGACACCCGCTATGGGACTCGAGGTCCAGGAAGTCGGGCCGATCGAAACGCCAAGACATGAAGACACGGTTTACTTTCCGGCGACGACGGTGCCTCCCACCGTCGTCGCCCTTCGTCCTAAAAGGGCGAAAACCGTCGCCCGGGCCCAATTCCCCGATAGGAACTTGACCCGGGCCGTCACCAACCAATGCAGATAATTCCCTCTATGCATACAAAGTCCACCGAAGCGATCATTACAGACGAGGGGGAGTGACCGTTCCGCGCGCAACGCGCTGCAACCGCCGCGTGGCGCCCGGTCGGCTGTCGCCTGCCGCGCCCTCCGGCCGCGGCCACTCGGACCCCGCGGCGGGCGTCTGAGCCAGGCGCGCCCCGCCGCAGGCTGGGACCTGCGCTCATAGGCGGGCCCGCGGTCCCCGTTCCGCCCGAGCCCGACCTCGTCGGCACCGCCGACCCCCCCCCCGCGTCCGCCGCACCTCTGGTGCTCCGCCGGCCGCGCCACCACCGCAGGCGGGCTTCCGTAGTACTACAGGATTGACCGAGCGGTGGGGAGCATGCTGTCGGTGCTGCTGCCGCCGGGGGACCTGCACCTGGCGGCGCCGCAGATGATGGCGCTGGCGGCGTCGCAGCCGGAATGTTCAAAATTGTCGCCGCCGTCAACGCACCTCCTGCTTTGCATCCTGCCCCTCACCCGCCCGCCGCCGGCATGGCTGCCAACTTTGACGCGTGGGCTGAGACACAGAATCCGGCGGAGTGCAAGCGCTTGCGCGATGACCTGACAGCGGACATCTTTCGTGACCCAGGCGAACTGCTTGCTTCTTACATTGGGAGACACGGAATAGTACACGATAGAGTAGGAATAGAATGTTCTTCTTTTCCCGCGCGCCAGGGCTTCTTTTTCCAACACACTTGTCACGCCACGACAGAGTCTAAGCGGGAATCCCAATGGGGCGCCTGGTCTTTCTCTGCGGCGGGGCCCATCCTATGCGGCAGCCGCGGCCGCCGTCGCGGCGGCCTGCGCAGAGGACACAGGCGCAGCAGGGCGGTCTTCTGGCGGCGACATTCACCTCGTGGCAAAGGCCGCGTCGGCGTCGGCGCACGAAGTTTGGCGCGTGCCACGTTCGGGATCCAGAAGTCGGCGGGCTGCGGGTGTTATAGGGGCGGGAGGGCGCGTGCGGGTGGCAGTGGGTTGTGGCGCGCGTGTCGCGCGCGCCAGCGGCCGCGACGGCAAGCCGTCCGCAGTTAGCCGGCTATGGGCCGCTGTCGCGCTGCGCTGGCTGCTGCTGGGGCCGCGGGAGTCGCGTCGGGGGGTTGACACTGTGCGATTGGGGGGAAGTGGCACGGCGCGCGGTGGGCGGCCGTGACGGCTAGCCGTTGTCAATAGAGCTGCTGTGGGTCGCCGTTGCAACGCCTTGGGTGCTGCTGGTTTTGTGGGAGTCGCGTCGGGGTCCTCGAACCGTGCGAGTGGGGGAAGTGGTGGCTTCGCGCGCGGCCAGTGGCCACAATTTCCAGCCCGCCCCAGCGAGCCTGTGACGGCCGCCGCCGCGTCGCCGGCGGTGCGCGTTGTGGGGCAGAAGGTGAGTGCGGGTGCCCGCCGGTGCGGTGGATGGCGTCGCGGGTGCGGTGGGCCGCCTGCCAGGCGAAGCGGTCTGGTGCGCCACGCGGCACACGGCGGCAACGGCGGGTCCGCTCTTTGCGGCAGACTCTGGGCCGCCACCGCGCCTCGCTGGTGGCGGCGGGCACGCAGTGGTGGGGGTGGAACCCGAAGCAGTGCCACAGCTGTGGACGCCCGCCACTCGGGCCGCTGGGCACCGCAGCTGTCGTCTATAGCCTTCAGCTGCGGAGCGCCGAGGAAGCGGACGCGCCGCTTGCGACCGCGCCTGCGCCCTGCTGCTAAGCTCGGCGGGCGGCGGGGCACCAGCTTCGTGGGCCACCGCTATTACGCGTCGGGCAATGCCTGCCGTCAAAATTTGTGTTAATAAACCATGCCTGACAATAATATGGTCAAAAGTTCCGGCAATACGTCCAATATTGGTGGAGCATATCTCTATATCTGTAATCTCAGCGTTCGTCGTCCATCGTGTCCCGACACAGACACGGTCCAATCAAAATAAATTATCTGTGAACAGACACATGTGTCACGGGTGCATAACCACATGCGCATTGGCTGGAATGACTCCAAGAACTAATCAGAAATATTCGATTTGCGAAGGAATGCAAGGTTTTGATCAGCATAGTTCGTTACTCACGATTCTAAGGCACACCATTGATCGAAGTGTTGCTGGTCCAGTCGTCATCGTCCAATGGAGGTTCGCGTGCACAGCCCCTGCACAAATGAGCCGGGACAAGCACTACAGTGCTTGCTGAGAGGAAAGGACGTTGGGATGTGCCAGCCCTACTCGTGAGGCTGTGAGCCGCAGATCTGATGGCGCGGACGCTGGTGTGGAGCGGGCGAGGCAAGGCCATTGCAGCCTCATAAAGGGGGGAGTCATCGCCGACAAAAAGTGAGTGGCGCGGCTCGTTGGATATCCATTCGCTTCTCTGCCGGTGAAGTGTGCACTTCGTAGGGAATACAGTCCGGCTGAAGGCGGGAACTGGGCACTTCCACACAGTTACAGAAAGCTCGAGACGCTGGATTTGCATGACTCTGAAAGCCCAATACACGGACCACACAGATTTCCCTATGCATCCAGCTCGCGGAGCGATGGACTTCGGGATCTGCGCAAGAGGATTGTTCGAGACGATGGGCGTGCACTCGATCTACGGCGTGAACTGCAGGCCTATCACACCGCCCCCTACCCCCCACTCCTCTCTTCGTCTGCCCCCCACCACCCCCCCCTCCTGCTCCCGTCACTGCTCCCCCATCTCGCCGCAATGGCGCGCACGAAGCAGACGGCACGGCGGTCTGCCGGCGGCAAGGCGCCGGTTGGTCTGGCGCTGGCTGCCGCGCGACGGGCGACCGAGACCAAGGCCGATGACAAGGCCGCGATCAAGCGCCGCTACCGGCCAGGTCCGGTCTCCTTGCGCGACATCCGCAAGTTTCAGCGCTCGGGGGAGCTGCTGATTAGCAAGCTCCCCTGCCAGAGTCTTGTTCGGGAAGTCGCACAAGAATATACGAACGCACCACGCTTTCAGGCGTCTGCTGTCCTAGCGCTGCAGGAGGCAGCCGAGGCGTATTTCTTCGGGCTGCTTCAAGACGCACAACTCTGTGCCATCCACGCCAAGCGTGTCACCGTCTTGTCGAAGGACATCCAGCTTGCTCGCGGCATACGCGGTGAGCGGGCGTGGATTTTCCTTTGTCAGGAGGGGTGTGCCTATATTGTATCACCGTTATAGACTGCTGCGCGAGGCCTTGCTGGTCTGTGGGATAGAGACGGTGAAGAAACTGGGAAAATGTGCGCATGGGAAAGAAAGAATACAAGGACTCCCGCCCCCCCCCTCCTCCCGCCCCCGCCACTCGCGGAGGGCGCGCGCCATGTGCGCCGGGTCAGCCTCGGGAAATGAGTCGACGAGCGCCGTCGCCTCCTTTTCGAGCGCCTTGGCGGCGTCGGCGGTGGCGGCGGCGCGCTCCGCGTCGGCCGCCTCGTGCACGTCGGCCGCCGCCGCTGCAGCGGCCGCCTCTTCAGCCGCCGCCGCTGCCGCCGCGCGCGCGGCGCGCACGGCGCGGTCGACGGGAAAGCCGCGGCCGGGGAGCACGCCAAGGGGCGTTTCGAGGACAGATGCGCGGAGGAGGCACCGCTCCAGGGGGAGCCGGTCCAGGGCGGCCGTACCGACCGCGCGGCCATCGTTAAAGGCGTGGCAGCCGGTGGCTGTGTCGAGGAGGACGAGGGGGTGGGGGGGGTGGGCGGAGCCGCCACCGTCGCCGCTGCGGGCAGCGTCGAGCGGTGGGGACGGCGGCTGGTGGGCGGCCCCGCCGCCGCGGGGGGAATTCCTCTTCGCCGGTAAGCGTCTACAGCGTGGCGAAGACGCCGCCAACAGGACGTCCCGCCGCATCGGCCGTGGCGCCGGCGACGGCGACAGCCCCCCCCCCCACCGCCCAACGCGCCCTGCCCGCAGACGGCCAAGCACGTCACTTCCGTGACGGCCACGGCGGCCGCCAGCGGTGCGCCGGCGCCGCCGGCGCCGGCGCCGTAGGTGCTGATGGCGGAGGTGACGGCGGCCAGGATCGTCGGATCACGCATCTCGCAGTTTGCATCAGCGCCGACACTCCCGACGTCTCCAGACCTCGTGTGTGGCGGCGAGAGGGGGGCGGTGGAACTGGCTTTTGCGAATTGCTCTCTGTGAGACTCCGTGGACAAGACAACATTTTACACACACGCTTGTTGCGCGCCGGACACAGGCACGGGCAGCGGTGGCCCAACACAAGTCAATGCGTTGGTTGGGGAAACAGGCGCCCCCCACATGGCGGTCGACGCCCCGGTGCTCCCGGCCTGCCGCGACGGCGACAGTGTTTGACGGGGCGGCGGAGGCCGGGGGGCCACCCGCGTACTGGAGGGCGGCAACGGCAATGGCCGGGGGCGTGCCCCGTCATCCGCCCACCGCCGGCTGCGCGGCACGGCACGCCCGCCCGCCCTACGGCTGACGCGAAAACACCGGCAGAGGCGGCCACGGCTGCAAAATCGAAGTGACGGAGCCCAGCGCCGGCGACGCGGCCTTATTGGAGGGAGGGGGGGGAGGGGGGTGCTCCTTCAGCCGTCGTTCGCGTCGGCGGTCGGGAGGGGGGGCGCCCACCAATGCGATGAACGCTGGCAACACCCGCCGCGGCGCGTCCGGAGCGGCCGTGACTGGGACCCGCGGCGGCGGCACTCACTCTTCGTCGCACCCGCACCGCCTCGGCGTGCGCTTCACCGCCTCCGCCGCGGACGGCTCCCCCCGCACCTACACGGCCGCGGCGGCCTTTGTCACCCTTCAGCTTGGCGTGCTCGAAGCCCGCGACGTGGCGTTTGACCCCCCCCTCCCCTCCTGGTTGACGCTGCCGATCGGGAAGGTCGGGAGCGAGCTCCTCAACAAGGTCGCCGTGTGCTTTGCGGCGCCTTTTTGGCCGCCCACGGACGAATACGTGGCGCACGCGCTGGCGGCCGCCGCCGACCCCACCATCCGGCCGCGGCGGCGGCGGGTGCGGGGGGGGTGCGGCAGCGGCGGCGGCGGCGGCGGAGCGTGTGGCGGCCGCGCGTTTGCGCCTCCCCCCCTGCGCTCGCGCTTGTCTCACAACACCCTCCCGCGAGAGCACAGCCTCAGCGGCGGCGGCGGCGGCGGCGGCGGCGGCGGCGGCGGCGGCGGCGGCGGCTGTGGACGCGGCAAGGCCGCCGCCGCCGCCTTTACCAACGGCTTCTGGGCGGTGCAGCTGGTTGGCGGCGACATCCCCCCCTCCCTTTTACTCCGCTCCCTCCGTTTGTGGACGCATTTGATCGCCGCCGACGCGGCGCGGCGGACGTATGTCAACACGGCGCTGACGGCGGTGGGGTTGTTGTGGCGGACGGCCGACGCGCTTGCCCACCCGGTGGACGCCCGGCGGACGCCAGTGCGGCAGCGGGCGACAAGCGGGAGGGTCGGCGCCGGCGGTGTGGAAATCCAAGCGGCGCATGCGGGTGGCCGGGTGGGCGGTGGCAAGACCAGCGTGGGCGCGGCGGTGCCGTTGTCTGAGGGCGGGGAGGGCGGTGTCGACGGCGCGGCGGCCATCGTGGCTTCCGCCGCGGTCGACGCGGCCGACGGCGAGCCGGCGACTGCCGTCGACGGTCAACTCGACGCGGATTCCGAGGCAGTCATGGAAGACGATGACGACGACGAGGACGCCAAGGAGGAGTTTTTTCGCGACGCCAAGCAGGCCACCGCCGTCAGCGAGTTATGGCAGCAGTTGTTTGCGAAACTGCGGCAGATGGCCACAGACGGGCACCCATAGGTGCGCAGCGGCGACGTGCGGACGCTCACAGGGGCGCTGCTCTCGCACGGCGCGCATTTGGACAGGCCTTTTTCGCGCGGCTGCGTGCGCCGCAAGCTCCTGCCCCTTCTGACGGCGGTCATGCTCGGCGACGCCGGGGGTTGGCGCGGAGGCGGCGGTGCTGGTGGAGCCGCTGATGCCGCCGGCATTGGCGCCCATCGGGGCGGCGGTGGCGCCGCCGGAAGCGTCTCAATGAATGGCGGCGGCGGCGGCACCGATGCTGACACGGCGGCGGTCGCATCGAGCCGCAGCGCGATTCCGTCGGCTCCCCCCGGCGTGCCGCTGCTGCTGCACCACAGCCGCGACACGCCCGCCAACCAGTGGAACGACACGCGGGGGCTGGCGCTCGCCGTCGTTGCGCGAGTCCTCCGCCGCTAACTCCGCACGCTCATTGCGACGCCGGCGGTGGCGGAGTGGGGGCGTGCGCTCGCCGCCGCGGCGGCCGCAGCGGCGGCCGCCGAACCGGATGTGGCGGCGACCCGCGTGTCAGCGTTGCTCGACCCCTCGGCCGCTGCCGCGTCGGCGGTCGTTGCGTGCACGCGGGCGAGGGGCGAGGCGGCTGAGGGCGGCGGCGGCATCAACGCGGGGGGGGGCTGTTGGGTGTCGGTCTTGCTTGGCGCCGCGGGCGCGTCCGCCAATGGCGGCACCGGCGCCGTCGCTGAGGCGGCACCGGCGGCAGACGCCACCCCGCCCGACGCGGACGAGCACCTGGCCATGGCCACCGCCCTGTGACACTCTGTTTGGGTGGCTATTGACGGCGTCGTGCCTGGCGCCCGGAGCATCGACTCGCCCGTCCCGCCCGGGTGTGACCCCTCCACCCCCCGCCACTGGCCCGTGCGCGTCGGGGCGCGCGTTTGAAACGCTCGTCTGCGGCCTCACCGCCGTGCGCCGGGGCCACGGGGCGGCGTTTGGGCCGCGCGACGCGGGCGCCCTCGTTGACGTCCTGTTGCGACTCGCGGCAGCCCTGCGGGGTGCGGTCGGAGACGTCGGCGTCCTGGCCCCGCGCGGGAAAGGGCTCAACGCCGCCCCTGCCGTAGCCGCAGCGACCAGCGGCGGCGGTGCCGCGGCGGGCGTGTCGCCCGTGCAGCTCGCGGCGCTCGAGGCGGTAGGGAACCTCGAAGTTGGCGACGGCGACGGCGACGGGTGGAAGGCGCTGCTCGGCCGCCTTCTGTCGCTGCTGGCGGGGGCGCTGGCTGCCGCCGCGGCTGCGAAGTTGCCGAGCGGCGGCGGGGTGGCGTCGCCGTCACCGGCGGTCGCCGCCGCCGCTGGCTCTGTCCTTGGCGTGGTGCCGCCGCCGTCACCGCCGCCACCGTAACCAGCGTTAACCGTCCGCATTCTCTGGGTCGTCCGATTCGTCTGCGCGGGCGACCGGCTGCCGTGGGCGGTCAAGACCCACACTCTGCCCGCGGCACTGCGCTTGTTGACAGTGCTCGCCGGACCTCCCACAGGCGGGGCGCTTGCGACGTCGGCGCTCCGCACCACCGTCGTGGTGGTCCGGGCGGGCCTCGGCGCCGCGTCGCCGCTGCCTACAGGAGCGGCACTCGCCTTTTCAGAGTGCTCGCTGCTGCTTGAGACGGCGGCAGGCGGCGCGCCGCCGTCGGCGGCCGCGCCGCCGTCAACGGCGGCGGCGGCCGCCGCCGCGGCCGCACGGGTGGCTACGGCTCAGCTCGACGCGGCGTCGGGCGCTGTTTTGACCAATTGCCTCCGCGGCATTGTCCGCGACGCACTGGCGGCGGACAGCGGCGCCGCCGCCGCCGACCGTGCGTCACTCGTCTAAGTGCAGGCAACGGTCGCGGCTGGCAGCGGCGGCGTCACGGCCGCGGCCGCCGGCGCCGCCGACACGGCCGCCGCCGCCGCGTCTGTGGCGGCCACCGGCACCGCGCAGACGGCGCTGCTGTGGTTGGCCTCGCGGCCACCACCCCCCCCCGCCGCCGTCCACGGCGGCGGTGACCGCGGCGGTGCTGGCGACGGCCGCCATGCGGCGGTCGCGTCGGCGGCGGCTTCAGAGATTGTCCGCGTGGCCGGCGGGGTGCTCTGGTTGTAG
>Ga0209093_1000442_pt1 | contig 22315 bp, 29 predicted proteins | sample SidtaG_4_FD_187450 | JGI IMG/M metagenome (GOLD analysis project Ga0209093, IMG submission 187450) | Marine algal microbial communities from Sidmouth, United Kingdom - Sidmouth_Male1 metaG (SPAdes) (version 2) | ecosystem: Host-associated > Algae > Red algae > Unclassified | place: Sidmouth... | reverse complement strand
CCCAAGCCGAATGTGTGCAACTTGACCACGTCTTGCAAATGTACCATCTGGGGTACCATAAGGGTCACCGACCATCATCCATCCGCGAATCGCAAGTGGAATCGGCGACGAGCATCACAGTCCAACAGCGGAGCTAACCAATTCGCCCGACGCTCGCGACGCGGCGGTCGCTGCCGCTGCCACCACCACGTCGGGCATCAACACCGAAGCACACGGCGTCGCCTCCGCCCCCACTGCCGTGGCGCCGGCCGCGGCTGCCAGTGTCCGCGCTGCAACCGGCGGCTCCATCGGCGGCAGCGCCACCCCCAAGATGCGCGTCGCATGCCTCGTCGCCATCTCCGTCGCCGACGTCCGACAAAAAAAACATTCACCTGCACGCCTCTTCGCCGTCGACGAAGCCGGCGGGCACGGGCGCCCGCCGCTCCTGCCGGCGGAGCCGTATAGGCGTGTGGGAGCAAGTGCAGTCGGCAGCGGCGGCAGTGGAAGTGGGCACGATCGCCATCGCCAGAGAGGGAGGGATGGCAGATCCGGCGGGCAGGGGCTTGAAGGGGGGGGGGGTCAATACATGTGCCTGAGGCATCGACGCGGGGCACGCGCGCTGCGGAGACGCGGAAACGGGTGCGCAGGCGCCTCTCGTGCCGGGCGCCGGCGCCGGCCGTTTCCGCGGCGGCTCCACCGCGCCGCCGGCATAGGCCGCGGCAGGGCGCTGTGCCACGCGCGGTGGCGGCGGGGCAGAGACTGGTGGCAGACCGCCGACGGCTGGAAGGGTGGCCGCTTCTACCATCGCCGCTACCGCCGCCACCGTCCCCGGTGCGGGCGTAACCACCGCCGCCGCCGCCGCCACCGACACCATCGCCACAGCGACGCGTCATGGTCGAGGGCCCCGCCCGCATGCCATCAGAGGCAAGGCAGCAAGGCGCAGATCGGACATAGCGGCGGGAGAGGCGGGCGTGCCTGTGACAGTCACTCTGGCCGACCACCGCGACGGTGCAGTGTGGGCGAGGTGGCGGCGATGGCAATAGTGGCGAAAGGAAAGGAGGGGCATCGGCGGGGACGGGGGCGGCAAGGGGTGGCGGCAGCGGCGCGTGAGACGCGGCGTCGGAATCCGCGGCGGCGGAGCGATGGCAAAGCGCGCGCGCGTTGTGGGAGGCCACGGGGAGGGGGCGGCCAACCGCGCTAGTGGCCGGGACACCGGCAGCTCGCCGCGGCCAGCACGGAGGGCGTTCTCCCAGGGAGCGCGGGGGGGGCAGGCCGGATGTGGGCGGGGGCGATGGAGGCGCCGCCACAGGTAGGAGGGGCGGGAAGGACGGGAGCAATAATCGTAGCAGACCGGACAGAACGGAGTGCTGACAACACCGGCGCCTGCAGCCCTTTCCCAATGGTGAAGAGATTGGCGGGGGAATCCACAAGTATGACGTCAATGCAGTTGTGCAACACAACTACGCCAACTGTCAGCTACACGTGGCAAATTACATAAATACTTGAAACCGCTTTGAAATAGAACTGAGGCCTGCCTGGGGTATTCAAAAAAAAAATTGCCCCAAGGCATGGGGAGGTGGCTCATCTTACAAGCCACAGGCCACCTCATCGTGAGTGCCTCGCAGAAACCCCACTAGGGGGTTTCACGTAACCTAGGAGGGTCCTGGTACCAGAGGGGTCCTGGCTGTCTTAGGGGGTCTTAGGGGGGGTTTCAGGGAGCCTTGCCTGAATCTGACCGCGGAGAGGTACCGCTCAGCCAGTCAATCTTCTGAAAGAGACATGGGGGGCGTGACTGCCAAGTCATCAGTGGCAAGATTGGTCAAACGTCTGTCATAGACATGAGGGGCATGACCACCAGGTCATCGGTGGAAAGATTTGTGCTAACACATCGACGTGGCCAGATGCAGTGGGGAAGCCATCCACGATACTCCGCGATCGTTTCGTATTGCTGATCGCCTGCCACCTCACTTGCCCCTTCAACGTCCCCCGCGCCTGTGACGGTCCCACATAGCGCTGTGTCCCGCCATGGCGGGCGTCTCACTCCGCCAGCTTGTCATTCGCCGAGCGCGTTGTCGCGTGCGCCTCCTGACGCACGTGGCTAGTCTTGAGGTAATCGGTCTGTATGATTTGGAGTGGATAGAGGAGGGTATCGAGGGCGGTAGCAAATATGATGTCCCAGCTCCCCTATTTTGGCTCCTGCTGTCCCGTCGAATGCTGTCCCGGCGAGAGCTGCGCACTCTTGTAGCGAGAAGGTTCTTGCATATGGGTCGTGGTTTTGTTTCCAAGAGCGTGGAGTGGGGCACGTACGTTTTGGACGCATTTCCAGAGCACCGGTGGCGTATCGTTGTGCTCATGGGCCGCAGTACGTATAATCTACTGACAGACCCTCTCCGTGAACACCTTCCGCAGTCTGGCGTGCCTGGGGAGCGACCTGTATCCACGGATCGAGTTCAGAAGATTTCGCTTTTCCGCCTTGGACTCTACGGCAGCTCCGCAAGTACGTTTGAGTTTTTCTCGGCATGTGGAGCGTATCAACAAAAGACGTGTTTCGGGGTGCCCAGAGAGTGACGCGTTTCTGACAGAATATCTGTGTTTTCTGCTCATTTATTTTCGTGCATTGTCCCCACAGGTGTGAACGCCACCGAGAACATCTCTGAGGTGAGCGCAGGATCTGTCAACAACTGTATCAAGCCCTTCATTTCTGCAGTTAACAAACTGTCCGACAGGTATATTGATTGGCCATCTGAGAGCCGGCGGGTGGAGCTTTCATGCTTTGCATGGGAGAAATTCGGTTTTAGGGGGTGCATTGGGTCTGTTGATGGCTCACAGGTGCCCCTTGCATACGCCCCGCGTGTGCAACCGTGGAAGTTTTGGGACATACACGACCGCTACAGTATCCATACACTGGTAACCAGTGACCATGAGCGAACATCATCTCTGTCACGCTTGAATTCTCTGGTTCGACGTCTGACGCCCTTGTGCAGCAGCAGGCGGATTGGGCATGTTTTCTAGGTGAGCATTTTACTCTAGGGGAGCTTCTGCCTGGGGAAAAAGGGATGCATTACACAGACAGGGTGGTGGGTCCCCATATAGGGTGAAGCGGTTTTTCCACTTCGAACAAGACTTTTGACTGGCAGCTCGCTCGCCTTCGTGCGATTTCTGAACATACGTTTGGTATTGCGAATGGCCGCTGGGCCAGCCTAAAAAAACTGCGCTTATCTATTGGTTCTGAGGAAGATTTTCTGGCTGTCATGGAGTGGATACTTGCATGCTGCGTGTTGCAAAATATATGCATCACAGTCAGCGACGGGGAGGTGGACCCCAGCCCGACACTGGCTGCAGTGCAGGGGCCCCTGCCGTCGCATCCCGCAGCCGAGGCAACTCGCTCCAGAGTTGAGAGGGATGGAACTGCCTTTATGAAGGCCACTGGGGTGTATATATACTGAGATCAATGATAAACCGCGTACCCGGCGACGCCTTTTCTTTTGTAGACATCCACTGCTTGGCCGTCGCCACGCCGTGTACAAGGACAGCCACCGATACAACTGAAACAAATGATGGCTCAAGACCTATCCATTCAAACGAGCACCGATCAGGAGCTGTCCCAAAACGACACAAACTCCCTCCCCAGGACGAAGACCCTCCACACCCTTACTCTGTACCACCCCCGTCCCGTTCGCCATCAACTAACCCACTCACACGTTTCAGGCCCGCTGTCGCCCCGCCATCCGCCAACTGAGCCACTCCGTCCTTCATCGGCGACGACCTGGGACTGGCATGGATCCCCCCTCCAGCAGGTGACCCCGTGCGCCCCCCATCCGCCGTACCAGTGCTCGCCGCTGCGCTCCCAGCCCCCGGCTTTCCCCTCCCGACCTCCGCTGTCGATCCTCGCCCCGCAGGCGCGGAGCCCGCGCTCCCCACGCCATCGACGGAGGACATCGACACGATGTGCTGCAATATAGCAGCATCCCGCGTCTTGAGGTCGAGCTCTTTAAGCACCCCCAGCTACTCCACGGGCACGGCGATCTGCGCCGTGAGCACCGCTGCCGAGACCTGCTGCTCCTCCATGCGGGCACGGCGCCCCGACTCGCGACTCTCCCGCTGCTCACGCATGACGTCCAGCTGAAACTGCCGGTTGGTCTCCTCCAGGGTCGCCTCCGCCGCGCGAGCCGGAGCAGCGGTCCGCATCTCACGCCTCTGCTTGGCGACAGCCACCTGCGCAGCCAAACCGCTCGCTGCCGATCGGGTGCTCTCCACGATCTCCTTCATCGCTGCGTCGTCCGCCAGCGCTGCGCGACCATCTTCTTCGGCGGTGAGAGAGCGTCGCGAGCGACCACTCGCTCCTCCGCGTCGGGTGGTCGGCAGCGTCGCGGGCGCGGCAGCAGGGGGACGGGATGCGCGGGTGGACAGGATGGTGGGTGGGAGCACTCTACCGTCGCAATCTGAGCTGGAGCTTGAGCGTGGGCTTGGGGTGCTACTTTTTCTATCTGCACTTGCGTTGCTATCCGACCCCGACTTGTCGCCGGGCTGCAAAGACTTGTCGGCCCCCCTGGACAAAGCGGGCTCGCCGTCCTTGTGCCCGCTGCGGCTTGCCGCCCGCCCGTGCGTCACTGGCGTCATCCTGCACGAGCCCCCCGTATGCCGCGACACCCCCAGCGCCAGCTTAACGATCTCGGCTATGTCCTTGGCCGACTTCCGCCAGTCGGAGGCCTTCTTAGTATCCTTCTGCTTCTCGGCCTCACCAGTCTCTCTGGGGCTCTTCCCCGTCGAGTGGCGCTGGATCTTGGCGCGCTCTGTGATGTAGGTGCGCATTGTGTCCATGATGAAGTGAACAGCATCGTACTTCAGCTGCTGGAGGGGGTTGTTTCTCTTCTTGGTGAGCCGCTTGACCACCCACGTCGCCGTGTTGGGCAGCAACAACTGCTTGTTCGCCTCGACGTTGCTTAGCTGCGCCTCCACGAACTTGCCCCACCACTTGAGCACCAAAAGTCGGTACTTAGGCTTCCGAACGCCGCACGTTTTGACCTCGCTGTCGTCGTCAGCGGCCCACAAGCGCGCAATCCTGCGGCGCTTGCTGCTCGTTTCCCCGCCATCGCCAGGCGCCTTACAGGTAGAGCAAGGAGCCGACAAGATCCGCACACCGGGTGACCTCGGGCAGCAGATTCTCTCCCGTCTTGTGCAGCCTAGACCCAGATACCATTGGTGTCTCGCTGGGCGTGGAGTTGGACATCCCAAACGCCTCAAGAAGGGCGATAAAGTGCCCTGGGTTGCTCAGGGTGAGCACCTTGGCCACCCGATTGCGACTCTGTTAAACCGCAGAGGGGATAGGGGATGGGGGACCACGGTGAAGTAGTTGAGAGGCTTGGGCTATTGCGTGTGTGCGAAGGTGCTCTTGTTGGTTGTCTCTCCCATGCGCCCCTCTCCCCATCAAAGGCACTCCTCAAGTAGTCCAAGGCGGAGCAGTCAAGCCCGCCACGCGCACACTCCCGCCCACACTCTAAGTCAAATCGCAAGAAATTCACTCAAAATGGGACGAGTACAAATGTGAAGCATACCAGTGGTTACCAAACCGCGAGATAGTCGCACTTGTGGCCAAGTGGGAAGTATGACCGCTTCTTCCGGTAGGCGTGTCCTTCGGGTCGCGTTGGGGAGTCGGCGGTTCGAAATCCTGCAAACACCTGACCCCTGCAATCACCTGGTTTCTTGATTTTGCTTTTGTAGCAGCAGTGGCTTACAGAGGCGACGAGCATGACGTTCCAACAGAATGACTTTCATGCCAATGAAGTCCTTGACCTCCGCCATGTCGCGCACGTCGAACGTCGCCGACACAGACTTCTTGACCACCTGAACCCCGGCGAGGCTAGCTGCAGCCACAATTAGATCGTCGACGTAGACCAGGCTGTAGACGAGCCCGTGCACAGGGTGGCTCCACGTGTACAGGCACGGGTACACCTTCCACAGGACCGCCCCCATAGTCTTGGGCATTTTGTAGAGCTTGATGCCCCACAGGCGCCCCGACTGCTTTGTCTCGTAAATGTCCAGGTCCAGACGGCAGGCCGTATCTGCATCTCCCTTCACTGCGCCTTCTGGAAGCTTGATGTACATCCCCTTGTCCACTTTAGCTTTGAGGAAGGCCGTCTTGACGTCCACATGATGAGTTTCTCAGGCATTGGACGCTGCCACCGGAAAGAGCGCGCGCTTCGTAGCCCAGCCGGGCACTCGTGCCCACGTCTTGTCAAAGTCGCGCCCCAGAACCTGTTTGAATTCCTGCGCCACCAACCGCGCCCTCAACCGCGTCACGCTGCCTTCTGCGTCGTGCTTGAGGTCTTAGACGTACCTTGTCTTGACCGCCTTGCGCTTTCTGGTCTCCTTCGTCTTAGACCAGGTTCCCAGCTTCTTGTGCGCGAGGTATTCTTCCTTCTCAGCAGCCTTCCACAGCGGCCAGTCTGGGCGCACACGCGCCTCCTTCTCGTTTACTGGCGGCCTATTCAGATCCCAGGATGCAATAGCTCCAACTTCTGGTCCCGCTGCCGCGTACGCCTTTGGGTTGCGCTCCCACCAAGTAACTTTCGGTGCAGGCTTGCGCTTGGACCGCCGAGGTGCTCGCGCCCTGTAACGACCACTGTCCGTGGTGGAGTCAGGCATCTCTCGGTGCCCTGCCTGAGTCGCTGAGTTCTCGCAGGCATCACCATCGTCGTCTTCGTCCTCGTCCTGCCTGGCCTCCTCATCCTGCGAGTCGTCGCTTGATGAAGACTTGTGACGCGCGAAATCATCCGCGCTCGGGACTTCCGTGCCAAGCATGTCCATCTCTCCGTCCTCGTTGAAACCATCTTTCCCCGAGGTCAGACGAGGACTGGAGCTCGACCCTGACCCAGCAGTCCTGTTCAAAGACGTGCTCGAGATTTCTTCCATGAGGACGTCTCGGCGCTCGAAGATCTTGCTCGAGTAATCCTGCAGGATGCGGTCGGCCTTGCCACCAACGGTGTAGCCGACAAAACAGCCGACGTCCGTCCTTGGATCGAGCCTACACTGTTGTTGCTTGGTATTACGCGCTCATGCCCGGCTCCCCCATGCTCGGAATCCCTTCACGTCCGGGTGTCTCCGCGTGAGAGCCTCAAGAGGCGTCACGTCTTGCTCCGTCTCAGGAGAGCGGTATAGTACGTGAATGATAGAGGACAGTGCCTCAGCCCACAGCTTCTCTTCCGCGCGCGCGTCCATCAGCGCTGATCGAACGCGCCCCATGATGTAGCGGTTGGCGCGCTCCGCCGTCCTGTTCTGCTGCGATGAATACGGCGCCGTCTTCTCCGACGTGATGCCCTTGTCTGTCTACCAATCTTGGAGGTCACGGCTGACGTACTTCTTCGCACCATCATGGCGAACCCGCTTCACCTTGAGCCCAGTCAGCGTCTCGAGCAGGGGCTTATGAATCTGCCGATATTCCGTCCACACCGATATACTCAACATTTGCATTTTTTGAATCAGACAAGAGTTTTGACGCAATTTCTTGAGTACAGATAGGATATATATCCGAAACCAAATTTCGTAGCATATGAATAAGAATAGGGATTCTATTCAGAATATATCAGATTCTGCATCAACTACGTCACATAGGAAGTACTTGCGATGCTGATTGCCAAGAAATAACGAAGAGCGGGTCGTGGTGGAACGTGTGAGCGCGACCTATCCGAGACCATGACACGCTCGCGACAGCGATTTTCAGGCAAGATGCGCAAGCATAGTAGCCCATCTCGCTACCTTGGTTAACCTTCATGGCAGAGAAGTGTTCTGAGTCGTACATGCCGCCCGTCTGCTGCCGCGCGCGACAAGAGACGAAAAACCGCCCAGTTTGCCAATCACCTTCGCCGTCGACGACATGCCCTGAGTTGGCTCACTGCTACCCAGTATGTGTCTAACATATTCCTGCGTGTCTCGTGCCGGCTTCGAGCGTTTGGAGCCGCCTGGCGAGTGAAGTTACCTGGGGTAGTGGGATTCCTTCGTTTGACGACGGCTACGTCGTTGTACTTTCGTTTATCCGCATCAGAGCCATTAAAGTGGCGGTGCCATTCAGATATGAGTATGCATGATCGGGCTTGCTTTTCCGGAATCTGAGTATATCCGAGTATATCTATCCATTATATCAGAGTGCCATTTATTCACGTAAGCCCCTGGTCTCGAGCTGTTTGATGCGGGCCTTGAGGACTTCCGGAACCATGCCCTTGGTCTTTCTGGGTGTCGCCGTGATGAACCCTGTGAAATCTTCCATCAAAGTCATGAAGTAGACAGAGCCGCCCATCGACACCGTCAACGGGCCATCAACGTGCGTGTGAACCAACTTTCACTTGGTGGTTGTCGTTGTCGAGCGATGATGCGGAGAACGCACCATCGTTCCGTCGACAAGCGGCACGAACACCGTACCAGGAAGGCGCTTGGCCTCGGCTACAGTCTACGGCATCCAATCGACCATTCCAACTACCCGCTTGAGGTTCTCAAAGCCCAAGAGGTTGAACAGGCGGTGCCACAGCTCCGCCTCGCCGTCCATGCGTGTGGAGGCGGCGCTTGCCGACGCCGTGACCGGCTCGACCTTGACCACGTAGTTCTCGGACTCGTTCACCGAGCCGACGACAGACGCGTTGCTCAAAACCGCGCTCGCGAGAGCCGCTTCCCCGTCACTGAGGATTTTGCAGGTGTCGCCAACTAACACCACCGCACCGCCACGGCGGTCGACCACTAGGACCGACAGAAGGTTTTCTGTCACACCCGGCACAAGCATGGCCTCATGCAGGAAAACTCGAGCCGTGGTGTTTCCCTTCCTCACCTCCATGGAGACGTAGCCATGCCCCTTGATGGACACCTTGTGGCCGTCAGCTAAACTGACATTGGCCCTGCTACCCATCGCCTTGACGGTGAAGCCCACATCCCGGGCGCCATATAGCTGGTCGCACCCGAGTCCAACACCCAGGTCGAGGACCCGCTGGTGCTCCCGGATACGTTGAGCCTCCCGGCCTGGCCTGCTGACACAGCGTAGGCCAATGCGGCGCGGGGAGGTGCACCACCTCCCCCGTCTTCCCCACGACGCCCGCCATTTGGCTTCTTGTTGCCCTTGGCGTCATCGGTCTTCTCCTTCAGACAGTCGCGCTTCATGTTCCCCTTCTTGTCGCATTAGTAGCACACGACCGCGCGCTTGTCCCACGGCTTCTTGGAAGCCGTTTCCGCAAAAGCTTGCGACTTGACCCCGGCCGTCGAGGACGAGCGCCCTCGGCTCCCCCGCTGCTCCACTGTGAGCAGCTTGGTGCTCGCGTCGGCGACGTTGCGCTTCCCGTCCATGTTCTCCAGGACGGTCTTGATCTTTTCATACTCGGATGGAAGCCCCGACAGGATCTGCAGGACAAGCGTTTTCTCGTCCACCTGGTTCCCCAGCATGGAGAGCTCTTTACCGATGCATTTGGCGCGCGACGTGTACTTGATGATGTTCTCGTCACCGCCCTTTCTGAGGCTGTCAGCTCGTGCGTGAGCTGCAGCAGACGTGCGTTGTCTCGGGCCTCAAAGTTGTCTTTGAGCGCGTCCCACGCTTCCTTGGCCATACAGACCGCCGTCACCGACTGCAGGTGAACGGGCTGGACCGACATCTGGATGTTCGCCAACGCAGACTCGTTCATGAGGTCCCAATCTTCCGCCGCCAAGTTGCCCTTGGTGGTGCTCCCAGAAGCAGGGCGACCAGTCACGACGGCCGCCCACAACTTCTCCTTAATGAGCTGTGCACGGCAGTACACAGCCCACACCTTGTAGGTGTCTTCCAGCTGCGCGAAGCGGGCGCAGAGAAATCCGCCGTGCTCCGACGACAACCGCGCCAGGAGGCGCGATACTGACGACGTGGGAGGCTAAACGTTCCCGCCCGACGCCGAAACACACAGCAGCTTAACCAACGGCGTCCCGCACACGAGCGCACGGAAGATGACGATGACAACCAGCGACACAGGGCCCATAACCTGTGAAGAGGTAGGTGGTTCGGTGGGCGCGTTACTTTACGATGCAGAGCGTTCTCAGGCCTGCGACGGTGCACCTGATACCCCACAGGCCACCTCGTCGTCATTGCCTCGCAGACACCCGACGTAGCCCTCCAAAAGATCTACAAACAAATTCAAGTAGTGCTTCGAACCAATACACGCAATTATATCGGACTCTCCACGACAGTTGTTCCTGGGGGACTGATGAAGTGCACTTCACAGCAGGCGGCCGAGAGATTGTGGCTCGTTGTAGCCCCCGTGCCGCAGGCATCCGTCCGCGAGTGCCGCTGCGGCCAGCTGTCTGACCCACTCGCCTGCCACTGGCTGGGCAGGGGCTCGCGCAGCGTCGTGCTGCGCACCTTGCACGACACGGAGGTGTTGCAGCGGAGTGCCACGGTGCTGCATATGGACTCTTGGTGGACGGAGGTGGTGGCAGAGCCGCCGCTCCCTGTCGGGGCAGAAGCGCCCGCGCTGCGCCCCGATCTGCGGGGAACGAGCGTGGCCTCCAGAGCGCCGTTGTCGGGGAACATGTCCATGGTGGCCTCAACGGCTGCCGCCCATGTCTCTCACATGGCGGGCTCCCCCCGTTTTCCAAGGGCCGCCCGGGTGCGCGAGGCAGAGAAGGTCGGAAAGTACACGCCGCACCTTCGCGCTGGCGACCCGCCCCACGCGCTCACGCCACTGGTATGAGGGACGAACGGGCGGGTCGGGCCGACCACGGGGTCCTTTCTCTTTTCGGCGCTGTCGGAGGAGCACCACCGTGAGGCCCTGACGGGGAAACTATCGGACGTGTCCCTGATTTTGTGGCGGTGGAATGCGCGGATCGTTTTGGCCGGGGTTGCGAATTCTCTTAGGATGGAGCGGGCTCCACTGGCGGCTCCGCCGCTGGTGGCCCACGTTTCGGATTAGGGGGCTGGCCCCCAGAGCGTAGTCGGCGTACTGATGGCCCGGAACCGCTTACAGTCGAAACCTGGGGGAGAATCTGTGAGGATTCGGATCACGCCGGAGATGATCTTTCACCAGCGGTTCCCGCGGCTCCCAGCCGCAGCTCGCTCTGTAGCCACACAGGCGTTCCGTCCTGATCTGTCCCCAGACCCCTTAAGAAACCGCGGCCCGCGGCTCACACCTGCTCCCCCGGATACCCACTTCCGCTGATTTTCCGCTGCCCGCCTTCCCACCCAGGAGGCCGTATTCCGTGCCCAACCACTGTTTTTCTCACTTTTGAGGCGGCCTCTTCTTGCGTTTGTCATTGTCCTTCCCGTACTGCTCCGGTTTCTTCTTTTCGTCTGCAGCTCAACGAGTAAATGCAAAAGTCCCATGGCACACGCGGGCTCTCCCTCCTTTCGCAACCTCGACCATCAGCCCAATGCGCGCCTTAGGTCAAGTCCCTTGCGCTCCCCACGGACACGCAGGGCGAGCGGACCAGCGCCGCCCTGTGGTCACCGTCGGGCTACGCCCTCTCCTGGACAGGCGGAGGAGCGCAGGGGCGCCAGTCGAGGTTGGCCCCCTGCTACGGATCGAACCGAAACCGCCACTGCCCCAACCCTTGTCGCAGTCGATCACGCCACGGCTACACCTGCCGGGTAGGATGCGTACGGCTGACGCTGCCGCCGTACACGGGGCGACGTGGCGCGCGCGCGTGTGGAAACGAGCGGTGCGCCGCTCCACTCGTTGACTTCCACAAGCTTAAACTTTATAGCTTTCCAGTACTCCCGAGAGTTCGATAACTTCAGTCTCAACTGAATCTACAATTGTCGTCGCCCAGACTTTTCCCAAAACACCTGTCGTGAAAACACATGAACGCAACACGAGGCAAAGGCTGTGCTACAGGAAACAAGAAACACTAACAGGGATCCACTGCTTTTACTCTCCCGGTGCCCCTCTCGTCACACCAAACGAGGCACACGCGCACTCACAAAACAGAATACACACGATCAACCCAATATTGGTTGGGAGTCAATGCCCGGCCGCGCCGGCCGAGTCAAACCTTCTCATCGGCGAGGCGTCCCGCCGACGCGGTGCCGCCTCGCGCCTACATGCGGCCGCCAATCACAACGCTTTGCTGATTTTGATTGTTGTTGTTGTTGTCGTTGTTGTCGTCGTTGTTGTTGTTGTTCTCGTCCCCAACCCCAGATCCCCGCCCCGACCGCACAGGAATAACTCAGTGCGGCCATTTTTCACTTGACAATCGGGCCTGACGGGGGCGTACGGGCCGGCTTTCTGGGCCTTATTGTACGATTGTGAACTCGATGACGCCACCCGCAAGCGGTTATTTTCTCCATTCAGAAGCCTGCGTTTGTACGATACAGGATGATGCACAGCCCGCAGTCGGGTCCTGTATGCCCGGCTTCTGGGCCCCGTGATTGCGCTTCCGCGGCCCCTGCCCATCGTAGTTGCCCTGCGGGACCGCGCCGTGGGCGGTCCGTCGTCGGCTGTGGTGGGTACGGCGATCAGTGCCCCATCTGCGTAGCGCTGGATCCGCTCGGGGCACGCCCTCCCACATGCCTTACAGAAGAGTTTGAAATGAATATCAACTGGGTGATACTCCGATGTCGGGCTGATCGCGATCTGCTTCGTGACGTGCACCAATCAGATCGTGCGGTTCGCAATTTGGACTTCGCTTCGCTGGATGCAGGGCGCGGGTGGGCCGGTCCGCCCGTTCCGCGCTCTCAGGGAGCGCGGGGATGGCCCCGATCTCACCCGCGTCCGGCGCCGCAGCAACGGCGGCGGTGGCTGCCGCTACCATCACAGCATCTTCGAGGCGCAGCGCCGCCCGCGCCAGGATGGTGCGGGCGGCAGTGAGGGCGCTGGCCTCCTCCTTCGACGCAGCCGCGGCCGGAGGTGGGGGCGGATCCCCAGAGGGGGGCCACCCGACAAACATCAGTGTGGAGCCACAGCCACTAGTAGTCAAATCGCCATACTCTCACACCAGCGACATCACGTACCCCTCTGCCCAAGCATCCGCCATTACCAACGAATTCGAAGTAGCCGTGTCGCATTGGCCACTGAGAGAGAACGAGCACAGCAGCTCAGAAATGTCGGCGGCCGGAAACGCGCCGGACATCCGCGCAAAGCCAGTCAGGTTGTTGTCAGTAGTGCACTTGATGACGTCAATAGAAATGGATGACTGAGAGGTAGCGTGGGATGCCCCAAACAGCTCTGATAGGCACTGCTCTGCCACCTGTCGTGAAGGAATGTGTGTCCGAGCAGCTGCGGGAACCAGCACAAGCGGTTTCGAAATCTGAGCCCGCTGCCCTTCGGACCATACTGCCATTGAGGAGCTGTCGGCCACCACAGTTAGTTCCTGCCCCCCCCCCTGCGCACCGACACCCATGATGCCGCGCATGTCAGATATCATCTTGTCCCGTTTGGACTTCCTGCCTGCAGCGACCATCTCGTGTGCAGTCAGTTCTCAGTTGGAGACACCGCAGACGATGCGCCCGAACCAGAAAAAGTGGAATAGTTTCTAACGCCGCGAGCGGCCGCAACAGCCGCTCCACAAGGAGTCATGCCAGACACGCGATGGATGACTGCCAAATCGTGACACCGATTGTTGGTGGCCTCCATTGTACTTGCGCGCAGTCACGCATCTTGCATGAGGGCGAGGGTACCAGCTGAGGTAGATTTGGACAGGAAGACGTTGCCTTGTAAAAAGCCGGACGAGCTTGACGTCGCCTGCCGCTCTCCGTGGCTTGCCACGCATCCAGCGCGCTTCGCGGCGACGTGAGCTCGAGCACGGTTGTCATCTATCAGGGGACAGGCGACATCGCAGCCCTTGAGAAAATCAGCATCGGGGAGTCGTAGAGGTTTTCCCGCCTTAGTAATCTGATTCCGACCGGGATGTAGCACCAATGTGTCGTGTTGATGCCCAGACTGCTTCCAGGTTGAACATGTCTTGCGATGCGAACAGCTTGAATCCTTGCAGCTGACATCCGCCCTGGACGGACATAGTGGGTGGCCTTCCGGCAGAGAGTGACGACAGCAGCACTTGTGAATCTTGCACGTCCGCTGCGTATGCCCATCCGGCATGACCGCGTCGCACAGGTAGCACTTCATGGCAACCAAGACCGGGGCGCAGGGAACGACAGAGACAGCCACTTGGCGACAAACAGGATGAGGCACGTGCACGAGCTGGACGAGACCCACGTGATGGACAGGTTGGCTGAGAGTAGCAGTTGTGCCGTGACCGGCAGACTTGGTGTGGGAACCGGGAGAGGTGCCGTAGAGGCCGTGGTCCAGCGGACCACTAAGTGCAGCGGCGGAGACCGAAAAACGGGTGGTGCTAGGTGGGCGCGATGTGTGTCGTGCGGATGATGAGGCGGTCTCGGAAGGTGGCGAAGAGAAAAAGGCAGCTATACAGGCCTCTGGCCTCCAAGATGTCGCCGTAAGTCGGCACGGTGAGACTCAATCCCAGTCGCACAGGGTGCCATTCTTCTGTCTGTGCTCAGAGATCGGTGCAGTGCGCGGGTGTCGCCGCCCTGACCCCAACAGTGGGGAATGGTAGCTTCTTTGACAGCACCAGCCATTTTTGGTCAGTCCAGCCACAACCAGATAAATTACAACAGCGCTAGCTGGGCTTGCGCTTAAGACTTCTGATGCTGGTCAGGACCAAGTCTGTGTCGGACACCGTCAGAGTTGTTTCAACATGTCAGAAACCGGTAGAGTTGTGTCGAGCGTGCTTAAAATGCTGTGGCTTGACGGCACCGCTGTCTTTGATGAGTGTCGACCGAGTCATTGGATGACGTGGACAGCGTGCAGAAACGGGAACGGATCGATCCATAATGCTGAGCGCCTATAGTTCTGAAGGGCAATTATGTTGGTCTTCACTCATCAAGGACAGCGGTGCCGTCAAGCCACAGCATTTTAAGCACACTTGACACAACTCTACCGGTTTCTGACATGTTGAAACAACTCTAACGGTGTCCGACACAGACTTGGTCCTTACCAGCATCAGAAGTCTTAAGCGCAAGCCCAGCTAGCGCTGTTGTAATTTATCTGGTTGTGGCTGGACTGACCAAAAATGGCTGGTGCTGTCAAAGAAGCTACCATTCCCCACTGTTGGGGTCAGGGCGGCGACACCCGCGCACTGCACCGATCTCTGAGCACAGACAGAAGAATGGCACCCTGTGCGACTGGGATTGAGTCTCACCGTGCCGACTTACGGCGACATCTTGGAGGCCAGAGGCCTGTATAGCTGCCTTTTTCTCTTCGCCACCTTCCGAGATCGCCTTATCATTCGCACCACGCCCGGCGCACCGGTCTATCACCGCACTTTCAGCCTCCCCAATATTTGCACGCTAGGCCATCACAGACAGTCACTCTTTCATTGTCCCGACCCTATTCTCACAGCTCGTCCGCTGACTACCACGCCTTCGCCGAGGGGAGCGTCTGCAGAGCTGTCATTTTCTCTGTCGAGCTTCGCCTGAACGCTGTTGCAATGGTGACCCGCGGCGACTCCCATGAATGTGTCTGTGACATCATTGCTTGTTCGCGGGAAACTCTGGCAAATTGGCTGACGTACTACCGCTTCAACGGGACGGTTTGGGCGAACAGCGAAAACTCCCATCGTGATGGGGTTCAATCCAACGACGATTTGATGAGCGCCATTAATTCCATGGTTCGTCACGACCCGCTGTCTCTGCTGAGTGACCACGCTGCTGTGCTGCAAGGGCTTCTAGATTTTGATCCTACGGTTTTCTGCAACCTGAACCGTTCGACAAGCACGGTCTCAAGATGCCTGCGGCGCTTGGGCTTCACTCGAAAGAGAATCGAGCGGCTGTTCCGTGAGCGGAATGAGAAGGCGCGAGCTCACCATTGTCAGCTGCGGCGACAAATTCCCAGCCGATGCATCGTCTTAGCCGACGTGACACACACAGACGGCGCTGAAGTTTTTCATCTAAAAGGGTGGGCTCCCCGTCAAGAAAAGCACCGAATTCTCGATCAGGACCCAAGATCGGTGCCCCGCGCGAGCACCGTCATGGCGGTGTCCGGCTCCGGTGCCATCCTTGGGGCTTCACTCGTGCGTCCTGGGACCAGAAATGACATCCAACGTTTGGCGGATCTTCTGCGAAAACGTCATGCCACAGTTGAACTTCTTCTTGGACGGCAACCCTTGGGAAGATCAAACAGACAACTGCGTCCTACTGTTGGATAATGCGCAGATCCATGATGCCGCCACCGATGAATTATTGCAAGCAAACGGAGTTCATTTCATCTGCCTGCCGCCCTACTCTCCTGACCTCCAGCCAGGGTTGCGAGATCATAATTATCATGCTTTGATTCGACCCCAATTTTATACGACAATGATCAGAAGCATGGATCCTTTGACCATCATTATCAAAATAATGCCGAGATATACAAGAATGTAAGTACCAAAATGAGGATCACACTCACACAAGTGGATTGGCTGGCAGCCATTCCGCACCACGCCTCGAAAAGATGCAGCGTACCGGCTGCTACGAGGCGACGAAAGAGACCATCAGAACGTCAATGCTGGCGCGGGCCCGTCAGACCATGACCCGTGCTCAGAACCAAGTTTTGACTACAAAATCGGGGTCTACACTCCCACTTTATCCCCATGAGTACGGGGGAGCTGCTGAGTACACACGGTCGGAAGCGTACAGACGGCGTCACACCACATTTATAGCTGAGAATTCCGGGTCGTCAGGTGGGCATCACCGCGAACACAGTGACAGATGACAGCGCCCTTTGCCACTACGGCTGTCGAAAACTGAAAACAAGTATATTAAGTACACATCCGTATGCGTCTGTCATGATTTTATCATTATGGCTGTAAATTATCATAGTTATTCTTCAATCTTCGAAGGATGCGATAATTGTACGCCATTCTTGCAACCCTGCCTCCAGCCAATCCAAGGCGTGTTAAACGATTTGAAGTGCCACATGCGCAAGCTCGTGCACGAAGACTCGAGCTTACTCGATCGCCCTTTGGAGCTGCAGGCCTTGGCGGCCAGTATGTTTAATCAGCGCCAAGTGAAAGGGCAGTTCGAGCGTGTGTCGCTTGTGATTGACTCTGTGACGCATAGAGCGCGAGGCGTGAGTAGTGTTATATATTCGGCTGCCCTCATGCGATACCTAGTACCGGGCGGCCACGCCACGCTCTCACTATAATCTATCCTGTGTCATCTCGCCATTCGTCAAGGACACTGAGCCGCGCCCCGCTGGCAACTCGTATGGCATCTCGGCGTGCAAGAGATCCTGATAAGAGCTACAGCTCTGGTGGTCATCGCCGCGCGGCCCTATCGCGCCCCCTTCTTGCTTGTTTCCTTTCGCTGTGCTTATCCGCGCCGGATTCAAGGCGAAGAGTCCTGCTGCCCAGTCTTTCTTGTGAGAGTGGCGCTTTTTCCTGCTCTACTACCTTTGAGTCCCCGAGGCGAATCTGAGGCCGGCCCATTCCACAGCGGCCAACGCAGCGGAACGCGCGCCCCCCACCGCCCCCCTTCCGCGCGGACCCGCCTGCCTCCCGCCCCGGAATGCTATCACAAGCACAGTGCCCGACACACACTCCGGTACAGCACCTGTAGTCCCCCCCACCTCCCTACCCCCACTCCCCGCCCCCCTCCCCGCGCTAAATGTTCCAGCTGCTGCAACGCCACCATCCCCGCGGCCATCTCCCCCCCTCCCCAAAGCAGCCGCGCGTGTGATCAGCTCTCTGTCTTTGCCAAAGGGCGTCGGACACGGGAAATTCCGGAGAAAGAGCAGTGACGTGAAGATCGCACATCGTTTGTGAACGGCTTCTCCCACCAATGTCGTTCTCCTCCCGAGCTCGATGAATACTATGTAGCCCCTGTCTTGACCTATGTCCTTCTCATCTCGGTCGCCCAGCTTCCAACAGGCTTCACATAGCTTCTCCCACCGACCAGAGAGGCACACGTTGCAGGCAAAACGAGATTCGTATGCGTATGAAATTGACATTGCTGGTTGTGCTCTCAGTGGCAGCGTGGTAGTCTAAGAGGACATTCCGAGGTTTATACCGCACGGCACGCTGTCGTCTGCTGTTTAAACGACTTCCAGGTCACGTGATAGGCATATTTAGACGGATTAGCCAATCTCTTAGGACGCTAAGAGCTGGCGAGATCCACACCGACCGCTCAGGGCCCCGCGCGGCCGCCCTGTTGGCCTTTTTCGGATCGGGACGCGCCAGCGCACAGCGATGCAGCTTGGACTCCTGACCGGCTGGCGCGCCCCTTGTTGACTGTTTCTCCGACACTCAAGGCGACAGCAGAAGATTCAGGGCGGCTTGACGGCTTCCCATTCGTCCATTGTCTGTGATCCATTCATGCCGTGACTGTTTTGGGCCATTCAAGTTGCGACGTTTGCCATAACTCAAATTGGTCCTGTAGCAGCGGCACTGCCGTCTCGTTCCGGGACGGAGCTTCCAAGAAGCCCGGCCTGGAGCTGGTTGAGCGTCCTGCTACCTCGCTCCAGCACAGTATTGACACCGGTTCGAGCTAAGGGCGTGTCCAGCAATGGAGCCAACCCCCCAAAACTCCAAACGTGGCTAAACGTGGCACAGTTTAGCCAACCGTGCATTCGTGGCCAGGTCCAACTCCAAAATTAGGGTGTGATGGTCCAACAAAAAGCCCTTCTTCACATATTAGAGACCTTCGGCAACTGCGACGTGGGTATCGAATGTGGGTATTTTGTGGGTCGCCCGACCGGTTTTTTAAGGAAGCCACATCCACCTCTTCGGAGCTTCGGCATGTATCAAATGTGGGTCCGGCAGTCCTGCCACACTCCTTGCGGACTCGCTTACAGTGTGACCGGGTGGAGACGCCTTTCGGCGCCGGTGACGACGCGACGCGTGACGGACGTGTGCCAGCAGGGTGATTGGGCGACTATCCTTCGGAATCCGTAAGACTGGGCATCGAAAGCCAACGGATGCCAGCGATTGGCGGAAACTTCCATGTAAGCTACTCATGGACGGCTACGTGGCTGCGGTCACCTCGGTCGGTACCGGTTCTTGACGTGGGTCGAAGGGCCTCCTTAGCCATAAATGCGATGGAAATGTGGGTCGAAGGCTTACCATGGCGTGAAACGTGTCCCCGACCCACGCCGTCGACCCACATTTGACATGCCGAAGGTCTCTATTGTAGTATTTTATTGCTGTCTTCCCAATTTTGGCCGATGGAGTCGACGTCAAGACGGGGTCTCGGTCAACTGCCCATTGGCGGATCCACTTTATCCGGCTGAATGGATGGCTGAGACACAGTTTCGCACAGTTGAGCACCCTTCTTGATATCGACGGGATCGGCCGAAATTGGGAAGACAGCAATAATCCGTCTCGTGTGGGGCCCGCGCGATCGCTTTGTCTTGGAGCTTGAACGGCAGCGAAACGGCACCGAGGTCCAAACAGGCCCGTTTGGGGGCGCTCCAGAGCGCTGCGCCGAAACATGGTTTCGAACGTGGCGATCCAGCGCCAATAGGATGAGTGACCCGTGGAATGCAGGCACCATGGAGTGAGACACCTTCAGCAGATTCTTCTGCGCGGATGACCGGCCGGCCGCAACACTGACGCCGATGCCTGATATCCCGGGATAGCCTTGCCCGAGCCCAAACTTGAGATATGACGCGCCTAGTTTTGGCTTGGAGGTTGGAGAGCCAGTAGAAAGGCCACACGTTTCCCACACATGGCCGTTGGGTTGGTCGGTTGGCTCCATTGCTGGATACGCCCTATCATCAAGCCAGATTCAAACGGAAACAGACTGTATATCCCGAGAATACCGTCGGGGACGATCGGGAATTCCTGTATCTCGACGGTATCTCCGCAACGTGGCACGATGTGCAGTCGAATTACCGTCGAAGCGACCGTCGAGTTACATGCCAAAACTCTCTACTGACGCCGATGACTGATATCCCGGGGATAGACTTGCCCGAGCCCGAGCTTGAGACATGACCTGCCTAAAGTTTAGTTTTGGCTTGGCGGTTGCAGAGCCAGTAGCAGGGCCACACGATGCGCACACGTGGCGGTTGGGTTGCGCGGTTGTCTCCATTGCTGGATACGCCCTTATTGCTGTCTACCCAATTTTGGCCGATCCCGTCGATGTCAAGAAGGGTGATCAACTGTGCGAAACTGTGTCTCAGCCATCTATTCAGCCGGATAAAGTGGATCCGCCAATGGGCAGTTGGCCGAGACCCGGTCTTGACGTCGACCACATCGGCCAAATCTGGGAAGACAGCAATATGTTGAACAGAGAAATCAGAGCGACCCAGGGCAGCACCGCTGTATGCGCTTGCATTGGTGGACGAGGGGACCACTTGTTCCGAGCGTCCTGGCTGCTGAACACGTGGCGACTGCTGGCTTGACGAGACTCCCACATGTGACAGTCGCGGACGGTCGACCGTGGCCTCGCAGGCGACCGACTGCTGGGCACTTGGAATCTTGCGGCTCGCTGATCTGTCGTGGCCCGACACGCGTTTGCATGCCTGGACCGCCCCGGTTGTCATGCGTGTCATGATCCGGGAGCAGCCACACTGCCACCATGGCGTGGATCCCCGCCTGAGGGAGCGGCCGCACCGGAGCCCGCGCGATGAACTGTCCGCAAGGCCGAGAAGAGAGCAATCTAGGCCCATCCGCAGTGCCCTGGCATGTACCCATCGTCCGCGGGGCTCAGCGCCGCCGAGCTCGCGCACGGCGGGCGGACGGGGGCACCCAGTCGTCACAGCGGCCGCCATGTTGGCCAGGCGTGACCCCAAGCCATCGGCCCTCCTGCCTCTCAACACCCTATAAAGCCGGCCTCACGTGGACCTTTCGTCCTCACCTCCCTCTCCCCACATCCACTCCAGCGCCCCCCACATCCACACACCGGCCCTTACTCACCCTTCCCATCCCCTCTGCCTCACACACTCTTCTGCTCCACCCCTCCCGCGCTTCGGTGCCTTCCCTCCCCCCCATCATCCTTCCACTGCTGCATCCCTGCCTTCCTCGCCGCCCTCTTCCGCTCCTCACCATGGGTGCCTTCAAGACCACCGCCGTTGCCGTCGTCGCCGCCGCCCTTGTCGCGTCCGTGGCGGCCGTACCGACGTCGGTGCGCAACGCCGTCAAGCGGGGCACCAAGTACGTGCCGTGCCACTATGGCTACAAGGAAGGCTACGCGTACGGCTTTTACGACTACAACAACAACAACAACCGCAGCAGAAACCAGGGGACCGTGGCCATTGGCGGCCGTGGGCGGCAGGCGGCGTCGGGCTCCGGCGCGCCGTTTGACTACGGCTACGCGGAGGGCTACGCCTTTGGCTACGACAACAACAACAACAACAACAACAACAACAACCACAACGGAAACCAGCCGACCGTGGCCATTGGCGGCACGTCGCCCACGCAGGACCCGGATTTCGACAGCCGGCCGCGCTACTGCCACTACCCGGTGCACTGGGTGGAGCGGTCGGGGCGGGGCTCTCGGTTTGGGGACGACAACAACAACAACAACAACGACAACAACGACAACAACAACAACAACCAGAACCAGCACAACGTTGTGATTGGCGGCCGCAACTAGGCGCTCGGCGGCACCGCGTCGGCGGGGTGCCTCGCCGATGCAATGGTTTGACTCGCCCGGCGCGGCCGGGCATTGACTGACGGTTTGGTGGGGGGTGTTTATTATTTTTTGAGAGCTGCGCGCGTCGGAGCGGGCGAGAGGGGGAGTGGTGTCGGGGGAAAAGAACAAACGCTTCCGTTTTGAGCCTCGCGCCCCGAGCCACGGGCACGACGGCGTGGCTTGGCCTCGTCGCGGCGACCGCTGTGCCACGCGGTAGATGGTGTGCGACACGGGGTGCTGGATGCGCTCCCGCGTCAGCGCGTCCGCGTCCCTGACGGGTACCGCACCGCCACGCCTGCACGCCGCGCAGCGGGAACGGTCGACCGCCGGGGCGCCCTCGCCCGATCGCCGCGGTCGTACCGCGCCCCGAGCAGGTGTGGCGCGTCTGTGTTTCAGACACGGCAAGGGAGCCCCCTTTCGTGCCGCCGACACGCACGTCAACGTCCTACGACACCACAACAGCCCCCTCCGCCGTCGACTCGTTCTTTAAAAAAGACGTTGGCCGCGTCTGCGGTGTGGCGCCGCCACGGCGGCGGCAGCGGCGGCGGCGGCGGCAGCGTTTGCCGGCCGCCGCGCCGCCGCCGGCCGTCGACCGCCCCGCGTGCGTGCGCGTCGACGGGGGTGACGGCCGCCGTCGGCCGCGCGGCGCCGCGCGGCGCGGCGCCGCAGCGGCTCGCGCGCGCCCGCCGCCGCCACGCCGCCACGCAACAGCGGCACCGCCGCCGACATGCGCACGCGTGGCACGCCGCACAGGCCCCCCACCCCCCCCCCCCC
>Ga0209093_1000440_pt1 | contig 22334 bp, 30 predicted proteins | sample SidtaG_4_FD_187450 | JGI IMG/M metagenome (GOLD analysis project Ga0209093, IMG submission 187450) | Marine algal microbial communities from Sidmouth, United Kingdom - Sidmouth_Male1 metaG (SPAdes) (version 2) | ecosystem: Host-associated > Algae > Red algae > Unclassified | place: Sidmouth... | reverse complement strand
CCTCGTGGAGTATGAAAAGAAAGGAGGCATCGGGCAATTGTATTGCAGCAGCGCGAAGCGTGGCACCCGGTGAGTGGACGGGGCGGGCGTGCGGGGGGTGCGGGGCACGTGCGGACTATGTGTAGTAAAGGTGTGTTGGGGACTATGTGCAGAAACATGGCAGGCACACAGGATGCGAGGCGGGGCGTCCCCCACAGGCGACTGCGTGGCTCGATCTCCGCGGAGATCGACGAGGACTCAGAGGAGATCGATGACGTGGGGCCCAGCGTGCGCCCACTCGCAGGTTCGTCAGTGAAGAACCTGGAGAGATATGGCCCCCAGGCGGGTTCTCGCTATCTCACCACATGGGGCCCTGAAGGGCAGTTCGTCAAATGACAAACCTTGAGAACCAACCGGCCAAGACGGACTGCAATCGGGCGTCATTCGATTCGAGACACTCGGGCCTGATTCGTCGTCGGAAGAACCAGGCGATTGTAATCCGATTGAGGCGGGGTGTTCGTCGATTTCTGTTACTCTTATGTTAGGTGTGAGGTTACGGTTACGGACAGAGTTGGGAGTAAGAATGAAACAGCGGTGTATGGTTAGAGATACGGACAGAGTTGGGAGTACGAATGAGACAGCGGTGTATGGTTAGGGTTACGGACACGGTTGGGAGTATGAATAAGACAGCGGTGGATGGTTGGGGCTACGGACAGAGTTGGGAGTATGAATGAGACACCGGTGCATGGTTAGGGTTACGGACAGAGTTGAGAGTATGAATAAGACAGCGGTGTATGGTTGGGGTTACGAAAAGAGTTGGGAGTAAGAATGAGACAGCGGTGTAAGGTTAGGGATACGGACCGAGTTGGGAGTAAGAATGAAGCAGCGGTGTATGGTTGGAGTTACTGACAGAGTTGGGACTATGAATAAGACAGCGGTGTATGGTTAGGGTTGGGGTAGGGTTAGGGTTAGGGTTGGGGTTAGGGTTAGGGTTAGGGTTACTGACAGAGTTGGGAGTATGAATGAGACAGCGGTGTATGGTTAGGGTAACGGACAGAGTTGGTAGTATGAAGAAGACAGCGGTGTATGGTTTGGGTTACGGACAGAGTTGGGAGTAAGAATGAAGCAGCGGTGTATAGTTAGAGTTACTGACAGAGGTGGGAGTATGAATAAGACAGCGGTGTATGGTTCGGGTTACGGACAGAGTTGGGCGTATCAATAAGACAGCGGTGTATGGGTAGGGTTACGGACAGAGTTGGGAGTATGAATAAGACAGCGGTGAATGGTTAGCCATACGGATTGAGGTGGGAGTATGAATAAGACTAACAGAAGATTCTCACGGATCGAACGACACCCCCCCCACTGGAGCAAAATTTGGGTGATTTTCAAATCGACAGACCAGCCTTGGTTCGGCCTCAGCGAGCCCCCCTCTCGGTCGCTTGTGCTCGCAGGAGCGTGGCTCGAATGAGTTCGCTCCGATTGGGGCTTGTGGCGTACCCCTCTCCGTCGCTCAATTTCTCAGATTGTGCGACCAGCCTGGAATGGCTCTCATCGGGACCCCTCCTCAGTCGCTCAATTTCTGGGGTAGCTCAATCGAGCGACCAGCCTGGAATGCCCCGCATCGAGACCCCCCCTCATGCCGGTTCCTTACCGCCCTCGGGGGTGCAACAGCCGCCGTTATTGTGGGGGAAACCCCTCCTGACAGGGGAGACACGACCCCCCGGCATGAGCCGGGGACGGGTCGTGAACAGTCACGCAACACCCCCCTAGGGGGGTAGCGTGGGACAACCCCCTTGAGGGGGGTTCCCAGGGAGCCCCAGGGCCACACATGAAACGACCCCTTTAGAGGGGCGTGAGGCGTGGAACACCCGATCGGGCCCCCCTGGGGGGGTCTGGCACACGCAAGGGAGGCACACGTCATCCCGAATCCGGGCCCTCTGGGGGGACCGGGAAGCTTGAGGAAGCATCCGGGAAAATTGAAAAATCTTGGGATAAGTCCCGAGGTATTGGTTTTGGGTAAATCCTGAAATCTGGGAAGTCTTAGTGACTTTCTTTCTTCCGCCCGAGACGGGCGGGGGTCCCCTTCCAGTGCAAGGGCTGTCAGGGATGCTGTGCAGGGGCCACGAGAGGCCCGGGCCGGAGACCGTGGCCCGTTGGGTATCGGTCCCCCCATTGTGGGGCCAGGGGGTCGGGATTGTGCACGTCCTGTGTCTTGTTTCTGAGGGTATATGAGAGTATGCTTTGGGGTCATCGTGCGTGTTCGAATAAATCATCGTTGCGTTTGGGTTGCTTCCGTCGTTTTTGTGCGCCTCGCGCCCAGTGATCCCGGCGTTCGCGTTGTGACTCTGGCGTAGCGATCCGCATCCTGTGCTGGGTTTTCTGACGGGGTTGTACCCCGTTAGCTTTGAGGGCAGGATCCACTACAGTTACGACGATCACAACGATGTGCGGAAGGCCTCCAACGCATCCCTAGTACTGTTGTCGAAATCTCGTCAAAAACAGTAGTGGAAGAAAAAGAAGAATCCATCGTTCGGCCTTTGTTGGTCTTTTGCGGATTCCCCAGGTGCTCATCTGTGGCGATTGACTTTACGACTTTCATCTTTTCGTGCAGGCCGAGTTTGCACGCTGAGACAAGCTTGCACGCTGAGAAACCATTGCACGCTGACACAAACGCCCTGAGCTTCTCGACGTCCTCTTTCTGATGGTGCTCTCAGCACTGTACACAAGATTCTTCTGTGCCAAGAACGAAGGGACTGCGCTGAGTCCGTTTCTGAGTGTCGCTCATGGAAGGAAGTCCCGAAAAAGGGTACTCAGAAACCAGATCATTTGATCCGAATCGGATCATGTGATCCGGTCGGCGGAATAGACAGGAAAAAATTACCCGGCGACCACACCGACCGCCGCCTGGCCGCCTGGCCACCTGGGCCCCTGGCCGCCAGGCCGCCTGGCCGCCTGGCCGCCAGGCCGCCTGGCGGCTCTGCCAGCGGCGGGGGCGGCGCGCGCCGGCGGCCCATCGGCCGGCTCTTCGCCATCATGGCGCCATTGATTGGCGCCGGGGGGGGCGCGACGGGACTCGCGCTCGCCGCGATCGCCCCACCCCGCTGAGGACGGCGGTCATCATACTCTTCCGAGAGAACAGGCGGGTGGACTTGGAAGGCAATGATATTCAAAAACGAATGGCAATTCGACAATGGATACATTCAATCTATCAAACAATAGATTAGTCGATCTTTTCGGCGATACTCGTTCATTTCTCCATCCATGCTCGTGGGTGATTCCCGCGATTTTGGTCAAGAGTCATCGCAGCCAACCCGCTTACCGTGGGGAGATTCCTCAGTCGCGACAGTCCGCAGTTGCGTCACGGGTGCGCCACATCACTAAAATTGGGCCGTCCGCCACATGCCGCTGTGGAGTGCGCTGCAGCCGTTCCACATTGCCATCATGGCACGTGATGTTCAGCGCACTTCCTGTGCCATGAGTTCGCCAGGAAGGGAGGGGAGTTCTTCACCCCGTTGAGAGGCTTCTATCGCTGTAAAGTAATGCATCCTCGTCGGCCCCGAAAGTTAATCGATATCGGTTTGAAGAAAACTCCTGCCTTTATGACCGCGCACAGGCCGATGTCAGAACCCAATATGGGTCCACATGGCTAGAAGTGGCATTTGTGTTCCACCCCCAGATAAGCGTCACTGCGCTGCTACGACTGAACACTTGCCGGCGCGACCCAGAAACTATTGGCACACACACCGGGCAACGCCGCTGTGGCGGCCGCCGCATGTGTTTCCGTGTTGACAGCTGACGGCTCCCGATCTGTCCTGCACGTGCCCAAAAAAGGTTAGTATGGGAGATCTTGGGACGCGGATGGAGTCACGCGAAGATCCTGGGGAGCCGGGCACACCCACGCCTGGAGTACAGTACAGCACATCTACACTACGAGTTGACCGGGGCCCAGCACCCGGTCATGGCTCGTCATCCAATGAAGAGGATGGGTTCCGGATATGCTGGTCTCTTATTGGCCAGGTGAGAAGCCCTTGGGGGTGGCCCGCGTCACCTGGCCGGCCGGCACTGCCGCTGCCGATTACCTGACGTCCTCGTGTCATTCAGATTGCACGTCAGGTGGTCGACACGGAGCCGAGAGAACGGTTCGGCCCCGGCGCACTTGCATGTGTGCGCGGTCGGCTGTTCCCGCCATGAATTCACTGAGGTTTCTCGCGCATCTGAGAAAAATCATCCGGCTAGAGAAGCCGCGCGGAATATCACAGGATGCCGTGACCGTAGTGTGACCGTGCGTTGAAGTCACATGGCTTTCAAAGGGCAGTGAAGCTCATCTGGACGGCTCTGTGCCACTGTTCTCAGTCGGTAGTGATCGATATTTTCGTTGCGCCCACAAACTGTGTATCAGCATATTGATGAACTCTCGCGAATGGATAGGATTTTTACTAGAATATGTTCTCTCTCTTGCGGCACACCACAATCATGCGGCTCGTGAGGCCCACTCAGAGCCAGGTGTCGGTGCCGCGGTGCCTTCCGTGCAGCAGTGCTGGCAGGCTGGCCGAAGGAGTCAGGCGTCAATAAAGCCAACCGTTCCAGGCCCGCCTCTGGGTCAGGCGGATCGTCCGGCATCAGGGTCACCCATCACAATGGTGCGTCCTCGGCATAGTTACGGCACGCGGTCAGCGACAGGCATCTTGCCTGGCCTCCCTACCCCCGCCGCCGCTTTGATCCTCTTTTCTCCGGCCGTCTTTGTCGTGCCTGCTCGCACGGCACGAAAGGGCGGCTTGGGTGCGGGCGAGGACTAGCCCAGAGATCCTGTGCGCCTGGCGCGGCTGCGTGGGCCGTCGCCGTGACTTGCGGGCGGCCGGCGCACGCAAGCTGGCTGCCGCCGTACTCGCGGCAGCCCTTTTTGAGGCGTGCCGCGAGGCGAGCACCGGCCTGGCCCAGCTGTGCTTCCGTATGCGGCGCCTGTTAGCGGACCAGACGCCCAAGTGGGCCTGGGCGGCTACTCCCCGAGGCTTGCGCCGGTCTCCGCCGCCCCGCGTCGAGCGGCGGCGGACTCCGCCGCGGACAGGCGGCGGCTCCATGCGGCGGTGGCTCCGCGAGCGCCGCCATGCAATGGGGCGGCGGCCCGGATGCGGCGAAGTGAGATGCGGCGCCGGCGGCGGTGCGGCTAGCGGAGAGGGCGTCAGCGCGATCTTCGATGCCGGCGGCGGCGACGACGGCGGTGCAGGCGACGACGCGTTCGGTGGCGTGGCCGGTGCGGCCGGAGCGGCCGCCTCGGCTGGTGCCGGCGGTCCGGGCGGTGAAGGCGGTGCTGCCGGCTCGGCTGGTGCGGGTGGTGCCTACCCGGCCGGCGCGGCCGGCGCGGTCAGCGTGTCCTGCGAGGGGGGGGCACCTGGCTCAGGTGATGCAGGAGGTGCGGCAGGCGCGGCCGGCACGGCCGGCGCGGCCGGCGCGGCTGGTGCGGCAGACGCGGCCGGCGCGGCCTGCGCGGCCGGCGTGGCCGGCGCGGCCGGCGTGGCCGGCGCGGCCGGCGCGGTCGGCGCGGCCGGTGCGGCCGGCGCGGATGACGCAGCTGGTGCCGAAGGTGCACGCCACGCCGCTGGTGCCGGCGGGGCGGCCGGGGCGGGCTGCGCGGCTGGTGAGGGCGGCGCCTGCGGTGCGTGCGATGCTTGCGCTGCGTGCGGTGTGGGCGCTGCCGGCGGTGCGGGCGTGGCGGGCGGTGCGCGCGGCGCCGGCAATGTGGCCGTCGCGGCTCGTGTGGGCAGCGCAGCCGGTACCGCCGGAGCGTCCGGTCCGGTCCGTGCGGTCGGTGCGGTTGGCGCGACATGCTCGGCAGGCGTGGCCGGCTCGTCCCGCGCGGCCCGCGCGGCCGGCGCGGCGGGCGTGGCTGGCGCGGCCGGCGCGGTCGGCGCGGCCGGCGCGGCCGGCGCGGCCGGCGCGGCCGGCGCGGCCGGCGCGGCCGGCGCGGCCAGCGCCGCCGGTGCAAGCCACGCCGTTGGTGCGGCAGGTGCGGCCGGCGCGGGCGGCGCGGTTGGTGCGGGCGGTGCGGGCGGTGCGTGCGGTGCGTGCGGTGTCGGCGGTGCAGGCGGTGCGGGTGGTGCGGGCGGTGCGGGCGGCGCAACCGGCTCGGCTGGTGTGGGCGGTGCGGCCGGAGTGGCACCACGGGCGTCAGGACCAGGCGCCGGAGAGGGCGGAGTCGGCGGGGCGCCAATGCCGCGCCGCGGTGCGCGCGTGGCGTCTCGGGCGGCCATATGGTCAGTCGTCGGGGGCGGCCGCCGCGCGGTGTCACTGCCGCCCGATGCGTCGCGTTTGACGGTGCGGGGCACGGGACCGTCGGTCGTTGAGGGCAGCGGCCGCGGGGCCCCTCAGCCGCTCCCGGACGCAAGCGCGGCGCCTCGGGCGACGGTACCGCACGCTGGTCGTGGCGGCGGCCTCGGAGCGCCAGACGTGCCCACTGGCGCTCCCGTGGCACCGCGACGGGCAGGACCTCCGGTCGGTGGAAGCCACAGCGGCCGGGCGCCGCCTCCACGCCCTGACGCGCGCGTGGTGCTGCGGGAGGCGGACCCGCCCGGCGGCGGGGGCGGCAGGGGCGGAAGGGGCGGCGGGGGCGGCGGGGGCGGCGGGGGCGGAAGGGGCGGCCGCCGTGGGGCACCGACCCGGCGCGGGACCTCCGGCGTGGCGTCGCTCGCGGCGGTACCATGGGCCGGGGGCGGTCGCGGCCGCAGGGCGCCACCCCTGCGCGCTGGCGCCCGCGTCGCCCGGCGTGTGTCAGGACCACCCGTCGGTGGAAGCGGCGGCGGCCGCGGTGCCCGGCTGCCGGTCGCTGACGCGCGCGCAGGAGTGGGGACCGTGGGGCGGCCGGCCCGTAGGGGTGGCGGCCGCGGCGTCCCGCTGCTGCGCGCCGACGCGCGCGTGGCAGCGCGGGCGGAACAACGCGCGGCGAAGGCGGCCGCAGCGGTGGCGGGGGCTGGGCGGGCGCCGCCGCCGGTGCAGCTGCCGCCGGTGTGGGGCACCGGCGGCTCAGCGGCGCCGCCTCTTTTCACCGTCATGCAGCGCCAGATGGGCGCGGGGAGCGGCGGGGGGGGCGCAGCGGCGCGGGCACAGCCGGCGGTAGAGTCCCGTGGCGCCCACGGTGGCGCGTTCTCAGGTTCGGACGCCGAGTAGCGGACGGCGCCAGATTCGTAGCGGGTGGAGTCGCGCCACTTGCGCACACCGGGAGGGCGGGCGGGAGCGTCCTTGCTTCTTTGCATATCATTCTTCTCCAAAATATAGCAAGACGAAAGATGCACGCCTAAAACGCAGGCGCGTTGGAAAAAAAGGCCGGAATCAGAGCGGGCAGTGCGCCGCGCCGCCACCAACCTCCCCACCCCTAGTCACCCCTGCCAGGAAACGCAATTGAAAGTAAGGTTGCACACGACGCCCCTATTTGGGCGGCGCCAGTGGCGCGCGACAGATAAGACGCCTTACTAACGCCCCATTAGGCAGCCAAAACGCCCTTACGACGCCCCAGGTAGCAACCTCAGTATTCCCCATATGATTCAAGTGGCACCCATACTGTGCACTCGAACGTCTTTTTTTGTTTCAATACTGGGAGCCTGTCCCCAATCAAGGTGCACAGCCGCCACCTGCTGAATTTTGTAGACCCCCTTGAAGGCTTTCTCTTCGCGACGACTTGCTGATGCCCTTGGGGCGTTAAGGGCGCACGACGCCGAAATGACACCCTGGTGACGCCCTTAATGACGCCCCTCACGACGCCTTGGGCGTTCTGAGCAACCCTAATTGACAGGGCGGGAAGCAGGGATACAAAGTCCAAATCAAACTAAGAGTAAGAGTGCGTTCGGAGCAGCTAGTAACAAGATGCATTGGTTGATGTTCCTGTTGATCGACTTTTCACTTCCCAGTCGACCGCCTAGAATTGGCGTCTTGTGTATGTCAATCGGCTTGATCGCTCGACCGGGCACGATAAACCACCGTGACAGTCCCGCAGTCACGATTAGTCAATACAAATATTCTGACGGGTGCCACTCAACATGGGAAGCGTTCCCAGAGTGCGATAACTCGGTTACTCGGGGTGTCACGGCCACAGGGAAACTCATGTTTGGAGACTGGGAAACCTACAATTCTGATATTGTAATGGAAGTCGCGTTGCATGCGCACCTGCACATGAATGCGCAAGTCTCAAAGCGCGATTGCACCTCGTCCGAGAGCACTGTTTTCTTTCGTGCACGAGACAGAGCCCGCGACACGCGCAGGGAAAAGAAGCGAGAATGAAGCGGAAAGCCGGTCTCTCTGGCCTTGTTTTGGGGTCCTCCCCGCCGGCCGGCCCTGTTCATGGTGGACTGCTTTTCCTGGAGAACGTGGCATGGAGGCTTCTCGGGGCCCGTCAGCGTGCGGTCCCAGGGTAGCTGGACTTGTTTTGTGGGTCTACCCGCCGGCACGTGCTGTTCATGTCGGCTTGTCTATCCTTGAAAGAATGGAATGGAGGCTGCTCAGTGCTCGTCAGCGCCGTGATCCGAGATCCGGGATCATGTGCGCTGCCGTGGGACATTTCTCGCCCGTTTTGCGAACTGTCGGCGCACAGTATATCTTGTCTCCATCCATTGCGCTAAAGAGAGACCGGGGGTGGACAGGTTGATGCCGTTGGCTTTGTGATCCACTGAGACGTTCACTGTGGAGCGACACTTCGATGCGAGCGCCTCTTTCGAAACACTTTGATGCACTGCTGTTTTGGCTTCTGGTACATTGTTCGTTGATAGTGGCGTTCAATTTGATTGCTTGGGAGTGAAACAAGATCCATTCGCTCTGCTATCAAATATGCACTTCGAGCATCCTGGAAGGACATTCCAACCCGCAGGCTTGTGATCTCTGGCGTCAATGGCGCAACGGCTGGCGGTCTCTACCGACACGCACACCCTCCGCTCGCAGCGGCGTCCACGCGGTCGCGCCTTCCGTTTTGAGCGCATTGTGACACCCCCCGCCCCCCCCCCTCGTCTTTCGCGGGCGGCACGGTGTTTCACCCAACGGCCCCCCCTCGTCCCCCACGCCATCCTTTCCCCGCCCGGTCCCGTACCGCCTTCTTCCACCCTTGTTCACCTCTCAACTGCCCGTCTGCTCGCCACGGCCGACAGGCCACCCTCGTGCGCCGCTGCCAAGGCACTCGTAGAGCGCGGAGTTATTCCTCCTCTGGGTGGCCCTGCTCGCTTGCTGGTGCCCACTCACGATGTGGGTGCAGACCGGCGTCAGCGCCGCACGTGGCGTGGGGCGGCGCGTGCCACGGTCAGAGACACCACAGCAGCCTTTTTCGCGTCCGATGCAGCAGGTGCCATGTTGCCGGGTGGCGCGGGCGGCGCCCATGTCCACGGCGGCGCGGGTGGGTTGGCGGGGGTGCCGCTGTGGGTCTCCTCAAGGGACGGTGGCAGTCACTCGCATGGAGGCAGCCACAGCATATGGGCAGAGCGCGCGCGCGAAGCACCTGCGCGGCCGCCGTTGGCGGCGCCCGCTGCCCTGCCCGTCTGCATTACTTTGCGGCATGCAGCTTCATTGGCTTTCCAGCACAGGGTTTTTATCAATTTTTTTTTTTGCATATTTGTCGCTCCCTTACTGCGCTTGCTTTGGATGCACAACTAGAGCCTGTTCGTTGCGCTCCACGCCTTCTTCAACGCCTGCCAGGGAAAACGAGCAAACTCTCGTCAGATGCAGCTTTGTATTGATGCGTTCCGCTTTGCAGTTTGGTAAAGAAGCAGGAGCTTGACGGCAACTTAGCATATACACAGTATAACAGTGCAGAAAACAGAATAAAAGGCACCTGGGCACCGGGAAGTGGAGTCCCGTGGAACGCGTAAGCAGCACAAAACACTCCGTGCACGCGGTAGCGCACAGCACGAGAGATGCAACTAATACATTCCGCTCGCTCTTCTCCCGGCCGCCCGTGTCCTGGTCCTGTGCTGATCTCATCAACGAACCACTGCTCGAGGTCATCGTGGTTTCCAGGAGGGTAGCACCGGGCGACGCCAAAAGCGTCGTGGGTGACAAAGGAAGGCAGGAGGGCGTCGCACGCCGAGAATATGCTGATCAACTCGTGAGCCACCTCGGGCTCGTACTCGAGGCCCCACTTGGTAAAGGCCGCGAGCCACGCAGCCGCTGCTGTGTCCGCCCTGCTCATCGTCCGTCGACTCTTCTTCGTACGGCGTGCAGGCGCCGCCTTTGTCGGGGCCGTATCGGTCGCAGCTCTGGGCCCCTGCGTGCGTGGCGGGGACCCCCGCGCGAGAGACGGGAGGTGAGCGCCTGTAGCTTCAGCGTCTTGAGCCAGGCCCGGAGTCAGCGCCAATGCGGCCTTCCGCTTAGAGGGCACCCAGCGGGGAGGGGCGGGGGTAGTCGAGGTCGGGAGCTCGGCGCACATAGAGGAGTGAGACGGCCTTGGATAGCGCTCTGCTCTTAACGCGATGGCCACATATCCAGATGGTGCGCTGCCGGCGAGAACTTCGGTCTTCGGCGCCGGGGTGCTCCTGGATGGGAGATTCTTGATGATGTCAGAGGTGCACAACTCTGCGTGCGGCCGCGTTGCCGCCGACGCCGCCAGACTCACGGCGCGTGATGCGCCCGACGCTGGCGCCCGCGTCGCCGCGAGCTGTCGAGGCGGCCGTTGGCGAGCTGCTTCTGCAGTGAAGCGTACCTCGAGCATGCTGCACACAACTAGCTGATCCTCTCGAGTCTTCAGAGCAAACACAGAGGACCAGGAGGCCTTCCCCTCTGCACCCGGGCGAATCCAACCACGACAGTTCTCCACGGGGCTCTTAAAAAATGAAGAAAATAAAGACAAGGCATACATACCACAGTCAACAGTGGCCGCCTGTTGAGGCACCGAGGGCGAGGCGACGGACAGACAGGTAGCAACCCACCGCGCCGGTGGCGTGCCGGTCCCTGCAGCGGTTAAATCAAGAGCCACGGTTCTCGCCCAACCAAAAAGAGAGGTGCGCGCGCGGGAGTACCTCGAGGCACCACGACGTCCAAGCGAGTTTAAGACCGCCAGCGTGGCAACAGTGCGACCCGTGGGGGCCTTCCGTCCATCTGCAGACAGCGTCAAAGCTCTCCTTCGACGAGGAACGTCGTAGATGCCAGCACACAACCAGTGGTTCCCCTTACAAATAGAAAAAACCAAACTGAGATTATAGAACACGTTGATACTCTGCGTCCTCGAAAGCTCCGCAGCAGGCCCGTGCTCACGTAGAATCTTGTAAAAGTTGCTACAGAACACGAGACAGCCCCGCGCATTGCTTGACGCGAGCTCCTCCTGCCAGATGTAGTGCGCTAGATCGTCGACGACAGCATCACGTGCCTCCTGACCAGCGTTCGAGCTCCAAACATCCCTGCGGGTGACCCGGATGCCTGCGTAGGCTCCGTGGGAGTAAAGAAACGTGACGTACCCGCCGTCGTCTTATGAAGCTCCAGCAGCAGGCGGAGCGCCGTCCGCGTGAAGGGACTCCGAGGCACTAGGGTCCAGTCCTTCACGGCGAGGCTGCGCACCACTCGGAGTGCGCATGGTGGGGGGTTGAGCAAGCAAGGGTATTGTTGGCAGAGTAGATGGTATACCACGAAGACGTTAGCCGTTCGCGAGACAGGCTGGAACGAGGGGGCCATGAACAAGAGGGCGGGCCAGAAACGTCACTCTCCTGCGCGGGCCACACACCGGACGACCGCCACCGATATAGACAGGGGTAGATTGGTACATTGATTTTAGGCGAACGCACCGAACGGCTGTGGCAATGCCTGTAATACACATTTTTCATACCACTATTCTAGATGCAGTTTGCAGAGCAGCTACGAGTTTCACACGTGTGCGGGAATGTGGTCGCCCTGCCACGACACAGGAATGGACGAAGCGCGACTCTGAAGTTTAAGACTGCGATAAAGAGGAGTTCGGACCGTGCTACGTCCCAAAATAAGAAGATCAACGGTGCTTTTTTCAGACAAATCCTGCCAGAAACCCTGCAAGAGACATTGTGGGGCAGGGTTTTCAGCTCTTGGTTTGGTTTACTAAACCTGAATCGAATTCTATCTCCACCTTGGGCGTCCGAAAAGTGTTCAGTCAGTACCCCACTTCCCCCTTCCATACCGATCATGCCACGTTCTACCGCGGACTAGAATCTGCATCTCACACCTTTCCCCCTGAAGTGCCCGTGCGCACATCGGCTCGAATCCTGTCCGTGACCATAAACCCGTTATGTGGGCACTAGAAGCCACGAAGCACACACCCAAAAGCTGCCTGAATACTCACACCGCATTGTCTCAGCAGACACAGAGGTCCGCTCGTGGATCTTGTCTTGTTCTTCTCGTCCTCGCCGCACCACCACAGGAACATCACACTTTGCGGATTCGATGGGAGCTCTTTGACGTGCGACTGTAGGATCCGGCTCATGAATACCAGCAACGACCTGTACCAGAGCCCTGTGCGTTCCTCGGTTCAGACCCCGCACTCTTCCTGCGGCCATCAATCCCAGCTGACCAATGAGCGTACACTGGCTTCACGCTGACGGAAATATGTAGAACTATGGTCATGCTGCCGTATCCCATACAGCGGCTGATCAGCAATGAACTAGAGCAGAGGCAGGTCCCAAGGCGGTATGACGCGCGGCGCTCGTGCGCGTGGACTTCGCGCGCACCAGCGACCGGCAGCTCCACATTCGGTGGTGGTTCAGCACACGAAATTACACTAATTTGCGCTATGTTTGGTTTTGTTCAACATTTGAAGTATTCAGGATTTATTGAACGACCCAATGGTTCACGGGACCAGCACATCCCTGTTGTTGGGCGTGGCTCGCAGTTTTCTCTCAAACCATGCGGTATCCCGCATTGGTGTGTGAGGTCCTACGGTACGGCTTCGTGTTGTCCGGCCATACTCGTGCTAGGAATCATGCCACATCCTGTCGATTCTGTTGGTCTGTGTTCAACACCGAGATTACCTCAACGCTGCAACTGTTAAAGGTCTTCAATGAACCTTTTACTCGTTCACGAAAAGGAATGCGGTCCAAATAATACGCTAGAACCGTGGCGGGATGAAATGCTGTGGCGACGTTCACGATCGAGCTCCACCAGAATCGTTCAACTTATCTGGAAGCCACATGAGTCAGATGTCATGCCCCTTGAGACCCTCACTGCGGCTGTCAGACGCGGAAGTGTGAGAACGTCGTGCTGTAATCGGGCAGCATGTGAACATGTCACCGCGCGCAGTGTTTATGACTTCTAAATGCAATCTAGTGGTTCAACCGTTCTCGCTCGTATCCATTTTCATTCTGTCTCTGATTGGTTCTAGGATGGGCGCGAAGCGCGACGTACAAGGTGGCACAAGAGAATGATGCGTCTGCTTTGGTGGAAACCCAAGTGCACCAGCATACCCAGGGACCTTCGTTTCACCCTCTCTGAACTATGCCGTCGACTACGCCATGAATCCTACGTCCTTCATACCGGCTGCGCTCAAGGTCGGGCTGCCTGGGTGAGTGCCGTGGGGAGGAGCACCTATACTTGAGGAAGCAGGAACTTGAAAAACAGAAGTCAACGGGGACTCGGCGGGACTATGTAGTCTGATTCAGCTGACATCGCTAGTCCGTTATGTGCTTTCAGAAGTGTCGTTTGAGCACTCGCTCATGCTGTGTTCTGCGCAGCTGTCCACGCGTTGCTACGGAACCGCAACAGTAATTGATTCCCTCGGAGGGACGGGCGGTGCGGCCGGGCGGCCACCATGGCCACGCACTGCATCGAGCGTTGACGTAGCACGCCGGCGGCGGCGGCACCTTCCACGCTGGTGCCGCTGACCGCGAAACAGCGCAGCGCGTCCGACGACCGAAAAGCGGCTGAAACGTGCGGGTGACGCCCGCCGGAGAACGGCAGCGACCGGCGGCGCGCGCCACGGCCGCCACGACGCCGCCGTCACCAAATCAGCTAGCAACCCACTCTCTTCCTCGAGAAGCCGCCACGGCCCGCGCCCCCGACCACGCGGTCTCTGACGCCGTGGCGGCACCTCACGGCGCGCCACGCCAACTCTTCAACGACCGGCGTGGGCGACGAGGGCGCACGCGGCCAAGCGCGCGCACGGAACAGCGCACGCACGGCGGAGCGCGTGCGCGACGCGGGGCGGCATGGCGGGCGGACTTGCGGACGGAGTTGAAGACGGTTGCCCACGGATGGAGTACATAAGGGTTGCTGGCCCGGTCTATTTGTGTTTCCCCGCTTTGTCCTCCAACAATATCTGCATCTGGATGCCTTCCTCTCTCCTCGTTTCACCACCTCGCATACATTTTCAGGACCAAGACCATCGGCAAGTGCGTCTGTGTCTTGTTTTTCGGCGAGGCGCGGCGTCTTCCAGGCGCGGCCGCCTGGTGTCTGCTTTCACAGCCCATCCACACCACAAGGGGCGCACGGAGTTCTTTTGAGCACCTGAAGATACCGCTTTTCTGCTCACGAAGCACGGCAGCGCAGGCGCAGTCGCTCGTTACCCGCATCGACCGTGGCCTTATCTCGAATGGAGTTCTGCCTAGCGTTTGTGTACCTATATATAGGGAGGTAGGCTACATAACCCCCCCGCTCATGCGTATGTAAACGCGCTCTCTTGAACCCTACTCTGCTCCCGTCGCCGTCCAGCCAGTTCCGAGGGCTGAAACGAGCAGGTGTGGCTTCCGACGTCAACATGCCGGCCGCGGCCGCCGTCCAGGACGACGAAAGCATCAGCGGTGGCGACAGCAGCCGCGATATCGGCGGTGACGGCGGCAATGTGGCCAGGGCGACGCATGCGGCTGCCACAGCGTGACTGGGCGGGCGGGGGTGCGCAGCCACGCCGCGACAACCGCCGCGAAGCGGCGGAAGAGGCAGCGGCGTCGCGGCGCCTCCCGACGACCACCACCTGTTCCGGCTCCTTCTGGCAGAGGTACGCGAGGCGGTGGTGGCTGTGGCGCTGTCGTGCTCAGTTGGCTCTGTGCTGCATAGAACGAGACATGGGGAGACGGCGTTGGCGCAGCAATGCAGGGAAGTCTGAATTGCAGGCAGCACGGCACGCTCGCGCAGAGAGCGGAGAGCGGGAGTTGCGGCTGGTGCTAGTCGCTGCATGCAGTCGGCGGAATGCTAGGCGCCGTGCCCCGCGTGCTTGAGCTGTGTTTGAACCGGTCGCCACGACAGAAATTGCGGCGCGTGGCCCCTGGGCGGTAGGTTCATAGTCATAGTGGCAGTACTTTGAGGGGCACGGCCCTCATTTTCGCTGCGAGGATAGTCACGGCTTCGCCTCGCGGTGAGGCCCTGCATGTTGGATGAAGAAGACAAGCCGAAACGTTTCGTAGTTCTATGAAGGCAACTCCTTTACCTGGACAGGTCTCATCACGCCAGCGCTCACTGGCCATGGGTGCGTCACAAGGGGTGAGGTAGGCATGCATACGGCGGAAAATGATGTTCAAAGACGCGTTCTCGACCCCGCGGTGGACCATGTCACGACAAAAAGCAAAAAAAAAACCTACGGACATGAGAACGCGCTCCTCCAAGCACGTTAGAACAGCACATTGCTCTTCATCTGGCTTCACGAATTGACAAGAAGAACACGGCCAGGTGTCAAGGTGCGAGCCGTCCTCAACGGCCATCACCTCGTGGATCATTCTTGGGGGGGTCTCCAGCTTCGACCTGTCCGCTGCGTCGCCGTGAGGCATCAGGGGATTTGCACGCGGCAAAGTCAGCAGCACCTTTGGCTCGGAGGCAACGCACCGACGCCCGTACACCTGGAAAAGAAGGTCACACAGGCGGGCCAGGCTGGACAGGACGAGCGCGGTGGATACCCCCCGCGGATTCATGACCACCTGGCGCCGCCGGTTGTCTAATGGCTCCCCATTTGGCTGGGCACGCTTCATTTCTTTCACAGTCTGCGTGTTGAAGGTCGGATCAGCCATGGCCGGCGGCAAGCGCAAGACCCCAAATTTCGTTGCTCGTATCGCGTCATCGTCCACAAAGCCCGAACTCGACAAGACGCCCGAGCCCTCAGGCCTTCGAAGGGCGCAAGTAGCCGCTGCTTGGATGATGGCAGCGGAAGTCGTTCCGATATTGACTCACACCCACGGCAAAAGAAACGACAGCAGCCGACGCCTCCTCCACCGATTCTTTCGAAGCTGCCGCCCGTACTTACGCACCACGCGCAGCAACTTCATAGGAGCCCTCCGCGTCCACGAACGCATCCATAGTGGCGGCGATCGCCGCCCCCTCCTCCGCAGGCGCATCATTCATCTGTCCCGTGCGTGGACACTTGACACGCTTGTGCTTGCCGCTGCTACATGCTTGCTTGGCCGTCGGAGCGCTGAGTCTGCAGCGTCGCTCTCCGCCAACTGCTCAGCAACAGGCGCCCCCGGCCGCACTCTATCTCCATCACGCGCCTCCGCACTCGACGACGCCGCCGCCGCCACCACCGCTTCATTCGCGGCCGTCTGCTCCGCAACAGGCGCCCCCAGCCGAACACTATCTCCATCACGCGCCGCTGCACCGGACCACGCCAGCGCTGTCGCCACCGCTTCATTCGCGGACGCCTGCTCAGCACCAGGCGCCCCCAGCCGCACACGGTCTCCAAAATGCGCCGTCGCTCCCGACGCTACCGCCGCCGCCGCCGCCGCCGCCGATGAGCCGTCTGAAAAACCTGCGACAGACGCATCTGCCTGTCTATGAGCCTTCACGACTCCGTGGCTGTTCTTTCTCGAACAGCGTCCGCGCTTGTGCTTCAAGCTGCGCATGCGCTGAGCCTTGCCGACCGAGGTAGTGCAGCCCGTAGAAATTGTTCTGACCGGTGGTGCACCGGCCAGGGGGAACATTGAGGCCGGACCATGTGGAAGGTGTGCCGAAGAAGTGCCAAGAGGGAGCAGCGTGGCGCGGGCGGGGAAGGAAAACTGACTCCCACTGAAGAAGTGCAAACCAACACAGAGCCCGGAAGTACAAAGCACCGTGGCCCGTGCGGTCGGCAGTCCCCCCCGCGGACGCACATGGCGCCGTTTCCGGCGCCGTCGGCAGTCCGCACCAACACAGAGTCTGGACGCACAGGGCACAGTCGCCGGTGCCGTCCGCAGTCCCCCCGGCGGACGCAGAGGGCGTCGCTTCCGGCACCGTCGGCAGTCCACACCAACACAGAGACAGAACGCACAGGTCACCGTGGTCGATGACTTCAGCACTTTGTGACGCGGACATGGAGTCAGCCTTCGCCTGCGCTGTGTTCAGTCCGCCTGGAGGACGCACAGGGTCAGGGTGCCGCTCCACGCGAACGAGCGTTGTCTGTTTGTGCCGTGCGTACGCGGAGTAATCTTTCCTTCTTGGAACAGTTGTTTGAACATGTAACTGCAATGTCGAGTTGCAAATGATGTGTTCAATTGGTGATGCTGTTTGAACAGAATCAGCGCTCGCCAAGTTTCACGCCACTGAGAATGACGATACTACAAGACAAGAGGCAGTCGACACTGAGCAGCGGTGTTTTGTGGCCGCCTGGTCGAAAACCAGACAGTGGAGAGCGCTTGCGGGCCCGAAAGCGGTGCACCCCCCCAGCCCGCCCTCCCATCCCTCACGGCCACGCCGGCAGAAGTCCCATATGAAAGCCACACCTGTAGCGGTGACGTGCACCACGGTGACGGCGGAGTCGGGCCTCCGCCACAGCTTGATGATGCGGGCGCTCAGCCTGGCGACGCTGCCGCGGCTTCCCGCGACTCGACAGTCGGCCAGACGGTGCTCGTCGCTAGCCCCGGCGCCGCCGCCGCCGCCGCCTCGGCGGCTGCCGTCACCGCCTCGGATGACGGCATGGGGCCCCTCTCCGACGGACGCGCCTTCGACGCGGACATGAAAGGCGTTGGCGGCGGCGGTGCAGCTGCCGCTATGACATCTCCGCAGCTGCCGCCGGCGTCCACACTCGCCGTGGTGTCGAGAGTCGGCCTCCATGTCCAGCGCCCCCCCCGCAAGAGGCGGCACTGCCACCGTGTGATCTCCTCCACCGTCACCGCCGGGGCCGGCGCCGGCACAGCCGCCCCCCGGGCGTGCTCGTGGGCGTGACCACGCGATGCAACAAGGCTGTCAAGGCCGCGGTAGTCGCCGCGTCGTCAAGGAGCGTACACGGCCGCGGCGTCGGCAGTGGCAGGGGCGGTGAGCACCAGGCGGTCGGCAGGCCGACGGAAGGGCGCGGCGCGGCGGCGGGCCGTTCGTCCTCCTGGTTGTGGACACCTCGTTGACGGCGACCAAAGAGGTTCTTTTCCGAGGCTCACTAACAGGCCCCGCCGCCGTCGCCGCCCGCATCCCCGGCATTACTACCGGCGGCGGCGACATGGGAGAGTCGGGTGGCGCGTCGCTTCCCGCAGCCGGAAAGCTCACCGAGAGGAATACTGTCGCGGAAGCGCCAGCTGCGTCACCGCAACGGCCGCCCCCCACCCCCTCCCCGCCCACTGGGGCCAATCGCACCCCGCGGTCGTCCCCAGATGCTGGCACCTTGATGCGAAATGCCGGCATGGTCGCCGCCGGCGTCGCCCTCAGCCTCAAGCGGATGTCAAGGATGGTGGAATGGCGCAGCGGGGGGCGCCCGAAGACGCAGACGGTCACCCCGCCGCCATCAACGGACGGCGTCGCGCGCAATGTGGCCGTGCCCCACGACAAGACATGGGAGGGTCCACCGCCAAGATTACCTCAGAGATGACGACATCTACCGCCATCGGCGGTTCGCACGGACAGCCACCAACGCCAGCCTGCCCCACCCGCACCCGCCGGCCACCGACCGCCCACCCCAACACCCGCTACTCACCACTCCTCACCGAAGGCCCTCCCTCCTGCCGAACGAACGCGCTCCGGGGTCGTAGCCGCCACCGACAGCCGGCCGGGGCGGCGCCAGCGGCGGGGGCGGCGGCAGTCGGAGGGGGAAGCCGCCAGGGGCGGGGCCGGCGGCCAATGGCCATGGTGAAGGCAGATAACGGGGGCGCCGACCGGCATCGGGGGCGGCGCCGGCTGCCACGCCGGCAGGGGGGGTGGCGGCCGGCGGCGGGAGCGGCGTCCAGCGGCGGGGGCGGCGGCTAGACGCAAGGGCGGCAACGGGCGGCGGCGCCAGAAGGGAGGGCGGGCAGCAGCAGGCGGCCAGGGAGGCGGCCAGCAGCGGGGGTGGCGGCCTGAGGCGGGGTCGGAGGCCAGCGGCGGGGGCGGCGGCCAGCAGCGGGCCCGGCGGGTGGAGGCGGTGGCGGCAGCCGGCGGTGGGGGCGGCGGACAGCGGTGGGGGAGTCGGTTTGAGGAAAGCGCGGCGGTAAGTGGCCGCGCCACCAGGGGTTGCGGCCAGTAAGATGCAGCGGGAGCTGTGGCCGGCAGCGGGGGCGGTGGCCGGCGGCAGCAGCAGCGACCAGCGGCTGGGGTCGCACCTATAGGGTGAAGAGGTGGCCAGAGGCGCGGGCAGCGGCCGGTATCGGGGGAAGCGGCAGACGGCGGGGGCGGCGGCGGCGGCGGAGCCAGCGGAAGAGGAAGGCGACAGGCAGCGGGGGCGGTCGGCAGACAGCATGGGCAATTGGCAGACTGCGGGGTCGGGTGAAGGGCAGCGGGGACGGAGGGGCAGCGGCGGATAAGGCGGAAGGGACGGCTGCCTGCGGCGTTCGTAACGGCCAGTGGCGGGGGCGGCGGCCAGAGGCGGTGGCGGCGGCAGGCGGCGTCGCTAGCATGGGGGATGAGCGGCAAAAGGCGGCGGTAGCGGCGGACTGCGGCGCGGAAGGCGACCGGCGGCCAGGGCAGCGCCGGTAGGATGCGAGGGGGCTGGCGGCACGTGGGGCTGCCGGTGGCGGGGGCGGCGCCCGTACGGTGGCATTCGGCCTGCGGCGGAGGCGGGGGCGGGTGGCGGGGGCGCTAGTGCCGGGCATCTGGATGGGGGGGTGGGAAGTCTCAGCGTGTTGGGCCGGAACAGGACCTCTGGAAATACGGACACGGGCGAGACCCAACCAGCAATGAACTGGACGGGTGACAACTCCAAAACCAGGCAGGCTTTCGAGCATGTGCAATTGTCTTGGTCAAAGGCCCCGTTGAATGGTGAGAAAATCGCCGATTTGAGTCATCTGAGGTACTAGCACCTCAGGCGTCATCATACTGTCGGAAAACGGTGCGAGGACGCGAGCGTCTTTCTACCCTCGAACCAACCACGGTGCCCTGTGTGTTCGTTCTCGGTGCTGGTGCTGACTGCCAACGGCGCCGGAAACGGCGCCCTGTGCGTCCGCGGGGGGAAGTACTAAGGGCACCGGCGACGGCGCCATGTGCGTCCGGAGACTGTATGGGTGCGGACTGCTAACGCCGGAAACGGCGCCCGGTGCGCCCACGCGGGGGACTGCTGACGGCATCGGCGACGGTGCCCTGTGCGTCCGGACTCTGTATGGGTCCGGACTGCCGACGGCGCCGGAAACGGCGCCCTGTGCGTCCGCGGGGGGGACGGCCGACGGCATCGGCAACGGTGTTCTGTGCGTCCGGACTCTTCGATTGCGAAGACTGCTGTTGGCGCCGGGAACCGTGCCCTGTGTTTTCGCGGTGAGGACTGCCGACGGTTTGCGCTCCGGCTTCGGGCTTTTCCTGGTCTTGCCTGTGGATCTCGTCCGACTGCTTGTGAGCTCTGTGACTGAGCGCGGAATGCGGCCTGCTCTACCTCACGCGGATGGTTCTGGTCGATGCTTGCCCCACGCGTTTGCTGTTCGCATTTTTCAGACGCTCAGAGCACCTTCGAACGCAGATGTGGGTGTTCTGTGTGTTGGTGTTAGCGCCACGCGCTCCACCGACAAGGACTCGGGCTGCAGTGCCAGCATTTGGCCGAGCGCGTCCCTCCCGTTGCCAAACAATCCCATTGTCAAGTGAACTCTTGCGTGGAAACAGGTGGGTGACGCGGTCTCCTCATGTGTTGAAGGTGCTGTCGCGCCGCGGACGCGGGGCCGGGAGGAAGCTCAATGCTGCATCGCTGGCGCTGCGCGCGGGCACTGTGGCTCTGGCTGTACCTATTGGCGCTCGAGTCCGCGGCAGTGTCGCGCCCCGCCCGAGATTCGGATATCGCCATCGTCATGGCGGCGGCGGTGGGGGGGGTAGTGTCACCGGCGCCCGCAGACGCGGCAGCGGCGGCGCAGGCCGTGCCGTGACCAGTGTTATCTCTGTTGCCAGTGCTGTGTACGACAGCCGTATATGTGGCGCCTTGGATAGTGGCCTTTGTGGCTCCAGCCACCCAGCTGCTGACCGTCGTGTGGCCGCCCGCTTTGTGGCTGTCATGGACGCGGCCGAGGTTGTTTCGCTGGAACACGTTGATTTGGCTGCGGTCTTGTCGGAGGGGGTCGTGGGGTTGGGTAGCGGGTGGCGGTAGGCGCCGTAGTTGCGAAAGCATGAACAGCACTAGAAGTAGAAGAAGCAGCAGCAGAGACATGCAATGAGACCACCAACAGTATCAGGAGCACAGCTGTAGGGGTACTGTCTGCAGTTTCGCTGTTTTCGGTGCACCAGATGTCCTGTTGGATGCTTCCGTAGCGCATGTTTGTCGCTACTGAGGGCATGTTTGCGTCCATCAGTTGCGTCTTGTACTTCACGCGGGCGCCACGTCGGCGGGTGCCGGAAGGCTGTTACTCGCTTGCAACGAGTCACGGCTGTGTTACGACCAGCTGCACTCACGGACAGGCATAATGAATCCAGTCGTGCTCCGGCTAGGCAAGAAAGGAGCCAGCGCGGGTCAAGTGCCAGAGAACAAAAAGAACACAGGTGTGAAGGTTCTCGACACCACCACTTTGGTTCCTCGTCCAGCCGAAGTGACCTCTTGATCAGCTCCGTCCGTCGAAGGAACTGCCCAGGAAATCGACCCACAGCCCAGCCTTCCCCCAACGGGAGGAGAGTTTCACGGCAAAGCCCAGGGGGGAATCGTAGTCTGAAGCTCAGTTGGTTTTATCAAACGGCGATGGGGACGGCCTCGCCACTGCCAATAAATCTTTCCCGAACTCGAGCGCCAGCGGCCAAAGTGGCCAGCCCAAATGCGCCAAACAGATAAATCCCTCCACAGCTAATAGTTCAAACAAGTAGTAGCGGGGGTTGGGAAAACCACAGGGGAAAACCCCCGCCCCCGACGAGATCCGATCTCCCTGAGATTCGGACAGGTCACTCCCTTGCTGGCCCAGTTCGGGATATTTTGGGGAGGCCCCCGGGAGTGTGCTGTCCACAGCTGAGGGGCCACGCCCCTTCCAGCCGCGGAACCCCCCCGACCGCCACGCAGCCCCCTCGCCGCGTGACGTGGCGTCCCCGTCCGTCCCGCGACGACCACGAGGAGGGGGGTCCGGCCCGGCCTCCGGACAGGGTACCGGCCCTAACCGCCGCCACAACCCCCCCCCCCCCCC
>Ga0209093_1000439_pt1 | contig 22334 bp, 25 predicted proteins | sample SidtaG_4_FD_187450 | JGI IMG/M metagenome (GOLD analysis project Ga0209093, IMG submission 187450) | Marine algal microbial communities from Sidmouth, United Kingdom - Sidmouth_Male1 metaG (SPAdes) (version 2) | ecosystem: Host-associated > Algae > Red algae > Unclassified | place: Sidmouth... | reverse complement strand
GGGGGGGGGGGGGGGGGGGGCGGTGGGCGCGGCGGCGACGGCAGGCGGGGGAGGGGTCGATGGGGGTACCGTGGACGTGCTCATGGTCATGGTGGTCATGACCGTCTGATAGTGAGTGGCCATGCTCGTGTTCACAGGCAAGTATGCATTGTCGCTGGGGCCAGTGTCACCCTCCGTGGCAGCTGGGGTCACCACAACGTGGCACCTCGTTCCGGGCTGCGGGGGCCGCCCGGAGCCTCCGCTTGTTGATCCGTGAGGAGCGCTGAGAGCGCAGAGAGCTCCTCAGCTCTCGCCAGAAACAGAATTTTGCTTCGTTGTTAAGATCCCCAGGTACTACATGGGCTTGCGCCACTGCGCCGGAGCCATGTGACGAGGCAGGCTGAATGGCCTGCCTGGAGAATTAGAACCGATCACGGACGAAGTGACGCAAGAGTTTCCGATGCATTGGCGAGGGAATGGTGTCGAGTAATCTCAACGCACGTCGACCGAGGCCGCAGCCGCTGCGCTGCAACTGGGCGGGTCACAGCTCCTCCCACCGCACGCAGCAGTCTTCCCAGTCGGCTTTTTCGTATTCGTACGCGGCCACACCCCTTCTGTGGCGGTCGGGGGTTCCGCGGTTGGAAGGGGCGTGGCCCCTCAGCCGTGGACAGCACACCCCCGGGGGCACCCCCAAAACATCCCGATCCGGGCCAGTAAGGGAGTGACCTGTCCGAGTCTCAAGGAGATCGGATCGGGTCGGGGGCGGGGGATTTCCCTTGTTGTTTTCCCAACCCCCCTACTACTTGTTCGAACTTTTTGCTTTGGAGGGATTTATCTGTTTGGCGCATTTGGGGTGGCTACTTTGGCCGCTGGCGCTCAAATTGAGGAGGGTTTTATTGACAGTGGGGAGGCCGTCCCCATCGCCGTTTGATAAAACCAACTGTGCTTTGGACTACGATTCCCCCCCGGGATTTGCCGTGATCCTCTCCTCCCGTTGGGGGAAGGCTGGGCTGTGGGTCGATTTCCGGGGCAGTTCCTTCGATGGACCGAGCTGATCAAGAGGTCATTTCGGCTGGGCGACGAACCAAAGTGGTGGTGCCGAGAACCGCCACAATTTCCGGAGGAGCAGCAGGGGATTCCGGCCGTTGCCACGCCCGCATCGGGTAGCCGGTTCCCCGATCGTTGGTTGGTTTGTTGAGTTAAGACGACGTGAATCTCCGCGTCGGTCTGTCGTCGATTACCGCACGGCCACTACGATGGCGTCGCCTCCCGACCTCCCCAAGTTGGACGCGACCGCTAGCGGCATGCCGGCGGGTACATCCGCGGTGACCCCAGCGGGCGCCGCACCCGGGGAATCCGCGGGTGGATCAGGGATTCCATTCACTCCGCCTCCACCATTGGCGGATCTCGTGGACGAGAACGCACGACGGGTCCCACCGCGGGCCGATACCTTCCTTCCTCTACGTCACGGTGATCGGACGGGATTGCCAGATAAAGGTCCGGGTCCGGCGACGCCTCTCGCGATGGCGGATCTGGATACGGCGTTGTCGACGTTCCGGGAGTCGTTATTGGCCGACGTTTCTGGTGTCATCGCGGCGAGCCCAGCAGGCTCCGCTCAAGATGCCCCACGCAGGGAGTACGCCGTGGACACGCGGAAGAGCGGCAGCAAAGGGAAGACACGGCGTCATCGTAGTCACTCGCCGTTATCGTCGTCTACATCTTTCTAGTCGTCACCGACGACGACTGACGACGACGAAGACCGCGTGGGGACCAAGGCGGGTTCCGGAAAGTTGGCGGTCCTCGAATGTCCGGACGATCTCTTCGCGGGCGTCCTCGACTATCGATCGTACCGCCTGCGCAACCGTCACTCGACCTACGGGGCGTCGCAAGCTCGCAAGATGGGACGGACGGCCAAGAACATGAAGTTCTCCTTCGGGGGTACCCCGATGTTCAACGGGAAGGAACCCCTCAAGGTCTCCTCGTGGCTTCGAAGGTTCGTCAAGACCTGCGATGACAACGACGTCTCGGAGTGGATGGGTCTGTACCTAATTCCCAACTTCCTCGCGGGCGACGCCGAGGCGCGGTTCACTCGGAGCCTCCCGGGATCGGACATCGGAGGCGGGCAGAGAGCCCTTGGGTCCTTCCCCGCGGCGGTCAATTGGCTGTTGTCGACCTACGCGGAGCCGCACGCGTTGGGGTTGGCGCAGGGAAAGTTTAGCCGGGCGACGCTGGTGGACAACGAGGGGGTGGACGCCTTCGCGACACGCCTACGGAGCCTCTTCGTGCTTTGCGGCAACATCCACTCCGAGGGGACGATGAAACAGCAGCTGATCCAAGGCCTACCGGAGTACCTTCGGACGGATGCATTCGTGTACAACACGGCGCAACGGAGCTACCAGCAGTTGTCGACCTACGTGGCGGGGAAAAATCGGGCCGCCAAAGACTTCATGGCTCTCGCCAACCGGGGGTCCCCTGGGGGATCATCGCGGAAGGGGCAGACGTCGACGTGGCCCCGAGGTCTCTCTATCAACCACCTCAGCTCCCCGTGGGAGGAGGACGACACTGATACGCACAACATGGTCGCGGTTCTTCCGTCGGGGACCCCGGGGTTCCGTACCGTTGGGGCAGCGCCCTACCCTCGGCGGGAGGCCCCGACGGGTCCCCCGTTGTGCTACATGTGTTGGACACGCGGGCACCGAGTACCTGATTGCAAGATTCTGACGGACAAGCAGCGGGACATCGTGAAAGCCGCGCGGAGTACCTTCGTCCGACAGAGGAACGGCGGGGCGGGCGCCGCCCGGGATCGCACCGCTGTCGTGGCCCTGCTGTGGGACGGCCTGTTGGGCGGCGCGGAATCACAAAGACGGAAGGGGGGGACGTCCTGCCCGTGGCAACCCCGTCCAAGGGGCGCCGCGGGGCGGGAAACGCCTAGGGGGGGTGGCCTCGCCATCCCCCTGAACCCCCCTTGTCCGCCCCAACTCCCCGGTTGCCCCCCGTCGTGTCATGTTTGCGTCCCCGGGGGTAACCGCGACGTGGACTGTCCCGGCCCGATGCCCCTGCCGTCGGGGGCGATACCGCCCGCGGTTCAAGGGGACTCTATTGCTGTTGCGTAAGGAGAATGTTGAGATCAGAGCGTCGTACCAGTTGGCACCGTGGCAGACCCCCATTTCCACGAGGGCGGTGGTCGATACAGGTGCTGGACCCAGTGTTATCCGCGCGTTTATGTTGACCGAGGGGTGGAGCGAGTACTCATCGCGGGCGCCCCCCCGGACCCAAGTGCGTGACGCCTCGGGGCAACTGCTCAAGGTGAACGCGGAGGTGTCCCTGACTATCTATGTCGGGGGGACCGCCTTGTAGTATGACTTTCTCGTGGTTAAGGCGCTGTCGGTACCGCTTGTTGCAATTGGCAGGGGCTAAGTCCAGTACTTATGCCCCTGACGGGACTTGCACCCGCCTCTCCGTACTTCGGATTGCGGGCTATTGGACGGCTGTCCTTCCCTAAGTAACCCCCCCCTATTCGGGCCCGGGGTTACTATTTCGTCTCTCTTTTTCGTCTGTTTCCGTCTTGCTCCTTTGGCGCCGGCCACGGCCCGCGCCGCCCCGTCTTGCTCGCCATCTAAATCTTGGCGTCTCTCTCGAGTCCTAGCCCTTGCGCGCCTTTGCGCCGTCTAGGTCCTCTCGGGAGGTCGACTCTTTGCGTCCTTCTCTTCTGTATTGTCAGTGTTGCCACAGGGTATTTGCTCGCGCCTTCTTTGTTGCCACACCGCTCATCCTCGGGTGGGACTTCCAGCGGAACTACGAGGACACCATCTCCCCCAAGACACAGACGATTAAGTGGGACGACGGTACCTCCACGGTGGCGGTGCGTAGTTGGACGTCATATAGAGCGGGGGACGACGGACTGCGTGTCCCTTGGGCCGACTGTGCTGGGCGGGAATGCGTCAGCCGGCGGACACGTGCACTCATACAGTGCCCAAGGTCCGCCGAATCGGTGCCTCGGGCCTGAATGCCTCCAGGACCCACCCGCCCTGCGACCACTCGCGTCGGGCAGCGGCCCCACACGCGGGAAATGTGCCCCACATCCGCCTATCTACCCCCTCGGACCGCTGGCCACCGCCTGTGGGCCACGGGGCCCCGCCCGCGTGACGCAATAGGCGACCAGGAACTGAAGCACGCACTAGAGACTGGCCCAGACCCCCAAATTGGTGTCTGCTCAGGCGGGGCGCACCCACAAACCAACAGCGTTTCTCTCCAGGCCGTCGGATACGTTTCACCACGGGGCGGCAGCTGGCTTCAAACCGCCTCTCCTGGGCCCGCCCACCCTCCAGTCACCGCTGCGCGCCGCCCACTCGCTGTCCTTCCAAAGTCAAGCTGGATCACCGGATCGCCCTCTCGAGATGGGCCCTGTCGGCCCGCTTTGACAAATAAACGGATGTCGCATCGATCTCGGACATCATTGGGCGCACACTGGGACCTCTGAATTGAAAATCTGTCAGATCCCGCCAAAACCCGTGTCGGGGTGTGTTTCTCAACGATTCATTTTCCGTGAAGGCCAATCAGAAAGCGCCCTTTAGGCAAGAAAAACAGAATTTTCACGGGAGAGTGGCTCATGACATCCAATTTTGCACATGGATACCCACGAGACCAGACAGAGTTCATTTCCACGCCACCTGAGAGGGACCCTTTCCTTCCTGGCGAGCACCTCCATCCCCTGACACAACCAGCTGATGACACATGGTCATCCTAGATCGCAGGTGATACGGCTCATGCAGTACACGTGATCGCCTGCAGGAGGCGTCCGGAATGGATATCCGTGTTTGTTGAGCGGAGGAACTGCAACGGTTCTTCGCGCTCCCCCTAGATTCTGTCGTAATGAGCACCTTTCGGATGTCTTCAGCCTTGCTTCGCTCGCTATTGCTCATTTCTTGGTCTCGTGGCACGCTTCTTTCCGTTTTCGAATTAGTTCGACCCGGATCTGGTATCGATCTCTACTCGACGTGAGACTTCTTTTCTGACCCTAGAAATCAGATCCTTCTCTTAACAAGAAATGGTCCCATTTGGGCCATGTGTGATCCAGCAAAGAAGACCCTACCGTCTCGACCTCCACGGGGGATGCGAGGGCCGATGTCGTTCAATACATATCGCCGGTCAGGATATAGGGTCCCGAGGGTAGTCTTCCCACTCATAGGGCCACACGTTTCACCCCCGGATCGGGTTAAATGGAAGATGGGGCCGACGTTGCTGGGATTGCTCTCAGAGCACAGCCAACAACTCAACATCGACTCTGAACCCGAACCCATTTAAGGCTGCCACGTTTGTATCGTGTGGGACTCTCATTGGGTAACGGGCTTTCCTCGACCCTGATGCGAACCCTGGCTCACACGAGCAGTGTATTTGACCAAAAACAGGGGCCGCATCCTTACACGAAACTTTAAAAAAATGTGGAGTTCACATCCTATGTTGGTGGCTGTGACTCTCCGTACTCAACAGGATCAGAGAGGTCTCATGCATGGGCACGGTGCCAGGTGTGGCAATGCGATCGTCACTGATCATGCCTCCGATCATTTATGAACTTGAGTCGAACGTCAGCGATCAGAGTGCCACTTGCGCACTAAGCACGAGTGCAGCAGGCAGTCGTCGGAAAATTTAGGGCTACGTTTCATTTCAGCACGTGTCTCCAAGTCGTGAGATGCAATCTCTCGCGGGCAGATTGTAGCCGGGGCTCACACGGACGCTTCCGGGCGACAATTGGCCCGATTTCGTTGCGGCAAGGGGCGCACAGTGACGAACGAGGCATGGAAAAGCCGACATCAAGCCGTTCTTGACGGCCCGGAGCAAGCGGCCGTCCAGGTTTCGCTGACGAAAATGCCAGACGTACGGCACAAGTCGCGAAACAGTGGCCATCCGGACTCTCTTTTGCTACTTTTGAGTGGCCCACTCACGGGCCAAGTTTCGAGCGAGGCCAAAGATACGCCCCCAAGGCTCGGCGGAGTCATCGGCAGGCGGTGGTGATTTTATTGGAGTGGCCGTGTTCTGGCTATTGCTGATCCGCCAATTTTGTCCTCGTCGGCAAAAAGCGGGAGTGCAACAGCGATGCAGGGAAATTCCCGATGTGCCAAGAGGAACGACAGCAGTGCATGACGGATCTGTTCTTTGGAGAATGTGCCCGTACGGCCCGCAAACGCACAATGGGCGCACTCGTTTGTCTGCGATTATCTGAAAATCTCGAAGAAAATCTCGACAACAAACTGCTCTGGGCTACTTCACCCCATGAGACGACTGAAAAAGGAAGAATATCTCTCGAAAACGGAGAATCTCGATTCTGCGCGGACCTGGCGGTTGAAGAGCCAATGGCGCGTCTTAGATTCGCACTCAGCAGCTGTTTGCTGCTGCTCTAGACCAATGGTTGACCGGTTTTACCAAGCAGTTCCAGTTTTAGCCGATGAGAACAACCTTGGGGGATCAGCAATACGTCGGACGCCGGGACGGACAGCCCGTCACGGAGGCATGAGGCGTGGAAATAACTGTCCGTAAGACCTCTGGCCTTTCACGCCACGTGGAAACGTACTCTCAACATTACATCCATTTCAAACATCACTTTCCACGTGGCACGCTTCCTTCGTGACTTGCTGTACGCGTCTAACATCCGCTACAACGGCCTCCATCTTTTTAGGGGAAGCTACGGACACGCCGATCGACCTGATCCGGCGTGAGGCCATCCAGCGCCCCGCTGACTCATAATGATGCGGCGTCTGACTCCGGATGATTCGGCGTCAGCTCATATGCACCAATGGGAGTCGGTGTCAGTCGTGTAGGCCTATTGGGACACGACATCATTGCCAGCGCCCCTGACAATCCGTTACTGCGATCTGGGGCCAGGAGGGATGGGTCGGTAGTGCCCTGCTGTTGGGGCTGTCGAGCGCCGCACTATCTGTAGCATATCTGCTTAATAATTTGATATTGGGTCCCATAGCCCCCCTGAAGGGTCATTATTCAGGTGGAGGATTGAACTGATTAGTGGCTCGCCCTTTGGGAGGTTACTTCCGTCTTGTATATCTGTCCTTTCTTTTATCGTCTCTATTCTGGTGGTTATTCGATCTTTATGATCGCTCGGTCGATCGACTCCGCCCCTATACCGTCTGATAATAAAAGCACGATGGGACCGGGGTTCGCCATCGTCGGCATCCCCGGCTCCCCATCGGATGTTGCACGAACAAAGGTTCTTCTTCCTCGCCTCTAAGGCGATAGCGTTCGCTTTATCGTGCGTCTACGGTCGGTCGCTATTTACTGGTTTTTTCACCATCATCATTAATCCCACACTATCCAATGGGAAGTGCCCTTTGTTCTCGGCTTTCGTGTCGAAAGCCGCCTGCTTCTCCACGTTTCTTTACCTGCGTAATTGAGCCATTTGGTACCGCGTTTTGGCGGCACACGCCCGTCTGCCTTCGTTTCTGAGCCCTTTGGTGCCGCGTTTTGGCGGCACACGCCCGGCGCCCTTTGTTTTTGGCCCTTATTGTGGCACACCGTGTGGAGACGAGCGCATGCATGTTCTGGGGCACCTTAGGTGCCCCAGGGAGACTATATAGTCAAGCGAACCGAGCTCCTTCGGGGGGATCGAGAGGGGCAGCCTCAGTTCCAACGACAACCTTTTCCCTTGTGACCCCTCCCGACCTTTTCCACCGTCATCACACCCATCGACATCCCTAGTGACCTCTGTAGTCACCCCCATCGTCTTAGACGGGGCCTTCCCCGTCCACCGTTGCCCCTCCCGAGTACTTTTGATTCGCCACGTGTCCTGGCGGGTCTCACTCTGTCAGCAAGCCACTTGGGGCGCAGCACGTGCCGCGTTGCTGACGTTCTCTGCACTGAGTGAATTTTTCCCGACACTTTCCACTCGCATGCTTCGGTGTTGGCAGGTCAGCGGGGCGAGATAGGCCCCCTTCTGAACAATGCACGAATAAACTGATCTGTAGGGCCTGAAAGAGGTCGTGTGACCATCGCCTGACACTTGTAAGGGGATGTGGAGCGCCGGTTCGCCCCCGCAAGCATCTCAGTCAAGAAGGCGCGGCCTTGCGGAGCGGAGGGAACGGAGTTTCCACTCGTCATCTCTCCATTGCCTGCTCACCCGACTGCTTCAACGGCGCTCATCGTGCGGATGGTGGACACCAACAATCAGACCCACCACCAACTCACGCGACACCTTACTCATCGCCTCTGATCCTATCGTCTGTGACCTCATCGCCTCTGGTCTCATCGTCTCTGCCCCCCTCTGCCGTTGTGAGGCCTTCGCCGTTGTCGCACTATCACTGTCTGCCTCTCACGCACCGTCGGTTTGGGTGCAGCAGGCGACTTTCTGGCCTTCCTCAAAGTCGAAGAAGTGGGGCTCCATTCCGTCTGTCATTTGCCTGTATTCCTGTCGCCCGCTCCCGCCCGTGACCTCCAAGTGCCGGATAGGCTTGAGTGCCACATTCCCGAGGCCGCCAAGATGGAAAAAGAATCCGGAAAGGACACCATCAATGTAATCGAGAGCTATGTGGCGTCGGCCGGCAACAACAACAGCAGCGGTGCCGGCCAAGCAAAACCGTCTGAGAACGACGTGGACGTCAAGTCGGCCACGGTGGGGGATACGGCCTCCACCAAGTCCGTCAACATGAGCCGCAACCACATGAGTCTCACACTGCAGAATGCTGTCGCGGTCACGTTGGCCGCGGCGGGTGGTGCGGCCTCAGCGGACGCCGCCGGCAGTAGCGGAAAGAGCCAAGCTGATGGCCGGCCGGGGAATAAGTCCCTCAAGGTGGCCAAGGTGGCACGCGTTTCCCAAGTCCATGGCATGGAAAACGATGCGGCCAAGCCGCAGCATGCCCAGGTGCCGGTTGTGGGCGCCCCAGCGTCCGACAAGGCCGATGCAGTCGACGTGGCCGCGAGCTACAACTTCTTCTTCGATCACTTCTGCAGCGCAATCAAGGCCTTGGACGCACTCGGCCTGAAGTGGACTACGCGCCAGCAGCGAGAGATACGTCTCCATGATACCCTGGACCAACGCGCCATTGCTTGTCTGCTTGCCGGGCGCCTCTAGGTGGTCAACATGCGTTCGTGTGCGGCGCTAAAGCAGTCCTGGAACATGGTCCGGGCTACGGAGCAGGAAAGGGAGTCTACTGAGGCTTTTGGCCTCTAAGGAGTGGTCTACACTAGCTGCAAGGCCATAAAGGACCGCTACAAAGAAGCATGCAAGGCTGGCACTCCCACAGCCGATGCGATCGCGACGTTCAAGGCCGCAGTGGTCTCTGCAGGTGTTCGGAAGAGCAATGACGAGGCCATGGTCTCCTCGATGGGTGTGCCTGGACATGACAAGCGGGAGGCCGGGACGGCTTCGCGAAGAGTGCATTTTTCCGGACAAGGCCGCGGCGGCAAAGGCCGCTGCGGCCTCTGCGGGTATGGCCTCCAGTGCTGCCACGGGCAAGGTCAAGGGAAACGCCATGGCGGCCTCGGCGGAGGCTCCCTCGGTAGGGGACGTTGGGAGCGGCCAGCGTGGGGCCGCGGCCGCATCGGCCTCAGACACTGACGATGACGATGTCATCATCGTGAACGACATTTTGGCCCAATCCATCGCAGACGCGACCATGCAGAGGGGCTCTTCTGCTGCTGGAGCAGCAGCAGCGAGCTGTTTCATTCCGGTGTCGCAGGCGGCGGTGCGTCACGCCGCCAAGGACGAGCCGCTGCTGTTCCACACCGCGTCACGGGTTGCCGCGGCGGCTTCCGTTGCGGAGGTCGTTGGCTACGGGGACTTGGACTTGAACGGCCCGGTATGGGCCGCATGGGTTGGAAATTGACTGGCGGCTGAGCGGGGGAGAGAGTGGTCTTTCATGTCATGTGGCCGCCTGTACGAATCGGTCGCCATCTTCTATTGGCCGCACCAGCGGCCACTGTCTCGTGGCCGTTGTGCTGTTTGTGGCTCTGTACGGTGCGCTTGGTCTTGGATAGAGATTTGTGGGGGGTTTGTCTCTCGCCTGTATAGTGGGCATTGGCGACGCGGTGCTCGCCACATTCTTTTATCCCTCTTTCTTGCACGTGTCATACAAGCGACGTATCGTTCCTTTCTTGGCATCCATAAGTCAAGTCCGTCCCTGTAGCATACCATGAGGGCTTTTCGTGCGTGTGTGGATAAGTCGGCTACTGCGATTTCTTCAGACTCGGTCGGAAACAAGGTCGGCAAGACGAAGAACCTGGAGCTTTAGCTCCCAGTGCCTTTGGCACCTCCCTCTAACTCTCCCACTACTTGTGTCCCCCTCTGCTTCTGCATCAGGCCCTCCCTTGACGGAGGTGCTCGGCCCGTGTCTGGACACACAACCAGGCCCCTCATTGGTCAGACACATGGCGGAAAGAGCGTTTGGCCAATCAGCACACTATTCTCACTTGAGACTCTTCCGTTAAGAGAGGGCCTTATCTCACGAGTTGATCGCTCCATCTCCGGACATGAGGCTCTTTGGTGTGAAGATCAAGCCACATCAGAAATTACAGATGAGTATAAGCGTTTACAGATTGGTCCGAGATCTTTTCTGTAGACCGGCCTCAGAGGTGGGAGCGGGGCGTGAAACCTCCACTACACGGACAGACAATGAAGCTTCGAAAGTGAGGCGATTCGAGAAAGAAGTCAAAATACCAGGCATGTGGCGCAGATCTATCAAAGGACGGCTTCCGATTGGTCCTAACGGAACACGATGCAGGTCAATGCCAGGGTGGCGTCCGATTGGTCCGAACATATCACGATGCGTGGTGGGACGAGCGTTGGTGGCGAGCTGACACGGCCTTCGTCAGCGAGTTACCTTCGGGCGCGTGTGCGTTTATTGTTTGTTCCTTGTGCGCCGGCGGTCAATCCGAATATGTGGCGTGCCTTTATCCATCACATGCTCGGTCTCGCGATGAGGTCACGCGCCTGTGTGCGCTGTCCACTGCCGCGGATCGCTCGCCGCGGCTCGCACGCAGGGAGCGTACTGCTTCCTTCTATTTCTGGCTGATGATTCACATAGCTGTGGGTCCAGTGTATCCTGGACCACGATGCCGTGGACAGACTCCACACGGGGGGCCACGAGTAGGGCTCTTCAAGTCCTATTCCGAGATTTATAAGCGGCGGTCGGTCTGTCAGGTATGACCCAGCCTGTTCCCGGAACTGGGGTGTTGGGCCCAGCCTCAGTGTCACTCAGAGGAGTCAATGTGGGTCACTGGAGAGCAGACTGTTTCTGCCCCTCCAGTGGCCCGGCGTGACGCACGCGGTCCAGGGATCTCACTCGAACCGGCCCATCGTCTGGGGAGCTGAGGACCAAGGGACTCAAAAGTCTCTCTGGCGTGCGCCAGGCCTCGCGTCAGCACCCCCTTTGCGACCCGACAGCGCGTGGCCCGCGCCACGCAATCGGGTTGGCACCCCCTGTTTGTGAATAGGCACCGCGTGACACGGGGCCTGGGACATGCAACCGCACAGACTCATCGACAGGGCGTAAGGCCCTCCATTCCACTTAACAAAAGGCTCAGTGCTGGCGAGTACGTGGTCTTTTACACACGGCGAGGCGGATGCCCGCACACGCTCACTCACTGTGGCCCAAACTCACTCGTTGCGCACTAGCGCGTATCCTTGCGTCCCACGCCCTCTTTTCCGTCCCACACTCCCGCATGCGCCCACCCACCACCCACCCACTCGTCATTCCCACCACGCCGTCAGACAGGTTGCTCCACCTTCCCTGCGGTGCCGCTCGGTGTCCGCCTGCGCGGCCGGCGACACAGCCCGTGGTCGGTCGCATGGCCACTGTGCTTGGCCGACGCGCAGCCCTTTGGCCACTGATCTTCCAAGTCGCCTCGCTGCCGCTGTTCCGACTTACAAGTCCCCTTGCTGCCGCTTTGCCGTCACGCTGCCGCGTGGCCTCGACGGTGCGGTGCGATCCCAACCAAGCTGTCACGCTCCAAAATACTGCTCCGCCTGCGTTGAGTTTTTGGTCGCGCTTCTGACGTTTGTGGAGCCTTCGACCCACCAACGGCTCTTTCCCGATCCGAGGCGAGCCTGAACCCAATGGATGGGACGCCGACTCCATTTCATCGCGACGCCGCCTCCCATTCTTTCACGCGTCGCTCCCGCAGTGGCATCTACTCCGCCTCATTCGACGCCGCCACCCCGTGCACAGAGTGTATCCTCAAATTCCCCAACAATGCCCCCGCGCGCTGACGAGAGCGGCGCTGGCACTGTGGCCACGCCGAGCGCGCCTATATCTGCAGCAGATTTGGCGGCAGAGACGGAGATGGACCCAGCAGCTGATACTGCGAGCGGAGAGCAGCAGGCGGACACGCGGTCTCCAGATGACGCCCCCGTCTGCACCCCCCGCCCCAAGTATGGCCCGCCGGCGCGGACTATCTCCAAGGCCCAGTTGCGGCGGGGCCTGCGAAGCATCTGTACGGAGTGTAAGCTCTCTCATACCGTAGGCAGCGACGTGTCCATGTTCCCTGCCACCTTCCCCTGCCCCTGGGCGCGTCGGCCCTCTCCTCAACCGGGCTGGGGTTGGCTGTGGGCCAGGGCAGGTGACGGCGAGTACTTCAGCCGCACTGTGGAGCGGCGGGCGATGCGCCGCATGTTCTTTGTTTTCCGAAACGCGCTGACTGTTGGTAGTGAGCAACCTACGTGCCCGCCGTTGTGTCCCTGTCCGTGGGCATCCCCTTCTACCGTCCTGAATCCGCCCAACGAGAGCGGCATCTCGGGGGTGGTTATGTGACAGGGCCTCCAGAAGCTGCTGGACCAGGATCGCGCCGAGAAACTGGAGCACTTGCGGCTGTTGCCTTCTCCCTGGCAGCGTCGCCTTTCCTGGCCCGACGCCGCTGGAAACCGCAACGAGTTTCGGGTGAACGTCAACCTGCCGCAGGATCCGGCGTGGTGGGAGCCCCAGCGCTTGGGGCAACCGCCGCTGCTTCGGCGGCGCTAGCGCTCAGAGAATTTGCTGTGGCCTCTACGATGGCCGCGACCTGAGGCGGCCTTCACTACGGCCGCTGTCCCCTTCCCGCCCTGCGACCCGCCCTGCCCCAGTTCCTACTGTGTTCTGCTGACAAAGTACTGTGGACCATCTCCTGCTCAAGTTCCCTCTCCTCTCGTGCCCGAAGACCATAGTATTCCCAAGTGCCCTCCCCTCTCTTCCACTTGTCCCTCTTTTCTGCTTTTTCCAACGACCTTAGACCCTGCCCAAAGACCTTCCCGAGACGAAAGACAAAGCCAACCTCATCCAGACGGCCAGCGCATGGCCGGCGTCAACGACCCTGGCGGCCCTGCTTCTCCCGCCGCGCCAACCCCCCCCGCCGGCGCGCCTTCTTCAAGCACGGGGGACGAGATCACCCCGGTGACCGACCACCCTGCCGCAGCGCCGGCATGTACGACGCTGCTAACGCAAGCGGCGCAGAACACCTCCCTCACCGGGAAGCTATTGGGGGAAACCCCCTGTCAGGGGTGTCACGCCCCCCGGCATGAGCCGGGTACGGGTCGTGACCAGTCACGTAACACCCCCCTAGGGGGGTAGCGTGGGACAGCTCCCTTGGGCGGGTGTCCACGGAGCCCCATGGCCACACACGAAACGACCTCTCTAGAGGGGCGCGGGGCAAAGAACACCCGATCGGGCCCCTCTGGAGGGGTCTGACACAGCCGAGGGAGACACAAGTCTTCCCAAATCCGGGCCCTCCGGAAGGACCGGGAAGCTTGTGGAAGCTTCCGCAATCCGAGCGTAAGCCCGACCGAGATATGATCGAGACCAGGGATAAAATCCCACCGGAATTCTATCCGGGAAATTTGAAAAATTTGGGATAAGTCCCGAGGTACTGATTTTGGGTAAATCCTGAAATCTAGGAAGTCGTGGTGACTTTCTTGCTTCCGCCCGAGACGTGCAGGGGTCCTCTTCCAGTGGAACGGTAGTCAAGGATGCTGGGCAGGGGCCACAAGGGGCCCGGGCCTGAGACCGTGGCCCGTCGGGCACCGGTCCCCCCCATGGTAGTGCGCGGGGGTCGGCATTGTGCACGTCCTGCGTCTCGTTTCCGAGGGTATATGAGTGTGTGCTTTGGGGTCATCGTGCGTATTGGAATAAATCAGCGTTGGGTTTGCGTCAATTCCGTCGTTTTGGTGCGCTTCGCGCCCGGTGATCCCGGCGTTCGTGCTGTATCTCTGGTGTTGCGCTCCGCATCCTGTGCTGCGCTTTTTGACGGCGCTATACCCCGTTGGCTTTGAGGGCAGGATCCACTACAAAGCTGGAGGAGCCCGTGGAGCAGCAGACGGATAAGGATTGCTTGCGCGCGGCGCTCATCAACCTCCGCTAGGAGGCCTCCGCAGCGCGCCGCGCCGCCACGCGTGGCCACGCACACAACAAGGGCGGCCGCGGCACTCGTGGCGTGGCATGGATTGAAGCTGAGTGGAACGTGCTCGCGGCCATGTAAAAGGTGGTGACGCTCATCGCTGTGGTGGGCGTGGACCAAAGAAATGATACATTTGACGATGAAGTGGCCGACCGCTTTTGCCGCCGTCTCCCGGAGCACACTCCACAAGTCAGGCGCTGCCGGGCCCGTTAGACTCCTGCTAATATGAAGACGGCGGGGTTGTCAGAGGAGCGGGGGGCACGAGCTCAGTCACGGGGACAGGTTCCATGCGAGTGTGCAGTTGGGAATAGGGGATGAAGCACGGAAGCGGACGTCGACTTCGCAGGCACGCGGGAGTCGTGAAAGGCAGCCTGGCCCACTACACGGGCCGGCAGGCCGTCGACACGCCTGGGCACACCAAAACGGCCTGACTGTCGACCGAGACAGCTGATGGAGAAAGGTCAAAATGCATACACATAGAGCATTTGTTTACATATCATCAGGCCGCCCACCCAGTCTGTCCGAATCTCATCGAGAACTCGCCATAATGGCGGACAGCATGAGAGGCCTGGGTGTCTTGTCGCGCGGAATCGGGGCACTTAGCTTCGTCACTGACCTAAGAGCACGGCCGAGTGGGCCGCCACTGCGGCTTCTTGACTCACATGTGCTGAAGTGTGGACTTCGTTGACTCCTGGACCTTCTCAAGCGACAATCAGATCCAGCCAGGCCGCCAGGTGGCCTTCTCATTATCTGGCCGCAGCTGGCGGACAGCATGAGAGGCCCGGGTGTCGTGTGGCGCGGAATCGGGGCAGTCAGATTCGTCGCTGACCCCACCTCACCGCTGAGTGGGCCGTCACTGCCGCTTCTTGACTGACATGTGACAGTGCGAGGAACCGGCGGAGTCCTGGAGCTACTCCAGAGACAGTCTCCGAGATGGCCACCGGCTCCCACCCATCTCCCGTGCAGTGTAACCGCTGTCTGTCCTAGCCCGCGGCGGCGGCAGCCGCATGTCCTGCAGTCCGCGGACCAGGCCAACTGTGTAGCTGTTAAGTCAGACTAGCCAAATGTACTTGACACGTGCAGATGTGCAATACTTATGCCTGGAGTTGCTTATCGATTGATTGACCGACAATGAGAAAGCCTGCAATCGTGACCTGAGAACCTTGAAATCGTGGGCTTGGCAGGAAGAGAGCTACAGCCACACCCGAAGGGCCACTGTGCCGCAGACTCGAGAGTATGAGGATCAAGATGTACAACGACATAAGGACAAGAGCATTCTCAACTAGATGTATGTACCAAGCGCTACAAGGCGAACGCAATAAGCTCGCAGGACCACACAGCCTCGCTCCCAAGAAGGTCTGCCAGGCGCTTCGCTGTGCGCCGCCGACCGGGTAGAGCATACCGCCTCTGCGAAGGATGGATGCATTGTACAATGCATCAGACACGGCATGGACAGAGACAACAACAACATCAGGATCTACAGGAATCCCGTGAAAAATATTTCTGCTCTTCACGAGCCTCGACTTTGCCACCACGTGGCCGGCGACGACAGGAGGTCGCACACAGAGGAGTCGGGGCGACCAGTGACCGACCCCGCCAACACTCTGACGGGCTCCTCCTCGCCCTATCCTCCTTCCCCGTCGGCCGCGTCCTCGCTTAGGCGCCGCAGGCGCTCGCTCAGGCGGCTCAGCCTCTTGGACGCGGGCGTCCCGTCAGCCGCGACTGCGGGTGCGCCCCGCTTGCTCGGGGCACGTTTGCGACCCTTCCCTTGCGGACAGGACTCGCCCGCCGACATCGGGGAGAATTCCGGGTGCTCCTTGGCCACCGGTAAGCCCGTCGTGGGCGAGGAGCAGAACGACACGCTCCGGGTGTTGTACCTGCTCCGTCGCGTCGACACCGTGGGTGTGTACGGTTCTCCGCCATCAAGCGCCTCTAGCGGGCGCGGCTCACGTGCCCCGGTGGGACTGGGTAGCGGTGGCGTGTCCGTCTGTGAAGGTTGTACGACGGCATCCAACGGGGAGGATGACATGTAGACCGACGGGGACGGCGGCTTGGGCGCAGATGCAGGGGCAGCCGTCGGTGGGGCAGCCGTCGGTGGGGCAGCCGTCAGTGGGGCAGCCGACCGTGGGGCAGCCGTCAGTGGGGCAGCCGTCGGTGGGGCAGACGTCTGTGCGGCAGCGGTCGGTGGGGCAGTCGTCGGTGGGGCAGTCGTGGGTCGGGCAGCCGTCGGTGGGGCAGCCTTCCGTGAGTGATATTGCGCCTTGAACGGGTTTTTCCTCCGGGCGCGGCCGCTCATGGCCCCTGCCGGCGGATACTCCGGGAAGACCTTGCCCGTCCGGGTCGGCGTTGTTGGCGCGGAGGTGGCCAAGACAGTTCCCTCCTCCACAACCGGTGGCACCGGTGAACCCGGCAGCACAATCACGCCTGGTGTTGATCGCAGCGGTGCCGACGCCCGCGCCGCCGCAGTCGCGGCCGATAACGTCGCACAGGAAGAAAGCACCGCCGGTGTCGTGACTGGAGAGGTCCGCGTCAACTCCCCCCGTGCGGGAAGGGTCGTTACTGGCGTAGAAGATGGTGGAGGTGTAGTCAGCGGCTTGGACGGTGGTGGTGATTGTGACAACACGCCCAGCCAACCCCATTCAGTAGGGGGGAAGGCGAGCCAGGCCGTGTCGCCTGGTAGTCCTGTCGGGGAATACCCGCCGCGGAAGGAAACCCCAAAGAGCACACACGCACGGCCTCTACCGGGGAAAGACGCCCCGAGCGACAAACACGAGTTGTCTGAGCGGAAGATTACTTGCCCGCGTCGAAGGCCTCGAGGAAACACTCACGCCTCGCCCTCTTATCCCGTCCCTTCCCCTCAGACTCTCCGAAAACCCCCCTCAGACACCCTCAAAGGACCCTCAGAAAACCCTCCCCTCAGGGCACATGGGGCCAGTCTCAGCGGCGGACGGCCGAAGCTTCGGACACCGCCTTGAGTAGAGGCGGAAGAAGGGTGCTACGTGACACCCTTGCGGCGCCCCGGTGTCAGGGGCGCGGTGTAATACTGGTCAATGGTGTAAGTCGGGTGTACACAAAATTAGGCCCTTAACTGGGGGCCTGCCCGGGAATTTACTAGTCCCAGGGAAGTCTCGAGATCTCAGTTGTGGTTGGTGAGCCACGGGGCGATCACAAGTGGATCGCCACCAGAATGATTCGAAATATGCGTCAGTAGGACATATTTTCTTTCGCGAGAGCCAGTGGCCGTTTCGGACTAACTGGATCCGACAGCCCATGACGCGAATGCACGTGTCCCCTCTTGACTGGGAGGGAACTGGCTTCCCGAGTGTGGAGGCCAGGTGTCCGGCCGTCACAGTTCTCCCTTCTAAAGGGGTCGCCGTGCCGGCGGCCCAGGGCCAGGGGGCGGGCCTGCCCGAGAGTTACGGGTGGGCCAGGACGGCTAACCGGCATCCCTCCAGTGTGGGGCCCGGGTGCTGTCCCGGTCAGCGCCGGCGGTGGCTGCCCCGGATCGTGGGGGGCCCGCCGGGGCCAAGGGGGCACGCGCCATCACCGTGCAGGGGACACGGGGGCGTGTCAGGGGGGCTTGTGTGGCTGAGGTGGGCCACACGAGCCGTGCCAGGGGGGGGCGCCGGGTATGGCGCCCCCCGGCCCCCCCCTCTGGGGCGGCTGTCACGCGCGCCCCGCTGCAGGAGTTAGCCAGGGGGGGGCGCGGAGCGACGCCACGGGAGGCGACGGGGCGCTCCTGCCAGTGTACAGGGGGGCGGTGTGGCCGGGGAGGGCCATACAGGCCGTGCCGTGGGGGCGCCGGGTATGGCTCCCCCCGCCCTCTGGGGCGGCTGTCACGCGCGCCCCGCTGGAGGAGTTAGCCAGGGGGTAGCTCGGAGCGACGCCGCGGGAGGCGACGGGCCGCACCTGCGAGTGTACAGGGGCCCGTAAAAACGGGGCAGGCGGGGCCGACGGGGGTCAGACGGGGCGGCCGTAGACTACTGGCCGTTACAGTACCCCCTCCGCCCCCCAAGTTGAGAGTGTCCCCCCCCCACCTCTATCCCCTAGTCGGCCCCGCGTTCCTACTCGGACGCGGCGGCTATGGCATCTTCGCGGTCGACGGGTACCACGCCGACGGAGGAGATGACGTCCCCAAGTGCGGAGCGCGTCGGGCGCGAGGAGGAGACGGCGACCTCGAGTGCGGGGCGCGCCGCGCCGGCGGCGGGCGGGACGCCGGTCCGGACGGATCGCCGCCCCGCAGCGGCGGGGGTCCGAGCCGGCGGCGATGCGCCGACGACGGGCGCGGCCAAGTCGGGCGGCGCGGCGACAGCGTCTGCTCGGACCGGCGGAGCGCCCGCCAGTGTGGGCGCCGCCAAGGCCGAGGGCTCGACGGCGGCCACCCCCCGGGCTGGCGGGGCGGCCGCACCGGCGCATGGCACGCCAAAGGGCGCCACCAAGTCAAGTGGCGCGGCGTCGGCGACGGCCCGCGGGAAGGCTGTCCGTCGGTCGCGCCCGGCTAGCGGCGCGACCCCGATCCGGGACTCTTCGGCGGCGGGGAGTCCAGCGACGCAACCGGCGCCGGCCCCCCGCCGGTCCAAGTCCACGGCGGGGTCGGAGACGGCCTCCCGCGCGTCACGTGCGGCGGGGCGGTCGGCCGACGAGAACGCGGCGGCCCCCATCACGGCGGCCGCCCACGTGCCGCTGCCGCCTAGCCGGCCGGGGACTCCACAGGCGGCGGCGGCGGCGACCGCGGCGGCACCGGCCGTTGGGGGGGAGGACCCCGTGGAGCAAGACTCCCCCCCGCCGGTGCCGCGCAGGGTGCGCCCCCCGGCAGTGGAGGAGGCGGGGCCCGCGGGGGCGGAGACGGGGGCGCTAGTCCAGTGGACGCCCCCCCACGCCCCTAGCCGTTTGGGGGAGTGCCGCCTGCGGGCCCAGTACGAGGCCATCCCGGTGCCCAAGCAGCGCGTGGCTTTGCAGCGTTGGCTGACGCGTCACCCCGTGCAGTACGAGTTACGTGCCGGGGTGGCAGCGGACCTCCCCTCCTTACTGGAGGCGGCGGACGCGCAGTGGGTGGAGCGCGTGGCGGTGCGCCTGTCCAACGTGATGGACGAGGCGACGGCGGGCGACATCCCGCCCGTAGTCGCGTGGGAGTGGGCGTGCTGCTGTCCCCCGTACTTGGGGGAGAGGGACCCCCACTTCAACCACCAGGTCGCCCGCACGGAGCGCCGTGTGCGGGACGCGTCTGGTATTCTGGTGAGTGCTCCTCAAGTCGAGAGCACCCAGATCCACATCTGTGCGCGGCGGGACTCCTATGTCCCGACGCCGACGTGGTGGTCGGCGTTGGAGGTGCTCTACGAGTTCCCTGCGATGATGCCCCGCATCGTGGCCTACTTTGGCACGGCGCTCCGTCGGGGGGAGTTTACCCCGGCGGCGGCCATCCTGGCGACCCAATGGGTGCTCGAGGTGGCGGGGGTGCGGTATGCCTCCGCCCGGACCAAAGGGTACCTGTGGCACCTGCCCGCCGGGTTGATGGACCGCCTTGTGGAGCTGCACCTCGCCAACTTGGCGGAGGGGGCGGACCCGGAGGCGCAAGCGTATCTCAGAGAGTTGCTGGATCTCCATCAGTCGTTGGACTGGGCGGCCGCTGGTCCGTACCTGGCCCGCCGAGTTGGCGGGGAGGGCGACGGGGCGGCCTCGCTCCACCACGGTGGCCGCCGCGGCCGCCGCCACATCGCCCACACGCGTGCGTCCCAGATAAGCCTGAGAGAGAGGAGGAGTCACCATAGCGGCAGAAAAACGGGACGCACACGCAGCAAACAAAAGCATCTCGAGACAGATGGCGAATAGCTCCCAAGAATCCCTGGTACAGAAGAGAACGAAAGAAAAAAAAACAGATAAATCGGCATGCTCTCCTGTTTCGTGTCGGACACAAGGAACTCACTCGCTGCCTGTGCAGCATGTAACTGGTCCCGGCCGAGGTGGGATTGAGCTGGACAGATTCCTCACCCCAGCCGGAGCGCCACCCCCCACAAGCTGGATACTTGCGCAGTGAAGTGGTTCTCAGTTTGCTCTCTGTCCAGTTATTTCCCGTCACACAAGCCAGCTGCTTCTCCAATTCTACACATGTGGCTGGAGTGACGCTGTCATAGAATTCCGAGATTCAGCACTGTAATGGCGGCATTTCGTTCGGTCCCTTCGCTCTTCTGACCACCACGTCGTCGGGTCCCTTCCCTCTTCCCCAGTTGTTGTTGTGTCTCTTTCTCTTCACCAGTTTTAGCGTCCCCATTTTCGGTCCCCATTTGATATCTTCATCTTTTCCATATTCTTCTCAGTACAAATAAATGGTCAGCAAGGCAGACAAGCGCAGCACCCGGGGCGCCGCGACACGCAGGGTGGGGTCGACAGCGGATGCGGGCAGATGCCTAAACAGAAGATGAAGAGAAGAGTGAACACCCCGGCTGGTGCTGGGGGGGGGGAAGGGGAAGGACGTGGAACACATGCAGGGAAAAAACGTACGTGAGTGCAGCGCGACTTGCGTGGTGCGCGGAGGGGGGGAGGGGGTAAGTGTGGGGGGCTAAGAAAGGGACAGATGTGGCGCGCAGGGGAAAAGAAAGGGGCGGATGCGGCCCGCACGTCCAAGAGAGCATGTAGGTGCGGTGACGATGATGTAGGGGAGGTGTGAAAGCCCGACGGATGGGAGAGATGGCGAGCCGACCGAAGAGAGCGGAGACGCGGTGCTGGCCCTGACGGATAGTTGACGGCGCTGCGCCGAGTGTGAGTGACGACGACGGCTGTGCCCTGGGACCGTGCCTCCGGGAAACCTCTGCGCACCGGCGCCGACCAGTGCGCGGCTGGCCAGGGGCCGCGCTGCCGACTTTCTCGGCAGTTGCAGGGTTACAGTAGCTACGAACGATGTGGTGCTTCTGAACCGCTACCAAACAACAAACAAACTGACACTCTCTGTTTGGGATACAGTAGATACAGTTTGCTGTCCATTTGTTGGGTTACAGTGGATACAGACTGGTCTTGATTTGGGTTACAATGGATAGAGTTTGGTGTTTGCAACGCTCTTGGCTTTCTGTGCTATTTGAAAGTTCTGTGGACCTGACGGACTGCGTGCCATCGACTTGTGCAAAGTGGATATGATCGATTGGACCGACCGCTTTTGTCACCCAATCACGAGACCTAGAGGGTGACCATCAAACTGACCAGGGCCGTCCATTTTGTGCTACGTGGCAGACTGAGCGTTGAGAACGCGATTAAATCCCTACTGGAAGCTTCGCTTATGGTGCGTGTCCCAAAAATGAGACATGCGCGTTTTCTGGAAGACTGGCCCATCACTGCACGGTGGCAAGCGGGGTGGGGTACGAGAAAATTCTCGACTAGCCTCCATGGAAAGAGCCTCTCCCGTTATTGGCTGACAACTGCTTAGTACCTGCCTGTGGGCCCTGTTCTATGGACCTCTCAGATAACCCCGATCTTGGAGCCAGTCTTTTTCAGGTTCTTGGGGTAACTGGACCTTCGATGAGGGGTATCCCAAATCGTGTTCTCTTCACAGGGGGCTACATGGCGGTCTTTTTCACATTTTTATTGGTAAGGTGGTGCCCTTTTCTTCGTGCACAAATTATCAGCACATGCCTGCCCTAGTATCCGTGCATTTGATTGGGGGGCGTGATTGTCACCTGTCGAAGCTGCAATGAATGACACTTCCCCCCATGACACGTCAGGAGGTGCCGCCTCCGCTAGTACTGTCAGGGGCCGTTCTGGCAACGCAGTGGGTCCGAGTGGGTCACGTTACATCATCGGACCGCTGCAGAAGGCTAGGGGACCGAGAAAAAAGGAAAAACCGCGATGTCTCATTTTTGGGACACGCACAACATATGGTGCGTGTCCCAAAAATGAGACATGCGCGTTTTCTGGAAGACTGACACATCACTGCACGGTGGCAGGCGGGGTGGGGTACGAGAAAATTCTCGACTGGCCTCCATGGAAAGAGCCTCTCCCGA
>Ga0209093_1000438_pt1 | contig 22338 bp, 22 predicted proteins | sample SidtaG_4_FD_187450 | JGI IMG/M metagenome (GOLD analysis project Ga0209093, IMG submission 187450) | Marine algal microbial communities from Sidmouth, United Kingdom - Sidmouth_Male1 metaG (SPAdes) (version 2) | ecosystem: Host-associated > Algae > Red algae > Unclassified | place: Sidmouth... | reverse complement strand
AAAGAGAGGTGCACACCCACCCCCCTCCCACAGAGGTCATATGGGGGGTGTGGCAAACCGTGCCTTGCCCTCCAGCACTCCAAATGATATTGGAGGCACGGTTAATGCTACTACTGGTTCCCGGCATGCTACGGCTCTTTCCTACCTTCCATCAGAATGCCATATTGGCACTTCTGGAGGGTCCTCCCTACACTGTAAGCACACACTGCCACGTGTCTTGCCACGTATCCTCTGGCAGGTGGAAGCCTCTCAAGGATTCCCGGTGGAAGGTCAGTGGAAGGTTCTCGAGGATCCATGGACTTGAGTCCGCCTCCTAGACAAGTACACGGAGTAAGTACGGATCAGTAAGGGCGATCCCTTACAGAAAGGCAGTTGCTCCGCCTCAGTGATTCCCATGAGAATAGCAACAGTGTGCCTTTGTAGGTGCGACTAGGCCCGATTTCCTACTCAAATGCCCCAGAATCGCCGATTCTGGTACCGCATCATTTGATGCGAAGTCGGGCATCATTTGATGCGATTTTGTGGTAGAATAGACACTAGAGCTTCAGCGGAATCTGCATGGCACGAGCGAGGCCAGATCGTCGTGATCCGGGGCAGATTGCGGCCGACAGGCACATTGGAAGCAGCGATCGTTTGACACGACGCAGACACGAAGCACATGCATGGCGCAAAGTGGGCGATCGTCCGGATAAAAGTCGATCATGTGCCACATAGCGGCGCCACAGACTGCCACCGAGCTGCCACTCGATATCCATTGAGCCAATGATGCTTGAGATCGAAAGAGACTTGACAGCAGGACAGAGAAGCGCTCTACGTTTCCCTTGTGTCGTCTGCTCCACGGCAATGTCTGAGCGAGAGAGGCTCGCAGAAGGCGTGAGAGATTGTCAGAAGGCGACAGGGCCTGTGACGTGTGTGGCCCTGTGTTGGTGTGGCCACGGGCCCTCCAGCAGACAGCGGCACGGCGGGGCATGGCACCCACTCACTCGCTTCTACTGAGTCAGAGGGTGGCGACGACACGCGGGCGTCGTTGAGCCACGAGTCACGTGGGACTTGAAGGCGAGACAACAGGCAAGGCAAAAGGAAGGATGCGCGGTCGCACGTCGCAGTATCCAGCTTACGGCGAGGACATCAGCCACCCACGATTTGACAGAACTGACGAGTGATTACAAAAAAGAATGACTGGACTGGAGCCATCGAGGAAAACTTGGGAGCCCGTGACACCGAGCGTTGGGTGCGAGGAGAGCAGGCAATGAAATTATAGTCTTGCACGAGGCAGCACAGGTCGCAATTCTACGCTGATTCCGCCCTGTAGAGGAGCTTCGTTTCCGCCAATCACATGCGATCCTGCTGCTGACTGTGCCTTGGCTGTTGCCACGCATCCTTGGCCCCGGAGTGCGTGCCGCTCCCTCACCGCATGCGCAAAAGAGGCGCCGCTGCACGCACTCTCACCGTGAAACGGTGACACAGCGCGACTGGCGAGCACTTGGCGAGGAGGCCTTCGCAGCGGGGAGGTGACTCAGCCTCCTGTCGGGCCAAACAGGCGCACGATCCGGCTCGACCCCGTATGCCGGCTGAGCCGTGCCCTGCGTCGTCGCCCTTTCGTGCCTCGGCCCTGCCGAGGCCCCTGCCGAGGACCGTACGCTGCCTGCGTGCCGCGTAGGGGGTAGGGGGGACCAGCACGCTTCTGTGATGTGAGAGACGGCAACGCTCCAGTGGTGAGCAATCGATGCTGTGGGGGACGTGCGGCGCCTTATACGCTTTCGCACCCTCTTTCGAACTCGCCGGGCGACAACCGCGCGCGGGGGACACCCACACGCTCAGGGCCCTCCGTGAGGGCGGCACAACCTTGGACGCGCTTCTGAAATCAGTCAGGGACCGAGGCACCCTTCCCGCTCCTGCAACGATTCGCCGGCCTACTCTGTCCTCGCCCGCGACCTTCGCGCGCACTTTTTTCGAGCTCGGACTTGGCGCGTGCGCTTTTTTTCCTGCCCTCTTCGTCGGTGTTTGAGTTGGCATCCTGGAGTGACCGCTCGCGTGGACTAGTATGTGACCGCGCTTTTCCTGTGCGCGTTTTTCTGCCCACCGGGCCACTCTCCCCTCTCGCCCCCCCTTTCCGTGGCGGCGGCCGCGTCGTTGTCGGCCGCCGCCGTCAGATTCCTTGTACCGGCCCTCGGACCGACAGCAGCTCGCGGGTGCCGTCTGTGGGGCAAGTGCCCGCGCTTTTTCCCTCGGCGGCCTGACGCGGCGGTCCACCCAGCCACGACCGCTCGCCAAGCCGCCGGAGGCGGGTGTTCTGGCGGCTGCCGGCCGCTGTGCCAACAAAACAGGCGCGAGCAAATACCCTGTGGCAACACTGACAATACAGAAGAGAAGGACCCAAAGGGTCCACCTCCCAAGAGGACCCAGACGGCGCAATGGCGCGCACAGACTAGGACTCGAGAGAGACGCCAAGATTTAGATGGCGAGCAAGACGGGGCGGCGCGGGCCGTGGCCGGCGCCAAAAGAACAAGACGGAAACAGACGAAAAAGAGAGACGAAATAGTAACCCCGGGCCAGAATAGGGGGGGCTACTTGGGGGAAGGACAGCCTTCCCAAAGCCCGCAATCCGAAGTACGGAGAGGCGGGTGCAAGTCCCGTCAGGGGCATAAGTGCTGGACTGAGCGCCTGCCAATTGCAACACCCCCCCCGGGCCAAGACCTGGCGGTCACCCGCCAGCAAGGACGGATGCCGGGCCGCGTGTGCCGAGCATCCGTGAGGGGTCGCCAGCGCGCGGGCGCCGGGCGGGGTTGCCCGAGCGACGCGGATCACTTGGGGCACGCGCGCGGGCAGCACGCGATCGCGGGGCGGACACCCCGCCTTGCGGCGGCCGGCGACGACGAGGACGGCGGCAGCGGAGGCGGCACGCGCGGACGCCAACGGCGTGGGCGTGCCGCCGGCGCGGGCGGATGGCGGGGGCCGGAGAAGCGGCGGCGATGGCCTACATCGCGCCTCCTTTACGGGACGCGTTGAAGACGGGCTTGAGGCGGTTCGCCGAAGACGTATTGGCGGACCACGACGGGGTGCCGGAGCAGGCGCAAGTGCCGGGGCCCGACCCGCGGAATCAGCCGGTGGTCGACCGCATGCGGGCCGGCGTACGCATGGCGTATTGGCACGGCGGCATCTACGAGGTGCACTCGCAGCGGTGCGACGGCGAGGTGGCCGTCCGCTTCAGCCGGGAAGTGGCGCGCTTCGGGTCGACGTTGCCGGCGTGGTTCGTCCCGACGGCGTTAACGTTCGTGAGGTCAAACGGGGACGTCGGGGACCTCCGCGCGTGGGTGCCGTGGGTGGCGCACGGCTGGGGCCGGCTCATGAGCCTCAGGCCGGACGCAGTGACGCCGCCGGCGGAGTACCTGACGGAGTTGTCGCTTCCGTATCTACGGACGGCGGCGGACCTCGAGTACGTGCAGGCCGCCGAGGCGCAGCACCGGGACGCGTTGGACCCAGCGGCGTACTACTACGGGGAGGCGGCGGACAAGAACGCGCACCGGGTTGCCGCGGGGGCGGCGCCGTGGCCAGTCCCGCCGTACGAGCGGCCGGACATCAGCTCCTGGCCGAAACCCGATCGGGTTGGGCGGGATCTGACGCTCCTCCTGGCGGAGGGGGACCGCTTGGCGGTCAACCAAGCGCGGAAGGAGGTGGACGTCCGGGTGCGCAAGGGCGATGTCGGTCCATACCTCATGACGGCCGGCCACCACGCCAAGGGGTTCAACGGCGCCGGCTGGCGGCGCGTGCCGGAGGCGCTGGACGACTTGGAGCTGCCGCGGGGGTTGCACGTGGCGTACCCCACCGTGCTGTTGTATTATTACGACCGCATGATGGGGGACGACAGGAGCTGCCTCTGGGACATGTACGTGGTGGAGCGGGTGCAGCTCACCGCCATCACGCTGCTGGCGGACGTTGCCGGCGGGCGCGTTCACCGCATCTCCCTTGCCCTACTCCATCGGTTGCAGCGTCTCCGATTGCATGAATTGGCGGCGGGGAGTGCGGGCGAGCATGCCCGGCTGCAGTGGCTGTTGCACGGCTTGGCGGTGTTGCTCCCCAAATGGGGAGCCGTGGTGGAGGCCGTGAGCGTGCCGGTCGGGCAGACGCCGTTGCCGGCGGAGGGGGACGACGAGGCGAACCCATACGGTTTTCGACCAGCGTTGGACGCCGGGGGCGTCGACTTCCCGAGTCGGGCCGAGCGCGTGACGTCGAGGAGCGCGACGGCGCGGACGCCGCCGGAGGCGGCCGGAGGCGCGGGGGCGGGGAAAACCCGGGGCGGAGGCAGCGACGACGCCCCAGAGGGCGGGGCGGCGGCACGCTCGGAGTCCCCGTCATGGCAGGCCGCGTCGCCGACGCGGTCGACACCGGCGGGACGTGGCCGGGCCGGAGCCCGGCGGTCGTTGTCGTGGACGCCGCCGGCGGAGGCGTCCACAACGCGGACGCGGACGCGGACGCCCGGACGGGGGTCGCCAGGGCGGTCCGCATCACCGCGTCGGATGGCGTCGCCGCGTCGGTCGGCTTCGCCGCGTCGGTCGGCGTCACCGCGTCGGTCGGCGTCACCGCGTCGGTCGGCGTCACCGCGTCGGTCAGCGTCACCACGTCGGTCGGCGTCACCGCGTCAGTCTGCGTCGCCGCGTCGATCGCCGTCGCCGCGTCGATCGCCGTCGCCACTACGACGGCGGTCACCCACGCCCCCGCTGCAACGCGTGCGGGCGCCGCCGCCGAGGCGCGGGACGCCACGTCCTCGTCGGGGCCCGACGCCGCGTCGGGCAACGCCGCCGCCGGCTCCGTCGCAACGGAGCGGCGCGGCTTCCAAGGGGGACTCCGCGGGGGAAACGCCCGCGGCCGTCCGAGGGGCAGGAGGTGGAGCCGCCGTACGCAGCGTACCACCAGTGGTGCCGCATGGGCTCCGTCGCGCCGAAAGGCGACGCGCTTCGGGCGCACCTGTCGGCGGGGGCGGTGAAGCGCCTGGCCGCAGCAGGCGGTGCGCCGGCGGGCGCAGTGGGGCTGGCCATCAGCCGGGTTCTACGCAGAGGCGTGGACCGGTTGCATGCGTCCCTGCGGACATCCAGCGACCGCACGGCGGGGAAGGCGATGGAGGGGGTCGTCAAGGTCGTCAAGGAGATGCGCCGCGCGACGCACATGGAGGACGACATCGGTCGTATCCTGAAAGAGGTGCGGGCGGAGGATCGGGTGGCGTCCGCCGATGAGCGGTTCGTCTATGACGACAGCGACGAGTCGGGGGGCAGCCGGCCCGCTGGCCCGCGGCGGCGGCACCGCTAAGCGGTGGCGCCGGCGCTGACCCGGGCGGTGTGAGCATTCTAGAAGCGGAAGATCACCACGCGCCACACAGGCGGCGGGGAGAAGCCCGTGCGGCCGGCCACTGTCAACGTAGGATAGGGGGGGTTACGTTGCACCCACAAGGCGCAGTGGCGCGTGGCGAGCGCCCACCAGGACTGGTGTTGCCAGCGCGGGGCGAAGAGGGTGATGTCACAAGAGTAGGAGGTGACGTGGGCGATGACCTGTGGTAAAAACGAGAAGGGGGGGTTGGCCCACCCGTTCTCCACGGCTCAGTCGACAGAGAACGCCGCGTTGCAGCCGCGGGCGGCGTCCTCGGGGGTAAGGGGCAGGAACCGGGGCAGCTGGGTTGCCGCGGCGGCGGTGAACAGGTCGACCGTATGGGGGCCCCAGGCCGCATCGATTTTCTCGAAGGCGGCGTGTCCCAGTGCCCAGTGGGCAGGTGGTGGGTCATCGGGGAACTCCGCGAGGAGGGAGGATGCCCAAAGGGCAGGGACAGTCTTCTCGTGGCTGGTTGTCGCGGAAGTCCAGCGGACATCGACAAGCACGGCGCCCCTCCCGTCGGTGTGCTGCTGGACCGCGACGCACACCCAGTCGGGTTGCCGCGGGCACGGGGCAAGGACGACCGGCGTCGTGGGGAAGGTGTGGTCTGGTAGCGTCAACTTCTTCTGCTTTGCCAAGCGGATGACGAGATGCTTCGGCAAACCCGAAATGGGTTCCCACGAGTCACCGCCCCGGCCATATGTGGCCCACCGGACTTTCGCCACGATGCTGTTATCGGCGTCATGGCGAATAGCCAGCAGCCGGTCTATCTCCTTGGTCGGGTCCTCATCAGAGGAGTTCATGTCGGGGAGCGGGGCTTGTGTAAGCCGATGCGGCTGGGAATCCGGTTCCGACATCGGGCGCGGTGCCGGTGTGACGTCTTTACGGTTGACCCGTCCTTCGCCGTCGCCTTGGTCGATGGCAAAGTAGGTGCCGTCCGTATCGAGATACTCGAACGGATCAAGGGCCCTGGGCATCAACTTGTGCCCGCCGCGGTGGGAGCGGAGGTAGAAGAAGTGTCCGACCGCCAGGTCCTCGTTCTTCGGCCGCACCCGGCTGTCTCAGTTTCGCTTGTAGCGAGCTTGGTACTTGTCGAGGGAGGCGCGCACCGTCGGGATGAGCTTCTTCAAGCCCTGAATGATGGCGCGCTTCACCATGAGTGGGGATCCATCGGCGGATGCCAGCGGTGACGAGCCCGCCAGGCCCTCAACCGTGAGTTTGGGCATGCGGCGGGAGATCAGGAGGTCGAACGGCGCCAAACCTGTCGCCCTATGCGGGCAGGTGTTGTAGGCCAGGCTCAGGGCGGGAAGGAGGCGGTCCCACTGTCGCGGGTGCTCCTCACAGAAAGCCCGGATCTGGTTCAGCAGCGTACGGTTATACCGTTCCACCTGACCGATGGTCTGCGGGTGGTAGGACGTCGTGTACTTGCACCTCGTGCCTAGCATCTTCATGGCGGCACGAAAAAACGAGTTATCCATCTGCCGACCATAGTCCGATAGGACGCAGTCGGGGGGCCCGTAGGCCGCGACCCATGCGGTCAGGTACTCCGCCGGGACCGTTACGGCGGTGATGCGTCGGAGCGCAACCGTACGGGCTTGCTTCAAGAAGCGGTCGGACATGTCGAACACATACCGGTTGCCGTCAACCGTGTTGAGCAGCGGGCCGAGGATGTCGATGACAACCTCGGTCAGCGGTTCCTTTGGCGGAAACACGGTCACGGGGGACGTATGACGTCGCTCCTGCAGCCGGTTCTTCGCGCACGGCGGGCATTGCCGGACGAAGTCGTGCAGGTCGACAATCATCGACTCCCAATAGAAGCAACGCTTCATGGCAGCGTACATACGCTGCACGCCGGGGTGACCTTTGCACGTCGAGTAGTGCTCAAGGCCCAGTACGCGGCCGCGTAGGGCCTCGGGGATATACACCTGCATCACGTCCGTCGTCGGCTGGCAACCAGGGGCTTCGGAATAATGATTCGGATAAAGCACCGTTCTGTAAGCAGCGCCACCCTGCTCGCAGCAACATCTTATGTTCATCAGTCTTTCCACGAAGAGCCTCAGCATGAGGTGAGCTTTCCAGCAGTGTCTTCCGTTTTGCTCTCACATTGGATGGCGAGAAGATTCCAACGGATATATCCGGATATATCTGGATATATCCCAGATTCTGTTGAAAAACCCGGATTCTGAAAGGCCCTGCTAGCGACGCACGAAGCGTCCTTCCTCATCGAGGACAAACCGCGTCGGTTTTCCCGAGTCGGTCACGGCGCGGAGCTGCTGGTAACGGCCTTCCGTGCCTTGTGCGCGGAGGAGCGCCTCCGCAGAAATTATGGGAGGCGGCACCGGCGCAGAAAAGTTGTGGGCGTGCATGCCCCGTGCGGCCTGGGCCAGCAGGAAGCACGGGATGTCGTCATCCAACTCCTTCTGGTCCAGACCTGTCGTGGGGATTCTGGACAGGGCATCGGGGAGGTGGCGGTTCGCCCCCGTTTTGTGCTTCACCTCGAAGTCGAACTCCGCTGAGCGGAGGCGCCAACGGAGCAGACGACCGGTAGCTGTCGTCAACCGGTAGACCCAGCTGAGGCATTCGTGGTCGGTACGTACCGTGAACCGCGAGCCCTCCACATAGTGGCGGAGGTGGAGCACGGCCCAGACGAGGCCCAGGCACTCCTTCTCGGTGGCCGAATAGTTGCCTTGCTCGGGTTGCAAGGCGCGGTTGTCGAATCCCAAGGATTTCAGCTGGCTGTCCGGCTGCTCCTGGAGCAGGGCGCACCCCAATTGGGTGTCGCACGCATCGACGTTGATGGTGAAGGGCGCGCCGCGGCGGGGGAGCGCCAGGACTGGATGTTGAAGCAGAGCGTCGCGTAGGAGTGTGAACGCGGCGGCCTGCGCCTCGGTGAGCTCCAGGAGCGTTTCGCCGTACGCCTCAGTCGTCAGCTGGTTCAAGGGAGCTGCGATTCGTGAGTAGTTCGCGACGAAGCGTTGGTGCACGTTGCACATGCCGCGGAAGCTACGCAATTGCGTCTTCGTCCGCGGGTGACCCACCTTCGCAAGCGCTTCCAGGTTCTTGTTGTGCACGCGCATCTCCCCGGGGGATATGATGTGCCCGAGGTACTCGACGGACGTTCGGAAGAACTGGCACTTCTTGGCCTGCAGAGTGACCCCGGCCCGACCCAATCGGGTCAGGGCTTCGTCGAGCGCCTTCATGTGGCTCTCCGGGGTGTCGGAGAAGACGATGACATCGTCGAGGTACACAAGGCACGTTTTCCAGGTCATCCCGGATAGGATGATGTCCAGGGCACAATGTAAGGTCGCGGGTGCATTTGTGAGGCCGAAGGCCATCTTCAGGTACTCGTACGTGCCCATGTAGCAGGTGAAGGCGGTCTTGTCGATCTCGTCCAGTACCATGGGTATCTGCCAATACCCGGCATTGCAGTGGAGCGTTGAGAAGACACCGGCGTCTCCCAGCGAGTCGATTCAATCCTCCATCCGCGGGATGGGATAGGAGTCCTTTTTGGTCACCGCATTGAGACGACAGTAGTAAACGCAAAAGCGTGGCAACCCGTCTTTCTTGGGGACGACAACGAAAGGGCTGGCCCATTCACAGGTGCTTGGTCGGACGACCTTGGCTTCCAGCATCCGGTTGACTTCGTCACGGATCATGTCACGGGCGTGGTGGCCCGCGCGTCACGGTTGCTGCCGTATCGGTTTGGTCCCGGGTTGAATCTACTCACGGTGGACGGTGGCGTCGATGGACCGGAGCGTCCCGTCCAGCATATATGCATGCTGGCGGATGAGTGTCTGGACATCTGGGAGCAGCCGATCGGGTACGCCGGAGAGATAGACTTGGTAGAGCGCCGCCTCTGCGGCTGCGGCGGGCGATGTCGCATGTCAGTGACGAGCAGGCAATCGAAATCGTTGACTGCGCGGACGCTGGCGATAACAGCTCCCTTGCGGAGGCAGACCGGTTCGTCGCTGAGGTTCGCGACTTCAACGCTGAAGCGTTGCCCCGGGACGACGACGGCCAGGCCGCGTGCGGTTTGATAGCGGTGGCGCTTGTTGCGGCGGTTGTATGGCGTGACCAAGACCTGACCAGCGAGGTCGGCTGTAACTAGCATGGCCGTACGCGACCGCGGGGGCAACACCCGTCGCTGCGCGAGGCGCACTGTCGCATCCCTTGGGGATCGGCGGCGTTCTCTCTTGCCGCAGACCGTGCACGACAGGATGGGTACCGAAGCGTCGGTGGACCATCTGACGCGTTGACGGCGAGGGTAGAGCGCCTAGACGTTGCGGTTGATGAAACTGGTGCACAGTAGCATGGGCACGGCGAGGCGCTGGACGACGAAAAAGTCGACGTCAGTGGCGAAGGCGCCGGAGCGCAGGCGCAAGGTGATCATCCCCTGGGCAGAGATAGGGTTTTTATTTGCGTCCACAATGTGGGGCAAATGCGGGCGCGGATGCAGCCGCTTCTCCCATCCCTTTGGCAGGGAATCCACCCGGATGATCGAGGGTCCGGCGCCTGTGTCCAGTGTCGGTGTCATCAGCCGCATCCGCGCCTCGTCAAAGCCGAGGGCCGCGGGGATAGGATACTGCCGGTATACCGGGGCCAAGACACGGTGTACCCGTGTCATCGGGCCCTGCGGACTGGGGCCGGCACGGGGCGACCGAGCCGCTAGCGGCACGCCCCGTGCACGTTTCCCGATCTGGGAGAGGCAGGTGGGTCCACCGTCGGGTCCGTGTCCGCTTCCGGGTCCCGGGGCGCATCGCCGACGGGCTCGACTCCGCTGAGGGAGCCTGTGTCGTCTGGCACCAGCGGGTCTCCCCAGGGGTCTCCGGCAATGGCAGCCATTGTGTATTGCATCCGAATAGGGCGTAACGAAGGGGGACCAGCGCCAGGGGGTCCCGGTGCGGTCACAGGTGGCGCACGGGGCCCCATAGCGCGGTCGGGCGAGGGACACGCACGGGAGAAGTGACCAAAACCGCGGCAGCGGTGGCACTGCACCTGGCTCAGGGGGACCATGGCCGGCCGTCCCGTCGGGGCACCCGACCGGGGAGCCCGTGGGGTTTCCGTCTCGTAGGACGGTGCCCGGGCCGCTGGTGGCGTAGGGGCAAACGCCTGGAACGGCTGCTGCGGTGGCGGCCGACCCAAGAGGGGCCGGCCCTGGGGCGGCGTGGCTTCCGGCATCGTCGCTGGCGGCGCCGCCCAGGGAACCGGTTCAACCTTCGCTCCGCTCGCGGAGCCGAGCTGCAGATCGCTCTTGGCCTTGGTGTACCGGTTGGCTTTGCCGATGGTGACCGTGACCGCTCGGAGGCCATCGCCGATCTTCTGCGAGAGCGCCACAAGCTCGTCGAAGGTGGTACACTTGCGGTCGGCCAGCTCGGCTTGGGCCTGTACCGAGGGGTGGAGCCCCTTCAGGAAGAGGTACCGGAGCTTCCCGGTGTCGTACATCCCCACGAGCCGGCGGCCTAGCCGCATCAGCCGCTGGTAGAAAGCGCACTCACGTTCGTCTTAGCGCTGCTCCGCGGTACGGAGGGCCATTTCGGCGGTGTGCAGGGCGTCCTCGGGCGCATAGCGAGTCAACAGGTAGTTGATCGTGTGCGGGAAGCTGGTACCGATGGCACTGCCGTGTGGTCCATTCGTTTACTGGACGAAGTCGTGCTTGGCCACACCGCCAATGCGGTAGGCTAGCAGGTACGTGGCCTCGCCCAGGGTGACATCCATTTCGTCCGCAGCGGTGCCGAAGCGAGTGAGGAGAGCCAGGACGGCGAACGGGTCCGAGCCATCGAATAGCGAGACCCCGTGGAGCGGACCGTCCAGCAGGCGATGGCGCCTACGGAGCTGGTTTGCTTTCGACCGGCCGTATGTCGGATCCGCATTGCGGACGAGGTAGCGGCGGTAGTCGAGTAGTAACGAGAACGAGCCGTGCTTGGACGTCAAGGGGAGCGGCCAGGGGGTGACCGCCCGTGGCGTCAAAGCTGTCGGGCCGGCGCCCCACGTGCAGGCGCGTCGGCGCGCGTGGGAGCGGTGACGCGGGAGTCCGGTGCTGTCGCTGCTGCTACTGCTGCTAGATTCCCGTGGTGGCTCGTCGGCATTGGCGGACCGCGAGGAGCGGGCATCGGAATCCGATCGCGCCCTCGAACTCCGAGATGCCAATGGCGACGTTGAGGCGGCGGACCTGCGTGACCGGTGCCGCTCACGCGGGGCCGGGGTGTTTGCCGGTGTTGGGTCAGTGGGCCGAGGCCCACTCGCAGTTGACATCGGCAATGTCCCAGTTGGGTCGCGTAGCGTTGTCACGTCGGCGCGTAGCTCTCGGACGGACGTTGCCAACGTACGCACAAGCGTCGTGAGCCCGGCCACTGCCGATCGCTCCGCGTGACGACCAGCGTTGCTGGGGGATGCACCCGAATCGCCCGTTGCCGTAGCTGCTGCGGCGGGGTCGGTTAGGTTCGAAGCACCTTGGGGAGGAGGGGGAGTCGTATCCGCCGGGACTGACCCATCGGCAGTACGCCGAGCGTCAGTACCCGCATCATGAGGATGGGCAAAGCGCGGGGGATCGGCACCCCCGCTCGCCATCGTCGACGGGTTGGCTTCTTGCCTCGAGATAGCACGAACCCGGACACGAGGGCACCACGGCCCGTCGGGCACCGTCGAGCAACTCTTCCGGCCTGCAACAACAGCCGCCGTGTGAACGGGACAACAACGTGGTCGCGTCACGAGTACCGTCAGTGGCGACGGCACCGTTGTCGCCGTGGCTCGCGAGAGGAGAGGCGTCCCTCACCAGGGACGACGCCCTCTCCCCTGCTGCTCCACCAAGTGTGGCAACAAAGAAGGCGCGAGCAAATACCCTGTGGCAACACTGACAATACAGAAGAGAAGGACCCAAAGAGTCCACCTCCCGAGAGGACCCAGACGGCGCAATGGCGCGCACAGACTAGGACTCGAGAGAGACGCCAAGATTTAGATGGCGACCAAGACGGGGCGGCGCGGGCCGTGGCCGGCGCCAAAAGAACAAGACGGAAACAGACGAAAAAGAGAGACAAAATAGTAACCCCGGGCCAGAATAGGTGGGGCTACTTGGGGAAGGACAGCCGTCCCAAAGCCTGCAATCCGAAGTACGGAGAGGCGGGTGCAAGTCCCGTCAGGGGCATAAGTACTGGACTTAGCCCCTGCCAATGTCAATAGCCGCGATTGCCGCCGGCCACCGGCGGCGGGTGTTTTGGCGGCTGCCGGCCGCGATTGCAGGCGGCCGCCGGCGGCTGCGAAGGACCATCTGGGGCTACCCACCGCCTATGAACGGGGCGGCGGCGGCAGCCCCCGGGACCGCAAGCAATGACCGGCATGCGGTGGACGGGCAAGACCGAGCGTCGAAGGGGGCAGCGGCAGCGGAATCGGGAACGTGTCGCGCAGTGGGTGGCGGCGGTCGCCCCCCACCTTGAGCACTGCCAGTGCCAGTGCTGCTGCTCACTACCGCTACCAAGACCGTCGCAACCGCTCAGGGGCCGGCGGCCGGTGCCGGACGGCCGGCAACCAAGCCCGCCAAGGTGGGGAGGATGGCCGTCCCCCGACCGCCGACAGCCGAGGCCGGCAAGGTGGACGGGCGGGCGGCAGCCAGACCACCGCTCGTCAAGCCCACCAAGGTGGGGAAACGGGCCCCCGCCCGACCGCCGACAGCCAAGCCCGCCAGGGTGGACCGGCGGGCGGCCGCCCGACCGCCGCTCGTCAAGCCCGCCAAGGTGGGGAGGCGGGCCGCCGCCCGACCGCCGACAGCCGAGCCCGCCAAGGTGGACGGACGGGCCGCCACCCTACCGCGGCTCGTCAAGCCCACCAAGGTGGGGAAACGGGCCCCCGCCCGCCCGCCGACAGTCGAGCTCACCGAGGTGGACGGGCGGGCCGCCGCGCAACCGCCGACAGCCGAGTCCACCGATGTGGACCGGCGGGCCGCCGCCCGACCGCCGACAGCCGAGCCCACAGAGGTGGACAGGCGGGCCGCCGCCCGACCGCCGACAGCCGAGCTCACCGAGGTGGACGGGCGGGCCGCCGCCCGACCGCCGACAGCCGAGCCCACCGAGGTGGGCGGGCGGGCCGCCGCCCGACCGCCGACAGCCGAGCCCACTTGGGTGGACGGGCGGGCCGCCGCCCGACCCCCGACAGCCGAGCCCACCGAGGTGGACGGGCGGTCCGCCGCCGGACCGCCGACCGGCCAGCTCGTCAAGGTGGACCGGCGGGCCGTCGCCCGACCGCCAAGCGGCGAGCTCTGCGAGGTGGACGGGCGGGCCTCCACCCGACTGCCGACCGCCGAACCCGCAGTGGTGGGGGGTCGGGCGGCCGCGCGGCCGCCGCACGCCAAGCCCACCCAGGTGGGGGCGCGCGTCGCCGCCCGACCACTGAGCAACGAGGCCGACAGCGTTGTCGGGCAGCCTGCTGGCGGACGGTTGGCTGCGGCCGCGCCGGCCGAGACTACCGCGCATTGTGAGGGCGACAACGGTGCTGTCTGTGCAGGTGGATCGGCGGTCGGCTTGACACAAGAGTCAAGCGCGGCTGCCGCCTCCTTCATACTGTTCGGTGCCTGGCCACCGCGCAAACAGTGTGCCAAACTGGCTGTGCGGAAGGGGAGGATCGAGCTCACTCTCTCACCGGAGCGCGTCGAGGCCAGGCGTCACGCCGCAGCAGCAGAGGCGACTGTGGCGGCGGTTGCCGCAGCCGCTAAGGCAGCCGCTGTGGCCGTTGCTTCTGCAGCCGAGTCGGCGACCGCCCAGGCGGCGTACCGGGAGTCGGCGGCGGTCGCCGCGCTGGCGAAGCGCGTGGCGAAGAGGGCCCAGGCCACAGCGGCCCGGGCAGCGGTGGCCTCAAACGGCGCCGCGGCGGACGTGTCTCAACTGACCGGGAAGGACGTGCTGCCGCCCTCGGCTTCGGCCACCGACTGTACAATTTCCGGCGGTTTCGCCGATCGGCCGGCATCTAAGCGCCTCAGAGGGGGCTGCAGCGGCGGCCGACCTCCCCTTCATCCGTCGTCTTGGCGCCGTGGTGGCGGCGCCGCCAAGTAGGTCTTCGAAGCCTGTGTCGACCAAGATGGGGCGGGGTACCGCGTGGCTGGTGGTGGAGAATATGGCGCTCATCATGGCGTGGCTCATCGAGGCAAACAACCCAATCCGGGGGAAGGACCAGGCAGGTAAGGAGTTTTGGACCCGGGTGCTAAAGAGCTGGCAGCATGTGCTGCGCAATGAGACGGACGCGTCTGTGAAAGCGGCGCGGGACCAGCGCGGCTTCGAAGCGCTCCGCAAGCAGTGGGCCAAGATGGTCGCCGGGGTGATGGAGCTCTCAAGTTGCATCTTCCAAGCGCGGCTGGCCAAGCCTACGGGCATCTCCACGCATGCTAATCTCGTGAACTGCGCTGAGGGGCTGTACTGCGGGACGAGCGTGTACGGCCGCATCCGTGGTGACCACGCCGACGACGTGGCCAAGGGCAAGACGAAAAAGCGCCGCAAAAAGCAAGTGTCGCGCCCGTGGGCACAGAACTTGGAGCAGCTGAAGGACCAGGACCGATTTAAGTCGGCGGCTGCCGCTTTTGCAGCGCTTCAAGAGAAGTCCGCAAGCGCGCAAGTTCGCGCCGCGGCGAGGGCGGTGGCGGCTGCCGCGTCGGGCGACGGCGGTCCAGCCGCTGAGCAGGCGGCTGCCGGGGTGGACCCCGCTCCGGCGGCCGCCGCTAACGCGGCGTTCGCTAACACGGCGGCCGCAGGCAGTGTAGTGGGCGACACGGCGCCGACCGACTCGGTTGATAGCGATGATGAGGAGCAGGGCCCGTGGGCGGGCCGCTCAGTCGGCTGCAAGGCGGCCAAGCGCGCCCGCGCCGACAATATTGCGGACGACCGCACCATCGGTCGCGTCGTGAGCGCCGTCGAGAAGTTGGGCGACGCGACGACGCAGCGGACGGCGATGATCGCTTTCAGCCTCCCCTTCATGCGCACGACGCCCGAGAACGCAGCCTCTTGGTCTCACCAGGCCAAGAAGATGCTCGCGACGGAGGGCAACAAGGTCAAGGCGCCCAAGCCGGCGAGCAATTCGTCTGCTGCCGCTGATGGAGATGCCAATAAGACCAGCAAGGAAAAGTTCGTCGCGTCGCCCCCCTTGGGGTATGTTGACGACATATACTTCATTGACGACAGTTCAGCGACGGGGAACGCGGCTGCGGAGGAGGACGTGACGGTCGTAGGGGACACGAGGTCGATTGTGCCGCCACTGGTGGCGACGCCGGAGGTGGTGGAGGAGTTGCGGAAGCGGAGAGGGCGCCGATGTCGGCGGCACCGACTCCTGCAGCACCGAAGAAAGCAGCAGCGCCGGCCGCCAATGCGTCTGTGTCGATGCCAGCGGCGGCATCATCAACGCTCACGTAAAACGCTGCACCGGTGCTTACCATGCCGTCTTCGTCCCCAGCTCGGGCATCTGCCAACAAGCGGCGCGGCCGTCGAGCGCAGGCAACGAAGCGCCAGCAGGCAGCCGCGTCCATGTCCGCGCCGGTGCAGACGACGGTCGACCGGACGACACCGACGCCGGAACAGCCCGCGGCGCCTGCGCCTCGATCTTCATTGGCGGTGGCCGCGGCGGCGGCCGCGGCGGCTGCGGCGGCGGCCGCGGCGCCTGCGGCGACGCCGACAGACACGCGCCGCACGCCCCAGTTGGTAAGCCGGCAGCAGCCGCCGCCGCAGTCCGGTTTCGCCTCTGACTCCATCTCTGACGGCGGCGGCTTTGTTGGATTTGACAGGGATCTCATTGCTGCGTTTGAACGCAAGGGTGGGCGCTCTTCAAGCGAGTCGGAAGAGGACGAGTAGACGAACGTAGCCATGCCCACTGTGTTGCTTGCTTTGTTTGCTGCTGCCGAGACCACGCACCGTACGTGTGGTGCTGCAGATTTGTAGGGGATTGTGTCTTGTGTCTTGTCTTGCTGTGTGACTCAGGTGCCTCGAGGAGCTCGACGACGGCTGGTTGTAGCAATACATGGGCTTTTTCTCCCCGTTGGGCGGGGTTTTTTATTTTCTTATGCAACTCTTCTGTGCGCTCATACCACGCACCGTGAGAGGCCACCGCCTCCACACCCCCGCACCCCTCAGAGCTGGACCCTCCGCGCGCGACGCCGCGGGCAGCTTGGCTGCCGCACCCACACAGAGCATTGCCGCGCCTGCGGCCGGCACAGAGGCGGTCCCAACAGGCCATGCAATCGCCAGGTCTCTCGGTGCTGGGCGGGGGAGGCGGCAGCGGCGGAACGATGTGCTCGCGCGCCCGGTCCGTACCCCGCTCGGCCACGCACGGCCCAAGCGGACGACGCATCCGCGCGGCCACCTCCGCCCAGCCGACAGCCCGCAGCCGCCAACCCAAGCCGCCACGGGCCAGATGGGGGCGTGCCGCCGCCGCCACCGCGCCTGCACCCGCCGTCGTGGCGGGTGCCGCTGCATCGCCACTTGTCGGCGGCCCAGGCAGCGCCGGCCGCCGCGGGATAGGTGGGCGCGGGCGCCGGCGGCAGCTGAAGCCAGCACGGGCCATGTGGGGGCGTGCCGCCGCCGCCACCGAGCTTGCACCCGCCGTCGCGGCGGCCGCCTCTGCGTCGCCACTTGTCGGCGGCCCAGGCAGCCGCGCCCACCGCGGGACAGGTGGGCGCGGGCGCCCGCGGCAGCTGCGGCCGCCAGGGGCCAGGTTGAAGCGTGCCGCCAACGCCACCGTGCCTGCACCCGCCGGAACGGCGGCCGCCGCTGCATCGTCTCTTGTCGGCGGCCCAGGCAGCGGCGGCCGCTGCCGGACAGGTGGGCGCGGGCGCCCGCGGCAGCTGCGGCCGCCACGGGCGAGGTAGGCGCGTGCCGCCGCAGCCACCGGGCCCGTGCCCACCGTCACGAAGGCCACCGCTACGAAGCACCTCGTGGACGGCAGCGGCAGCGACGGCTGCCGCAGAACAGGTGCGCGCAGGCGCCTGCAGCAGATGCTGCCTCCGAGAGACGGGTGCGCACGCGGCAGCGGCGGCCGCCCCCGGACGAGTGGGGGCGTGCCGCCGCAGCCACCGCGCCCGCGGCCGCCATCACGGCGGCTACCGCTGCGGAACATCGTGTGGGCGCCCTCGGCAGCGGCGGCCGCCGCAGGACAGGTGCGCACGTGCTGCCGCAGCCACTGCGCTTGCGCCGCCGCTACGGCGGCCGCCGCTGCATTGCAACCTGTGGGCGCCCGGGCCAGCGGTGGCCGACGCGGGACAGGTGCGCGCGGGCGCCCGCAGCAGGTGCTGCCGCCGCGGGTCAGGTGGGGGAGTGCCGCCGCCACCTCAGCCACGCCTGCGCCCGCCGTCACGGCGGCCGCCGCTACGTAGCAGCTGTCGGACGCTCGAGGCTGGGGCGGGGGCCGCTCAATTGGTGAGCTGCGGTGGGTGGCCTTTTCGGCTGAGGCAGCCGCTGCCGTGCCCGCGCCGTGCAGCTCGGCGCGGGCGTCCTACGCGTGAGAGCCCGAGGCAGGGGCGGCGGCCGCGCGATTGGTGCGCCCGGGCGCGCGGTCGATTGGCCTGCGGCCACCGCTGCCGCGCCCGTCGCTTGTGGAGCCGCCGCGGGTTGGCCTGGCACTCATGCGCCCGAGGCGGGGGCTGTGGCGGCGGGATTGGTGGGCACGGCCGCGCGGTCGGCTCGCCGCCCCTGCTCTGCTCTCAGAAAGGGGCGTAGGAGAACAAATTCCATTCTGGCTCTGCTTGACATCGCGATGGAATGTGGAACCCCTCTGGCGGTGCAATCAGGGTACGTTTTCCATGCAAGTATGTGTGCGAGACTTTCATTTGGCGGTTTCCTGAAGCGCATTACACTGAAATGAGCGCCGCGAAGCGAAAAGATAGAATCGGCGAGCCCCGATGTTGAAAGGCGCCCGCCTGCACTGCACGTGAAGTTGCGGCCTATCCGTCGTACACCTATACACATATACAGCTGCAGAGTGGAGTGTTTATGGGCGGCCTCCGGCTGCTTTCAGGTGCCCTCCGCAACAAGACTGGTCATTCGGTGGTGTAGAAGGGAGGAAAAACTCCACCAGTATGCAAGCGGATGAAAGACTGCTCCACCATGCTCTGCTGCAGTGGCACCAAAAATAGCATCGCTCACGTTGGCTAGCAGGACGCTGATTGGTCAGTTTTTTCTCGGGTTGGTTTTTCCATTGGCTACTTTCTTGTTATCAACACACTTCAGTTGTGGAGATGTACGCAACAGAAAAGTCGTGGCTCGAGCCAGAGAGAGTCATTTTCTTCGAAAGCGTTTTTGTGGGGGCTGATGTGGGTAGGCCGCAGAACTTTGCGCCATTTTGGTGATGTCCGACGCCGCCATTCCACAAGAGTCAATTGGACAAAGCAGCATCGCGCACCTGCCATCTTTCAAAAGTTCAGCGCTGCCGTACCCGCCGCTTCTGCGGCCGCCGCGGATTGTCCAGGCACCGGCGCGCCCGTCTCAGGCGGAGTGTCCGCCCCACGGGCGGCTGCAGCAAAACCGTGGCCGCCGACGCTCACGGTCCTGCCGCCGCCCCGTGCGAAAGCGCACAGGTGTTCGTGGTCTCCTGGTTGGCTGCTGTTTTCGTGCAGAGGTCTTACTGATTTTTCATTGGCAACACTGGCTTGTGTCCGGAAAAGTAATAGTTTATGACTGACGTAGCCCTTCTCTGAGACGACGTCAAACCCGGGGCTACATGTGGCACGAGTGCTTTAATGGCCGCGCCTCGCGGCGAGCCCCGCCGCGATCTGATAAGAAGGAAGGGTGGCGTGCAAGACACAACGGCGCTGATTGGGCCATACCAGCTCATTGACGATGCATTGATTGGCTGTTACACACTGTCAGGCGGTCTGTTCTTGGGGAAATACTGTGTGCTGATATCTGGTGGGTCGACTCACGAACAGTAACCCACAAGATCCACCACGAAATAATGCCTATGTGTCTCATTTTTGGCGTCCTCCGCAATCCCCAGGAGTCGCTCTTGTTATTCCACACCATAAAGTGTCGTTTTTGGGGCGCCCCCGGTTAGTCACTGTTGAGAGGTCACCTCTCAACAGTCACCTCTGTGCTTGGGCTGTGCGCCGCGTGTCCCTGTTCAGAGGCTGACGGGAACGGGCCAACGGGGGACGTGGGAACGGTGGAGGTGCTCTCGCGAGGGGACAGGCACCAGGAGGTGCTGCCGCCGCTGGGCGGCCACTGCAGAGGAGCTTTCACTGCGCCCTCGCTGTTGCTGGCGGCGCGCTGTCACGGCCCCCCAGTGGGGGGGCCAGAAACAGCTCGGCCTCCCCCCAACACCCACAAGATTGGCAGCCGCTGCCGTGTGGGGCGGCGCGCGGCGGCCGCAACCGCTCAGCGACCACATGCGCCCCGGCGCTTGGCCGTCGCCGCCGCACAGTAACCGGAAAACCTGCGGCTGGCGGCCGCCGCACATGGCGTCAAGTGCGGGGGCGGCCGCGGCTACCCAACCACAACGTATCTGACGCCGCTCTGCGGCCGCCCCTGCGCCTTATCGGCCACAGCTGCGGCTGGTGGCCGCCGCTCATGTGGTCGAGTTCGGCGGCCGCCATGCAGAGCCAGTGTCGACGACGGCGACCGCCGCAGACCAACGACCAGTTCGGCTGCCGTGATTGCGTGTCGCGGTGCTCGGCGGCGGCCGCCGCCCATCCCCAGCGTGCCCAGCGGCGCTTGGCGGCGGCCGCGGCACATTAACGTCGAGTGCGGTGGCCGCCGCGGCGTACGAGTCCACGACGGTGGCCGCGGCCGACCAACGGCGAGATGGTGCGCTGCTTCCGGGTGCAGCTGCGGTCGGCGGCTGCCGCCGGCTGACCTCGGCGTGCCTGGTGACGCTCGGCGCCGGCCGCCGACCACAACGTTGAGTCCGGCGGCCGCCCTGGCTGACACGTTTCGAAGATGGCGGCAGCCGCCGACCAATCACCAGCTCGGCTGCCGTCGTAGCGTGCGGCGGTGCTCGGTGGCGGCCGTTGCCAAACATCAGCGTGCACCATGGCGCTTGGTGGCGGCCGCCGAACATTAAGGTGAAGTGTGGCGGCCGCCGCGGTGGACAAGAGTCCACGACGGCAGCCGCCAAGGACCGATGAACAATAGGCGGACGCTGGCGGGTGCGGCGGTGTCCGGCGGCGGCCGCGCCGTACCGACGGCGTGCGGGAAGGCGCTCTGCGGCGGCCACCGAACGGAAAGGACGAGGGCGGCGGCGGCCGTGGCCTACGAGATTCCTCGACGGAGGCGGAGGCCGCCGCCAACCAACCGCAAGCTCGTTTGCCGTTGTCGGGTGCGGTGGTGGTCAGCGGCGGCCGCCGCCTGGCCTCGGCGTCCTCACGGCTCTCAGCGGTGGTCGCCGCACATACGGTCAAGTGCGGCGGTCGCCGCCGCTGACAAGTGTCGAAACCTGCGGCCGCCGCTGACCATCGACAAGTAAAATTTCCATGTGCGGCGCTACTTGGGGACGGCTGCCGCCCCACAATAGCGTGTTCTGCGGCGCTGGGCGGCGGCCGCCATGCATTGAGGTCTCGTACGCCGGCCGCCGCGGAGAGCCATTGTCGTCGACGGTGTCCGTCGACGATCATCTACAGGCTTGCTGGTCGTCTTCGGGTGCGGCGGAGTTCGGCGGCGGCCGCCGCCCAAACCTAGTGTGCCCGGCGGCGCTTGGCGGCGGCCGCCGCACATTAAGGTCTACTGCGGCGGCCGCCGCGGCGTACGAGTCCACGCCGGCGGCCGCCGCCGACCAACGGCGAGATCGAGTGCCGTTTCCGGGTGCGGCTGTGGTCGGTGGCGGCCGCCGCATAACCTCGGTGTGCCTGATCTTGCTCAGCGGCGGCCGCCGACCTTGAAGTTGAGTGCGGCGGCCACCCTCGCTTACCAGTGGTGACAATGTCGGCTGACGCCGACAAACCACGTTGTTGGCAGCTGGTGTCGGGTGCGGAGGTGCTGCGGCGGCCGTTGCACAACCAGGTCGTGCGTAACGGCTTTTAGTGGCCGCCGACGCACGTCGAAGTCAGGAGGGGCGGTCGCCGCTGCCGCCAGAGCAGGTCTTATGTGGCATGTTGTTTTGAAAAATCTGATATGACGTAGGTGCAGACGACGTTAATACGGAGGAAGAAGACATTTAAGGACCAAGTCTTATCGTCAGAGAGACAACTTCCACACACAACATCTCACGGTGCACACAAGAAATACGTGGAGAATACCACACAGAAAGAAGAAATCAATCAACATACGGATCCAGGAGCTCACCGCGCTGCGCAAAAACATGTGCGCACAGGTCGTCGCGAAGCGCTTCATTCTCCTCCCGGAACTTGGCCCCACAGGTGGCCTCCAGAATGCGCATAGATTCGCTCATGGGCGCCACAGCGGCGGCCTCGACAGCAGGGGGTTTAAAACCGGTTGCACAACCCAGAGCTTCCAGCTCCCCCGCGGCAGCAGCGGCCCCCCCTCCATCCGCGGCCCCTCCAGCGCCGGCACCCTCCTCCTCGTCAAAAACCTCTCCGGCGCCACCGAGCCCGCCGCCGCCGCATCCCGCACCATCGACGGCGCCAGCGCCAGCGCCATAGTCAGCGCAGGCTGCGCCCGCGCCACCGGCGGCGACAGCGCCCGCGCCGGCCCTGCCCACCTCTTCCGCCGCGCCCACGCCAACAGACGCCTGGCCGCCGCCTCCCGCAGGGCCGCCGCCGGCGCCCGCGCCTTCAGCGGCGCCAGCGCCCAGGCCGGTGTCGCCCACTCCGTCCGCCATACCAACCCCACTAGCCCCACCGCCGCCTCCTCCCGCGGGGGCGCCGCCTGTGGGATTAATGACGTTGGTTAACTAACCAGTAAATGGCGACCGACCGTAGACGCGCGATAAAGCGAACACTATCGCCTTAGAGGCGAGGAAGAAGAACCTTTGTTCGTGCAACATCCGATGGGGAGCCGGGGGTGCCGACGACGGCGAACCCCGGTCCCATGGTGCTTTTATTATCAGACGGTAAAGGGGCGGGGT
>Ga0209093_1000437_pt1 | contig 22352 bp, 31 predicted proteins | sample SidtaG_4_FD_187450 | JGI IMG/M metagenome (GOLD analysis project Ga0209093, IMG submission 187450) | Marine algal microbial communities from Sidmouth, United Kingdom - Sidmouth_Male1 metaG (SPAdes) (version 2) | ecosystem: Host-associated > Algae > Red algae > Unclassified | place: Sidmouth... | reverse complement strand
AATTCAGAATATCAGAAAGTAGCATGCAACGCAATTCTAACCGGCTCGATCTGAAATTTCGCCGCCCGATCCGCCGCCCGGGTGGAAGCCTAGATGCCTTGATTAGAGGATGGTATTCCGGACTCTCCCCGTCGCGACCGCTGGCGGCGGTGGGTGGAGTTCACCTCGGCCCCCAGAGAGATCTCTGGAGCGATCTCCCGGGTTATCGGCCGCCCACTACCAATCATACAGCTGGAAAAACAGGAGAACACGACGAGAATAATGAGGAAATATTTGTTATCCAATGACAGGCGTCTAAAAAGATGCCGCTGGAGCGCAGGAACGCTGTCAGCGTCAAGGTTTCTCTGTGACAGTCACCCGAGGGCGTCGCCCGCCAATCAAAATCGGAATTTTGCTGCAATATTGCTGGAGATCGGCACGAGGCCGTGCATCTGGATCAAAGACAGCCTCAACGACCAGTCCGATGCTTTTCTGAGGATCACTTGCTGACAGTGATCTCGTCTGTGTAGCTTGGGGGGGTGGCCCGTTCCCACAGACGTCAATAAGTTGTCTTACAGTGCCGACCTTGATGTGGACTTGGCTGTACGCGCATCAGTCTCAATGTCTTAGTCGTGCATCGGGCTGCCCCAAGAAATTTATTGTGTCGCCAGATCTTCGACCTGCCATTTCAAGTCGCAGGGCACGATTTAGGTGAGGCACCACACTTTGACGCCCCCGAATCGCCCCCAAGTAGCCAAATAAGGGCATGGGCAGGACCGCCGACGACCTTGGGGCATCGACGGCACATCCAAATCACTCTGAGGCACAATGGTGGACACCTTACCCTTGGTGCTTTCCGCATCGTTGTAAACTCGGACGTGAAATCCCTCTGGAACAGCATTCGCGTGCACAGCGACACAAACGCTCGGAACAGGTCTGCCGGTGGTAGCTTCAATCTCCTGCACACGGTCGCGAGCCGAGGAAAACTGCATCACCAGCTTGTTTTCTACCAAGAGCATGCCAGAAAGCATTTGAACGGCGTCAAAGAGCCTACGCGAGGTCGCATCCGGCTCGCTCACAGGGATGCGGACAAATCCCATTTGGCCACCTCTCCTGTGCGCAACAGCACGGCACACAGGGGCCAGCCGTTCACCGTTATCCTCAGAATATAAGAAGAATGCTTGCAGGAAAGAGGCTTCGCGCCCTTCAGCTGCACGGAGGAGGCCAGCGCAGTGGGCGCGCTTTACATGCAGGCGATCGGCGGTCTCCCAGGCGCTTCCCCCAGGAGAAGATGGTGGTGACTTCCCTGTGAAGAAGTCAGGGCCATGGCATTTTTCAAGAGTCGAAGATTCTTTGCCATTTTTCTGTCTTGTGCGGTCCCCCCCAGGGCCCATGCCCGCAGCGGCTCGGGGGGATCCGGGAACGCCGGAAGGTCCACGGCTCCGCTCCCACAGCAAATTGAGAATAGTGGGCGGCCATCGGAAGAGGACTTCAGGCGTTCATCTATCCAGTGGTACGCCTCGCACTTCTGGAAGACAATGTCCGTATCACCAAAGCTGGACGGCTCTACATCGTAGCCCTCGACTTCAGAGAATATCTCGGCAGCGCAAAGACTTTGCGGACGAAGAGTCTCGGCATGTGCAGACGCGGAAGCTTCTGGATCAGTGTCGCGAAGAAATTCTTGGCGCCTCACCCGGATCGCTGAATCCCTCTCGCGCGCGGCGGCCGCAGCCTCGGGATCCCGCGCCAAGCGTGCCCTTCGTGCGGCTTATTGCTCGCGTCTCCGACTTCGATTTTCGTCCCTAACCGTGTTCAGCGCAGCTCCACGATCAACTTGAACTTGTGCAGCCATCACAGAGGTGACACCTGCTGCATTCTGTGTTTCACCGGGAAGCAACTCCCTACTCGCGACAGGTCGAATTTCATCATTAGAGTCCGCCATATTGCATCAAGTACACGACGAAACGACTGCGAAGATCCTCCGTCTCATGCCAAATAAATGAACGATGGGCAAATACCTCGTGGTCGCGCGCGATCAGAACGGCAAGGGCTTCGCGTGACTCCTAAAATCGGCCACTCTCGAGATCCTCGTGATTCCGAATTCGGTCCCCCTCAACCACGAACTCAGTCCAGCTCAGTATAACGGCACGGGCGACAGATTCCAAATCGGTTGACGAATTTGGGGCGCGGTCGGGGCAGAAGGCGGGTCAGCTCCGGGTCGTTCTTCGTGGGGACACGCGAAGCCGTCCGTCCCGCACCGTCAGAAATCTGGGCAACGCTTTGCGCGAAGTCAGAACAGGGTCGTGGCCCAGTGCCGGCCGCAAAGGGTCCCCCGTTCATAAATCGAACAGAGCCTTCGTTCCTCTGTCCACCGGCAATTGTCCCTCGCGGGTACCAATTGCCGGATTGGTCCTGCCGACGGAAAGCCTGAAAGCTTACGGCCAAGACACCAGGGGGTGAGGAGGGATCCGTCCTGGGAAGCGACCCTGCTGGTGTGAGAATCAACCAAGATTTGCAGCCTCGAGACCCCCAGCGAATTGTACGGGCGCCGCAAACCCCGTTGTATGCCCGAAGCAATGGGCAGGGGGACGACCGTACAGAACAGCAAGCCAAAGACCTGTCCGAGTCGTGAACTGCCCCCTCCAACAGTCGATCAGTCAAAGAGGTCTCGTTCTGCGGCCCGGCGCCCATACGGGGCTCTTTGCCGTGGGTGTGTCAGGCGCGCCCACCAAGAACCGATCGCGCCGGTGAAGGCGCGCGGGACCAAGACGGGTGCGACGACGGCGACTCCAGGAAGCCGAGATGAACGGTGCAAAGGATTTCGAGTATGAACTAGTATCTACACTCCACTCGCCAAGGATATGCTGACCTAATCGTACGTTGGCACACTGGCGGGAAGGAAACGTGAGCGTATCGTTCCTGCTATGGCACAAACGGAGTCCAAACGTTTCAGCTGGATTCTGATCCAAGCGTCCCTCGGAATCACGGGGCCCGCCTCTACCTATTTTCCAGCGGATCTCCTGCAAGCCTGCCAAGAAATCGTTGGCCTCTTGGCCACAGAGCCACGCGCACTTCCAAAGTGCACACTCCTCGCAGATGCGAAACGAAAATTTACGTTTTCAAATTAATGCGAACCGCAGTCGAAGCGTGGCGTCGACTCTGCATGTGGGTGGCCAATTGGCCAGCCGATTCAATTGTCCTGTCACGCGTCACACCATGGGGTGTCCCAGCGTTCTCGCCTGCCTTGCGTTGATGGCCGGAGGACGCCTTGTGGGCCAACATATTCTTGGCACTGGTGCAATCGATTTGGAAAGTCTTTCAGTGCCGCACTTGTGGCTTACGTAGCCTCGCCTTCTTTTCGGAGCGCGTGGCACGGGCCTCGATCGCACGGGCCGTGCGGGCACGGATGCCAGCCACCTGTCGGGGCTCTACGACGGCGGCCCCTCCGCCACTCGCAGCGAACACCGCCACGCGGCGAGGAGCAAAGGGGTCAGAAGTCTCCTCGACAGCCCCAGCAACGAGCCCCCCGCCACCCTGCGTCGCGCGGCCGCCTGCCTCACTGGAGCCTCGTACAGGCCTTAATCGTAAGAAAAAGAGGGTTCCATGCCTGACATGCCAGACCATTGACTCTGTTAGACCGAAAGCTGAGCGCTTCGCTGTGGTCTGCGTCAAATTCAAGTCATCGACCAGCATGAAGGCGCTGTCAGGCATTCAGCTGACTGGTTCAGTTCGGTGCTCGTCAGTCAGACGCAAGGCATCTTAGTGGGTCAGTTGAGATGGATTATAAGTACCATCAGGCATCTCAAAAGAGCGAACTCCACCTAAGGGAGCATCCAGCAATAGAGCCAACCGCCCAGCCCAGCGGCCACGTGTACGCAACTTTTGGCCCTGCTACTGGCTCTCCAACCGCAAAGCCAAAACTAGGCGCGTCATATCTCAAGTTTGAGCTCGGGCAAGGCTATCTCCAGGATATCAGACATCTGCGTCAGTGCTGTGGCCGGCCGGTCCTCCGCGCCGAAGAATCTGTTGAGGGTGTCTCACTCCATGGTGTCTGCATGCCACGGGTCACGCATCCTGCGTTGGATCGCCGCGTTCGGAACCATGTTCTGGGGGAGCGCTTTGGAGCGCCGACAAACGGGCCTGTTTGGATTCCGGTGCCGTTTCGCTGACGTTGAAGCTCCAAAACTCATAGATAGCGCGGGACCCACACGGGACCAATTAAAAGACTACAGTAAGTGAGGAAGGGCTATTTTTGGACCGTCACACCCTAGTTTTGGAGCTCAACCTAGCCACCAATGCCCGGTTTTCCAAACGGTGCCACGTTTAGCCACTTTTGGAGTTCTGGGCCGTTGGATGCATTGCTGGACACGCCCTACGCCAGGTCGAATGTAGGTGGGATGACCCGAAACTTTGGCGAGAACAGGGCCACCGGAGGGGCAGTAAATCCGGCTGCCCGCTTGCCTTCGTCGCGAGTAGCACGCTCGTTCTGCCTGACCTTTCCTCTCCCATGCCCCAAACTCCCGACTTTAGGCAAGCAGACTTGCCCCCCCACCCCCCCACCCCCCCCTAACGACCCCTCTCCCTGAGTACTCTCCCCCCCCTTCACGGATCGATATGCGCCGGTCCATATCCGATGTCCATCGCGCGTTGTCGAAGCTGGAAAGGCTCCGCATGCGGTGTTGGCTGTGAAGCGGCGGCCGAATTGGCGCCCGGATGAGCACGGAAGAGGAGGCCGTGCTCCACGCGGAGGAAATGGACTTCCGCGAGGGGGGCGATGAAGACAGGCACTGGGAATACTTCTGGTCGAAAGTTTTCTGTCGGGATTTTGTGTCAGCCGACCTCCTCTGCCACGTCATGCTCGGGTCCTGCGGGGAGTCTCTCGCCCGGTGGGCTGACCAACGGACATTGGGAGAGCTCAAAGAGCTCCACACCAACCCCCCCATGATCTTCATGATGGCGGACCAGAAGTGGGAGTTGAACTACCATCTTTGGGACGAAGAGGTGGCGCCGACTGAGCCCATCACGCATTTCAATTTTTTTGTGCATGAGGGCGGTGCGCGTTGTATGTCAGAGATGGAGCGGGAGGAGCGTGAAAAGGCGGCCATGACGTACGACACGCACCACATCGGCCGTACGGGCTGGATTAGCGGTTCGGTCGATCGTGTCGGACGGGATCAGACGCGCCGCGGGACCGAATTGGGGGGGTATGGGACGCCAAATATGTATCAGTAGGGGGGCTTCCACGACCCACAGGGCTCATAGGCTACCAGAGAGCGGTACGCAAAACTGCAGGTGTACGACCCCTCCGCCGACGCCATCCCACACTGCATGCGTGCGCGCGTGCGTTTCGCGCTTCCCGTCGTGCATGAGCGCCGCTTGGCGCGAGGGGGTGCAACTGCATTGCACCCCCTGGGTTGTCCGACCGGCCGTCAGACTTTGACATGGCCCAGGCAAGTCGACCCCCCCCCCCCCCCCCGCACATCGCCGCAGACTCAGGTCGGGCCACCTGGCCATGCATCCGCGATTTCTGTTGCATTCGCACCTGCCCGCGCGTCGGCGATTGCCGCCACCACCCGCACCACCGCCCACCGCCGCACGCTGCCGCCACCGTGCGCCCACGGCCGGTCAGAGAGAGTCGGGGGGCGGTGTGTCCGGCGTGTCCCCCGCCGTCGTGCAGCGCGCCGTCGCTGATGCTCCCCCGCTGCCGCCGCCGCCACCCCCATGTTCAGGCGGGCTTCTAGGGATGGGGCAATGGAGGCAGCGTGCTGCCTGTGCCCGCGCGCGCCACTTCTGGCTGCCGCTGCCGTCATTGGCGGCTCGTAGGCGTTTCCACCTTGCCCCGCAGGTGGTGGGGAGGGGGGAGGGGGCTGGTCTTTGTCCGCCCCACCAATGCCCGCGTGCATCCCACTCCTCGCGCTCACTGGCAGTCAGCCGCTGGTATCCTGACTCGCTGCTGAGAACCAAGCCTCTGCGGTACCCCCACCAGCCCCAGGGTGCGATCTCTACCTCCGCGCCTGCCGTCGCCAGCGCGTGTCCGGCGGGACCACGCCCCTGGGCTGCCCCCGGTGCACTAGCACGGCCAGTCGCGAATGCCGACCACAGATCCCTCCCACGCCCATTTGCTTTGCGGTTGTTAGCTGTGGGCGGTAAAGGGCGCCGTGGGGCGCGGTGCCATACCTCTCTGGCTCTCCTCTGCCGTCGCCCACACCCCTATTGCTGTCTTTGGCTCATACTGTCGCTGTACTTGGGCGGCATAGTGTGCCCTGGATTGCCTCTTGCGTTTGTTGTCGCCTCAAGCGGCTGTGGCGCTGGGAGCGGGCGGCTGACGTGGAGCGGGTGGGGTGGCTGGCGCTGTCCAACCTTTCTTTGTCTTCGTGGCGCCCGTGTGAGAGAGGCGTCATCTACCAGTCCGCACCCGCTCGAGCGTTGGCGGTCGCTGTGTTCCCCCCGCTTGTACTCACTCACCCTTCTCTTCTCCAGCGCACAATGGTGTGGTCCCCTCACTCCCCCGCACCCTTTCCGTGCTACCTCTGCGCGTCCCTCGTTTTCGCAGTTCCTGGGGGGACCGGCACGACTCACCGGACCGGCCGCCTAGCTCGCCTGCGCCTTCCACCTCTGCTCCTGTGTCGCGGTATCGCACACTGTGACCGTCTCGGGTCCCTTGAGCGAGGCCGGCCATCGCTGCGCCCGCACGACCCGGCGTTTCCCGGCTCCCGCACATCCACCCATCCGCACGGCACAACACTCCGTTCCGGCGCGCTACTACCACACAACTCTCTTTTTGTCCCCGCAATACGCACATGGGGGCGAGGGCGTGGTGGTCGAGCGGAACGGGCGGGTGTGTCGTGTCTGCCGTGGGTGTGGTGGCCGTGTGTGTCGGGAAGGTTTGTCGGGTCTGCCGTTCACGGCCGCGACCCAACTTGTCTCGTGCGGCGGGTGAGGGGTGTGGGGCGGAATGGCCTACGCTGTCACACACCTTGGCCTCGGGGTGCGGTGGACTGGTCTAGGTAGCTGAACGCGATCTCGCCGCTGCGTGTGCTCATTTTACAGCCTCCCGACCGCACGCACGTCTTCCCTGCGTGTCGTGGACCTCTCTACGTGCGCTGCCCCCACGTTGTCGTTCCTGCTGCCCCGCTCTCTCTCGACTCTGCTCGTGGCCGATATCTCGCGACGGGCCCGACAACGTGCTGCAACGTGCTTTGGCGGCACGGTCAGTGCTCGCCACGCGTCGCGTGAGCGCGCCTTCCGTTGTTCCCCCGGCACCCGGGGCGCACCCACTACCGCCGCGTGAGGTAAACTCTTGCTTTTCACGTACCTGTGAACGACTCTATTTTCTGTCTGTGAGTTTTTTGTTCCGTCTTTGTCCGCCTGCGAGACCTGCAGTGCCATTGTGGTGAATACATCCCAGCCCACCTTGTGATGCCAGCAACCGCTGTCTGACACTGCTCCCTCGCTTATTCCTATGCCGCTCTGCGTCCTTTCTTCCCCTCGTCTACGGCTCTCCTACACAATGCTTTCCAATCCCCAACTCACAGTCGTGCACCATTGTCCAGTCAGTGGCCGCTTAACGCTGCTCACTACCATTGCGGGCTACCACACACACCCCGTCAAGTAATGCAACGTCCTTGTCTCCACCGTATCCCGCTCGCATTTATGGTCTGCGTTTCGCGTAACTTATGTACGTTTTGTGTGTGCGGGTTTCTTATGGTGCTTCTGCTGACCAGTCGTTCTCTGTAAGGCCACGCCGCAGACGTGGGCGTGACATGGTGCTAGGTGGATTCGCCATGCCGGGTCTTTCTGGGGTGCTACGGCATCGGCTCGTCCTGTATCCATACTGCTCATCAGGTTCATCTAATGCATGTCAACTGCACTGCCTCTTTGAGCGCGTGACTGTTGGCAATGTGTGTGCACGACTGTGTACACTGGACCGCATCATTTGACATTGCTTCTCATGTCTGTGTGTACATTGACTCTTTGTCGGCCGCCTGTCCCATTCGTCTTTTTCGCATGCCGCCCGCCCGTTTTCTGTTATCTACCCCTACTTAAGAAAACGAATGTGCGCGCCAGGCTGGTTCTACATGCAAGGTGCCTCGCGGCGCAAGCGCCCCACCCCACCGTCCTCAATCACTTCATGCCGCTCCAGGCGCCGAAACCGAGCGGCGGCGGCTGCGGCAGCGGCCGCCGAATCAACAAGTTTTCAGCACCCCCACCGTCTAACCCGCCTGAAAGCCCTCGTCGATGCGCCCCTCTACGAGCACGCCGTCGGGCAACATCGCTCCAAGAGCGTACTCGACCTGCGGCAGTTGTCCCCCGCCTGGCGTCTGAGATGCCGGAGTTGCCGCCTCTGCCGAAGCCGCTGCCCGTCCCGAGGCGGTGGAGCAACCCGCTGTGCGCGGTGGTGGCGCTGTCGCCCCGGGGGTCCGGGCACCGGCATCATCAACGGTGGCACTCCCGATGAGAGAAGCTAAAGTCGGTGGCGCCACCCTCCCCGCAGCTGAGGCGACGCGACGGCCTCGCGGGCAGGCCGCTTCGCCTACCGCGGCGGTGGTAGGTGGCACTGCAGGTGAGCCGACGTCCTCAGCCGGGGCGGTTGCTGTGCCGCGGCCGCCCGCGGCTGAGGCAGAGCTGGTCGTCGCCCCTACGGTGCACCCCACAGGCGGACCAATGGAGGGTGGCGTTGAGGCCAAGTTGTCTGCGGGGGTATCCTCAGACAGGTGGCCGGTGGGGCGGACTTCAACCTGCGTACGGTCAGCAACAGGGGCTTATGAATCTGACAATTTTCGATCCACTCCAATATACTGAACATTAGCATTTTTTGAATCAGATAAGAGTTTTGACGCAATTTCTTGAGTACGGATAGGAAATATATCCGAAACCAAGAAAAGTAGAATATGAGTAAGAATAGGGATTCTATCCAGAATATATCATATTCTTCAACAGCTCCGTCAGAGAGGAAGTACTTGCGATGCTGATGGCCAAGAAATAACGAAGAGCGGGTTGTGGTGGAACCTGTGAACGTGACCTATGCGAGACCATGTCACGCTCGCGACAGCGAATGACAGGCAGCATGTGCAAGCATCGTTGCCCATCTCGCTACTTTGGTCAACCGTCATGGCTGAGAAGTGTCCTGAGTCGTACAGGACGCCCCTCAGTTGCCGCGCGCGACAAAAGACGAAAAGTCGCCCAGTTTGCCAATCACCGTCGCCGTCGACGATGTGCTCTGAGTTGGCTCACTGCTATCCAGTATGTGTCTAACGTATTACTGCGTGTCTCGTGCCGGTTTAGCGCGTTCGGAGCCGCCTGGCGAGTGGAGTTACATGAGGTAGTGGGATGCCTTCGTGTGACGACTGTGAAGTCATTGTACTTTCGTTTATCCGCTTCAGAGCCATTAAAATAGCGGTACCATTCAGATAAGGGTACGCATAATCGGGCGTCTTTTTCTGGAATCTGAGTATATTCGAGGATATCTTTCCATTATACCAGAGTGCCATTTACCCATGTAAGCCCCTGGTCAGCACCGACGCACTCGGTAAGGCGGCAGCGCAGAAGGGCAAGGAGTTGGGCGTGTCGGTGGCCGACAACCTGTGCCGCGAGATGTGGAACCTTGGGGTTGCCGCTGGCGCGTACGATGGGCTGATTCCCAGCGCCTCGATGATGACGGCGTTGTCGGGCAGGTCCGCCGACTGCTATTCCCCCGTGACGCCAAGCCTGTCTGTCGAGGTGTCTGAAGCGCTGCAGTCCACCGTGTGCCGATGGCTCGCCGACGAGGATGCTAAGTACACCGCGCGCGTCACGCGGGACTACCGGTGCCAGGACCAGGCCCTTCTTGAATTCTTCTCCGTCGTCCGCATGTCGCGCTCGGTGCTCTTCCAGACCTGGGCGGCACGCGTAGTCACCACCAGCCTGCCCCCCGCCGCCGAAATCCTCCACCACCCCCTCCTCAACGACAACCATTTCCGCAACTGGTGCAGGACGATGGCCAACGGTCTTGACGATGGTGGGCGCGCCGTAGAGTCTGCTATCTTGCAAGTTCTCCCGCAACTTTTCCACGCCGTCAAGGTGACCGTCCAGGCCGTGGCAGCGGACAGCTCCTCATGTGTTGTGGACGTGGAGCGGCGCCTCGGCATCCAGATGGACGACGCTGTGGCGTATTTGAAGGCCCACAGCGATGTGGGCTTTTCGGCAATGATGAAATTGCTAGGCTCGACCGTTGCAGAGTTTCAGAGCCTGCGCGTTGAGGTGGCCTATCTGCGCGGGTTGTCTAAGGCATCATCGGTGGGCGCGGTCAGCGGCGCTGCGGGCCGTGACAGCCATGGGAAGGGGGGGGCTGAGTCGGTGGCATGTCCGGCACCCACCATTGCGGTTGTGCAGCGGCCACCGGCGGTTCTGCCCCTCGCAGTGGCACCGCCTCCGGTTCCTATCTCCTCTCGGCTCGCGCAGGACCGGGAAAATATGCAGCAGCTGGCAATGCGGCACAAATTGGAGGGGGTGCCGACATGTTCCGGAAACGGCCAGTACGTACCCCTTTTGCCGCTCGTGGTGGACTTCGGGAGGGAGGCGGAGTTGACTAAGTATGCCGAGGGCATATGTGCTCCAAGCCGGTGATCCACGGGCATCGTTACCCGAGATGAAGGCTGCGAAGTGGGCCGAGGCTGAAGAACTCAAGCACGGTCAAGCATGGACGGAGGAGCACAAGAGGGACGTGCCGGCGGGTTCCAACATCCTTGGTGTCCGCTTTCCACTCCATCAATCAACCCAACACGCCTGCGGGAAAGGCGAAGTCTCGCGTTGTTTCGCAGGGCTGCGGCGAAAAGGTGGAGCCGTTAATCTTGCACAACCTTTCCACACTGCGGCAGAGCTCTACAAAAGTCATTATGTCGATCAGTGCGGTGCTCGGTCGGCATCTTTCCTCACACGACGTGAACCAGGCCTACCTGCAGGGAAGGGACGCCATGACACGGGACCTGTACATCAGGGTGCGCGCCAAAGATTTCAAGGACATCGGTACCGAAGATGGCGAGCTACTGCAGCTGCTCAAGCCATTGTACGGCGTTTCTTATTTCTGGGACTACTGAGACGTGACGATTGCGACACACGTCAAGAAGGACCCTAGCATGAGCCCGTTGAAAGGGGACCCAGCGCTGTTTATCACGCCGAACGAGGATAATGTTGACGGGATTCTCGGAGCATGCGTCGAAAACGAGTGCATGGGCTTTAACTAGAAGTTCCAGGACCTGACGCTGGCGACGCTAGAAAAGTTCGAGTCGAAGCCCCGCGTGTGGGACGAGCTTGAATTCATCGATGTGTCGATACAAACCTTGCCAGGGGCGTCACGGCCCTTAACCTTGGACCAGGTCGCCTACATCGACTCCCTAACGCGCTTTTTGTCATCCAATAGCTACGAGGACTTCGTGAGCGCCCGTGCAGGATTTGAGTGGCTGCCACGTGGTCGGCCTGACGTGTGCTGCGCCATCAACCGCGCGGCGCAGGTGACGACGGTTCTCTTCTCCGAGCGACACATCATGGAGTGTAGAAAGGCAGGCATGCACGCCAAGGACACTAAGGACTTCATATGGACCTACACCAAGCTGGAGAGTGAGTCTCTACACTTAAGAGTGTACGCAGACGCTTTGTTTTCTTCCAAAGACGAACTTTCGTCCCTGTTGGACTTCGTAGCGCTACTCTGTGACTCAGAGGACCGGTATCACGTGCTGAGCTGGACAAGAAAGAAGGCGGGCCGCATCGTGTGGATTCTTGTGGCGGGAGAGGCGTACGCCTTCGCCAATGCCTTCTGCGCTGCCTACATCCTCAAGAACGACCTGGAGCGCGTCTAAGGCCAACCGTTGCCTTTGTTCATGCTGACCGACTCAAGGCAGATGTTCGACATCATGACTAGGGCTTCTCAAAAGACTGAGAAGCGGCTTATGATCGACTTGGCTGCTGCCCGCGATGCCTGCAACAAGCAAGAGACATCCAACGTCGGGCTCTTCAAGTCGGAGCACGACATCGCGGACGGGCTCACCAAGCACGGCCTCTGTTTGGCGTTGAACGAGGTTCTAAAAACGAGCGTCGACAAGAATCCTGTGCAGCAGTGGATCTTCCGCTTTCGGTCAATTAGCACGTCGCCGGCGGACGCCATGCCTGGCTCCACGGCAGCGCCTACCCCATCGGCACCGCCATCGGCGCCACACGGGGACGCTCGGATGATGGAAATCCGGAAGTGTGATTAGTCTGACTACTCTACGCTGGATGACATCCTCGCGTCCCGGCTAATGGGCGCGGGAGGCGGGCTCTTCGAGCCGTGCTTACACGGGTCCGACTACGTCGGACTTTCCATCGTGGAGCTGCACAATTGCTTGCCGACTCGCTGTCCAGGCGCTGGAGCGGTCGCTGGTTGCAGCACCTTGGTGAGACACCCGGCACGACTAGCGACCGTCGTGTGACTGTTTCCATTGTTTTGATTAGCCAAACGGCGCGGCTGATGCCCGCCATGTGTCGTTTCGACGGCTGTGCGTCCGCCCGCGGGCGGATTTTTTCGGGGCGATTTGTCTGTGCCCACTGTTCTGCTGAGAGGGTTGGGGGTTGGCCCGCGGGCTGTTTCCCGCGCGCGATTTGTCTGGCCCCATTGCCCTGTGAGGGGGTAGTGGGGGCTGAGAGCCCTGTTTGAAGTGTTCGGGAGGGGTTGGTTGGTGCCGCGCACACGCCGTGTGCGCGAGCACAGGAGGGCCGCTCCGCACCGAGTAGCGGGGGAGCGGTTGTCCCAGCAAGCTTAGCATCGAGGTCGTTGATCTCCCGCACGGGTGGGGTCGACGATTGTCGGGGCTTCGCGGACTGTGCTTACACTGCGATATTTCTCGATTCTCGCCGTTTACCCACACCCTGCGAAGAGCCCACCGCGCCGAGCGCCAAAATCCTCCCGGCGCTTTGCGCTTAGATCTTTCCATCATGCACGAATGGGATCTGTTTGGCCCAGTTTGTGCCACAGGCGGTACCGTGGTGATATGGTGGGTGGCGTGATGGCGGCGATCCTGCAGTATGCTGTTAACATGGCTCCAGTTCCTCTCACAGGCTCGGAAGCGGTGTTCCTCTTCACCAGAGCCCCCCGCGTTTTACTGTGCTTTTGTGGATGCCTGTGAGGCGGCCCGTGAGTAGGGTCGGGAAGAACGCCTGGGGCGCTCTTCAGGGGCGCTGTTCGGACGCTGCTTGGGCGCTGTTCGGGCGCTACTAGCGCGCCGCGCCGTTCGACGATAGGGCGTCGCTCGGGGGCTCTTAGTTCCCTCGCGAGAAGGACATCAAGGAAACTTTCCGCAGGGTTGCGCAATACTACCTGGGGGAGCCTCTAGAAACCAATTCATCACAGATTTGGGGTGCTACATATCGTCAGAAATAGTACGGTAGGGGCTACGAGGGGCGCTTCAGTGGCGCTGTTGGAGTTAAGCGGGGCGCCGTTCAGGCGCTGTGGGCGCTCCTCCGCCTTAGTGTCCATTCTACTGACCGCATGAATTGAGCCGATCTGCCTCATTTGAGCCTATTTTTTAAGCCTCTCTGTGACCATGTTCCCAGACTCGGCTTCTCTTTCTGAGAATAGATCTGGACTCAGCGCGGTTCACTGACCCATGGGCCAACTCGGCGGCTGTGTACGATAATAACTCGGAGGGGGTGCCCCAGACACCCCTAAAAGACCGTGTTTCCATACCATATGAGAGGGAGCCTCATTTGAGCATCATCTGAGGCTCATTAGAGGCTCGGGAGCAGTAGAAGGGACACTCAGGTTGGTCAGAACGCCCAGGGTGTTTTTGAGGCCGTCGTCAAGGGTGCCATCAAGGCATCATTTGGGCGCCGTGCGCCTCTAACGCCCCACTCAAGAGGGTGTCAGAAAGGCGTCGGGAAGAGAAATATTGAAAGGGGGTCTACATGATTCAATATGTGGCGGCCGAAAGCCTTGGTTGGGGACAGGCACCCAGTCTTGGTACACGGTAAAACACTGAAAGTGTCGACGCTGATTCCAACGCCCAGGGACATATCGACACTTCGCCCCCCCCCCCCCCGGAAAGGTCCATTGAGGCGGGGGTCGACATCCACACCCCACCTGCCGGAAGGCGTTCCTGGGGGCTGTCTCTTGTTTGGCACGTGGGTCTTCGGTGGCCAATCATCGGACCTTCTCTGGCGGTCTCACCTGGGGGCTTGCCCAAATGAATGTATTGAATGTTCCGCGGCCGACCTACTATCGAACATCAGCACCCCGATCAGACCCTCCGTGCACCCAACAATCGGGTGCGCGACCCTTCCCCTGGGGGAACTCCACCCCCCCTCCTGGACGAGGCGCGGCGTCCTGCCACACCGCCGCTCCGCCGCGTCGCGGGCGTCACCGTCGCGCTGCGCCACCATCGCGCAGCCACCCCGGCCCTACGCCGCGACGGGCGCTGGCGTCGCCGGCTCCTTCAACGGCTTTGCCCCGGCTGCGCCCTTTCCCTCCCCCCCCCCGTGCCTGCCCCTCCTGGTGCCGCCGTTGGCGTCGCTCGTGGTGCCCGTGGGTGGCTTTCGTCGCAGGCGCTCCGCCTGCCGGCGCCGGTAGCGGGCCGCCTCTTTGCTTACCTTTCCTTATGGATTTTCCCCCGCTGCTCCCTTGCCCCCCCCCCCCCCCGGGCCAACGCGACGACGCTTTTTGTATCTCCCGTGGGCGCTCGTCATCGCAGCCGCTCAGCCCACCGGCTCCGGCGGTGGTTCTCCCTCCCACCGCACCTGGTGGCTGGGCTCGTCCTTGCTCTCGCCGTGGGACGGTAGGCCTTCGAGTGGTCCCCGTCCCCGCGGCTCGTAAGCCAACTGCCCTCTGTCATTGACTGACGCTCGCTCGTCGTCGCCGCCGCAGCCGCCTCGACGGACGCCGCCCCTCGCGCTTTGTGAGCCTCTCCCCCGTCGGTATGGCGCGCCACCCCTCTGCAACTGGCGCGGCGTGCGTAATCGCCGCGAGCTGTTGCTCGCAGTGGTCCCCGTTTGTAGCCGTCATCGCTATGGCGGCATCATACCTTTTTGGCGCCGCTGGTGTATTGGGTGGCCCATCGTCGGTGAAGGGTACCAGGGGCTCGAGAGCCATCAAAGTCGATGCGCACGCGTCGAAACAGTACTCATCCGTCGACGCTCGGTTTCCCGACCTGAGGGGGCTCACCAAGGCACCGGCCCGGGCGGCATCCTCGGCAGCGACGCGCCCCGCGTCGACAAAGGCGGTCAAGGTTGACGGCGGCACGATTGAGTATCTTCACGCGGAGAACATCTTGGACGACCACAGCACCACGGCCACCCCCGCCTCTGGATTTGACGAGTCCAGGGTGAAGGACGGTGGTCGGGGCTGGCCGACCTGGGGAAACGGACGCACCCAGGGCTCTGGGTTGCAGCTACGGCGGTCGCTGGAGGACGTGTTCGTCGTGATGTTTGCCGCGATGGAAAACGAGAGCCTCTCCTACCCGTTTTACTCGAGTGAACGGGTGTTCTTGTCCTTGGAGGCTGTGCGGAAGCTGCGCATGGAGTGAGACCACATCAAGTACAAGGCGTGGCATGGCCGCGTGTGGAACCTGGCACCGAGCGGCGCCATCGGCGTCGTGCTCTGCTTTAGCGCTCTCGGGTCGCGCGACAACAATGGGCAGCACCAGCTTCTGGCTTCGTCGGCGTCGCTGGAGGGCAGGGAAGTGGTTGTAACCTGCAGTGCGGAGGAGCGCTGCGTCGGAAACGGCGGCTGCTCTCTACGCGTCCCGATGCAAACTGCGGTGGAGCGCGTACGGCGCGCCATGGGCGTCACCCTGGCCGACCTCTTTGAGATTCTCGGGGCAGCCGTGAACAAAAGGCGCCTGTTGGCGGGTCGGGGAGTTTTTTACGGCCACAAGACATGCGTTGTGAGGAACTGCAGCACGAGCTGGCCGTTCTCTGCTGTGAGGAGATCCCGTGGCGGCATGTGGGTGTGCTTGTCGTGCAGGACGAGCGACGTGACGTGCGACCACGCCGGCTCGGCACTGGCGGCGGCCAAGGCGATAAAGGAAGGTACCGAGACGGGGTCGGAGACAGAGGAGACCGACGAGGACAAGGCGGACCTGCTGTTTCTGTTCAAATCAGATCCCGCCTAGGACCAAGAGGCGAGCGGCGCGGTCGAGGGGCCGCCCCACCTGCCGAGCGCCACGCTGCCGCTCACGCCCGTCAACCGTGTCAAGTGGCGGGCGCGCTCCAACGAGTCCCGGCACTTGGTGCCCCCTCTCATCTCCCAACGAGGGCGCGCGGAGCTCATGCGCGCGCTCCAAGACCCGTCTCACAGGGTCAGCTACCCTGCCGGCGCGCAGTGTACGTACTGCCTTGTCGGCCGCGCAAGCAAGACACCGGTTCGTGACAACGTCGCAACGGTGGAGTTTGAGGATGGGATGGTGCTCGCCATCGTCAAGGTTTGGTGTTTCCAGAAGTTCCTGTGCCGGGTCTTGTCCGACGGGAAGGCGCGCAGCGTAGTCTTCTCGTGCTCGTGCACGGCTTTCTCCGAGGCGTTCCTGTTTGAGGTAGTCGTGAACCTGGCGCGCAAAGGAAGCTCATTGCCCTCGACGGCCTACCTGCGTGAGGCTTTTGTAGAGCTGCACACAGGTAGCAAGTACCTGCCGACGGCTGACCGCCTCCGCTCCGTCACCACGTTGCGTCAGGCGCTGTTGATTTCCGTGTCCATTGTGCTGAAGGACCTGCCGTACGATTCTGTGTCGTGCGCGACGTGCCGGCGGCCCGAAGGCAGCTACGCGGTCGTCTCGTTTGACGGCTTGCAGCTGGGGTACCGCGTCAAGTACAAGAAGCCGTTCGACCAGACGGAGGTCAAGATCCGCGCCTTCGCGCGGGCGTCGCTTGTCCCGCGCTTGATCACTGACGAAGCCGTGTCAAAGGCCTTTGGTGGAGTGCTGTCGGCAAAGCGGGATGTCGTAGCGTCGGCGTCGAGCCAGCCTATCAACCACCGTGGCAGCCATTCGCAGCCATGTCATGGCCGTGGAGATACTGCTCGGCAACGTAGAGGTCAACGGCGTGGAGAAGTTCTTTGCGGGGTCCAAGCCCCACATGATCGGGGGCCGGTCGAAGCGAAGATGGGCCGCGGTGGTGGACGGCGGTGTTGCGCCGGAGCTGGTTGCATTTTTACGCGGCGCCTTTGATGTCCGTATGGCGGCCAAGTCGCTGGCACTGATAATCTTGGCGGCGTCGGATGACATGCGGCGCCGCGTACGGGCTGAGCCGATGGGGCGCATCAGTGAGCTTTTCACCCATGTGCCTCCGGCGCCTTCCCCCCCCCCAGTGTCTCTGGAGGCCCAACGTGCGGCGGAGCTGGCGGCGGATGACGCCGACCTCCTCGGCGCCGACAAGAAGCGCGGGCAAAAGCGCGTGCGCATGGCGGCCGTTCGCCACTCGGGCGGCGAGACATCCTCTTCTACCGTGCGTTCGAGCAGCATCGACGTCTTTGAATCTGACGACGGCGCCGATATCTGCCTGGCGCGCGGGTACCAGAGGCCGCCCGAGAAGAAGTGGGAAGACGACGCGCCGCTACTGAATATGGGGAAGCATTCGACGAGCCGGCGCTGGCGACGACGGGCGGCGCCACCGGCGAGGAGCGGCTGCAGCACCTGGCGTTTCCGCTGCTGGCGCACATCCCGCACACGGCCGCGTCGACGCTCAAGGTCATGGACTTTGTGCGCGCGGTTGTCTTCGACCCTGAATTTGTCTGGTCGCCACAGGTGTCTTCGGCGGCGGTGGAAGAGGTGGTCTCCGTGCTCCGATCGGACCAATTATCCGTCACCTCCCTGGCCAAGCTGCTCCACTTGCCCGTCGTCGCCGAGCAGCGTCTCCTGCGCGGCGCCGTCGCGTGCTTGGGTCCGGGATTGGAGTCGAACCCCGCGCTCCGCGAGCTGCTGGCGGGAGTTCTGGACGGGCTTAACAAACGTGCCGCTGCGTAAGATGCTTTCGTCGCCGACGGAACCCAAGCGGCGGTATTGGACGTGCGGGCAGCAGCGGATCTGCGTGGGGCGATGGCAGCAGCGCACCCGCTGCACACCTTCACGCACGAGCAGTTCTCCGGCAGCTGGCTGCAACCTCCGGCCTTGGTGGCCGCGTAGTGGTCCGTGTACGGCGAGTTCACGGAACAGTGGAACGACTGCCTGCGCACAGGGGTGTGGGCGCCCGGCCTTCCAGTGCTTCGCCCGGGGCCCGCCTTCATCGGCGCGGCCACCGCCAACACGGACCTACCCTCGTGCAATCACGAGATGGGAAAGGAGAACTCTCATACGGGGGGCACGGTCGGCGTGTTTAGCACGTGCTCTCACCCCAAGTGCACTGGTGTCATGGTGCTGACAGGTTCCGAGAGCCAGCGCATGCCGCTGGAGTTTTTCGTGCAGCGGTTTGTGGTGCTGCCCGCCACCATCATCTAAGACTTCGCCTGGGCGACTCTCAAGTCGGCCCAAATGCGGTTGCCCCTCTTGGCGCGGCGGGTGTCGCGCAAGTGCGATCGCTTCCATTGGCGAAGGAACCACTCCGACTGCTCCTGTGCCATGAACCCGGACTCGTAAGAGTCGCTGGACGGGGTCAACACCTCCTCTTGTGAGGAGCGCAACGCCCTCTCCCGCAGCAGCACGGCCTTCGGCATATGAATCAGGACCATTTCATCACCTTTACCACCAACCAGCAGGTGCTGTCGAACGCCGTGGCCATGCACATGGATGCCAAGTCCAAGGGGGTGACAATAGCGCTGTCAAGAAAGTGGCCAGAGTGGTATGGAGGGTTGCACATTGACGTGACCCCACCACAGAGCGATAAGTAAGCATGCTGCTATGGACTCACGAAAAATGCTACGGCCGAGTCACACACTCGTGGCGGTATCTAAGGTAGCTTCACCGCTCTAGTGCGGGGAGTCCCTTGCCATAAAATGTCAACAATCCTCTCTTTCTCCGCTTGAGCCCACTTGCAGCGCAGGACACCCCACCCTGCAACCAAGCACATGGCACGGCAAAAGTGTGGGTGGGTGCCAAAGGCAAAGGCATAACCCAGTGCCGCCCCCGCCCCACACGCTAGCGCCAGCTATAATTCGGGTACGCCCCCCACCGCCGGGTCCACCCCCCGCATATCACCCGACACACCATAACACGTGAACGGGTACCGCAACCTCTACCTTTTATTAATCGCGGTGGCGGCAAAGTCCCCAGCCGCACGACCCTTCCGCCTGCTGGCGCGCAGCAGCAAACGACCAGCGTCAAGTCGCGCGCGCCTACTGGTGGGACCGACCGGCCACTTCCCGTTGGAGGGCCGAGCGCCAGGCTGACGCACTGGCCGCCCCACGACCACCCGGCGCGCAACGGTCTTCACCGACTCCGCCGCAGCCGCTCGCCGTCCGCGTGGGTGCCCCTGGAGCCGGCATGTACCACCAGCGCGGACGTGGCGGCTCTGCCAGCGCCTGCATGGGGACGGTGATGGCCCCCGACGCGGAAGGTCCGAGTTCCGCCAGCACCAGCAGCTGAAGGCGACGGCAGCGATGGCGGCCATGTGGGCGGCCGCTGGGGAATGGGCGTCAGGCGCGCGCCCGCTTCCGACGGCATTGCAGCGCCAGACCAGACGACGGTCAAAACCAGACTAACCGTCTCACATACCCCCCAGAGCCCGATGCAACCCCCCCACCAGACATCCCATCAGACCACCCCAACAGAAGCGACCAAACTCGTCCATGCGCTGGCGGAATGACCAGGGGAACCCGTCTTAACTCGATCTTCAGTACGCTAAGAATCGAGTGCTGAAGGCAGATTCAGAAGGACCTCGCAATCGCTTTTCAAGCTGTCTTCCAGTATTCGATGGCAACGGGCTTGCATCCCTCTGTCAAGGAGTCTCAGCAGCCGTCTTCTGCGTCTCCAAAAGCGACGAGCAACTTTTCAGAGAACGACGGGCTACATACCAAACACAGAAACCTTCAGTCTACCCACTTGAGGGCTCCTCCACCGCCGCACTGGTCAGACTCCCCCGCAGGCCCACCGCCGTGCCGGCGTGCGCCACCCCAAGGCTCAACGCACCGCCCGCGCTATATCTGCGACAGCCCAGCGCCGTATCCACCCGACCCGCACCACCAGCGACCTCGCTCCCCGCACAACACCCGCCGCCACGTTCACCGATAGAGCCGCGGGTCCGACCATCACCTCTTGCCGCGCCACCGCCCGCAGCTGGACAGCCAAGTCGACACCCACCGCCGTTTCCGTCGCCGCGGCGGCGGCCACTGCCTCTTTGTCGGCGAGGATGGTGCCGACGGGCAGCGGCGTGCGGGAGCTCACCGTGGCCTCCGCGGCCGTCGCCCTCGCGGCTTCCATGACAGCGGACGCGACGGAGGCGGCGATCGCGGCGCGCTAGGCCGCCCCCGACGGCACGCATGCAATCCCCCCCCCCCGCCCGACTACCTCGGGGAGCGCCGCACCCTGGGGCCGCGCGGCCGCCCGCCCACCCGGTCCGACCGTCGTCACCCCCCCCCCGCCACCGCCCCAACCGCAACCGGCGCTGCCCCGCCTCCCACGTCAGAGCCAGATTCGTCCGTGCCTGCAGCGCCCCCGGGCCCCACCGCCCCCACCCGCCCACGGGCGCCCCGCTACGACCCCCCGAGACCCACTACCACTCCCTGGTACCCAGCCGACCCGAGCCCATAGCCGCATCCGTTTCGCTCGTCGCCCGCCAGTTGCGTTGCGGTCGGCGGACTCACGGCCGTCAACAGGCTTGCCGGCGCCGCACCGGCGCCAAGAAGACATGGCGCTGGCGGTTGCCAGGGTGGTTATTGATGAGGTGGTGCGCCCCACGCAGCGCCACGTGGGGGTTGAGGGGATGCGGCCGGCCCGGACGGGCGCGAGCGGCCCAGACGGGCGCGAGTGAGGGGGGAGCGCCACGGAGGCGCTCCAGTGAGGGAGCGCGCGGAAGGCCTACGGGATAAGACCCACCCCAGCGTGCGGGCCACTGAGTGGCGTAACAGAGCGGGCGGGGGGCACGCACTGAGGGGCATGCACTGAGGGTGCACGCACGGGGACGACCGGCGATAGGGCGACCAGCGCCTGGAGGATCCATCTCCGTGAGCCCGGGTGGCCAAGGGAATAGCAAGAAGACCCTAGAATTGCTTGTACCGCACCCGCAACGCACACTGCGGGTCGGCGCCACCGCGTTCAAGCCCCACGGAGTTGGCAGGTGCTCACTTTGACACCCAACACCGCCCCCTCCACGCCCCCCATTTGCACTGCCGCCGCCCTGCCCACCGTCGGCGCCGAGAAGGACAGCCGACCCCGACCTCTCCGCCGCCGTCACTGTAGCCCACACCACGAGTTTCCGCCGCGCCACTAGCGGCACGACCGCTGCTCACGCCCGAAAAGCCAACGCCGACCCCCCCCCGCTCAAGCCCTTGCGGCTGGCGTCCCTGTGTCGTCGTTCCATGGCCGCGCCCCCAGGCCAGTACCGTCCCCGGCGCTGCACGTACCCCTCGCCCGAGGCTCTTGCACCAACTGCTCCCTGCTGCATCAGCCGTCGCTCCTCGATCCACCGCCGAAGCACTCGTACAGGGTGGGCCCCGCTCTCCAGCCGCGCTCGACCGCCGCCACGCGCGTCAGTCTGTCGACGGCGTCTCCCAGTCACGTGGACATCCGTGTATTCATTTTTTGGCGACCGCTGCTCACTTTCTCGCCCCCCCTGTACATTCCGACGCGACCTCCACGTCAGCAGTTGGCCGTGGCGGGGGGGGGTGGGCGCGTGCGCGGCGTCGGCAGACGCACAGATGTAGGCTGGCGGGGGGGGGGGGCTGGTCGGACAAAGCCGAGGGGGACGAGGCAGAAAGAAAAGACACAAGCGTCGGGAGCGCGCAGAACCGCACGAACGGACTTGACGGCGTTCAAGAATGACGTCGCGCAAATGAAGAAGTTCTGAATGTGATCGGCAGATCAAATTACCAGCACTCACGGGGTTGGAAAACAGCAGGGGTGGCTGAGGCCTGTTCACGGTTGCGGGTAGTTATGTTACGGGAATCGGCCTTTTTGCCCTATTTTGGACACATCTCCTCCCGCCTGTGTGAGGATCTGGACCGAGGACGAGAGGTCTCCCAGGATCTGTGTGTGCCCCACAAAGAACTTTCTCACTCATCACATTGAGGAGTAAGGCCGGCCAATCCAATACTGGCAGCCGACGTGTATTTCATCTGAGCGTCGCTGCGCCCCTCCGTTCCCACCCGCCCGTCACCGCCAACGAAGCGGCGCATCTTCAACGCGCAGGAAGCGTCGCATTTGGCACCGCGCGACCGTCGCTTCCCACTACACCCTCATCGGGCCCGATTCCGCCTGACTGTCCCCCCCCCCCCCCCCCCCCCCCCCCCC